>Ga0307312_10000737_pt1 | contig 15889 bp, 16 predicted proteins | sample ER_DNA_202_FD_194489 | JGI IMG/M metagenome (GOLD analysis project Ga0307312, IMG submission 194489) | Bulk soil microbial communities from the East River watershed near Crested Butte, Colorado, United States - ER_DNA_202 | ecosystem: Environmental > Terrestrial > Soil > Floodplain | place... | reverse complement strand
GACGCCTTAGCGACTCTCAGCGCCACGTGTGATCAGGTGTTTATCGCAGGCTTGTCGATGGGCGGAGGGCTGGCGCTCCGGCTGGCCGAACGGCACGGCCATCTGGTTTCCGGCCTGGTGCTGGTCAATCCAGTGATCAACATCAGCGATCCGCGGATGCGCGTGTTGCCGATCTTGAGGCTAGCCGTGCCGTCACTGGCAGGCATCGTCAATGACATTGCCAAGCCAGGTCAGGACGAGTGCGGCTACGACAGGCTGCCGCTGCCGGCGCTCTATTCTCAGACCTTCCTGTGGGCCGACATACGCCGCAACCTCGATCGCGTGGATCAGCCGCTCCTGATCTATCGGGCAATTCATGATCATGTAGTCGATGGCTCCTCGGTGAACTTGATCAAGGCCGGCGTGAGATCTGAGGATCAGACCTACGTCGAGTTGCGGCGTAGTTACCATGTAGCCACCCTCGACTACGACGCGGAGCAGATCTTCGAGGGAAGCCTCGGGTTCTTCCGCCGACTCACGAAGGAGGCCGATGGCACTGCCGAGTGAGGATGACCGGGACGCGATCGATGGCGCTTTTGCCGAGCTGGTCGCTGGCTACCACCTGACCGCGGATCAGCCCGATCCGCGTAGCACAGAGACCTCAGATGAGACCGCTGCACTCGCCGACGGCCTCACATCCTCCGCGCCGGATGCCGCCGACGGCGCAACAAGATGGGCGGCTGATCACCCCCTCTTCGGCTTCCTCGATAGGCCGGCCTACGCCGGGCCCTCCCGCAACCAAGAGCCAACCGAGGAACGCTTCGTGCCCGAGCCACTGCCGCCCATCCAGCGGCCTGGGGTACCGGCCCTTCTCGGCTGGTTGGGCATTGGCTACGCGATCATCATCGTCCTGGCAGCGACCTTCGGCTTGCGCTTTCCCGCCTGGGCCGGCTGGATCGCCGTCGGCAGCTTTGTCGGCGGATTCGGCATCTTGATGACCCGGCTTCCCCGTGAGCGACCGCCTGGCTCAGGTGATGGAGCGGTGCTATAGCTCCCCGTATGGGGAGCGTCAGGACTGGGTGCGAGCTCGTAACGACTCCCTGCGTTGCCGTGGTTTCCTCGTCCGCCGCTTGCGGCGCCGCGGCCAAAAGCCGAACTGCGCTGATTCGGGCGGCTCGATCATGGCGTGCCGTGCCAAATCGGCGGCACCAATCAATCCCGCGTCGTTGCGAAAGTGGGCGAGCACCAGCCTGGCCTCCTCGCGGAAGCCGCGCCCGGTCAACGTATGGCTGAAAGCCTGTTGCGCAGGCAGCAGCAAGAGATCGCCCGCAGCACTCACTCCCCCACCAATGACGACTACTTCTGGATCAAGTGCTGCTGCGATATCCGCGATCCCTTGACCAAGCCAGGTCCCGACATCGGCCAGCAGCTCCACAGAAGTGGGCTCGCCGTGAATCGCCGCCGCAGTCACATCCTCCCCGGTGATCTTGTCCGGATCGCCACCCACGATCTCCAAGAGCCGCTGAGCAGTTGGTGAATTCGTGCGCGCGAGAGCCCGGGCGTCGCGAGCCAAAGCATTCCCCGACGCGTATTGCTCCCAGCAGCCGCGGTTCCCGCACTCGCACCAGTGACCATGCGGCACCGAGATCATGTGGCCCCATTCCCCGGCCATGCCGTACGACCCGCGGAAAAGCCTGCCACCAATCACCAGACCGCCACCAATGCCGGTGCCCAACGTGATGCACACCATCACCGAAGAGCCGCGACCTGCCCCAAAGCGGTATTCGGCCCAGGCGGCGGCGTTCGCGTCATTGTCGACGATCAGTGGCAGCTCGATGCGCCCGCTGAGCCGTGCCTTGAGGGGTTCGGATCGCCAGGCAAGATGCGGGGAGAACCGAACCACCGCTTGGTCGTTGTCCACCCAACCCGCGGCGCCGATGCCTACGGCCTCGACCTGATGGCGCTGACGCAGTCGCTCGACGGCCCGCACGATCGCATCCTCGGCGGCTTGCGGGCTGCGTGATGGCGTCGGCTCCTGCCAGCGATCGAGGATGCGGCCGTCATCGTCGACTACGCCTGCCGCCACCTTGGTGCCACCGATGTCAACGCCAATGGCCAGGGGCGGCGGCGCCATCCGGGCCATGCTGCGACGGGTCGTCGTCCCTAGGGCGGTCAGCCTTCAACCCTATTCTTGAGGCCCTTCAGCGCACTGTCGATGATCGTCTTTTCCGCCCTGCGCTTGAACATCGAGATCATGGGCATATTGATGTCGACGGTCAACGTGTAGGTCACCGTGGTCCCGGCGCCGTTGGGCTTCAGCACGTACGAACCGTCCATGGCTTTCAGCAGGTTCCCCTCGATGAGTGTCCAGCTCACCGCGCGCGGCTTCCAGTCATAGGCCAAAACGTAGTCGTCTTTGACCAGGGTGTGATCAAGGATCATCCGGACCGTTTTGGGCTTTCCGGCTGCAGAGGTGAGCACCTCAGCGCTCTTCATCGAATCGACCCATTCAGGGTAATGATCGAAGTCGGCGATGACCGCCATCACCTCATCGGGCTTTGCCGCGATGTTGATGCTGGCGCTCGTCTGATCCGCCACAAGCCATAGCGTACGCGTGCGAGTGCAGGTCAGAGCTCAAGCGCGGAGCGCAGCGTCGCTCGAGCCACGTTGCTGCCGAAATGTTGCGTCACGTGGTCGCGGCCGCGCTGGCCCATCTCCCGCGCCAGGGCCGGATCGTCCAGAAGTTGATCGAGTCGCGCCGCCAACAGCTGATGATCATGTGAGTGGACCAGGAAACCTGTTTCGCCATCGCGGACCGTCTCGGGTGCACCGCCGGAGTCACCAATGATCACCGGCAATCCGCAAGCCGCTGCCTCGAGTGCGGCAAGGCATAGTCCCTCAGGATTGAGCCCAGCCAGGCGGGTACGCACCGGAAGGGCAAAGACGTCGGCCAGCTGCAAGTGGGTGATCACCTCAGCGCGTGGCGCTGCCCCAACGATCCGTACGGAGTCTGACAGCCGGAGCCCGTAGACGCTGCGCTCGAGCGCACTCCGCAGCGGACCATCACCAACGATGATCAGCTCGCGGGCAGCTCCGCTGCGCCTTGCGCGATCGATCACTGTTCGCCAGGCCCGCAAAAGTGTCGTGACTCCCTTCTGAGGAATCAGCCGAGCGACGCTGATGCAACGCGCGCCCACTCGACCATCGGCGCGCTGCGACGGTCTAAAACGCTCGATGTCAACGGGCGGTGCCAGCCGCAATAGCCGGCGGCGGGCGGCCGGGCTGAGAGCGCCGCTGATGCGACGTTCGGTATAGGCCGAGATGGCCGTGAGGTGATCACAGCTGTCGCCGATCCGACGCAGCAGCTGACGTGCCCCTGGCAGTGCCGCCCACCAGATCTCGTGTCCGTGCGTGAGACCCAGAATCTGGCGGGCACCAGCACGACGCAGTGCCGGGGCCAGTAGACCGAGGGGTGCCGCCGCACCGAAAATCACCCTCGTCGCACCGGAGGCTCGGAGCAAGGCAACAGCTCGAGTTGCGACACGCGGTGTCGGGAGCAGCAACGGCCCGTCGCGGATGACTCGAAAAGGGCGGTCAAGATCTGAGGCGGCCGCCCCGGCAGACCCTGACGCGTACACCACGACGTCATGATCAAGAAGGGCGCAAACCTCGCTGACGAATGACTCGATGCCACCGATTCGTGGTGGGAAGTCATTGGTAATGATCAAGGTCGAAGGCATAGGTCAATAGCGCGCGAGCTGATGGAGATACTCCCGCCATTGGGTGGTCAGCGCGCTACCACTGAGTCCGAGGGCCGTGCGGCTCGCGTCGTCCAGGGTCCGTCCGTCGTCGAGCTGGGCGTAGAAACGGGCTAGCTGAGCTTCGGAATACCGGTCAGCGATGAAGCGGCAGGCGAGCCAGGCTTCGGCGTAAGCCAAGTGGAGATTGCGGGCGCCGGCCCGGAATTGTCCGTCGGAGGGGAGAGCGGAGGGCGGCCCGTCGCTGCGCACTCGGATCAGCACGTCGTCGGTACCCTCGCTTCGCTGGCCCGGATGCGCCCGTAAGGCCACCCACTCGGCCAGCCCTTCCTCCGCCCAGATCGGCGCTGGTGAGTCCGGTGACCGGGTGGCCACGTGAACCATCTCGTGCTCCAGCACGGACTGCAATGCGCCCGAGGTGAGCTGTGCTGCCTTTGGATTGGCCACAATACGGATCGCAGCACCTCCGGCGCCCGCGTGGTGCGTCACCGCAGCGATGGAGGTGTAATTACCAGCCGGCTTGCCCAGCACAGACTCGAAATCGCGTTGGGTCGCCGGCACCTCGATCACCACGCTGCCGTTCCACGGGATTCCCAGACCGGCCGGCAGTTGCTCTCGCACGTTGCCGAGTGCAGCCGCGGCGAGGTTCGTCCAGCGATCAAGGGACTGGCCCGAGCCAGCCAGTACGGTGACCCCGCCGCGCTCGCGGGCGGATAGCGGGCCTAACCACCAGCTCGGCTGCTGCTCGTTGCCGTTGTTGCCGTTGTTGCCTGATGGTTGATCGTTCGTGCCGGCGAGCTTGACCTCTCCGCCGGCGGGGAGGAAGGTCAACCAGATCAGGTGATCAACCTCTGTGCCATCACCGGGAAGTCGCCACGTGACCACCCCGCGCTGAGCCCAAGCGCCCGGACCGAGGACCTTCTGTCGAGCATCGGTAAGCGCGAACTCGGTCGGTTCCAGACGTATCTGAAGCATGGTCAGCGGCAAGGTGCTCAAGTTGTCGTAGAGCAGCCTGGCGCGATCATGAAAGGCTGGATCTTGATCACTGACCAGCCGATAGAAGCCGCCGCGGTCGCCGGCACGAGCCGTTTTGACCAAGGCGCCAACGGTTGCCCTGGTGAGGCCAAGGCGGGAATCATTGGGCGCGACAGATCCAGGAGCTGGCGGCGTAGATACGGGCTCGACAGCTGAGGCGGAGCAGCCGAACAGCGCCAGCATCACTGCCATCGCAGCCAACCGTCGCAGAGTTACGCGGCTGCGGGTCGCTGACACAGAAGGCAGCGTATGCGGGCTCGGCTTGGAACGCCGGGAAATCGCCGTGCCTGCAACAGCAGCTTCAAAATCAGCCCGGTCGACGCGCTCCTTCGTAAGGCATGTAGGAGATCTTGATGTACTCCACCGACTTGCCGGGATGTGGCGCGTGGATGACGCGGCCGCCGCCGGCATAGATGGCCACATGGGTGATGCCGGAGTAGAAGAAAACCAAGTCGCCTAGTTGCAGATCGGCCCTGGCTACCGGCCGGCCCCTGTTGTACTGCTGTCCGGACGAATGCGGCAGGCTGACCCCGACAGATCCCCACGCCGCCATCGTCAGACCGGAGCAGTCCCAAGAGTTCGGCCCGTCGGCATTGCGTACGTACGGCTCTCCGAGCTGCGCCTTCGCAAACGCGAGCGCTCTGACGCCCTTGCTGCTGCCGCTGATCGGGCCGCGGGCGGCGTCTCGGGAAGCCGCAGCTCCGGCTGCGTTGGCCCGTGCCGCCGCTCTCTTCTGCTCATCGGAGAGCCGCTGCCGCTGTGCCGCGCTGAGCCTGTTCAGCACCTTTCTCGCCTCGGCAATCTTCTTGTCCGAGGCGTCCTTGAGGGACTTGAGCTGCTTCTCCTTCTCAGCGAGAGTGGCGAGGTCGGTTTCGGAGGAATGCTCGAGTGCTGCGAGGTTGGCTTGCGCCTGTTGGTAGTCCTGAAGGATTGAGTTCTGATTCTCACTGACCTTCTGAACGGTCGAGATCTGGCTCAAAAACCCATCGGTGTCCGGAGTCACAATGAGCTGGGCGGCGGTGTCAAGGCTGCGGTTTTGAAACTGTGCAAGTGCGACCTGGCCGACCTGAAGCCTCATCCGGGCCACTTTGTCGGTCTGGGCTTTGACGTCGGACTGCTTGAGGCGGAGTTGTTCGCGACCCTGCTTGATTTGCTCAACAACCCCTGAGTACTGCTGGTCGATCGCGCCGGCGTCAGTCTGCAACTGGGCGACCAACGCCTTCGCCTCCGCGGCGGTGACTGGCGGCGTCGCCGCGGCCGGGACGCTGGTGGGAATCAGGAACAACGCCGAAAGAGCCACCGAGACCAGCCCCAGGGTCGCAACCCGTGCTCGACGGAGTATCTGTGCCTGACGAAAGATGGATGTAGCGCGGTTGGTTTTCAGTGCGCGTGAGATCACGCGCGCAGTAACATTCACAGTTCCCCGACTCCTGCGTTCCCCGATCCTGCGCGCAGCTCCCGGAAGGTGCCGACCCAAGCCTCCCCAGGCCTGAGTACAGCTGAGAGCTGTGATGGACGTGCCTACTGCGCGGCTGATGACACGTTCGTGACTCTTTGGTGTGTCATCTTGCTACCGAGCAGTCGTTGACACATTAGGTCACGATTAGATCACTGGCAATTAGGATCGCCGATATTTGGTTGACGAGATTTTGTCAACGATAGAAATCAGCGAGTCGTCACGCGTAGTCCTGCCACTCCAGCCGGGGCTGGACACTGTGAACCGGCCGGGCCCCTCGAATAAGCCGCAGCGGCGGCACTAGGCCGGAATCCGCCAGCGCCTCGAGCGCCGCCTGCTCGTCTTGATCCAGATCAACGACACCACCAGAAGCGCCGAGCAGCACGGTTACGACGCAGTCGCTGCAGGCTGCTCCTCTGGCGATGCAGGTGCCGCAATCTACGTGCAACACATCCATCCTGATTCCTTCCGCATCAAACCTGCATTCGGTGCTGCCTTAGTGCTGCTTGGACCCCGCTGGTCGTAGCCTGTCGCGAAGCACTGACACTTTCTTGGTGGCAAACCCTTCTCGCGAGGTGTATTCACACGGTCACCACGACTCCGTCCTGCGATCGCACGGCTGGCGGACTGCGGAGAATTCCGCGGCGTATCTCCTCCCTTGGCTGAAACCGCGCGACAGATTGCTTGACGTCGGCGTCGGTCCGGGAACCATCACGATCGATCTCGCCGCACGGCTGGCCGACGGCTCGGTGATCGGCATTGACTCCGCGCCGGCTGCGGTCGCGGCGACGCAGACGCTGGCGGCTGAGCAGGGGGTCGGCAACCTCCGGGTGTCGCTCGGCGATGTCTACGCGATGGACTTTCCCGCGAAATCGTTCGACGTCGTTCACGCTCATCAGGTTCTGCAGCACCTCAGCGATCCCATCGCGGCACTCCGCGAAATGCGCCGAGTCTGCGCGCCGGGTGGTCTGGTTGCCGTACGAGATGCCGACTACGCGGCAATGACCTGGTATCCGCCGAGTGCGGCGCTGACTCGGTGGCTCGAGCTCTATCGCCTAGTGACAACCAGCAACGGCGGCGAACCGGACGCTGGCCGCCGGCTGCTCAGCTGGGCGTCTGCGGCGGGTTTCGGTGATGTCGTTGCCTCCGCCAGCGCCTGGTGCTTCGCGACGTCAGCAGATCTCGCCTGGTGGTCCGAGACCTGGGCCGAGCGGCTGCGCCAGTCCGATCTCGGTCAGCAGGCCGAGGCACGCGGGCTCTCCGACGCTGCGGAATTGGCCCGAATAGCTCAGGGCTGGCTCGATTGGGGACGGCTGCCCAACGCCTGGTTTGCCGTTCTGCACGGAGAGATACTGTGCCGCCGCTAGCCGTCTCGCCGGGCAACTCTCCATTCGCTCCAAGGAACAACTTCAAGTAAGTTAGAGGCCCTAGGGGAGTCTCTTGGGGGAAATGTGGTACAAGCACGACGGGCGAAAGTCCGGCCAGCGCGCGTCATCATTCCGTTGGTAGTGGCTGCAGCCCTCCTGGTGGGAGGGTCATTCGCAGCATGGAAGTTTTGGCCCACAGCGACAACTGCGGATCCACAAGCTCAATCCAGCACGACTGCGGCTGAGTCGGAAGCTCCAAGCACAGCAGCGTCCACTCCTTCGGCGTCTACGGACGCGTCCAACTCTGCCCAGCCAGCCAGCGCCGCCTCCCAGAAAGCTCTCGAGGCGTGCCAGGCGAGGGTAAGGGCCGCGGACCAGGTACTGAAGGAAGGCAAGAAGGGTGTGCTGCACTGGACGGCGCACGTACAAGCTCAGACCGACAACTTCGACGGCAAGATCAGCGTCGATGAGATGCGAGCGCAGTTCAAGAAGACCAGGCTGAAGGGCCCGGGCGATCTCAAGCGCTACAACGACGCCGTCTCAACTTACGAGGACCTCCAGGGCTCTTGCGGCAAGACCAAGGGAGCCGATGCTGTGGTGGCCGCGTCACTCAAGAAGTGCAACGAGCGGAGCAAGGCTCAACGAACTGTGCTGGAGCCGACTGCTGCTGGCATGAAGGACTGGAAGAGTCACCAAAAGCTGATGCAGCTCAATAAGGAGCACCAGGCGGGCACCCCTGCGGAGGCAGAATCTGCGTGGCTGAAGCAGTACCACGCCGCACCCAAGAACATCAAAGCGTTCAAGACGGCAACCGCCCACTTCAAGGCTCCCAGCTGCTAGCTGAGTCTCGGCAATCCTCGCCGCGCGACGGCGCGCCGCCCGTTCACTGTCGGAGGCGATGCCTAGTGTCGCCATCGTGGCGCTGCAGGCCTCCTTTGATGATCTCGGGACGCATCTGTCCCAGGTGACGTTCTGCGTTGTCGATCTAGAAACCACTGGCGGCGCTGAGACGGACATGATCACTGAGGTCGGCGCTGTCAAGGTCCGCGGCGGTGAGGTGCTGGGTGAGTTCCAGACCCTGGTCAATCCGAAAGCTCACATACCGCCGCTCATTGCCGTGCTGACCGGCATTACGAACCAGATGGTGGCCAACGCGCCCGGACTGGGCCATGTCCTGCCCTCCTTCTTGGCCTTTGCGCACGGAACCGTGCTCGTTGCTCACAATGCGCCGTTCGATGTCGGTTTCCTGAGACGTGCCTGCGAGGCATGCGAGTATTCGTTCCCACGCTGGCCAGTCGTCGACACAGCGGCCCTGGCCCGACAGATCCTGCTCCGCGATGAGGTGCCGAACTGCAGGCTCGCGACATTGGCTCGACACTTTCACGCGACCATCACGCCGAACCACCGTGCGCTCACCGATGCCCAGGCGACGGTTGAGGTATTCCATGGTCTGCTCGAACGGGTCGGCAATCTTGGCGTACACACCATCGAGGATTTGGCCGAGTTCAGCCGGAAGGTGTCACCCCAGCGACGCGCCAAGCGCACCTGGGCAGCCGCCCTACCGGCAGTGCCCGGGGTCTATCTCTTCGTCGCCGAGCACGGCGAGCAGCGCCGCATTCTCTACGTCGGCAAGTCCAAGAACATTCGGGGCAGGGTGCGCAACTACTTCACGGCGGCTGAAAAACGGCCGCGGATCGACGAGATGGTCCGGCTGGCTACGGGCGTGGAGGCTGTCCCCTGCCTCACCCAGCTGCAGGCAGACGTTACCGAGCTGCGGTTGATCGGCAGCAGCGCACCGCGCTACAACCGTCGCTCCAAGTTCCCCGAACGCACCCAGTGGATCAAGATCACTGACGAGCCTTTCCCCCGGTTGTCGATGGTCCGCGTGGTCCGCGATGACGGTGCCACCTATTTTGGTCCGTTCACGCGCCGGAAGTCGGCCGAGGACGTGACACTGGCGATCTACGACGGCTTCCCGATCCGGCAGTGCACGCCGCGGCTCAGCAGCAGCGCAGCAATCTCTGCCTGCGCCCTTGCTGGCATGGGCCGGTGCGCGGCACCGTGTGATGGCACGATCTCACGGGACGGTTACCGCGAGATCGTCGAAGCGGTACGTGCCGCCCTGTCGCTGGACGCGCGGCCCGCGGTGCTCAGTGTCCAGGCACGGTTACAGCGGCTGATCCGTCAGCAACGATTCGAGGAAGCGGCAATCATCCGGCGGCGACTGGAAGCCCTGACTCGTACGGCTGCTCGCTTCCACCGCATTCGCAGTCTCGCGGCCTGCGCTGAGATTGTCGCCGCGCGGAAGGTGGAGCTCGACTGGGAGATCCATGTGATCCGTTATGGCCGGCTCGCCGGCGCCGGGCGGGCGACTCCTCGCGAGGTGCCGCAAGCGGTCGCGCGTGCCGTACGCCTCACCTCCGAAACCGTCGCCAAGCCGCCCGATCCGTTGCCGGCGGCGGGCATCGAGGAGACGGAGCGGATCGCCGACTGGCTCGAACAGCCCGGCATCCGACTGATCGACATCACCGGTGACTGGATGTGGCCACTGCATGCGGTACTTGATCATGAAGCGCTGGTGCAGTACGCGCTGGGTGGAATTCCGGCTGTGTGACCAGGTTCAAGGCCAGCTGCGAGCGTCGGGAAATCGCGCGCCGCCGTGCTGAGCCAGCAATGTACACAGAGTGAGCGGAGGCGTTCTTCCTCTGCGAGCGACGACGAAGTGGGCGGACTCTCGATGTTCGCGCCGCCGATCTGCAGGAGGAGATGGCGGGACAACGTTTTCCCGTTCCGCCAGATCCGACGAAGACGGCGGCAACCCAGCGAACATCGCAGCGAGCGGAAGCGATCAATCCAACGGAGCGCGATTGCGCGAGCAGCTCCAGATTAGGATGACCGCCATGGTCACTGCGATCGTCTTCGTGAACGCTGAGGTAGCCCGCATTCCAGAAGTGGCGGAGCAGATTGCCGCTCTCAGCGGGGTCAGTGAGGTCTACTCCGTGACCGGAACGATCGACTTGATCGCGATGATCAGGGTAGCGAACCATGATCAAATAGCTGAGGTCGTTGCCGACAAGCTCAACAAGGTGCCGGGTGTAGTGAGCACGGAGACGCATATCGCCTTCCGTGCTTATTCGGCCCACGATCTTGAGGCGGCGTTCTCCCTTGGTGGTTAGCGACCAGCAACCCCAGACAGGTGAGCGCGGTGCCCAGGTCTCCACCACCACATTGATGATCGCGACAGTGCTGCTACTCCTGGTACTCGTCGGGGCAGCCATCGCGGCATGGGTGATCACTCGTCAGCCGCCTGAGAAACCTCTGCAGGTGCCCTCGGTATCGCAAGCGCACATGTTTTGAGCTGCGAGCGTCAGGAAAATCGACGCTCGCAGCTGTTGATTTTGAGCTGCTCGCGCAATCGCGCGAATAGCCCGCCTACTTCGTCGTCGCTCGCAGAGGAAAGAACGCCTCCACTCCCTCTGTGTACATTGCTCGCTCCGCTCGCTGAGGCTGGCGCTCAGAAGCCGCTGCCTTCCTCACTCCCTCGCAGACGAAAGCATGTCTGCTCTCTCGATCGTCCAGGACAGCGGCGCGCCAGCCTGGCTCAGCACGGCGGCGCGCGATTTCCCGACGCTCGCAGCTCGCTATCCACCCCGCCTCAAACGACCATCAACTTCGCGAAGACACCGACCAGACAGAGTGTGATCACTCCGAGTAACCCGACGACCTGAACGGTGTTGCGATTGCGCCGGGGCGCGTACGCCAACACCAATCCAACCAGGGCGCCGACGACAATCCCGCCGACCAACATCAGCCAGCCGAAGCTCCGGAAACCGATCAAGATGCTGTAGAGGATGAGCAGGACGAACAATCCGATGTCGGCCCGAACGTCCTCTCGCATCTTGTACTTGAAGATCGCATTCGCCGCCAGCAGGCCGATGACCGCGGCCGCGGCACCATACCCGCCGGCCCCAGGCGGCCCGAAAACGAACAGCATGGTGGCGCCACCCAGACCAGCCGCCAGGTAGAGCGCAACGAACCGCCAGGCGCCCAGCTCCGACTCAATCGCACGGCCGGCGATCCAGAGCACCAGCACGTTCATCAGCAATCCCAAGATCGTTCCCGACGTCAGCGACGCTGTGAAAAGCCGCCAGAACTGACCGAGATACAAGGCCTCATTGCTCATCACCAGCAGTTGATCAAGCAGCCGACCGCTGAGCAGACTGAGCAGCCACTCGGCGGCCAGTACGCCCATCACCACCTTGGTGGCGGTTCCGCCGCCTGGCTTCAAGATCGCACCGAACGCTGTCCGCGGAGCTCGGGCGCCGCCCCGCCCCGAGGCAACGCACGAAGGACACTGAAAACCGACTGACGCCGGGTTCATGCACTCGCCGCAGATTGGTTTATGGCAGCGCTGGCAGGAGATGCCTGTCATCCGCTCCGGATGGCGGTAGCACGGAGCGAAGCCCGGTGGGGAGAAGTCCGGGCCGGCGCCCGGGGACTGGCTCACTCGGAGACGTCACCCGAATCGATCGTCACCGACTTGATGATCACCGGATTCACCGGACGATCACCTCGCCCAGTTCGTACCTGGGCGATGTCGTTGACGACATCCCGACTGGGCTGGTCAGCCACCTCGCCGAAGATCGTGTGCTTGCGGTTGAGGTGCGGTTGCGGGCCGACGGTGATGAAGAACTGCGAGCCGTTAGTGCCAGGCCCCGCGTTGGCCATGGCAAGCAGATACGGCTTGTTGAAGGCAAGATCAGGATGGATTTCGTCTCCGAACTTGTAACCCGGACCGCCGGTGCCAGTCCCGAGTGGGCAACCTCCCTGAATCATGAAACGGTTGATCACTCGATGAAAGGTGAGCCCGTCATAGAAGTTGCCGGTTGTCGATGTCCCGGTGCTGGGATCGGTGTACTCCCTGCTGCCGGACGCGAGGCCTACGAAGTTGTCCACTGTCTTGGGAGCTTGATCACCGAAGAGCAGCAGAGTGATATCACCGTGATTGGTGTGCAGAGTCGCCGTTTGCTGTGCCACGTGAGGCACCTTTCTGTCATGATCATCATCGCGATGATCGGCTGGACTTGGTCCGGCAGCCATCCTGTCAGACCAAACAAGATGGCGATACGGTGGGAAATGCTCCATCCGGGAGTGCTGGGTTTTCATAACGGAGGAAACGTGTCTAAGAGTTCCCGCCGCGCAAAAGCCGCCCGAAAGGAAGTTGTGCCAGCCGCCGAAGACTTTGTGCATTCGGCCGCTGATCGTGTTGGACCGCTGGTCCACACCGCAGCTGATCGAGTAGGGCCGCTTGCGCAGTCCGCCGCCGACCGAGTCGCGCCGCTCGCTGGAGTCGCCGCTGATCGGATTGGCGCAGCCGCTGACAAGGTATCTCCGCTCGCTCATTCGGCAGCGGATCGGCTGGGACCGTTGGCCCAATCGGCCGCCGATCGGGTCGGCCCGATCACCCACGACGCTGCCGAACGATTGGCACCCCTTGCTCACTCAGCCGCGGATCGCATCGCCCCGTTGACGAACCAGGCAATCGACAGGGTGTCGCCGTACGCCCAGCAGGCGGTAAGCAAGGTCTCCCCCTACGCGCATCAAGCTGCAGAACGGATCGGACCGATGGCAAGCACGGCTAAGCAACAAGGCGCACGCGTTGCCCATGACGCTCTCGAGAAGATCGCCCCGGTCCTCGACGAGGCTCTGGAGAAGATCAGCCCAGCAGTTGAGGCCGCGCGCGGCAAGGTGTCGGACGACATATTGCCCAAGCTCAGCGAGTTGCTGAGCGCTGCGGCTGGAACGCCGGTTGTCGTCGAGGCGACCAAGCGCGGCAAGGCCGCTGTCGCCGCAGCGAAGGGTGAGCTGGAGCTACCGGAGAAAAAGAAGAAAAGTCGCTGGGTAATGCGGATCGCTGTCGTCGCGGCGATTGCTGGAGCAGCGGTCTTCGTCATCCGCCGGTTCCTCGGGAGTCGGGATGCGGATTGGCAGGCTGCTCGACCGACTACCCCGTACGCGCCACCCCGGCCAGCCGAGACATCTCACTCAGCCGAGTCGGCTGCGACAGCAGCGGCGCCGACCGTCGATGGGGCCGACGCAGGCGATGATCCGCAAGGCGGCCTGTCCGCGCACCTGGTCAATGTGGAAGCCGACGGCGCAGCCGTGCCAGATCAGCCAGCCGAGGGTGGCGACGTCGAGGCTCCGGCAGAGGCGATCACTGAGATAGAAGAATCGCTGTTCGAGACCTCGGTCGGCGAGGAGACGCCAACCGAGGCCGCGCCAGAGTCCGAGATTGCCGAGCCTGTTATGGCCGACGTAGCCGAAGCCGCGGTCGAGGCGGATCCAGACGCTGTCTCCGCCAACGAGGCCACCGAGGCAGTCGCTGCCGCCATGGCGAGCCCGCGGTACGAGGGTGAGGGTGTCTACGTTGGACACGAGCCACCCGACGGCTTCACGATCAAGGGGAACGAGCGGTCGATGAAGTACCACGTGCCGGAATCGTCTGGGTACGGTCGCACCATCGCCGAGGTCTGGTTCAACAGCGAGGAGGCTGCCCAGCAAGCCGGTTTCTTTCGCGCCCAGCGCTAGATTGATTCTCGGGCAGTAGCTCGGCCACTGCTCTAGGCACGATTTCTTGCCGTCGGTCGATCTTCCGGTGGCAAAATCAACTGAAGTTTGCGGCGTCTGTAACATCCGCCCCCTTCGCGACGCCTTCTAGAGATAGAAGGCTTCGATGAAGGGGGCGTTGGCATGGCGGGGCTCGCCGAACGCGAAGGACTTGCCGGCGCATGGGTCGACGCACGGCCGTTCCGGGCGCAGTTGCGCTACCTGATGGCCAGTGGCTCACTGAGCGTCGCTGACGTAGCTGCCGTTGCTGGGATCTCGCCTCGGTTGGCCGACCGGCTGCTGAACGGCCGCGACGGCCGTCCGTTGCGGCGCATCAGTCCGGACACAGCGCGTCGGCTGATCCAGATTTCCGATCAACAAGTGCGGGCACTGCGGCGGATCATGGTGCCTGCAGCTCCGGCCAGATTGCAGCTACAGCGCCTGCGTTGCGCGGGTTGGGACGACCTTCTGATTGCCGAGCGGGTACACGTCGCCGCTCCCGAGCTGGTTGAGCTGGCAGCAGGCGCCGATACCTGCTCCTTGCTGCTGACGATTCGATTGACTGTGGCCGCCCGCACCGAGGACAGCGACCGCTGCCGCCGCGGAGCTGCTTGGTTGCCTGATGAGGTCACTAGGATCGCCGGGTGATCGAGCATGCCCTGGCCACCCTTGCCATCGCTGTCACGGTCGCACTAGCTGCTGCGTTTCTTGCGCGGCCAGTGCTGCGGAGACTCCCCGAGCCGGCTGACGGAGACGACAAGCCGCTCTACCGCGAACTTGGCAGCACCACATTTCTGGTCAGCTGCGGTGTGCTGGCGGGCATTGCAGCTGCCCTTAGCTGGCTGAGTCTGCCTCGGTACGCGCAACCGCCCTGGTCGGTGCTGGCGATCTTGGGGATACTGCTGGCCGCGATCGACGCGCGCACGAGCTGGTTACCGCTACGGCTGACCCAGGCTGCCTGGTTGGCGATGATTATCGCGTCGCTGCTGGCGGCGGTTCTCGGCGGCGACCCCGGGATCGGATGGAGAGCCGCAGCTGGGGCGGCGATTGCTGGCGGCCTGTACCTGCTGGTGTGGCTGATCTCGCGTGGCGGCTTCGGTTTCGGAGACGTACGGTTCGCTCCCCTGCTTGGAGCAGCAGCCGCCGCGGACTCTTGGGCGCTGCTGTGGTTGACCCTGCTGCTCGGCACCGTGGCCGGTGGTCTGGTGGGCTTGGCGCGACTAGCCCAAGGCCGCCGGAATGCCTTCCCGTACGCACCATCGATGCTGGCCGGTGCTTACGCGGCGTGCGTCGTCGCCCTGCTCACCTGATCATGGCTCCCTGATCATGGCTCACGTGATCATGCTCGGCTGCTCCACACCAAGCACATAGAGCGCCGCACGGGCGTACGCGTTGGCCGGGTCAAGCTCGGCTTCGGTGTGATACGCGTTGCCGGGGCCGCTGACCGTAACGACGAAACCGCCGGCCGAGGAGTCCAGCGATAAGAAGTATTCGCTAAGCATCTCGCGTAGTTGATCTTCTCTAGGCAGCCACACCACTCCGTCGGATTCCACCGAGTCGAGCGCCCACTCAACGGTGCCGTTGAAATGGAATCGCGATTCCCCTCCGGCCACGATGAGCTCGACGACCATGTCACTGACGGTGAACACGGAATCGACAATCTCTGGCCGCGGGATGAAGAACATGTC
>Ga0307312_10000736_pt1 | contig 15908 bp, 17 predicted proteins | sample ER_DNA_202_FD_194489 | JGI IMG/M metagenome (GOLD analysis project Ga0307312, IMG submission 194489) | Bulk soil microbial communities from the East River watershed near Crested Butte, Colorado, United States - ER_DNA_202 | ecosystem: Environmental > Terrestrial > Soil > Floodplain | place... | reverse complement strand
GATTGCGACCAATGGCCTCTCGCGCAAAATCGCAGCATGGCGCTTAATTGTGCACTGCAAAAGTGCCGGCCCGCCGCTACTATTCGTCGCCAAATGTGGCCATCCCGTTCATTGATCATTCAAGCGTCATATGGAACTTTCGCCAGGACGGACCGCTTATTAGCTGTCCTTTGCCCGATTTAGAAAGGTGACGTCATGAAGAAGAAACGGATGGCACTCGCTGCCGTCGCCACCCTCGCCGTATCGGCCATGGCGCTGCCTCAGGCCGCCGAAGCCCGTGGCGGCAGGATTGCCGCTGGCGTCGCTGCCGGACTGATCGGCGGCGCCATCATTGGCGGCGCGCTTGCCGGCCCTGGCTATGGCTATGGGCCCGGTTATTACGGCCCCGGTTACGGCTATTACGGTGGCCCGGCCTATGTCGCGGATGACTATTGCGTCTGGCAGCGACAGCGCTTCTGGGACGGCTATGGCTGGCGGGTTCGCCGTGTGCGGGTTTGCGGCTGATCCCGTTCACCTTCCTTACAAATTGGTCCGGCCTGACCGGACATGACGCGATCTTGACCCTTGGCCTGAAAAAACCGTTTTTCCAGCCGAGAGCCTGAGCACGTTTACTTTCGATTAACTGTGGCGCTCTTTTAAGTGAGACGTCCCCGGTTTCGAATATGGCGTGTGAGTCACCTTAAACCCGGCGCTGGCTGAAGGCGCCATCTCCAGGAGAGCCCTAGACATGAGGAAGACATTTACTGCCCTGGTCGCGGTCGCAACGATGGCCGGTTCGCTGGTGTCAGTTGCGCCGACCGCCCAGGCCGACAATGGCAGGATCGCCGCAGGCGTTGCCGGCGGCCTGATCGGTGGCGCGCTGATCGGCGGCGCGATTGCGGCAAGCCGCCCGGCCCCGGTATATGTTGCCCCCGGCCCGGTCTATGTCGAAGAGCCCGCCTGCCGCCTGGTTCGTGAGCGGTTCTGGGACGGATACGGCTGGCGCGTGCGCCGCGTTCAGGTTTGCTGATCTGATTGGCGCGCGGACCGTCCGTCGCGTTTCTTGTTTGAACCCGGCCGATGCTTCGGCCGGGTTTTTCTTTTTTCATTTATGTTGCGCGTATTCTAGTCGCAAAACCGGTATCCACTTTTGCGGAATACGCGCTATCGCGCCGCGCTGATCGAACGCAGCACCGCTTCGCTCGGCCAGCAATCGACCTTCATTCCCGCCGATTTCTGGTACGCCCCGAGTGCCGCGCGGGTCTGCATCCCGGCCTTGCCGTCGAGTTTGTCCTTGTAGAGACCGATGCGCGTCAGGTGACGCTGCATGGCTTCGACATCGGCGGTGCGCAGCTGGGTCGATGCCGACCACGGCGTCGCGAACGGCTGCGGGCGCAACATGCGGTCGCTGAGGTGCCCGACGAACAGCACGTACAGGTCGGAAAAATTATATTCCTTGATGACGAAATAATTCCTGGTGGTCAGAAACGCCGGGCCATAGATGCCCTCAGGCTGCAGCAGCGACGCCGGCTGCGTCTGTTCGGCCGCGCTGAGCTGTTGTCCGCGCACCGGCACAAAACCCTGGCGCAGCCATTCGCCGATCGGTCTTGTCACTTCCGGTACGCCGATGGTGCAATCGACATTCGCCGGCGCGCGCACTTCATAGGCCCAGCGCATGCCCGGCTGCCAGCCCTTGTTGACGAGCTGCTGCGCGGCGGAGGCGAGCGCGTCCGGCACCGAGTGCCAGATGTCGCGGCGGCCATCGCCATCGAAATCGACGCCGTGCTTGTAAAATTCCGACGGCAGGAATTGCGTGAGACCGGTGGCGCCGGCCCAGGACGCGCGCAGATCCTTGCGCGTCACCTCGCCGTCGCCAAGGAGTTTTAGCGCCAGGATGAATTCGCTGCGATACTGGTCCTTGCGCCGGCCGACATAGGCCTGCGTCGCCAGCACGCGCAACCCGTCGTTGGGCAGTGTGTAGCGGCCGTAATCGGTTTCGCGGCCCCAGATCGCCAGCACGATCGTCGCCGGCACGCCGAAGCGCGCTTCGATCGCGGCAAGTGCCGTGCGATGCTTCTGCATCAGCTTTTGCCCCTCGGCCGCCAGCCGCGCGATGCTGGCTTCCTTCAAATAGTCCGCCGGCACCTGCACGAACTCGGCCTGCGACGGCGCTCCGGTGGCCGGGCGTCCGGGCAGGATCAGATCGGGCAATTTGTAATCCGGCTCGAGCCCGCTTGTTTCGGCGTCGAATGTCGCGCGCGAAACGCCTGCGGCCTGCGCTTCCGGCCATAGCGAGGCGATGAACTGCGTGAAGCCGGCGTCGGCGGAAAGGGCGGGGGAAGCCAGCAGCAACGCCAGGAATATAGGGCCTGAGACAAGGAGCCGATGCATATGGAACGAGAATAGACCGTTCACGCGTCGGTCAGATCGAGGCGGCGCTCGATACGCTCGATGCGGACGTCCATCCGATCAAGTCGATTCGACATATTGGCATACTGGTTCTCAAGACTGCCGACGTGCTGCTTCATCTCGCGAATATCATCGCGCACGTCATCGATCGCACCACGGATATGGCGCAGATGCTCAAGAACTATGTTGTCTGTCTCGGCCATCGTGTAAGATTATCATACCAGCAAACCATTGTGAACTATGGGGGGCTGGCTCGCCAGTGGAGACGATTCCCAATTAGCCCGTAATTTGACAATAGGCATAGAAAATGAAGAAGCGAAAATTGAGCCCAAGATTCAAGTCTGAAGCCGAGGAAAGGAAATTCTGGGAAACGCACGACTCCACCGACTACATCGACTGGAGCAAGGCTGAGCGCGTGCGCCTTCCAAACCTGAAGCCCTCGACCACGGCGATCTCAATTCGTCTGCCGCTGGGTTTGCTGGAGCAAATCAAGATCGCCGCCAACAAGCGCGATGTGCCGTTTCAATCGCCGATCAAAGTGTGGCTGGCGGAGAAGGTGGAGTAGTCGTGTCAAACGACCTTACCGCGTCAGCTTCTTGTACTTCACGCGATGCGGGATGATGGAATCCTGTCCCAGCCTGCGCATCTTGTCTTTTTCATAGTCCTGGAAATTGCCTTCGAACCATTCGACGTGGCTATCGCCCTCAAAGGAGAGGATGTGGGTGGCGATGCGGTCGAGGAACCAGCGGTCGTGGCTGATGATCACGGCGCAGCCGGCGAAATCCTCCAGCGCCTCTTCCAGCGCGCGCAGCGTGTCGACGTCGAGATCGTTGGTGGGCTCGTCGAGCAGCAGCACGTTGGCGCCGGATTTCAGCATTTTCGCCAGATGCACGCGGTTGCGCTCGCCGCCCGACAGCGAGCCGACCTTCTTCTGCTGGTCGGCGCCCTTGAAATTGAACGACGAGCAATAGCCGCGCGAATTGACCTCGCGCTTGCCGAGCAGGATCAGCTCGTTGCCCGCGGAAATTTCCTCCCACACGCTCTTCTTGCCGTCGAGCGAGTCGCGCGACTGGTCGACATAGCCGAGATGCACGCTGTCGCCGATCGTGATGGCGCCCTTGTCCGGCGTCTCCTGCTTGGTGATCATGCGGAACAGCGTGGTCTTGCCGGCGCCGTTCGGGCCGATCACACCGACAATGCCGCCCGGCGGCAGCTTGAAACTCAGATCGTCGATCAGAAGCCGGTCGCCAAACCCTTTTGTAAGGCCTTCGAAATCGATCACGTTCTGGCCGAGGCGCTCGGCCACGGGAATCGTGATCTGCGCGGTCTGGGTCTGCTTCTCGCTGGCCTGCTTCAAAAGTTCCTCGTAGCGCTGGTAGCGCGCCTTGGATTTGGCCTGACGTGCCTTGGGTGACGCCGCGATCCATTCCTGCTCGCGCGCCAGCGTGCGCTGATGCGCGGCCTCCTAGCGGCCCTCCTGTTCGAGGCGCTTCTGCTTCTGTGACAGCCACGCGGTGTAATTGCCTTCATAGGGAATGCCCCTGCCGCGGTCGAGCTCGAGAATCCAGCCCGTGACGTTGTCGAGGAAATAGCGGTCGTGGGTGACGATCAGGATCGCGCCGGGATATTGCCGCAGATGGCCTTCCAGCCACGACACCGATTCGGCATCGAGATGGTTGGTCGGCTCGTCCAATAGCAGCAGGTCCGGCTGGTCGAGCAGCAGCCGACACAGCGCGACCCGGCGGCGCTCGCCGCCGGAGAGTTTTTCGACATCGGCGTCATCAGGCGGGCAGCGCAGCGCATCCATCGCCTGGTCGACCTTGCTGTCGAGATCCCACAGGCCGGCGGCCTCGATCTGGTCCTGCAATTTGGTCATCTCGTCGGCGGTCTCGTCGGAATAATTGATCGCCAGCTCGTTGTAGCGATCGAGGATCGCCTTTTGCTTGGCAACGCCCAGCATGACGTTCTCGCGAACCGTCTTGGTGGCGTCGAGCTGCGGCTCCTGTTCGAGGTAGCCGACCCGCGCGCCCTCGGCGACCCACGCCTCGCCGTTATATTCCTTGTCGATGCCGGCCATGATCCGCAGCAGGGTCGATTTGCCGGAGCCGTTGACGCCGAGCACGCCGATCTTGGCATCGGGATAAAACGACAGATGGACGTTATCGAGTACCTTGCGGTTGCCGGGATAGGTCTTGGACAAACCCTGCATGAAATAGACGAACTGGCGCGCCATCGCGATCCCTGAAAACGAGAGGATTTATGGAAATTTGCTGCCGCTGATGTAGCGGCGCGGCCCCCAAAGGGCAACTGCGGGAAGCCGGTGTTTTCCTGATTTTCGCCGCGAGTTCTTCAAAACCGGTTTGAACCAAAACCCGCCCTGGAATCATAGGCTTCTCAAGTCCTTTCGAATCCGAAAACTGGCTCAGGAGGAGGCCCGCGAGGTCGGGGAACTTCGGATTCAGGACACCGGCGTTTGCATTCCGTTCACCAGTATCATTACCGATAGCAACAATTGAAACCTTCTTTTAATGACTCCGGCCGGAGACTACCCGCCAGCGCTCAAAAAGGCGCTCCGCGCGACAGAAGTCGTCGGACAAAAAAGGCAGGATCGTCATGGCGACTCTCGCATCTTCGCCGCGGGTAGCAGACAATCGGAATCGCGAACCCGGCCTACTCGCCGAAATCAGGGCCTTCTGGCGCCTGTTCTTCGCCAGGACGTTCAACCCGTACCGGCCGGAACTGCATTATATGCGTGGCCCGGGCCCCGCCTGGCGCGCCAAGCACGCGGCATCCTCACGCCGGCGTTCGAGCTGATCATTTCAAACCTTTGAGCCGCGAATGGTTTTAGGCCTGTGGGCGCTTTTGCGGCCCGGGGCGCTTGCGCGTCCAAGCGTTGCGCGCGACCATGGTGCTTCCTGGACAGCGCGCTCGCGCCGTCATCATCGCCATGAACGGACCTCGCCATGACCCGGCTGCGCTGTGCAATTCTCGATGACTATCTCAACCTGGCTTTGCGGGTCGCGGACTGGTCGAACGTCGGAGATCGCGTCGATGTCACGGTATTCAACGAGCCATTTACCTCCACCGACGCGGCGGCCGGCGCGCTGAAGGATTTCGAGATCATCTGCGCGATGCGCGAGCGCACGCCGTTTCCCCGCGCGTTGTTTGCGGCGCTGCCCAAATTGAAACTCCTGATCACCTCGGGCATGCGCAACGCCGCGCTCGATCTGGAAGCGGCGAAAGACCATCAGGTGGTGCTGTGCGGGACGCAATGGGGACGCGATCCCACCGCGCCGCTGGCGATGGGCCTGATCCTGGAATTGACCCGCAACATCGGCCGCGAAAACGCCCGCATGCACGCCGGCGAGCGTTTACAAAAATTCGTCGGCATGGAGATCGAGGGCAAGACGTTAGGGGTGGTCGGCCTCGGCAAGCTTGGCAGCAAGGTTTCGGGATTGGCGAAGGCGTTTGGCATGAACGTGATCGCATGGAGCCCGAACCTGACGGCGGAGCGATGCAAGGAAGTCGGCGTCGGCTACGCCACCAAGGAGGAATTATTCTCAACCGCCGACATCGTCACCGTCCACGTGGTGCTGAGCCAGCGCTCGCGCGGACTGGTGGGAGCTTCGGACCTGGCGCGGATGAAGCCCACGAGTTATCTCGTCAACACCGCGCGCGGGCCGATCGTCGACGAAGCGGCGTTGCTGCAAACCCTGCAGCAGAGGAAGATCGCAGGCGCTGCGGTCGACGTGTTCTCGGTCGAGCCGTTGCCGGTCGATCATCCCTTCCGCAAGCTCGACAACATCGTCCTGACACCGCATCTCGGCTACGTCACCGAAGAGGGTTTTCGCAACCACTACGGCCAGATGGTCGAGGCCATCGACGCCTGGTTCAAGGGCGAGCCGCTGCGGAGACTGGCGTAGAAACACATTGTCCCATACCGCAGCGTTCTTCGGATGCTGCGCAGCGCGCCGCTCTTGCGGCGTGGTGCGCTGCTGATCCGGAGTCCATCGTGTTTGAGTTGAGAATGGGTCCCGGCTCTGCGGAGCAACGCAAGAGCGTTGCACCGCGTCCGGGACATGAGAGTTAGCGCACCGTCACCGGCGCGGGCAGCGGCGGCACCACGGTCGGCTGTGTGCCGGGAGCGCCCGACATCTGCGCCGGCGCGGGGGATGCCGACGCGGCAGGTCCGGGCACCGGCTGCGCCGACGCGGTTGCAGTTCCCGGCGGCGGGCCGCCCGGAAGCACCACCACGCGAGTGCCCACCTTGACGCGGTCGAACAGGTCCGAGACGTCCTCGTTGAGCATGCCGATGCAGCCCGAGGAGACGAACTTGCCGATTGTCGAGGGCTGGTTGGTGCCGTGGATGCGATAGACGGTGGAGCCGAGATACATCGCCCGGGCGCCGAGCGGATTGCCCGGTCCGCCGGCCATGAAGCGCGGCAGATAAGGCTGACGCTCGATCATCTCGGTCGGCGGATGCCAATCCGGCCACTCGGCCTTGCGCGAGATTTTCTGCACACCGGTCCAGGTGAAGCCGTCGCGGCCGACGCGGACGCCGTAACGGATCGCGCGCCCGCGACCCAGCACGTAATAGAGATAGGTGTGCGGCGTATCGACGATCAGCGTTCCCGGCGGCTCCTTGGTGGGGAAAGTGACTTCCTGCCGGCGCAGGTTCGGCGCGAGCTGCGCAGGCCCGACCTCGGGCTGTTCATCCGGCGGCAGCGCAGACAGCACCATCGGTCTGCCGTCGGGGCCCACCGGAGGCTGCACCGATCCGGTGACGGCACCCGGAGGGCCAATGGCCTCGGGCGGACGCAAGGCGCGGCTGTCTTCATTGGGATTGAAGCCCGGTCCAGGAATGCGGCCATCAACGTTGCCGCGATCCGAATAGATCACCGGCGGCGGTCCATCGGGACGGCCATAACGCGGATCATTGGGCGAAAGGATCGGACCGGTCGGCGCGCCACGGTCGGAATATACCGGCGGAGCACCCGCGGGCCGGCCATAGCGCGGATCATCCGGCGAAAGGATTGGACCGGTCGGTACGCCACGGTCGGAATAAGCCGGCGGAGCACCCGCGGGCCGGCCGTAGCGGGGGTCATCGGGCGAAAGGATCGGGCCAGTCGGCGCGCTACGGTCGGAATAAATGGGACGCCCATAGCGCGGATCATCCGGCGAAAGCCCCGGTCCGGACGGGGGGAGCGCAGTCGAGCCGTGGGCGGTCGGCGCCTCGTCATCGTCCAGCAAGTCGACATCCAGTTCGCCGGGAGCGCGGCGATAATCAGGATAGCCGCCTGACGGATAAGGCAGCGGCGCCGTCGAATAGACCGAAGCGGGGGGAACGGGGTACCCTTGCGCGAGCGCAAGCGAACTTGCCGCCGTGCCAGCCGTCACGGCAGCGCAAATCGTCAGAATGCGTTTGATCATCATCGCCCTTGTATAGACCCCAAGCCGCCACCGGACCGTTAACGGCAGATGGCCGAAGATAGCGGCGCATTCAAGACAAATCCGCGTAATTCGGCCGGATTCCGGCATTTTGTGATGACCTGGCAGCGCCGTTGCATCGAAGCCTCACCGGATTAAGAAAGCGTTTCTCCGCCTGCCGCGGGCGTTCGCGCCGCCGATTTGTAACAAACGCCACCGATACCTTCCGGTATTCTCAAATCGGCCTGATTCGCTGCGCGCCGGCGTCGCCCGCTGCGTCGCGAACGCGGCCAATTCTGTGGTCACCGCGTTCCCGATAGCTCAAGGCCTTCGCAGAATCGCTCCGAAGGCGGAACTCGCCTTTCCATGCTCCCAAGTTTCCGTTTTCTGTTCGCCGCGATCGTGTTCTCAATGTCGATACTGGTCTTCGGGCTTGGCGCGGCGGCGCTACTGCGCACCGCTCATGAGGAATTTGCCAGTAATCCGTTTTGGCATGGGCCCCCCGAAAAGACGTTTCCGCAACAGAGCGAACCCACAGGGCCTGTGCTGGCGCTGCTGCGCGTCGAGCCACCGCCCGTGCCTGACGACGTGCCCTCGGTTGCGGCGCCGGTTGAGCCTGCGGCGGTCCCTTCGGTAGCGGCTGAGCCCGAAAACATCGCCGCGCTGGGGCAAGAGAATTCATCGCAGCCCGAGAGCGCTCCACCCGAAACTCCGGTCCCGGAAGGCCCGGTACAAAGCGAGACAGCTCCGGCTCAAGTCGAAGCTGTCCCCGGAGAAACCAAGCTTGCGACAACCGAGGAGGCTTCGTCGCCGGCGAATGAAGCCGCTCCGACTGCATCCGATGAGACGAGCGCCCCGGCTTTGCCGGAGGCGGGCATCGCCGTGACGAAAATCGCAGCGCTGGACGCTCCTGCCGTCGCAATCGAGGCGAAGCCGCCGCCGAAGGCTGCCAACGCCAGGACAATCAGCGCAGAACCCGACGAGAGCGTCATCAAGAAGCGCCAGCAGGCACGGCGCATAGCACAACGCCGCAGGATCGCGGCTCGCGCGCGCCTGGCGCGACAGGCAGCTCAGCAGGCGGCCGACCCGTTCGCTCAACCATTCGCACAGCCCGCGGCGGCGCAGAGCCGCTGAAAGGTTTGTGATCAGGCGGGTCCCGTTGCGACCGGCGGTCCGTCCGGCAGACCCCATTCGGCCCATGAACCGTCATAGAGCGCGGTACCGCGCACGCCGAGCCGATACAGCGCGAGCGTCAGCACCAGCGCGGACACGCCGGAGCCGCAGCTCGTCACAATCGGTTTTGTCAGGTCGACGTCTGCACCCGTGAACGCCTTCCGCAAATCGTCGAGCGGTTTCATCGTGCCGGTCCTGGCGTCGAACAATTCGGCGTAGGGCACGTTGCGGCTGCCTGGAATATGACCGGAGCGGCGGCCCGGCCACGGCTCGGCGACGGTGCCCTCGAAACGCGGGCGCGGGCGCGCATCGACCAATTGCTCTGCGCGCGTTTCGAGATTGCCGAGCAGTTGCTGCTTGCTGCGGACGAAGCCCGGATCAAGCGTGGCCCGGAATTTTCCGACTTTTGGGGTGACCTTGCCGGAATGGGTCGGGCGTCCCTCGCTCAGCCATTTCTTCAAGCCCCCGTCCAGCACCTTCACATTGCCATGCCCGAACGACAGGAACATCCACCATGCCCGGGGTGCAGCGACCCAGGCGCCGGAATCGTAGGCGACCACGGTATCGCCTGAGGAAATCCCCAGCGCCGAGACGTCGCGCGCGAACTGCTCGGCATCGGGATACATATGCGGCCGCGGATCATTGTGGTCGGCGATCGCGTCGACATCGAAAAACACGGCGCCCGGAATATGCGCGCCGAGATAATCGTCCGACGGCAGCGGCAGCACGCCGGGCATCTTGAAGGATGCATCGATGATTTTGACTTTCGGATCGTCGATACGGGCGGAGAGCCAATCGGTCGAGACGAGCGGATCGTCGGTGGGTGACGGCATGACAGGAATCCCCGGCGTTTCCCTGATCGTCATTGCCGGACTTGATCCGGCAATCCATCTTTTTGAAAAGATGGACACGCGGGTCAAGCCCCGCGTGTGACAACCTTCAACCTTTCGCCTTCCTCGGCTCGACCTTCTCGACCGGACCGCCGGCGTCGCGCCAGGCCGCGAAGCCGCCGCCCATATGCGCGACCGGCTTCAACCCCATGTCCTGCGCGGTTTTCGCCGCCAGCGCCGAGCGCATGCCGCCGGCGCAATGAAAGATGAATTTCTTTTCCTGCTGGAAGACCGGCTTGGCATAGGGACTTGCCGGATCGATCCAGAATTCGAGCATGCCGCGGGTGCAGGAGAACGCGCCGGGAATTCGGCCGTCGCGTTCAATCTCGCGGGGGTCACGGATATCGACGATCACGACGTCGTCGCCTTGAGCGGCCTTGATGGCCTCCGTCGCGCTTAATGTTTCGATCTCGGTATTGGCCTCGTCGATCAGCGCCTTGATCCCGCGATGAATGGTCTGGGGCATTTTTCTTAACTCCCGTTTCCGTCATTCCGGGGCGATGCGAAGCATCGAACCCGGAATCTCGATCGAATTTCATCACAGCGAGATTCCGGATCAGTCCTGCGGACTGTCCGGAATGACGACAATTACCGCACCAATTCCTTCATCGCGGCTTCGAGACCTTCGATCGTGATCGGGAACATGCGCTCCGAAAACAGCCGGCGGATGATGGTGGTCGATTCCGAGTAGTCCCAGTGCTTCTGCGCCACCGGGTTGAGCCACACCGCGTGCGGATAGGTGCGCGTGATGCGCTCGAGCCAGACCGATCCGGCCTCTTCGTTGACATGCTCGACCGAACCGCCGGGGACCATGATTTCGTAAGGCGACATCGAGGCGTCGCCGACGAACACCACCTTGTAGTCGTGCGGATATTTATGCAGCACGTCCCAGGTCGGCGTCCGGTCGGTAAAGCGGCGGCGATTTTGCTTCCACACGCCCTCATAGAGGCAGTTGTGGAAGTAAAAATATTCCATGTGCTTGAATTCGGTCTTCGCCGCGGAGAACAACTCCTCGACCTGTTCGATGTGCGAATCCATCGAGCCGCCGATATCGAAGAACACCAGCACCTTGACCGCGTTGCGCCGTTCGGGGCGCATGTAGACGTCGAGATAGCCGTGGTTGGCCGTCTCCTTGATCGTGGTGTCGAGGTCGAGTTCGTCAGGGGCGCCGGTGCGGGCGAATTTGCGCAAGCGCCGCAGCGCGATCTTGATGTTGCGGATGCCGAGTTCGACATTGCCGTCGAGATCCTTGAACTCGCGGCGGTCCCACACTTTCACCGCACGGAAATTGCGGTTCTTCTCCTGCCCGATGCGGATGCCTTCGGGATTGTAGCCCTCCGCGCCGAACGGCGAGGTTCCGGCGGTGCCGATCCACTTGTTGCCGCCCTGGTGCCGGCCCTTCTGCTCCTTCAGGCGCTGGCGCAGCGTCTCCATGAGCTTGTCCCAGCCCATCGCCTCGATCTGCTTCTTCTCTTCCTCGGTGAGATATTTCTCCGCAAGCTTCTTCAGCCATTCGGCCGGAATGTCCGCCTTCTCCATGGCATCGAGCAGGTTCTCCAGCCCCTTGAAGACCGTGCCGAACACGCGATCGAACTTGTCGAGATTGCGCTCGTCCTTCACCAGCGATGCGCGCGCGAGGTAGTAGAAATTCTCAACCGTCTGCTCGGCGAGGTCGGCGTCGATCGCCTCCATCAACGTCAAATATTCGCGCAAGGTCACCGGGACCTGAGCGTCGCGCAGCGATGTGAAGAATTGCAAGAACATGAGTGACAGATTGCCCGATGACGAGCCTCCGTCAAGGGCTTATGCCGCAGATCGGGGCAGCTTGTTTTATGAAATGATGCTCGACAGCCTAGACCTGCCGGGTTTTTCAACTAGAATTGAGGTGAGAAGGCTTTATCCCCGCAACAATCGCCAATCTGGTGTCGGGACGCTAGCTGTCGTTCCTGCACAAGCCAAGCCGCACCGATGTGCTGACGAACCAACAAGGCAAATGCTCGATGAAATTTACCGGCACCAAGGACTACGTCGCTACCGATGATCTCAAGATCGCCGTCAACGCCTCGATCGTGCTCGAGCGCCCGCTGCTGATAAAGGGCGAGCCCGGCACCGGAAAAACCGTATTGGCCGAGGAAGTCGCCAAGGCGATCGGCGCGCCGCTTTTGACCTGGCACATCAAGTCCACCACCAAGGCGCAGCAGGGCCTTTACGAATATGACGCCGTGTCGCGGTTGCGCGACAGCCAGCTCGGCGATGCCAGGGTTTCCGACATCTCGAACTACATCAAGCGCGGCAAGCTGTGGGACGCCTTCACCCTCGAGAAGCGCCCGGTGCTCCTGATCGACGAAATCGACAAGGCCGATATCGAATTCCCCAACGACCTGCTGCTCGAGCTCGATCGCATGGAGTTCTTCGTCTACGAGACCGGCGAGAACATCAAGGCGAAGCTGCGCCCGATCGTGATGATCACCTCGAACAACGAGAAGGAATTGCCGGACGCATTCCTGCGCCGCTGCTTCTTCCATTACATCAAGTTTCCCGACGTCGAGACCATGCACCGCATCGTCGACGTGCATTTTCCCCGCATCAAGAAACGTCTGGTCGAGGAAGCGTTGCGGATTTTCTTCGAGGTGCGCGAAGTGCCGGGGCTGAAGAAGAAGCCTTCGACCTCGGAGCTATTGGACTGGCTGAAGCTCCTGCTCAACGAGGACATGACGCCGGAAATGCTCAGGGAGCGCGATCCGCGCAAGCTGATCCCGCCGCTGCACGGCGCGCTGTTGAAGAACGAGCAGGACGTGCATTTGTTCGAGCGGCTGGCATTTCTGAGCCGACGAGAGGTGTGAGTATCCGTCATTGCGAGCCAACGGGTCGCGCGAACGCGCGCCCGATGACAGGCTCCGCGAAGCAATCTATAGCTCCGCGCATGGCGGGCATGGATTGCTTCGTCGCTTCGCTCCTCGCAATGACGAGAAAGCGGCATCTGACCTCAGACTCCCCTAACACTTAATAACAGCCGCTTCCGGCAGCTTACGCCCGCGGATCAGATCCGACGCTCTATCGGCGATCATCATGGTTGAGGCATTGAGATTGGCCGAGATCATCCGCGGCATGATCGAGGCATCGATCACGCGCAGGTTTTGCAGTCCGTGCACGCGCAGCTGGTCGTCGACAACCGCCCATGTACTATCGGCCGGGCCCATCCGGCAGGTGCATCCGGGGTGGAAGGTCGTGGTGCCGCGCTGCGTTGCCGCGGCCAAGAATTCATCGTCGGTCTGCACGTCAGGTCCGGGAAAATCCTCGTATGCGCAATACGGCGCGAGTGGCGCCGATGCCAGCAGCCGCCGCGCCAACCTCATGCCGGCGACGACGACACGGCGGTCGAGCTCCGCGACCAGATAATTGGTCTGGATGATCGGCGGCTCGAACGGATCGGCCGAGCGGGCGCGGACATAGCCGCGGCTTTCGGGCCGCTGCTGCCAGGACGCGACCGTCATGCCGGGCTCGTCCTCGAGCTCCCCCTGCACGCCCTCCTTGTAACTTGCGGGGGTAAAGGTCAGCTGCAGATCGGAGCTCTCGGTGGTCTCGCCGGAGTGCCAGAAGCAATAGACCATGGTCGGCGACAGCGAGAGCAGACCGCGCCGCGTGGTGGCCCATTTGATCGCCTCGACCAACAGATGGAGTCCCCGTCTGAGCTCGTTGATGGTCTTGATGTTCTTGACGCGGGCGACCGAACGCGGCGCGTAATGGTCCTGCAATCCCTCGCCGACGCCCGACAGCGCATGGCGCACCTCGATGCCGAGCGACCGCAGCAGTTCCGGCGATCCGAGGCCCGACAATTGCAGGAGTTGCGGCGAGTTGTAGGCGCCGCCGGCAAGGATCACTTCCTTGTTGGCGCGCACTTCGGTCGCACTGCCGCGCCTTCCGCCCTTGATATAGCGCACGCCGACCGCACGCTTGCCCTCGAACAGGATTTCGGTCGCATGCGCATGCGTCCGCACCTGGACATTCGCCCGTTTCATCGCCGGGTGCAGAAAGGCGGTCGCCGCGCTGACGCGCAGGCCATTCTTGATCGTGCGCTGGGCGTAGGACACGCCCTCCTGGATCGCGCCGTTGTAATCGGGGTTGCGGGGAATGCCGAGGCTGATCGCGCCGGCCATGAACGCCTCGCAGAGTGGATCCTTCCAGTCCATGGTGGTGACGGTCAGATTGCCCTCACGCCCGCGATAGGCGTCCTCGCCCTCGCCGATGCGCCGCTCCAGCCGCTTGAAATACGGCAGCACATCCGGATAGCCCCAGCCGCGATTGCCGAGCTGCGCCCAGGTGTCGAAATCCTGGCGCTGGCCGCGGTTGTAGATGTGACCGTTGATCGAAGACGAGCCGCCGAGGGTCTTGCCGCGCGGCGCGTAGATGCTGCGGCCCCCGGTCCAGGGACCCGGCTCCTGCTGGTAGGCCCAGTTGATGCCCTTCATGTGAAAGGTTTTGATGAAGCCCGCCGGCAGATGGATGTAGGGATGCCAGTCGCGGGGACCTGCTTCGAGCACGCAGATGCTGGTGATCGCATCTTCGCTCAGCCGATTGGCGAGCACGCATCCGGCGGAGCCCGCGCCCACGATCACATAGTCGAATCTATCCGTCATCTCAGGCTCTCGCGGTATGCTACCGCGGCTTTTCATTGAGTTGATAGTTCAAATGCGCCTTCACCGTCGGCCATTCGCTGGCGATGATACTGTAAACCACGGTGTCGCGCAGGGTTCCGTTTGGCGCGATCTGATGGTTCCGCAGAATGCCATCCTGCTTGGCACCGAGCCGCTCGATGCCGCGCCGGCTCTGATGGTTGAAAAAATGCGTGCGGAACTCGACCGCGATGCAATCAAGTTTTTCGAACGCATGCGTGAGCAACAACAGCTTGCACTGGGTGTTGAGGGCGCTGCGCTGCACGCGCTTGGCATACCAGGTCGAGCCGATCTCGACGCGCCGGTTCGGCGCATCGACGTTCATATAGGTCGTCATGCCCGCGATCTTGCCATCGGCGTCCAAGACGGTGAACGGCAGCATCGACCCCGCCGCCTGCAGCCCGAGCCTCCGATCGATCTCCTTGCGCATGTCTTCAGGCTTCGGAATGAAGGTATACCAGAGCTTCCAAAGCTCGCCGTCCTTCACCGCCTCGGTCAACCCGTCGCAATGATCCTGCGACAAGGGTTTTAGCTGCACGTGCGGGCCGCTGAGTGAAACCGGTTCAAGCCAGGGCATCGAATGCTCCGTTCCTTATTCCATCATTGCTAGGAGCGTAAGCGACGAAGCAATCCACTCTTCGTGCTTGCGGCCCTATGGATTGCTTCGCGGAGCCTGTCATCGGGCGCGCATTCGCGCGACCCGTTGGCTCGCAATGACGGAAGCCGTAATCCACTTCGCCCGCCATCACTTGTTCAAAAAATTCAGCGGCAGGCCGGGCCGCGCCCAGTCCATCGCGACGAGTTGGCCCTTGCCGGACAGAGTAATGTAGGCCGTCTTCAGCTCCGGCCCGCCGAAGGCGATGTTGGTGGTGACGCGGTCGCCGGTCGGCACCTGCTCGACGATGGTGCCATCAGGCGCGATCACCGAAATGCAGCCCGAGATCAGCGTCGCCACGCAGACATTGCCGGAAGCTTCCACCGCGAGCGAATCGAACATCTGGTAACCGCCAAGCCCCGCGATCGGCTTGCCGCGCTCGCCGCGATAGATCACGTCGCGCGGTTTTACCGCTCCCGGGGCGGAGAGGTCGAACGCCCACAGCCGCGCCGTCGGCGTCTCCGCGACGTAAACCGTGTTTTCATCCGGCGACAGCCCGATGCCATTGGCGGGCAGCATGCCGAACACGCCTTCGACGATCTCCTCCATTCCGGGCTTGATATAGTAGAACGCGCCGACGTCCATGTCGCGCGCCCGGCGCTTGCCGAGATCGGTGAACCAGAGACCGCCGTGCCGGTCGAACACCAGATCGTTTGGCCCCTTCAGCGGATGCTCGCCGCATTTGTCGAACAGGGTCTCGAC
>Ga0307312_10000734_pt1 | contig 15928 bp, 16 predicted proteins | sample ER_DNA_202_FD_194489 | JGI IMG/M metagenome (GOLD analysis project Ga0307312, IMG submission 194489) | Bulk soil microbial communities from the East River watershed near Crested Butte, Colorado, United States - ER_DNA_202 | ecosystem: Environmental > Terrestrial > Soil > Floodplain | place... | reverse complement strand
TTGCCTGCGCATGCGTCCCGACCGGATCGTGGTGGGGGAGTGTCGAGGACCTGAGGCCCTCGACATGCTCCAGGCGATGAACACGGGACATGACGGCTCGATGAGCACTCTTCACTCCAACAATCCGCGCGATGCATTGAATCGCCTGGAGACTCTCGTGCTGCTCGCCGGGACAGAGCTTCCGTCGCGAGCCATTCGCAGCCAGATCGCGTCGGCGGTCAACGTGGTGGTTCAAACGGAGCGGCTGCGCGGCGGAGCGCGCAAAGTGGTCAGTGTGGCCGAAGTCACAGGCATCGCAGACGGCGAGATCCAGATGCAGGAGCTGTTCGTTTTCTCGCAAACCGGCGTGACCGCGGACGGAGTGGCTGTCGGGTATCACACCGCAACCGGCGTCAAGTCGGCCTTTCTCAAACACTTCCGCTCGAACGGCGTTGACATCCCGGATTCCATGTTCCAGCCCGCCACGGTGCCTCCCCCGAGCCGGCAGCCGTGAGCGAGAAGGACGTGAGCGCAACACAGGCGGCTGATCCCGAGCCTCGAGCTCCGAAAGCCGAGGTGCTCGATGCGGAGCTCCTTGCCGATTTCGGGCACCAGCTGCGCAACCAGCTGAACGCCGTCCTTGGCGCCGCCGGCCTGCTTGCCATGACCGCGACGAGCACTGAGGAGCGAGAGCTTGCCTCGATCGTCGAGATCGGGGCCGAACAGGTCGCAAGACTCGTCGAGGAGGTGCTCGACGCGGCAATGATCCAGGGCGGCGAGTTCGAGCTTGCCCTGCATCCGTTCGACGTGAGGTCGAGCGTCGAGAGCTGCCTCGGACTGGTCGCAGAGTCCGCCGGTACGAAGGGCCTCGATATGTCCTTTCGGGCCGAGCTTGACGTGCCGAGCATCATCGTCGGTGATTCACGCAGGCTCGAGCAGATCCTCCTCACTCTCCTTAATGGAGGGCTGGAGAGAACGCTTCGCGGCGGGGTCGGTGTCGAGCTGAGCGCCCAACCACAGGGCGGCCTGATGGGCCTCAAGTTCAGCGTCCGCGACACCGGCAAGGGGCTCCCGGCACGGATCCTCCGGAGCGCGTTCGGTGAGCCCGGCGTCACCCACGCGGGCCTCGAGCCCGGCGACCGGCTTGCCGTCCTGAACCTGTCGACCTGCAAGCGATTGGTCGAGATGATGGATGGGGAGCTTCGGGTCGAACAGGGCGGCGTTGAGGCGGGCCCGGACGCCGGAACCCTATTCGAGTTCACGATCCTGTGCGAGGCGATGCCGGCACCTGTCGCGACAGCGCCGGTGACTCTTGAAGCGATGAGAGTGCTCGTGGTGGCGGCTGACGCCACGGAGCGGCGCGTCATGGGATTGCAAACCGAGACCTGGGGCGCCGTTGCGACCGCCGCGACTCCTGAGGAGGCGGTCGCCCTGGTCCAGGCCGGCCATCCATTCGATGTCGCGTTGGTCGAGCATCGATTCCCGGCCATCGACGGCCTTTCGGTGTCAGCCTCGCTGCGAGCGCTTCGCGGGCCGGCGCAGCTCCCGATCGTGCTGATCGCGGCAGAGCCGCCGGGAGCGGAGGAGGCCGGCGCCGCCGACAGCGGTTTGGTGCAGGCAACGCTCACCAAACCTGTCGCGCCGCGCAAGCTCCATGACGTGATGGCTCAGGTCGGCGCCCACCCCGCTGCAGTGCCGCCGGTCTCCGACGTCGAGAGGGTTGCGCCAGGAGCTCTCAATGTGCTCGTGGCCGACGACAACGCTCTCAACCAGAACCTGCTGCGGAGGCTCGTGATCAAGCTGGGTCACAAGGTCGCGGTGGTCTCCAACGGCAGGGAGGCGGTGGCCGCTGTCGCCCAGGATCCATACGACGCAGTTCTCATGGACGTGCTGATGCCCGAGATGGATGGCCTCGAAGCTGCCGAAGCGATATGTCGCCGCTGGCCGCGCGGCACGCGTCCCCGATTGATCGCCCTGACCGCCCTTGCCGGTCCCGGAGACCAGGAGCGGTGCCTGAAGGCAGGCTTCGACGACTACATGGTCAAGCCGGTGCACCTGGAGCAGCTGGCAGAGGCTTTCAAGATTGCCGCGGGCTGGCGGACGGTGTCGAGGACGGCTCCACCCACTTAAGCGTCGTCGAGCCGGCCCCGCGCGATCGAGCGGCGTGAGGCACGAGCCTCCAGGAAAACGACAACGATCACGATCAGCCCGCCCAGCACCATCAACCCGCCAAGAATCAGCGCGTTCGAGCCACGAGGCTGGGTGATGATCTGGACCATTGCCGAGCCGAAGACGAGTATGTAGCTGACGCCGAGCAACCTCACCCGCGGGGCGACGCGCTCGTTTTCCTCACCCCCGCGCCAGGGCCGCTTGCCAATGATCAAGAGGTATGCGCCAACCAAGAGCGCGAGACCGGCGAGGATGAGTGAGATCATCTGGAGCAGGGCGACCGTCATGGCCTGTGATACTAACGGGCAGGGATGTGACCGGAGGGCCGGCCGAGGGATTCGGTGGCCAGGTGGTCCAGCTGCTAGGCGCGGCCGAGTAGCGCAGCGCGCGCATCCGTGGATGCGTAAGCGAGCAACGGAGGACGCAACGACGCAGATGGGCCGCATGGGCGCCGAAGCACCGGTTGGCATCTCCGGTCACATCCCTTCCTTCTTACAATCGTCACCCAATGCCCCGCACCGAACCGATCAAGGCCGTCCGCGGCGTTCACGATCTCCTGCCGCAAGAGCGGGCGCTCTGGCGAACCGTCGAGATTGCTGCCACCCGGGTCGCTCGCTCCTTCGGTTATCAGGAGATCGTCACTCCGATCATCGAGCATGCGGAGCTGATCGAGCGGGTCGGCGAGGACACCGACGCAGTAGCCAAGGAGCTTTACCGATTCGAGGACCGCGGTGGCAGGCAGGTGGCGCTGCGACCGGAAGCGACTGCGGGCATCGTGCGCGCGTATTTCGAGGGCCACCTCAACCAGGGGCCGCAGCCCGCGCGCCTCTTCCTGATCGGTCCGATGTTCCGCTACAACCGCCCGCAAAAGGGTAGGTACCGTCAGTTCTTCCAGTTCGACGTGGAGGCGATCGGCGTCGAGAGTCCGGCAGTGGACGCAGAAGTCATCGAGCTTGCTGCGACGTGGCTGCACGAGCTGGGCCTGCGCGATCTGCGGCTCGACCTCAACTCTATTGGGGATGCGAAATGCCGGCCGGCGTACCTCGACCTGCTGCGGGCCTATTACCGTCCATTGAAAGCAGAGCTGCATGGCGAATGCCAGCGCCGGCTGGAGACCAACCCCCTGCTCCTGCTCGACTGCAAAGTTCCGCAGTGCCAGCCATTCAAAGCCAAGGCGCCGCGCGTCACCGACCACCTTTGTGACGAGTGTGCGGCTGCGTGGGAGGCCGTCCGCCGCCTGCTCCATGCGGCAGGCATCGAGTACCGCCTCGACCCCCACCTCGTGCGCGGTCTCGACTACTACACGCGCACCGTCTTCGAGTTCTACCCGGCGCACGTGGCGGGGTCGCAGGATGCGCTGGGGGGCGGGGGACGGTACGACGGGCTCGCCGAAGCAGAGGGCTGGCCGCCGACCCCGGGGGTGGGGTTCGCGAGCGGATTGGACCGTGTAACGGAGATGGTGAAGGCCGGCGGGGCGGAGGTGATCGCAGCGCCGGCGGCGGAAGTCGTGGTGCTTGCTGAGGCCGGCCTCGAGGTCGCGGCCGCGGAGGTCGCGCGGATCTGCCGAGCTGCCCGATCGGTGGCGGTCGATTACGAGCCCAAGAGCCTGCGGGCCAAGATGCGGTCGGCGAACAAGCTGGGCGCACGCTGGGTGGTGCTGCTCGGCGAAAAAGATGCCGAGCGCAAGGTGGCGCAGCTGAAGGACATGGTGAGTGGGGAACAGGCGGAGGCTGCCTGGACTGAACTTGCGGAGCGGCTGGCGTGAGCGGATTCACCGCTCCCCATTGCGGCTCGATCAGGGCGGCCGACGAAGGTCGCGAGGTGGAGCTCTATGGCTGGGTGGCGCGGCGTCGCGACCACGGCGGTCTCATCTTCATCGACCTGCGCGACAGGTGGGGAGCGGTGCAGATCGTCTTCAACCCGACCAAGGCGCCCCAGGTTCACGCGGCAGCGTCAGACCTGCGCGCGGAGTACGTGGTCCGCATCAAAGGCGTCGTCGGCCGGCGGCCGGCAGGCTCGGAAAACCCACGGATGGCGACTGGCGAGGTGGAGGTGGCAGCTTCCGAGCTCGAGGTCGTCAACACGTCGGAGACCACACCATTTCCAATCGAGGATCTTGACGATCCCGACGAGAAGACGCGTCTCGAGTACCGATATCTCGACCTGCGACGTCCGCGAATGATGCAGATGCTGCAGCTTCGACACCGCGTCAACAAGATAATTCGCGACTTCATGGACCGCCACGAGTTCATCGAGGTTGAGACGCCGATTCTGACCCGGAGCTCGCCATCAGGAGCTCGCGATTTCCTGGTTCCGTCGCGCCTGCACCCTGGAAGCTTCTATGCGCTTCCACAGGCGCCACAGATGTTGAAGCAGCTGCTGATGGTGTCAGGCGTGCAGCGCTACTACCAGATCGCTCGCTGCTTTCGCGACGAGAACTTGCGAGCCGATCGACAGCCTGAGTTCACACAGCTGGACGTTGAGATGTCGTTCTGTGATGAAGAGGACGTCTTCGGATTGATCGAGGGCCTGTTCAGCGAGCTATGGCGAGATGCGCTTGGCGTCGAGCTGAAAACTCCGTTTCCGCGAATGGACATCAAGGAGTCGTTGCTCAGGTTTGGCACAGACAAGCCCGACCTTCGCCACGACCTGGAGATTGCGGATTTGGGATCGGTGCTCGCCGGGACGAAGGCGCAGATCTTCCGCAGCGCCCTCGACGCGGGGGGCGTTGTTCGCGGCATGAAGGTCCCCGGTGGGCGCGACATGGCTCGCCGGGACCTTGACGAGCTGGTGACCGTTGCCAAAGGCGCAGGTGGAAAGGGGATGGCCTGGCTGCCTGGCAGCTCGATCGACAAATTCCTCTCGGAGGAAGAGATCGCAGGCATCAAGCAAGCGATAGGGGCTGGAGGTGACGACCTCGTCCTGTTGGTGGCCGATCGGCGGCGCAAGGCCGAGACGGTGATGGGACTGATCCGCCAGGAGGTGGCGAGGCGGCGGAAGCTCATCAGAGAGGACGAGTGGAAATTCCTGTGGATCAATCCCACCTATCTCTTCGATGAGGACGACCAGGGCAAGCTGACCTACGCGCATCATCCGTTCACGCGTCCCTTCGACGAGGACATGGGATTCGTCGAGGATCGCCCGTATGACGTTCGGGCGCACGCGTACGACATCGTCTTGAACGGCTATGAGCTCGGAGGTGGCAGCCTTCGCATCTATGACCCGGCAATGCAGGAGCGCGTGTTCCAGCTCCTGGGCATGCCCCTCGATACGATTCGCGCCCGCTTTGGGACTCTGCTCGAGGCCTTCACATACGGCGTGCCGCCACACGGTGGCATCGCGCCGGGCATCGACCGGATCGTGATGATGCTCGGAGGCACCGACAACATCAGGGACGTCGTCGCATTTCCCAAGACGCAGTCGATGTCGGACCTGATGCTGGGAGCGCCCTCAGAGGTCGACCCTTCGCAGCTCGAGGAGCTTCGTATTCGCGTGGAACCATCCAAGAACCCCGGCACGTAATATTGGGTGGCTCCCGAAGGGCTGCGGGCGATGTGCGCGTTGCCCAACAGAACAGCATTAGGGACTCCGGAGTCCGGACGGCCGACCAAAAGCCCGCTCGACGGGACTTGGAGAGCCGAGGCAGGGGACCCAACCTGAGCTTGCTCAGGACAACCCACCCCCGTGACCCCGAGGGAGCACCTTGGCCCTGCTCAACCTGATTCCACCGGGCCTGATCGTTGCGGTCCTGGCGATCCTCGTGCTGTCGCAACTCTGCTATGCATTCGTTCCTTACCGGAAGCGGTCCTACATTCCGATCCTCGTCATGACTGCTGCGGGCTTCGCGCTGGGCCAGCTGTGGGACTTCCTCGGCTTGCCTTCCCTCCGCATGGGCCAGGCCAACATGGTGCCGGCGGTCCTCTTTGCGCTCCTGCTCCAGCCCCTTGCGAAATTCGTTCCCCGCCCGAAACAGGAGCCCAAAGAGCCAAAAGAGCCCAAGGAACCCAAGCGCCCCGCGCACGACACTTAACATGAGTGTTGTTTGCCGGCCCGGATAAGGGGGTATCCACCAATTGCAGAACTTCATGTGGCTCGCCTTCGGGGTCGCCGCTCTGGTGGTGGCGCTTGCCCTGGCCGCCGTCTTGTTTCGGCTGCGCGGGACCCTGGGAGCGGTCGAAGAGCTGCTGGAGACGACCAACGAAGAGTTGAAGGAGACCCTGCCCGAGGTGAGACAGACGATCGGCAACGTCAACGACATCACGGCCGGCGTCAACGTCGGCCTGCATGCGGCAGGTGGCGGAGCGTCATCGGTCGGGCACGGCATCAAAGCGGCAGCGCACGGCGTGAGGGTGGCGGGTAGAAGCCTCGTTCGCACGGTATTAGGAGGTAATGGCGATGTCTGACGAGCAGAAAAGCGGCGGCAGTGGTTTCGGATGGTTCATCCTCGGCGGGATCGTCGGCCTGGCAGCAGGTGCTTATATCGCCTCCGGACCGGGTCGCGGGCAGGTCGACACCATTCGCAGCAAGACCATCGAGCTGAGCGGCAGCGAGCCAGTGCAGAAAGCCAAGCAGGCGGCGCAGCGGGCGCGCGTGGCGGTCACCGACCCGGAAAACCCGGTGGGCAAGGCCATCCAGGATGGCGTGGCGGCGGCGAAGCGCCGGCGCGAGGAGCTAGAGGCTGCCGCGAGGAGCAAGATCCAATCGGCGACGAACGGCGAAGAGAACAAGAAAGGCGTGGCGGAGTAAGGCTTGGCCAAGCGCGATCTGGCGGAGCTCAAGATCCCGGCCTCGCCGGACTTCATCCCCGTCGCCAAGCGGGTGGCCACGACGCTGGGGGGACAGCTGGGCCTCAGCCTTGTCGACCTCGACGAGCTGACCATCGCGCTCACACAGGCGTGTGACAGCGCCATTGAGGCGGCGAAGGATCTCGAGGGCCACGCCGATCTCAAGCTGACCTACTTCGCCACCAACAGGGCGCTGGTGGTCGACGTCGATCTCGTTCCCACCGCAGGCTTTGCGCTGCCGGCGCCCAGGCCGCACCCGGAGGCCGACGAGGAGCTGCAGAGGCTGGCATACGAGATGATCCGCTGCTTCGTTGACGACTTCCGCCCTCTCGTCGAGCCTGCGACAGGGCACGTGCGATACAGGATGGTCAAGTACCTCGCAGGCTGACCCCACCAGCATTTAATAGAGGCTGCATTTGGGTTCGACGCCTCGGATGTCCCGCGAGGAGTTGCGGGCGCTCCATCGCCGATACAAGGAGACAAAGGACACCGCGGAGCGCGACCGGATTCGTGCTCAGCTCGTGGACGCATACCACGACTTCGTGTACTTCCTCGCACGCAAGTTTCAGAACCGGGGCGAGCCTCTTGACGACATCGTCCAGGTCGGCTACCTGGGCCTGATCAAAGCAATCGAACGCTTCGACCCCGACCTGGGGTTCGAGTTCACCACGTTCGCCACCCTGACAGTCGCCGGAGAGATAAAGCGTCACTTTCGTGACAAGGGCACCGCGATCCGTTTCCCGCGCCGTCTCCAGGAGCTGCACCAGTCGGTGGTGCGCGTCAACGAGGAGATGAAGAATCAACTGGGTCGCGAGCCCAGCGTCGCAGAGCTTGCCGAACGACTCGGGGTGGCGCCCGAAGATGTGACGGAAGCGATGGAGATGGGGCCCGCCTACGTTCCTCTTTCGCTCGACCAGCCGATCGGCTCAGCCGACGGCCAGGAAGGACGTGTCGTCGCAGAGCAGATCGGCACCGTCGACCCCGAGCTCGACAGGGTCGAGATGCGTGACCTCCTCGATCGTGCGATGGTGCATCTGACTCCGCGCGAGCGGGCGATCATGGCGATGAGGTTCTACGAGCAGATGTCGCAATCGGAGATCGCGCGACGGCTGGGCATCAGCCAGATGCACGTTTCGCGTTTGCAGCGGGCAGCGCTCGAGCAGCTGCGAAAGAACATGCCGCAAGAAGCGGTCTAGCAGGAAACCTTTGCCGCTTCTCGAGTCACGAGCGCCGGCCGATCCGATAGCGCTGTTCCGCCGCTGGTATCGAGAGGCTGCGCGTGCAGGCGCTCCGCAGCCGGAGGCGATGACGCTCGCGACAGCCGGCGCGGGAGGCATGCCCTCTGCGCGCATGGTGCTTTTCAAGGGTCTCGAGGACGGCGCGTTCCTGTTCTACTCGAACTACGAAAGCAGTAAGGGTCGCGACCTGGCCGCCAACCGGCGCGCAGCGGTGGTCTTCTTCTGGTCGGTGACCCGGCACCAGGTTAGGGTCTCCGGCACGGTGCGACGCGTCAGCCGCGCCACGTCGGCCGTGTACTTCCACAGCCGTCCTCGCGGGGCCCAGCTGTCGGCCGCCGCCTCAAATCAGAGCCGCGTCATCGCCTCGCGCGCAGTGCTCGAGCGCGCGGTGACAGACCTCGACAGGCGCCACCCGGCTGTGGTGCCCCTGCCCGCCGATTGGGGTGGCTACGCCCTCCGTCCCGCCTGGATCGAGTTCTGGGAAGGCCGCGCCGACCGGCTCCACGACAGGCTTCGCTACGTTCGCCTGCGGGGAGGCGATTGGCGATTGGAGCGCCTCGCGCCGTAAGCTAGTTCGGCCCCGACATGACCGGGAACGAGATCCGCAGACGTTTTCTAGAGCATTTCGCGAGCCGGGAGCATCTGGTCCTGCCCAGCGCGCCGCTGGTGCCGCGAGGGGATCCGAGCACGCTCTTCATCTCGGCCGGAATGCAACCGCTTCAGCCTTATTACCAGGGCTTTAGCCAGCCGCCCGCGCCCAGGCTGGCCAGCTGCCAGAAGTGCCTGCGCACCGGCGACATCGACGAGGTGGGGAGGACCGACCGTCACCACACGTTCTTCGAGATGCTCGGCAACTTCACTCCGACGGGGGCGTACTTCAAGGAGACGGCGATTCCCCTCGCCTGGGAGCTGGTGACCGGCGGTTTCGAGATGCCGGCAGACAGGCTGCGAGTGACGATTCATCCGACCGACGACGAGGCGTACGAGATCTGGACCCAGCGCACTGGCATCCCGGCAGCGCATATCACGCGGCTCGCCGACAACTGGTGGGGGCTCGGCCGGGGGCCGTGCGGGCCCGACTCGGAGATCTGGTGGGACCGTGGGCCCGAGGTGGGCTGCGGGCAGCCGGATTGCGTGCCAGATCACTGCGAACGTTTCACCGAGTTCTGGAACCTTGTGTTTCCGCAATTCGACCAGCAGGACGACGGGAGCCTGGTCCCGCTGGCGCACCCTGCGATCGACACAGGAATGGGGCTGGAGCGAATGGCTTACATCCTCCAGGGCAAGACGAACGTCTTTGAAACCGACCTCTTCGCTCCGATCATCGAACGAATCCGCGGGCTCTCAGAAACCGAGGTGACCCTGTCCGAGCGCATCGTGTCCGACCACGTTCGCGCTGCGTGCTTCGTGATGTTGGAGCGCATCACTCCGAGCAATGAGGGCCGCGGGTACGTGCTTCGCCGCCTGATCCGCCGCGCGACTGTGCACGCCCGCCGATTGAGGATGGGTGGGGGGCTCGGTGCTCTTGTCGAAGACGTGGTCAAGGTGATGGGCGATCAGTACCCAGAGCTGCGCGAGCAGCAGAAGGCGATTCGCGCGGGCATCGAGTCTGAAGAAGCGCGATTTCAGCGCACCTTGGAACAGGGAATGGAAATGTTCGAACGCCTCGTCGACAAGCATCCGAAAACAGTTCCTGGCAGCGAAGCCTTCAAGCTGCACGATACCTTCGGCGTTCCGATCGACGTCACAAGAGAGCTCGCGGAAGAACGTGGCATTCAAGTCGACGAGGAAGGTTTCAAGGCGGCGATGGCCGGCCAGCGTGAGAGGTCGCGCGCCGGCATGACGAGGCAATCAGCGGCGGCGAAGGACCTGCCGAAATCCGAGTTCACCGGATACGACGAGCTCGTAACGCAGACCGCCGTCGCTGCTCTGCGCAATGAAGGCAAGGCGACTGACGTCGCAGCCGAGGGCGACACTGTCGAGGTCTTCCTCGAGCGCTCTCCTTTCTACGCGGAGTCCGGCGGCCAGGTGGGTGACACAGGGACCATCACCACCCCAAGCGGTCGCATCCGTGTCGAGGACACACAGAAGCCGGCTGACGGCGTGATCGCGCACCTCGGCACGGTGGTGACCGGCGAAGTTCGCGCCGGCGAGACAGCGACCGCGGCGGTCGACGCCGGCCGCCGGCGCCAGATCGCTCGCCATCACTCGGCGACTCACCTTCTGCACAAGGCGCTGCGCGAGACTGTCGGCGAGCAGGTGGTGCAGAAGGGCTCATGGGTGGGGCCCGACCACACGACCTTCGACATCCCGCTGAACCGCGCGTTGACCAGGGATGAGCTGGCCCAGATCAACCGGCGCGTGATGGAGAAGGTCCGTGAGGCGCTTCCTTTCCATGCCACGCAAAAGCCTTACAAGGAGGCGGTCGCCCAGGGCGCGATGCACCTGTTCGAGGAGAAGTACGGCGATGTCGTCCGTGTGGTGTGTTTCGGCGACTGGACATGCGAGCTGTGTGGCGGAACTCACGTGACGAACACGGCCGACATCGGCACCGCTGTGATCGTGTCCGAGAGCAGCATCGGCTCAGGCCTGAGGCGCATCGACCTCGTGGTGGGCGAAGCTGCCGGCGAGCTCGTCCGCCGAGATCGCGAGCTGCTGTCGGAGCTGGCACAATCGTTCAAAGCGAGCCCTGACCAGCTGCCGGAGCGGGTGCGCGGTCTCAGATCACAGCTCAAAGACGCAGAGCGCGAGCTCGAGAAGCTCCGCGAACAGGTACGGAGCGCTCGCGTGGGCGGCGGGGATGGGGCTGTGGTCAAGCAGGGCCGGGTGGCTTACGTCACCGAGACCGTCGACGCCTCTAACCTAGACGAGTTGAAGGCCTATGCCGATCGCTATCTCGAGCTTGTGAAGTCCGGGATCGTAACCGTTGTCGGCGGCGGGCTGTTTGTGATCAAGGTGTCCAATGACCTGACCCCCGAATACGACGCCACCCGTCTCAAGGCCCTCATTGGCACCGGCGGCGGTCGTCCGCAGCTTGCGAGCGGGAAGCTGACAGTCCCTCCCGGTGAGGCGTTCAAGCGCCTCGAAGAGGCTTTGCGGTGAGCAAGTTCAAGTTCCTGCGCAAGCGAAGCGATTACTACAGGCACTTCACGGTGCTGGACATCGGCACTGATCTCATCAAGGTGCTTGTGGTGCGTCGCGACGGCGTGGACGGAGAGGTCCTGGGCGTCGGACGCGAGCCTCAGGCGCCGGCCGCGATGTCAGGGGGCGCCATCGCCGATCTCGAGTCGGTGATCCAATCCTCCAACCGCGCTCTCGAGGCGGCCGAGGACATGGCGAAGACGGTCCCTGGGCAGGTCGTCGTCGGAATCGCAGGAGAGCTGATCAAGGGTTTCTCTTCGACCATCGCCTATCCCCGTGAGAGCTCCAAATCGCGCGTCCGCTCCAGCGAGATCTCGACCATGCTGCAGATGGTGCAGCGCCGAGCGCTGCGTGAGGCCCAGCACCTTCTCGAGCTCGAGCGGAGCTACGGACAGCTCGAGGCGCGGCTGGTCCACTCTTCGATCACCAACGTTCGCGTGGACGGCTATCCGGTGACCAACCCCGTTGGTTTCACCGGCAAGAACCTCGAGGTCACCGTCTTCAACACCTTCGCTCCGATGACACACATCAACGCCATTGACACAGTGGTGCGCGAGCTCGACCTCGAGCTGGCGGGCGCTGTCGCACAGCCCTACGCGCTGGCCCGCGCATGCGCCAGCGAGGAGACGTGGGCCGAGGGCGGCATCTTCGTCGACATCGGCGGAGGCACCACCGATGTGGCGCTCATCCGCGATGGTGGCGTCGAGGGCACTCGCATGTTCAACCTGGGCGGGCGCGCCTTCACCCGGCGCCTCGCTTTGGCTTTCGGGCTCAGCTACGAGGAGGCTGAAGCGCGCAAGCTGCGACACTCGGAGGGCCTGCTGTCGGCGGAGCAGCACCGCCAGGTCTCCGAGCTGCTCGCCGCCGACGCCGAGGTTCTTCTGCAGGGCCTCGCGCTCAGCGTCAAAGAGCTGTCGCGCGGCGAGCGGCTCCCAACCAGCATCTATCTATGCGGAGGTGGAAGCCTGCTCCCGGAGCTGACTCTCGAGATGGTCAAGAACAACTGGGCCACCGGGCTCCCGTTTCCAAAGGAGCCGCGCATCAGGCACCTCGTACCGCCTGATGTGCGCAATGTGACCGACTCCACGGGCCAGCTCTCGAGCCCGCAGGACATCGCCCCGATGGGTCTTGCCAACCATGCGTTACGGACTGAAGCGGAGGAGCGTGACAACGTGAACACCGTCATGCGCCGGGTCCTAAGCGCTATAAAGGTCTGAAAGGCCCCCTAGGAGACTTGTAAACGCCATGGCAACGAACCCGATTTACGTCGAGACCGAGGAAGAGATTCCCGAGCTGGTCGAGCGCCTGCGTCGCTACAACGGCGACGACACTATGCTCGTCCTGCCGATCCGCTCACGCATCGGACAGAGCCGGTTCAACTTCCAGCTGCTCCGCAACTACGCAACCCAGATGGGTAAGAGGGTCACCGTGGTCTGTGACGACCCTGCGGTCCAGAAGATGGCATCTGAGAGTGGCTTTCCGGTGTATGGCGCTGTCGGCATCCAGGGCGAGGGGATCGCGTCGGAACCCGAGGTCGAGCCGGCGCCCAAGCGTTGGTGGGAGCGCGACCGGCACGAGCCGGCCACCCATATCGGGGTCCTGGCGCCGTCCAAGCTCATAACCAAGAGCGCGACGGAGATGAAGCCGGGGCGATTCCTCCTTTACGTTGCGGCTGCGACCCTTCTCGTGGTTGGCCTTTTCGCGACTGTGGTTTATGTTCCCTCCGCCTCGATCACCCTGCTCGCGCCGGCCGTGCCCTTCTCCCAGAAGGCTGTCGAGATTGCGGCGCAACCGGGCAAGCCGCCGATCCGAGTGCGAGCTTCGTCGCTCACGCGCTCCGAATCGCAGGGCTTCAAGACAACAGGGCTCATCCAGGTATTGCTCGCCCCCGCGACTGGCAGCGTCGCGTACTCCAACAACTGCAACAAGGGTTTCAGCGATGGCGACGGCTTCATCTTGAAGCGGGGACAAAGACTGATGAATACAGACGGCCAGGCCTTTGCCCAAACGTCGGCCAACACGCTTGTGCCGTGGAAGGGCTCCGCGAGCGCGAGCGTGATTGCTGTCAACCGCGGCACGGCTGGAAATGTGGGCTCGGACACCATCAATCAGATTGTTTATCCGCCAGGAGCTCCTCAGTACGACTGCTTGTCGGTTACCAATCCGCAGGCAACCGGCGGTGGCGCCAACGCCTCGAAGACCCCGATCATGACGGTGGCTGACTTCGATGCCGCGCGGGCGGTTCTGGAGCAGGAGCTCCGGCAGTCCATCGCGCAGCAGATCGCTGCCGGAAAGAAGGCCAACGAAACATTGAGCGAGACGATGATCTACGGGGCTCCCCTGTTCAGCACCGACCATCAGCCTGGTGACAAAGTCGCGGTCTTCAACGGGACCATGTCGCTGCAGGGCGAAGGCGACTTTTACGTCGACGCAGACGTGAAGAAGGCGTTCGAGGATTACCTGGCGCAACGAGTGCCGAACAACCAGCAGCTTCTGACGGAGAGCGCGATCGAGGTCGACTACAGGATCCTCAGCGCGACGAAGGGCGGCAACCTGACATTTGTCGGCGATGCCGCGGCGTTCGTGGCTCCCAAGCTCGACATGGACAAGATCCGCGCGCAGGTGGTCGGCCGGCCGCTTGCGCAGGCCAGGTTCTATCTGCAGGGTTTGAACGTGCGCGCGGTCAGCATCAAGGAACAGCCGATGACCCTGCCGCTGATGCCTCTTTTGGCTGGCCGCATCTCGATCCATTACGTCGTCGAGCAAGGAGCCTTGCCGTCTCCACCTCAACCTTGAGGATCCTCGCGATCGACCCAGGGTCCAAGCGCGTAGGCCTGGCCCTCAGCGACCCGACCGCCACCATCGCGCAGGCGCTGGCGACGCTGCCGGCGGAGCCGGTCGCCACCCTACCGTCGCGCATCGCCCAGGTCGCGCGAACGAACGAGGCGGCGCGGATCGTGGTCGGCCTGCCTCGCAGGCTGGACGGCTCGCGCGGCCCGGAGGCCAGGGCCGCCCAGGTGCTCGCCGACGCCATCCGGAAGGAGTCGGGCCTGCCGGTGGAGATGGTCGACGAGCGGCTCACCACCGTGGCCGCGGAGCGCTCTCTGATCGAAGGCGGAATAAAGCGCGAAAAGAGGCGGCTCACCGTGGATCGGGTGGCCGCGACGCTGATGCTGCAGGCCCACCTGGATCGCCGGCGTGCCGGCTGATCAACAAGGGGATGTCTCGCCCCAGCCGATAACCCTGATCGACGAGAGCGGGCGCGAGCGCCAGTTTCAGCTTCACGACGCGTTCGACCACCAGGGAGCCGCCTATTACCTCGTCGAGAACATCGACGACCCATCGCAGGTCTTGTTGCTGCGTGAGGCAGAAGGCGGGCTGGAGACAGTCGAGGGCGAGGAGTTCCAGCGGGTGATCGGTGCGCTGGAGGAGGACCAGGTCGAGTGAAGCGGCTGGCAGTGGTGGTGGTGGTGATCGCCGCGCTGGGGTTTGGAACCTCTCGCGGCCTTGACTGGTGGAACTACAACGTCAACACCCCAATTTCCACCAGCAGCGACCCCGTGGTGTTCAAGATCGATCCGGGCGAGCTTCCAAGCGAGGTAAGCGATGACCTTTACACCCAGCGATTGATCAGGGATCGCAACGCCTTCGACCTTTATCTGAGGTTCACCGGCGCAGGCTCAAATTTCGAGGCTGGTACGTTCCTGCTCAACCGCAACATGACGATGCCCCAGATCGTCGACGCCCTTCAACACGGCAGGTCCACCCAGGTGAGCGTCACCATCCCCGAGGGATTCCCACTTCGTGAGCAGGCAAAGTTTGTCGAAAGGTCTGGGTTGGGGAAGGGGGCCGACTATCTCGCCATCGCTGCAGAGCCGGCGTGGTCCGCCTCCTTCGATTTCCTTGGCTCGCGACCCGCGAATGCCAAGCCCCCCCTGGAGGGCTACCTGTTCCCTGACACTTACCTTGTCGATCCGGGCGACGTGCGCGGCCTGGTGCGGGCACAGCTCACCCAGTTCGGAGTCGTTTTCAACGCTTCACTTCGCGCGCAGATCGCCAAGGGCACAGCGAACCGGCCGGCCGAGACGGTTCAGGCGATAGTCATCCTCGCTTCGATGGTGGACCGCGAGGCCAACACGAGCACCGACCGCGGCAACGTGTGCAGCGTTTACTACAACCGCCTGCAGCTGAAGATGCCGCTCGGTGTCGACGCCACCCTGCTATACGCCTTGGGCCGCTTGACCCCGGAACCGACCGCGGCGGAGCTTTCGCTCAACTCGCCTTACAACACGCGCAAACACGCCGGCCTGCCACCCGGGCCGATCGGCAACCCAGGCAAGGCGGCGATCCTCGCCTGCATAAATCCGCCGAAGACCGACTTCCTCTACTACTTCACGGATCGGCAGGGCAAGACGCATTTCGAGACGAACCAGCAGGATTTCGAGCGCGACATCGCGACCTACGGGCTTAGCGGCAGCTGAGGGTCTACCTCCTCGGCCACGGCATCTCCTATTCACGCAGCCCTGCAATGCACAATGCCGCATTCGCTGCAGCGGGCCTCGACTGGCAGTACGAGCTGATGGATGTTTCGCCCGCCGAGCTCCCCGCCGCTGTCGA
>Ga0307312_10000732_pt1 | contig 15958 bp, 13 predicted proteins | sample ER_DNA_202_FD_194489 | JGI IMG/M metagenome (GOLD analysis project Ga0307312, IMG submission 194489) | Bulk soil microbial communities from the East River watershed near Crested Butte, Colorado, United States - ER_DNA_202 | ecosystem: Environmental > Terrestrial > Soil > Floodplain | place... | reverse complement strand
GCGGGAGGGTCGAGTAGATCTCCTGCCCCGGCGCGGAGATGTCGTTGTAGATGCGGTCGCGGTTGGAGAACTGCGGCACGTTGCCGGTCGGAGTGAGTGCGCTCACGCCGATGACGTGGGGGAGCGCTGCCGGATAGCTCGCGAACGGCCAGGGAGACTGCGGCGCCTCGTCCGAGTTGCCGACCGCTGCGACGAGAACTGCGCCACGACTGACTGCGTAGTTGATCGCGCTCGCCTCGACCTTCGAAAACGTGTCTCGGCGTGGGTTGAACGGATCGCGCAGGCCGCCGATCGAGAGGTTGATCACCCGTGCGCCGGCGTCGACGGCCCATCGGATCGCCTCGGCCTCGTCGCGCACGTCGATGGATTGATCCGGGCGCGCGATCTTCGCGATCACCAGCTGCGCCGGAAACGCCATTCCGGCGATGCCTTCGTTGTTGTTCAAGGCGGCGCCGATCATCCCGGCGACGAAGGTGCCGTGTCCTTCCTCGTCGGTGAGCGCGCTCCCACCGACCCAGCTCCTTGCCTGCGGCCAGATTCGCTATCTCGGAAACTCCGGATGGCCGCCGTCGAGCCCCGAGTCGATGATCGCCACGCGCACGGGATTGACCACCGGCAGGTCGGCCGGGAACGCGTCGAACGCGTGGTCCTGCGTGAGGTAGTACTGCTTGGGCGTGAGTGGATCGCTCGGGAAGAATCCGCTGCGTACGGGCAGGGCTGCGGCCGTCGGCGCCAGGAGGAGCGCCAGCGCCGCGAATACAGCTGTCTTCACGGGGTGGTGACCTGAACGACCGGCGAGAAGCCGACCACGAAGCCGTGTCCCGAGTTGACGCGGGCGCGGTAGACGCCGGTCGTGAGCTGAAGCGCCGCGAGGAAGTCGCCGTCTGCTCCCACCGTTGTCTCGGCGACGGTTGGCCACGCTGCGCCTTGTTGTTTCTGGATCAGGACCGTCGTGCCCGCCAGCGACCCCGGCCGTACGTAACCGCGGAGCTGCGTCGGCGTCCTGACCGGATAGAAGCGGGCGAGCGGCGCGACGGGCACGCGCACCGAAGCTGCCAGCACCTTTCCGCTGGCGAGCCGGTACTGAGTCGTGACAGCGGGTTTCACGAGCACGCTGACGGCTCCGTCCTTGTCCGCCTTCACCGAGCTGACATCCGTCCAGGTTCCTGCCTGACGCTGCTGCAGCTTGGCCTGTGTGAGCCCACGCGCGACGCCGATGAGCTTGGCACGCCCGCCGTACACGACCGTCTGTGTCGGAGCGGCCAGCGAGAGGACACCGACACTGAACCAGGTAGAGCGCAGCCCCATTTTCTTCCGCAGCACGGCGCCGGGCACGGCGAGCGTGCCCTTCGTTCCGATCACATTCAGCACCTTGATTCGACCGGAGGAGTTCAGCTCCGGCTGGAGGTCGACGACTTGGCCTTTCATCTTCAGCATCTTCGCGAGCTTGGTCCCGGTGAAGACGTACGGGCCCCAGTCGTGATGCGGCGAGATCGAGTCGTAGGGATCGGGGACGGAGACGAGGTAGGGAACCGGCTCACCCCAGACGTCGTCGGCGGACGCGGTCCGCCCGCCCGAACTCGAGAAGAAGTACGTCTTCGCGACTTCACCGTCGTAGAGGACCACCTGGCCGGCAGTCGCGTTCACGGCGGCGTTCGTCGAAGGCTTCTCGTGCTCGATCCCGAGGTACACCTGACTGCGCGTGTCGGGATACAGATCGAAGGCGCCGGTGCGCCGCGTCGCGAGCGCATACGAGCGGGCGGCGATCGCTTGCGCCTTCAGTGCTTCGGGGTGCCAGGTGTACGGCATCTCCGACGGCACGACGCCGTAGAGGTATTGCTCGAGGCCGACCATGTTGATCGCACGCAGCTTGCCCGCGTTCACGTCGACCTGGATCGAGCCGCGATAGCGGTGCTTCAGCGCCAAAGCAGCGCTGCCCGGCTGGAAGAGCAGCGGTCCAGGAAGTGCACTGGCTTTCGACTGGCCGTCGACGCGCAGCTTCAGCGCGGTTGTCAGCGGATAGGCCCCGGCCGAAAGCGTGTGGACGACGCCGCTTCCGTCCCGCACCTTGAAGTCCACAGTCGAGTTGACGGTGAGTGTCTTGACGCCGCTCGTGAGCAGCACTCGCAGGCGCGATACGGGCGCGTCACCGAGCTCGGTCCCGGGGAAGTAGTGCAGCACGATCTGCTCGTAGTCGAAGCCCTTCTGGGCGTAGCCGTAGGCACCCCACTGGCTCAGCCCGACTCCGTGGCCCCAGCCGTGGCCGGTGACGACGAACGTTGCTGCGCCTTGTGGAACGGGCTGCGCGGCCGAACGCGCATGCGCCGCCGAACCGGCGACGAGCAACGACACGGAGACGAGTAGGAGAGTTCGACGCATCGACCTGACCCCCGGAAGGACGCGTCCGAGGCTAGCAAAGGCCTTCATGAGCAGCCCTTTTCTTTACGGAACGCTCATCTCATCGTTTGCGCGACGATGACGGGGGAAAGCTCGTTTGAACTAGCGCTGTGACCGTTCAGATCCACATCCTGCCGCCGCGCTACCGAGGCCCCCAACGGATCGGGCACGGTGGCATGGGCGATATCTATTCCGCCACCGACTCGGTGCTCGGCCGCGTCGTGGCGATCAAGGTTCTCGCCGATCGCTACGCGCAGGACGAGTCGGTCCGTCAGCGGTTCACACGGGAAGCTTTGGCGGCCGCCCGTCTCTCCGGTGAGCCGAATACCGTCACGATCTTCGACGTCGGCGAGCACAACGGTCATCCCTACATCGTCATGGAGTACCTCGGCGGCGGATCGCTCGACGACACTCTTCGCGCCGACGGTGCCTGCCCGCCCGAACAGGTCTTCAGGTGGCTCGAGGAAGCCGCCCGCGCGCTCGATGTCGCACATCGGGAAGGCGTCGTGCACAGAGACGTCAAGCCGGCAAATCTGTTGCTCGACGCCGAAGGGCACGTTCACGTCGCCGACTTCGGCATTGCGAGCGCCGCGGGAATGCACTCGCTGACGATGACGGGAACGGTGCTCGGCACTGCCGGATACCTGTCGCCCGAGCAGGCGAGCGGTGATCGCGCCGGACCGGCGAGCGATCGCTACGCCTTGGCGATCGTTGCGTGGGAGCTGTTGACCGGTAGACGTCCGTTCGAGTCGGAGAGCCCCACGGCCGAGGCGGCCGCGCATATCAACGCGCCGATCCCGTCCGTGTGCGAGCGCACCCAGCTTCCTTGCGAGCTCGATCCGGTCTTCACCAACGCGCTCGCGAAGGATCCTGCGGAGCGCTACGGCACCGCCGGCGAGTTCGTCGCAGCGCTACGAGGGGCGTTCGCCGATGCGGCAGGGCAGACGCGCGAGCAGCCCATCCTCGTTCCCGCTCCGCCGCCGACGGAGGTGACGCACTCGCTGCACCATGACCGCGGCGTCGGCTATCCACCGGTCCGATCGCGCGGCGCGTGGCCGCTCCTCGCAGCGCTCCTCCTGCTAGGAGCCGTGGGCGGCGCGCTCCTGGCTTACCTCTTGACCCGCGGCGACGGCGCGTCTCCCACGGTGGTCACCCGCGTGCAACGGGTGACGACGCAGGGTCGAATCACGACGGTCGAGAAGCAGGTCACAGTCACGACGGCGGCTGCATCGACTTCAGCGGCGCCGGCGCCCTCGTCCGGCGCGAGCGGCGCGGCACTGAACGACGCGGGTTTCCGGAAAATGCAGGCCGGCGACTACGCGGGCGCATTGCCGCTGCTGGAGCGCGCGGTGCAGAGGCTGCAGGGGACGAACTCCCTCACCGAGGCGTACGCGGACTACAACCTCGCTTCGACCCGCGTCCACCTCGGCAGCTGTGACGGTGTCCTCGAGCTGCTCGACCGCTCAGAGTCGATCCAGGGCCAGCGCGACCCGATCGACAAGCTGCGCGAGCAGTGCTCGCGCAGTGACTAGTTACGGCGCTTCGCGCTGAACGTGCGTGAGCAAAGCCCACGCACTCTCATTGGTGGTTTCTTGTGGCGGTTGTTCCCTTCCGTGCCCGCACGGGCGCTTCGCGGCCGCGCCGCCATCACTTCGCCTGCGGCTAAGCCCGGCTTCGCCTGGTCTTAGCCTCCGGCCTTGGTCGTCTGCTGGTCGGGCGGTTCCTTCGGTTGTTTAAGTTGGGAAGGTCACTTCGGCTCGCATTTCGTCTTTGCTGCTGAGCTCGAGGCGGCCTTGTAGTTCGTCTCGGACCAGGGCTCGCACGATGGAGAGGCCCGTGCCTGTGGCGTCGCCGTCGATTCCCTCGCCGTCGTCTGCGATTGCGAGGACTACCTGGCCGTTCTTTTGTGCGAGCTCGATCCTCACGCTGTTGCCGCCGTGTTCCAGGGCGTTTTGCAAGAGCTCACTGAAGACCAGCGCCAGGGCGGTTGCACGGTTGCCTGCGATCGAGACCGAGTCGAGCTTTGCATGGACTTCCTTTCCGGCGGCGAGGCCCTGCACGAGCATCGCGCGCAGCCGCTCGAGCAGCTCGCGCAGCTCGACGACCTCCTCGCGCTGTTCCGTCAGGACCTCGTGCACTGCAGCGATCGCGAGGATGCGATTCACGGAGTCCTCGAGCGCCTTCCGGGGGTCCGTGCCGGGCGCTCGTGCTTGTAGGCGCAGGAGCGACGCAACCGTCTGAAGGTTGTTCTTGACGCGGTGGTGGATCTCTTGCGCCAGGACGCCTCGCATCACGGCCCGCCCGTGCTCCAGCGCGACCGCGGCGTGATGTGCGATTGACGCGAGCAACGCGCGCTCCTCATCCGTGAACGGCGTGTCGCGGTCGCAGACGAGCTCGCCGATCTGGCGCCGCTTCCAGCGCAGCGGCAGGCGGACGTTGTGAGCCCCCGGCCGCCCCTCGGGCCACGCGATGTTGCCGTCCTCGAGCACGAGCGCCGCGCCGGTCGCGCCGACCGCCTCCATCGTCGTCTTCACGATCGCCTCGAGCGACTCTTCGAGATAGAGCGACTCGGAAACCGCCTCGGAGATCTTCGCGAGCGCCTCCAGCTCGGCGACCCGGCTCTGGGCCTGTGCGTAGAGCTGGGCGTGTTGGATCGTCTGGGCGACCTGGTCCGCGATCGCCACCAGTAGCTCGATCTCGTCCTGGGTGAACTCGCGCGGCTCGAGCGTTCGCACGTTGAGCGCGCCGGCGAGTTGCTCGCGCGCGAGGATCGGCACCGCGAGGATCGACTCGTAGTCGTCCTCGGGGAGATTCGTGAACTGCTTGAAGCGCGGGTCGAGGTGGGCCTGCGAGGGGATCATCACCGGGGCCCGGTCCGCAGCAGCGGCGCCGGTGATCCCTTCGCCGGGCCGCATGCGGGGCCGCTTTGTCATCTCCTCGACGCCTGTCCCGTGCGTGGCGCGGAGGACCAGCTCGTTGGCGCGCTCGTCATAGAGGTAGACGAAGCAGGCCTCGGTGCCGAGAGCGTCCGCCACCTTGCTTGCCACCAGAGCCAGCACCTCTTCGAGGTCCAACGTCGAGTTCACCGCGGCGATCGTTTCGGTGAGAAGGCGCAGGTGACGTGCTCGTACGTCCACCAGAGGTCTTAGGCTAGTCGCCGTGAACAAGTACGACTGGCTCCTGTTCCTCCATGTCACCGGGGCGTTCTTCGTCCTCGGCGGCGCCGCCATGGCAGGCATCTTCAACTTCGCGGCCCTGAAACGGGAGCGTCCCAGCGAGATCGCAGCCCTGTTCCGACTTGCCCGCGTCGCCGTGGTCGCCATCGGAGCCGGGATGGGGCTCACGCTCGTCTTCGGGCTCTGGCTCGTGCACAACGTCGGGTACGGCTGGGGGGAGACCTGGATCGTCCTCGCGCTCGTGCTCTGGGTGCTCGCGAACGCCATGGGCGGCGTCGGCGGCGGGCGTGAGAAGCGGACACGGGAGCTCGCGGAACGACTCGCCCTCGAGGGCGACGCACCCAGCCAGGAACTGTCCGCTCGCCTACGCGACCCGATGTGGCTCGCCCTGAGCTGGGGCAGCGGGGTCGTCGTGATCGCGATCCTCGCCCTGATGATCTGGAAGCCGGGCGCGTGATGCTCGCACTCGTCCGTCCAGACAGCTGGAACTTCCCGCTCTTCCTCCACGTGCTCGGTGCCGGGGTGCTCGTCGGCGCGGTCGGCGCGACGGTGATCATCGCGACTCGCGCTCCCGCCCTGCGGAGGCTCCTCGTCCGGACGATCGGCTTTTGCGTGATTCCGGCGTGGGTGTTGATGCGCTTCGCCGGACAGTGGATCGACTCTCGAGAAGACATCCCTGGGGACCCGGCCTGGCTCGGAGTCGGCTTCATCGTCGGAGACGCCGGGCTCGTTCTCCTGGTGGTTACAGCACTGATCGCATGGTGGGGCCTGCGCCGCCCGGAACGCCGCTGGCCCGTCAGAGCCGTTGCGGTGATCTCAGGGCTCTACCTGATCGCCCTCTTCGTCGCGATGTGGGCGATGACCACGAAACCGGATTGAACCCCGTTAACACAACCCTTACCCTCCGGAGGGGATTTTCCTTGCAGACGGGGAATAGGTTCAGACCATGTCCGCACTCCCTCTGAATCTCGTGGACACGGCGGGGTTCCTCGTGGCCGACAACCGCGGCCGCGTCATCGGCAAGGTCGAGTGTCCGATGTACGGGACGCTGCCGGACGTGCCCGACGCCCTCTCCGTCCGCGCAGGCTTCTTCTCACGCCATCGCCGCCTGGTCCCCGCCGACACGATCGCCGACGTCGACCGCACGAGCAAGGTCGTCGGCCTCCGAGTCGCCCGCGAGACAATCCGCCGCTTCCTCTAACCAGGCAGCTTTTCCCAGCCGGCTGGGTGAGGCGCCAAACCGCGCGCGGAGGCGTGACCGCGTCACGCCGGGAGCGCTACCAACCGCAAGCCTCGTCGACCCCAGAAGAAGGGGGCCCACGGGGGAAACATGGTTTCCCCCGTGCTCTTTCCCCCGTTTTACGACCACGAGCTGCGCAAGAATGCAGCAGCTCGCAGTCGGCCGTCAGTTGGATCTCGTAGGCCGCAGAGCTCACGAGATCAGGGTTCATTCTCTCTCTTTCTCGGAGCGGCTACAAGTTCTTATCGGCCCTGACCGGGGGACTAGAGAACAGCGAGGTACTTCTTGAGCTCCCAATCCGTCAGCTGGACGCGGTAGTCGTCCCACTCGCCCCGCTTCAGCTCGACGTAGCGGTCGAAGATGTGGGGCCCAAGCGCCTTTCGGGCCAGGTCCGACTCGGCCAGTGCGTCGATCGCCTCGCCCAGGGTCTCCGGGAGCGAGACGATGCCCCGCTCCTTCCGCTGCTCCGGGGTCAGGTGATAGAGGTTCGTCTCCATCGGATCCGGGAGCTCGTACCCCTGCTCGATCCCCTCGAGGCCCGCGTGTAGAAGCGTTGCGAATGTGAGGTAGGGGTTGCAGGCGGGATCGGGACAGCGGATCTCCGCCCGTGTTGCCTGTTCGGCACCGGGCTTGTAGAGCGGGATTCGGATCAGAGCCGAGCGGTTCCGCCGCGACCAGGCGACGTACACCGGAGCTTCGTACCCGGGCACGAGCCGCTTGTAGGAGTTCACCCACTGGGCGAAGACCGCGCTGATCTCCCGCGCATGGCGAAGCTGGCCCGCGATGAACGCCTTCCCTGCGTCAGAGAGGCTCCACTCGTCGTCCCCGTCGAAGAACGCGTTCCGCCCGTCCTTGAAGAGCGACTGGTGCGTGTGCATCCCGGACCCGTTCTCGCCGAAGATCGGCTTCGGCATGAAGGTCGCGTGGTAGCCCGCCTTTTTCGCGATCTCCTTGACGATCAGGCGGTACGTGACCGTGTGGTCCGCCATCGAGAGCGCGTCCGAGAACCGCATGTCGATCTCGTGCTGCGACGGCCCGACCTCGTGGTGCACGTACTCGATTGGGATACCCATGCCCTCGAGGGCGCGGACGGTCTCCTGGCGCAGCTCGCTGGCCGCGTCGAGCGTCGTCATCGCGAAGTAGCCGCCCTCGTCGAGCGTCTCGGTTCCCTTGTCGTCGCGGAAGAGGAAGTACTCGAGCTCGGGGCCGACGTTGAAGGTGTCGAAGCCGAGAGAGGCCATGCGGTCCAGAGCGCGGCGCAGGACGTACCGGGGATCGCCTTCGTACGGCTTGCCGTCGGGCGTGACGATGTCGCAGATCATCCGCGCCACCTTTGTCTCCCCCTGCTTCCACGGCATCAGCTGGAAGGTCTCGGGATCGGGGATCGCGACCATGTCCGACTCCTCGATCGCGTTGAAGCCGGTGATGGAGGAGCCGTCGAAGCCCATCCCGTCGTCGAGCGCCGCCTCGATCTCGCTGGGCGTGACGGCGAAGCTCTTGAGGTGACCCTCGATGTCCGTGAACCAGAGGAGGACGAACTCGATGCCCTCCTTCTCGATCCGGGCGAGCGTTCGCTTGCGCGAGTCCTCGCTCGACGTGGCTCTGTTCTTTGTCTCGACCTGCGCCATGAATCCTCCCTTGAAATGCGAAAAGCCTCAGGCGCGGACGTCGCGCCCAAGGCTCCATTGCCTTGCTGACGGATGAAGTCTATACCGTGGCGCCGTGCGCCTTCTCGTGACCGGGGGTGCGGGGTTCATCGGCTCGCACTTCGTCAAGCGGATGCTCGCAGCCGGCGAGGACGTCGTGGTGCTCGACAAGTTCACGTACGCCGGCAACCCGGCGAACCTGCCCGGAGAGGTCGACTGCCGCCGCGGCGACATCGCGGTCCGAGAGGACGTCGACCAGTGCGGCGCGCTCGATGCGATCGTCAACTTCGCTGCAGAGACCCACGTCGACCGGTCGATCCTCGGCCCCGAGGACTTCGTGCGGACGGACGTGCTCGGGACGCTCGTGCTCCTCCAGGCGGCGGAGCAGCAGAGCGCCCGGTTCGTGCAGGTCTCCACCGACGAGGTCTACGGCGACGTCGAGCCGGGCTGGTCGTCGCGCGAGGACGACCCGCTCCGCCCGTCGAGCCCGTACAGCGCGTCCAAGGCGGGCGGCGACCTGCAGGTGCTGGCGGCGGTTCGGACTTTCGGCGTCAACGCATCGATCACACGCGGCTCGAACACCTACGGCCCGAACCAGTATCCCGAGAAGGTGCTGCCGCTCTTCGTCACGAACGCCCTGGACGGACAGCCGCTACCGCTCTACGGCGACGGCCGCCAGGTACGCGACTGGCTGCACGTCGACGACCATTGCGCGGCGATCGACCTCGTCCTTCGGCAGGGTGAAGCAGGCGAGGTCTACAACGTCGGTGCGGGAGAGGAGCACGAGAACGTCGAGCTCACGCGCCTCATCGTCGAACAGCTCGGCGCGGACAACACTCTCGTGCGCCACGTCGAGGACCGTGCCGGCCACGATCGCCGCTACTCGCTCGACACGACGAAGATCCGGTCACTCGGCTGGCAGCCTCGTCGCAGCTGGGACGAAGGCGTCCGTGCCACCATCGACTGGTACCGCGACAATCGTGACTGGTGGGAGCCGATCAAGCGCAGCAGCGGTTACCGCGACTACTACGACAGGCAGTACGAGGCGCGGCTCACCTAGCGCACGCCGCCGTCGCCGCCGGCGGGGCGGGACCACCAGGCTGCGTTGTCGCTTCCGGACATGACGCCCTGAAGCTGGTCGACGTAGCTGACGAGATCGCGTTCGCGTCGCTCTAGCGTCTGCTCGAGCTCCTCGAGCTCGGTGCGCCAGCGCTCGATCCGGTCCTCGCGAAACTGGACGTCGGCTTCGAACTCGGCCTCGCGCTGGTCGAGATCGGTCTCGAGCCGCTTCAGCTCCGTCACGCGGGCATCGGCTGCCACGTCGGAAATGGCTGCCACGTCGGAAACCGGTCGGATCCCGACATGCTCCGTCGCCGCCCCGAGGAGGGGCGCGAGCGAGGCTGCCTGCTCGGCGGAGATCTCCACGCGGAGGACGAGGGGCTTCGGGGTGCTGTATTCGTGGTCAGACATGGGGCCGCACTTGAAGAATCGTTCCGGGGCACCCCGGCCCCTATCCCTCGGCTGAGCGTTTTCCGCCAGACTCACCCAAAGTTGAGGATCCTGGTCGCCGAAGACGAGACGATCATCCGGCTCGACCTCCGGGCCCTGCTCGAGCACGCCGGTTTCGAGGTCTGCGCCGAGGCCCGCGACGGCGAAGAAGCCGTCCTCCTGGCTCGCTCCGAGCGCCCTGACCTGGCCCTCCTGGACGTCAAGATGCCCAAGCTCGACGGGATCGAGGCCGCCCGGCGCATTCTCGACGAGCGCCCGATCCCGATCGTGATGCTCACCGCCTACGGGCAGGACGAGCTCGTGCAGCGTGCCGCGGAGGCCGGCGTCTTCGGATACCTCGTCAAGCCGTTCCGTGAGCAGGACCTCCTCCCGGCGATTCGCACCGCGCGCGCGCGTCACGAAGAGCTCGTCGCACTGCGAGAGGAGGCGGAGTCCCTCGCCGACGCGCTCGCTGCTCGCAAGGCGATCGAGCGCGCGAAGGGACTGTTGATGGAGAAGGAAGGCCTGTCCGAGGGGGACGCGTTCGCGCGGCTGCGCAAGGCGAGTCAGATCTCCGGCCGTCCGCTCAAGGTCGTTGCCGAGGCGCTGATCGCGACGCTCGAAGGCTGAATGTTCTCTCTAGAAGGAGTAGAGGTCGGCGAGAACGCCGAGCGCGATCAGGACCGCGCCGATGATGAAGGTCGGATCCTGCCGTGCACCGGTCGGGCTTCGCTTCGTCATCGTTCCTCGCACGAGGGAGAAGCCGCCGCTGGGGAAGACGCCGATCAGGACGAGGATGCAGCCGACGAGGTAATACGCCACGGCGATCGCGTTCGAAACCCGGTGACCGGTGACGAACGCGATCAGCGCTGCGAGCAGGCCGAGCCCAGCCGCGACCGCCACGCAGACCAGTGCGAAGCGCAGGAGCGCCTCGGCGAGGCCGGTCATGCGGCTCGGCGTCGATTGCTCGGTCACGTGTGCGCCCGTTCGAAGAGTCGCTCCCATTGTTGGAGCAGCGCCTGCAGCTCGTCGCGGGCGCGACGGTGTTGAGCGAGCGTCTCGACGTCGTTCCAGTCCTCGGCGAGTTGCCGCTCGAGCTCGGCCACCGCTTGCTCGCCCGCGGCGATCTCCGCCTCGATTCGCTCGAGCTCCGACGGGCCCTTCGCTTTTGTCCTCGCCACCTTGCGTACCTTCGGCGCGGCCTTCGGCTCGGGCGGAGGTATTGCCGCCACTCGCCGCGCCTCACGCTGGCGGACGTACTCCGCCCAGCCGCCGTCGTACGAGTTGAGGCGCTTGTCCTCGATTGCGAGGGTCCGTTCGGCCACGGCGTCCAGCAGTGCCCGGTCGTGTGAGACGAGCAGCACGGTCCCCGGGAACGCTTCGAGCGCAGCTTCGAGCGCCTCCCGGCTTTCCAGGTCGAGATGGTTCGTCGGCTCGTCGACGACCAAGAAGTTCGCGCCGGAGGCGACCACGAGCGCGAGTGCAAGCCTGCGCCGCTCACCGCCGGACAGTGCGACGACGGGCTTCTCGTGCTCGGTCCAGCCGGAGAAGAGGAAACGGCCGAGCAGCTTCTGCGCGTCGGGCCGCTGCAGTCCGGTCGCGCGCTGCACGCATTGCAGTACCGAGCCCCGAGTGTCGAGCTCCATCTCCTGCTGGGAGAAGTACGCCGCCTCGACGCCGTGACCGAGGCGGACCGAGCCGCCGTCTGCTTCGCGGCGGCCGAGAATCGTCTCGAGCAGCGTGGTCTTGCCGGATCCGTTCGGCCCGACGAGTGCGACATGCTCGCCGCGCTCGATTGCGAACCTTGCTCCGTCGAGGAGGACGCGGTCGCCGATCCGGACCTCGAGACCCTCCGCCTCGAGCACGGTCCGGCCGCTGCGGGCCGGCTTCAGGAACTCGAAGCCGAGACTTCTCGTCCGCCGCGTGAGCAGATCGATCTCGGCCTTCGACTTCGAGCGCTCCTTCTCGAGCCGTTCGATCTGGGTGAGCTTGACCTGGGCCTTGCGTGCCATTTTCTCGCTGGAGGCGCGAAAGCGCGCGACGAATCGCTCGAGTCGCTCGATGTCGCGACCGACCCGGTCGGCGGCCTTCGAGGCGGCGTGGAGGCGCGACGCCTTCTCGAGCCGCCAGGCGTGCCAGGGCCCCTTGAAGTACGTCGAGCGTCCGGCATCGAGCTCGAGCACGACGTTCGTGACCGCCTCAAGGAACCAGCGGTCGTGCGCGACGATCATGATCCCGGCGTCGAGTGACGAGAGCTCGCGCTCGAGCCACTCCAGGCTTTCGACGTCGAGATGGTTCGTCGGCTCGTCGAGCAGGAGCAGATCCGGATCCCCACCGAGAGCGCGCGCCAGTGACGCGCGCGTGAGCTCCCCTCCCGAGAACGTCTCGAGCTGTCGGTCGAGGTGCTCGTCGGCGAAACCGAGGCCGCGCACGACGGCCGTCGCGCGCTCGCGCCAGTCGTAACCGCCGGCGTGCTCGAGCCGGGCCTGCGCCTCCCCGTAGCGCCGGATCGTGGCGTCGCCGTGATCCCCGGACGCCATGACCTGCTCGAGGCGCCGGAGCTCCTCCTCCAGCGCGACCAGGTCGCGGGCTCCGGAAAGCACGTAGTCGCGCAGCGTCAGACGCCGCTCGAGCGGCGGTCGCTGGTCGTGCAGGGCGACCCGGGTTCCCTTCTGGAAGGCGAGCTCACCGCCCTGGAGGTTGGTTTCGCCGACCAGCGCGCGCAGAAGGGTCGTCTTGCCGGCCCCGTTCGGCCCGGCCAGCGCCACGCGGTCGCGGCGCTCCACCTTGAACGACACGCCGTCGAACAGCGGATCCCCGGAGAACTCCTTGCGGAGGCTGGATGCGATCAGGACAGCCATTGCGCAGAGGGTAGTCGGCTCCGTTCCTGCGAACGAGCGCGTTATCGTCGGGCCGGTGTCCTCGCCGATCGTTCTCGCACTCGACGTCGGCACGTCGTCGGTCCGCGCGCACCGCTTCGACGGAACGGCCGCCGAAGTGGGTGAGCCTGCGCGCCGTGAGTACGAGGGGGAGGTCGATCCCGACCGGCTCGTCGATCGCATCCGCGAGGCGATTGCAGAAGCGGGAGGCGGCGAAGGAGTGGAGGGGGTGGGCACTTCCTGCTTCGGCCACAGCCTGCTGGCACTCGACCGGCAGGGCCGGGCGTTGACGCCGGTCCTCTCCTGGAGGGACACGCGCTCGGCCGACGCCGCAGACAGCCTCTTACGCCGCGTCGATGGGGATGCGGTGCATGCCCGCACCGGCTGCCAGATCCACACGAGCTACTGGCCGGCGAAACTGGCCTGGCTCGCGGAGGACCAGCCCGACGTGTTCGGCTCCGCCACGCGCTTCGTCTCGTTCTGCGACTACCTCTACGAACAGCTGCTCGGCCGCGAGGTTGCAACGGGCATCTCGATGGCATCTGCCACCGGGCTCGTGGATCTTCAGACACGCTCGTGGGATGCGGAGCTCCTCGAGACGCTCGGCCTCACTGCCGAGCGTCTGCCCGAGATCTCGGATGCACCGCTCGACGGGTGGTATCCGGCGCTCCTGGACGGTGCGTGCTCCAACTTCGGCGCCGGCTGCCTGACGCGCGAGCGCGCGGCCCTGATGGTCGGCACCTCGGGCGCGATGAGGTCGGTGTACGAGACGGAGCGCCCGCAGCCACGTGAAGGGCTCTTCCTGCACTGGGTGGACGAGACGCGCGTCGTCGAAGGGGGGTCGCTCTCCGACGGCGGCAACCTCCACGCCTGGCTCGAGGAGACACTTCGAGACGCGAGTGGATCGCTTGCAGACCGGGACCCGAGCTCGCACGGCCTGACCTTTCTCACACTGCTCGGCGGCGAACGTAGCCCCGGCTGGCACCAGCATGCAAAGGGGGCCGTGCACGGCCTGACCTTCGACACGACTCCGCTCGACCTGCGTCAGGCCGGCCTCGAGGGAGTCGCCTTTCGCTTTGCCGAGATCGCCGACCTGCTGCAGGGAGTCGAGGAGATCGTGGCCACCGGCGGCGGCCTGGTCGGGGATCCCGACTGGGTTCAGATCATGGCCGACGCGCTCGGGCGGCCGGTGACGATGTCGGCCGTCCGGGAGGCCTCTCTCCGAGGAGCGGCCGTGATCGCGCTCGGGCGAATCGGGGTCGAGGCAGAGTGGGCGCCACTCGGTCCCGTTGTCGGGCCTCGCCCCGGCAAGGCAGAGGCGTTCCGCGAGGCGCGCGAGCGCCAGCGACGGCTTTACGAGGTCGTGACTTCGGAACCGACGAGCTGACGCGCGGCTTCCACGATGTGCTCCGCGTCGATGCCGTAGGCGTTCAGCAGCTCATCCGGCTTTCCCGAGCGAGGCATCTCGCGGACCGCGAGCTTCAGCACGTGCGGATGCTCGTCCTTCTCTGCGAGCGCGGCCAGCACTGCATCGCCGAGCCCGCCCTCGGGGAAATGGTCCTCGACGGTGATGATCCTGCCGGTCGCCTCCGAGGCGGCCTGCAGCGTGTCCGCGTCGATCGGCTTCACCGAGTAGGCGTCGATCACGCGTGCGCTGATTCCCTCCTCGTCGAGCGTTGCAGCGGCTTCGAGTGCCTGGTGCACAGTGACTCCGATGCCGACGATCGTGACGTTGTCGTTCTCGGACGATCTGACCACCTTGCTGCCGCCGACTTCGAACTCTTCGTCCGGGCCGTAGATGACCGGCGTGTTCGGGCGAAGCGTGCGAAGGAAGACGATGCCTTCCGTGTCCGCCATCTCGGCGACGAGCTTCGCGGTCTGGTTTGCGTCGCACGGATGGAGCACGACGCTCGAGTGAATCGCCCGGAGTGAGGCCATGTCCTCGAGAGCCATCTGCGACGGGCCGTCCTCGCCGATCGAGACACCGGCGTGTGAGCCCGCGAGCCGCAGGTTGACGCGGCTGATCGCTGCCATCCGGACGAAGTCGTACGCGCGCGAGAAGAAAGCGGCGAACGTCGACCCGAACGCATTCCAGCCTCGCGCGTGCAGACCGACCGCCGCTGCGATCAGCTGCTGCTCGGCGATGTACATCTCGAAGAACCGATCCGGGTGGGCCTGCTTGAAGATCTCGGCGAACGTCGAGTTGCTGACCTCGCCGTCGAGCGCGACGACGTCGCCTCGAGCCGTCCCCAGTGCCGCGAGCGCTTCGCCGTACGCCTTTCGCGTCGCGACTTCCTGGCCGAGCTCGTAGCGGGGTAGCTCCAGTGGGTTGTTCGGGAACGTGTGCGGTTCCGCCGGGTCCGGCTTGGTGACGTCGACGTGGATGTTTCGGATGCCTCCCAGCTCCTCGATCGCCGCATCTGGATCGTCCAGTGGCTTGCCGTGCCAGCCGTCCTTGTCCTCGACGGCCTTGACGCCCTTGCCCTTGATCGTGCGGGCGACGATCACCGTCGGCCGTCCCTTCGTCTCCTCGGCCTGCTTGTAGGCGCGGTCGATCTCCTCGACCTCGTGACCGTCGACCTCGATCGCGTTCCAGCCGAAGGCGCGTGCCCGTTCGACGTAGACGCCGGTGTTCCACCCGATCATCGTCTCGCCGCGCTGACCGAGCCGGTTGACGTCGATGATCGCGGTCAGATTGTCTAGCTCGTAGTGCGACGCATGCTCGAACGCCTCCCACATCGAGCCTTCGGCCATCTCACTGTCTCCGCAGAGCACCCACACGTGCGACGGGAGCCGGTCGAGGAATTTCGCGGCGAGGCCCATGCCGACCCCGATCGGAAGGCCCTGGCCGAGAGAGCCCGTCGCGACGTCGACCCACGGGATGATCGGCGTCGGATGCCCTTCGAGCATGCTGCCGAACTTGCGGTAGGTGAGGAGCTCCTCGTCGCTGATCGCCCCGACCGCGCGGAGGATCGCGTAGTACAGGGTGGACGCGTGGCCCTTCGAGAAGATCAGCCGGTCGTTGGCGGCGTTCTTCGGATCGCCGAAGTCGTAGCGCAGGTGATTCGCGACCACGACGGCCATCAGGTCGGCGGCCGACATCCCGGACGTCGGATGCCCGGACTTCGCAAC
>Ga0307312_10000731_pt1 | contig 15959 bp, 14 predicted proteins | sample ER_DNA_202_FD_194489 | JGI IMG/M metagenome (GOLD analysis project Ga0307312, IMG submission 194489) | Bulk soil microbial communities from the East River watershed near Crested Butte, Colorado, United States - ER_DNA_202 | ecosystem: Environmental > Terrestrial > Soil > Floodplain | place... | reverse complement strand
GCCGAGGGCCCCCGCGCGACGGGGGGCCGGCCGGAGGTCGGGGGGTCCTCGTCGCGTAAAGAGGGTTTCGGCGCCTGAGCCGCAACCGGCCTAGACGGTTTGACTTCGGGGATGTGGATGCGCACGGGCTCTGCGGCCGCCGGCTCGTCTTCGTCGAGGAAGCGGTCGAAGCGCGTGGCGGTGCCACCTGGGATGAGCGTTCCGGGTTTTAGCCCGCCGATGTCGGGGCGCTGTCTCCAGACGGGCTTCCACAGATCGGCGATGGTCCGGTTCGCGGCGATGACCACGCCGACCAGGAGGAGCGCTCCGAGAGCGATCGGCGCGCCGATCTGGCCGAACAGGGCCGCCACGGCGTTCGCGACCGCGCCACCGACGAAACCGCCGGCGATGCCGTCATGCACGTAGTGCCGCGTGAGGCCGAGGAGCGCCACGACGATGACGAGGCCGCCGAGGATCGGCAGGACGGTCTCGCGGCGGATGAATCCAAACCAGAGCTCGAGCGCGATAGCCCCGAGCGCGAGAGGCACGAGCCACGCGGCCCAGCCGAGCACGGCGAACAGCCCCGAGCGCCACCACTGCAGGACCGCACCCTGATCCGTCGCGAGCGCGACCGTGGAGAGGAGCGCGAACGCGACGAGCGCGATCGCGCCGATCTCGTCGCGAATGCGCGGCTCCATCGCCGGGGTCGCTCCTCTGCGTCGAGAGCTCGCCGCTCTGCGCGCCACTAGACCTGCATGATGACGGGCAGCACCATCGGTCTCCGCTTGGTGCGCTCGTACAAGAAATTCACGACGCTGTTGTGGATCGCGTCTTTGAGCGCGGACGGCTCGGCGAGGTGCTCGCCCGTCTGCGCTTCAGCGAGGCCGTCGAGAATCTTCTGCTTGGCCTCTTCGACGAGCTGGGCGGCGTCGTGCTCCGGTACGAAGCCCTTGGTCACGATGTCCGGTCCCGCAACGACCGCGCCGGTGCGCTGCTCGATGGTCACGACGACGAGGAAGATCCCGTCACTCCCGATCGACCAGCGATCTCGCATCATCGACTGACTCACATCGCCGACCCCCAGACCGTCGACGTACACGACGCCGGACTGCACTTTCTCCCCCACCTTCGCACCGTTCGCGTCGATCTCGAGGACGTCGCCATTTGTCAGGACGAATGAGTTCTTCGGCTCTACGCCCAGGTCCATCGCCAGGCGCGCGTGACGGACGAGCATCCGGTACTCGCCGTGGATCGGAAGGAAGTGCTTCGGCCGGAGGATGTTGAGAAGGAGCTTCAGCTCCTCCTGGCTCGCGTGTCCGGACACGTGGGGACGGCTCTGCGGGTCGTAGATGACCTCGGCGCCGAGCTTGAAGAGGTTGTCGACCGTGCGCGAGACAAGCTCCTCGTTGCCCGGGATCGGCGTCGCCGACATGACGACGGTGTCGCCTTCTTTCACCGCGACGTGTCGATGGTCGCCGAGCGCCATGCGCGAGAGCGCGCTGGTGGGCTCGCCCTGGCTCCCCGTGGTGATGATGCAGAGCTCGTGGTCGGCAAGCTTGCCGATCTCATGCGGCTGCACGATGGAATCCTCGGGATACTCGAGGTACCCAAGCTCGCGCGCTGTCTTGGTGTAGTTCTCCATGGAGCGGCCGACGATCGCGGTCTTGCGGCCCCACGCGTGCGCGATCTCAACGATCTGCCGGATACGAGAGATGTTCGAGGCGAACGTCGTCGTGATCACGCGCCCGGGCGCGCGCGACATGATCCCGTCGAACATCTCGGCGACGTGGCGCTCGGACTGCGTGTAGCCGGGCACCTCGGCGCGGGTCGAGTCGGACATCAGGAGGAGCACGCCCTTCGCGGCGATCGCCGCGAGGCGCGCGAAGTCGGTTTGCCGCCCGTCGACCGGAGTGTGGTCGAACTTCCAGTCCCCGGAGTGCACGACCGTCCCGTAGGGAGTCTCGATAGTCACGCCGACCGCATCGGGGATGCTGTGACAGACGTAATACGAGTCGCATCGGAAGCTGCCGATGGTGAACGGCGTTCCGGGCGCGATCTCGCGGAACGTCGCGCGCTCCGCGAGCTTGTGCTCCTTCAGCTTTGTGCGGATGAGCCCGATCGTCAGCTTCGTGCCGTAGATCGGAACCTCGAGCAGGTCGCGAAGCGCGTAGGGCAGCGCGCCGATGTGGTCCTCGTGCGCGTGCGTGATGAGGAAGCCGCGGATCTTGTTCTTCCGCTGCCGGAGGTAGGTCATGTCGGGGATAACGAGATCGATGCCGAGCATCCCCTCGTCCGGGAACATGAGCCCCGCGTCGACGACGACGATGTCGTCGCCGAGCTCGATCGCGAGCATGTTCTTGCCGATTTCACCGACGCCGCCGAGCGGAATGATCCGCAGCGCCGCGTTCGACCTAGCCAAAGAGCGTTATCTGCTCCACCGGTTTTTCGTCCGGTTGTTTTGTGGGTGGAGTCGTGGCGAGGAAGAGCGCGAGCGCCGCGAAGTCGGCGTGGAGCGCGTCGCGCAGGGCCGGCTGGTGCAGCGCGGCGGCGGGGTGGTAGACGGGGAAGATCAGAAGACCTTCAGCGGTTGTGCGCGGCTTTCCGTGGATGCGCGAGATCGATTCACCCGGAAAGAACTTCCCCATCGCGTGCCGACCGAGGGTGACGATGACGCGCGGCTGCAGGACCTCGAGGTGGCGGAGAAGCCACATGTGGCACGCCGATATCTCTTCTGGTAGCGGGTCGCGATTCTCAGGCGGCCGGTGCCGGACCACGTTGGTGATGAAGACGGTCCGCCGATCGAGCCCGATGCCAGCCAGGAGCTCGTCGAGGAACTGCCCGGCGGCCCCCACGAATGGCTTGCCCTGGAGGTCCTCGTGGTAGCCCGGCGCCTCGCCGAGAAAGAGGATCCCCGAGTCGGCGCTGCCGTCGCCGGGGACCGCCTGCCGCGCACTACGGTGCAGCGGGCACGCGGTGCAGGCGCGGATCTCGTCGGCGACAAGCCTCAAGTCCATCTCGTTAGTGTTCGGCACCGCAGGAATTATGGCGGCACCTCACTGGGCATAGGTGAAGATGTTTGGCGTCGCCACTCAGTCAGGTCGCTCGCGGCGGGACGTCGGCAATGATGAGTCGCCGCTCGGCATCTGTTAGCTCCAGTCCGAGCATTGCATGTTCGGAGTCGCGAGCGACCGCCCAAACGAGAGCCGCCACCGAATGGAGCGCTCCAGAGTCATTCGAGCGCCTCGCCTCTTCGAGCGCATTTCTGACGCAGGCCGGCCCCAGTCGTTCGGCGACGCAGTGCACGACCTCCGACCGAATTGCGATGACGCGCTCTTCGTGGGAGCTAGGCGCACCCATGCGTTTACGCCATTCATCAAGGAGCGCCTTCCCGGCCAATGTCGGAAACCGCATAACGCCATAGACAAAGTCAAGCTGAAAGAAATGAGACTCCCGTCCGGTAGGCCGCCGCCGCGCCTCGTCCGCGGCGGCCGCCATCAAACTCTCGTTCCTTAGTCTGACCGCGATCTCAATCGCCGCCGTTTGATGCCAAACGCTTTTCTCGGGCCCGAGCCAAGCTCTTAGTTGGGACATGAGCCGAAGCCGGCGCGCTTCGTGGAGGGCCTCGATCCAAGACACCATCGCCCGATATGCCGGCTCTGGGTCATCCTTCCCGTCACGGATCGGTCCCTGGCGATCGAGCTCCTCAAGGTCCTTCCCCGATGTCAGGGCCTGGAGCAGCCGCTTCACCTGGACAGAGGAGCCTTGCGCGCGAGATAGACCACGTCGGTATATGGCCGGCGCGGCATCTCCTCGACTTCGACGACGAATCCGGTGCGCTCGAACATCCCGAGCGCCGCTTCGCGCGATGGGAAATAGAAGCGCTCGTGACCGCCGCGCGTGAAGCCGAGTCCTACGGTCACGAGCTCCTGCGCGTAGGTGATCGCGTACCGCGGATCGGTGCGGCGCTCCTGCGCCTTGACGATGAGCGGCCCACCTTCGCCGAGCGCCGCTGCGGCGTTCTTCAGCACCCGCTCCTGATCCTCGAAGGGAAGCAGGTAGAGGACGTCGACGATCGTGACGGCATCGCAGTGCGGCGGCTGGTCTTTGATGATGTCGCCGACCTCGAAACGCAGCCACTGCGTGTCGCGGACCGCGCCCCGCGCGACCTCGATCTTGCGCTCGTCGAGGTCGATCCCGAGAACGCGTCGCTGTTCGGACGCCTCGCGCAGGAGGCATGGAAAAAGACCGTGACCGCAGCCGAGGTCGACGATGAAACCCTTCCTCGGGACGAATCGCTCGACGAACGCGAGATCCGATAGGAATGCGCGCCCGTGCACGAAGATGCGCGCGCCGAACGGCGCGGCGCGATATCGATGGACCGCCCGATTCAGTGCGGCGCTCGTGCTCGCGCCGGGCATCAGGGAACCCGCCAGCGGACGGCGTCGCTGCCGAACGCCGTGCGAAGCAGCGGATCGGTGAGGATCTCGAGGTCCTTCGGACGATCGTCGATCAGTGTGTCGGCCGCACGAAGCGCGTCGTCCACATATCCAGGATGCGCTCCGATCTCCCCCACTCCTCCGTACGCCGCGAGGAGCGCGACCCCCGCCGCGTCGAGACGCGGCCGCTGTGACGTGATGTCGACGTACCACGCGTTGCCCGGTATGCCCCGGAACGCGAGGGCCGAGACGAAGGTCGCGGCGCGGAGCGCGGTCTCCTTCGGTCCGGTCCAGGTGCGCGGCGACCGAGCCCGCCGGATCCACCGAACGCCCTCGTCCCGGGCAACGCGGCCCACCACCCGGGCCACCGGAGGCATCAAGTGCACGTGGCGGTGCGAGTCCCAGGCGAGCGGCAGGATTCCCCAGGAGCGCGCCAGAGCCGCTTGACCACGGACCTCGGCGGCGACTTCGCGGGCACGGACGCGGCCGCTCAAAAGCCGCTTGGTCAGCTCCGCGAGCCCGACGAACCGGCCCTCCTCGTCGATGAGGCTCCGTACCGCTGCCGGATCGCTCACCGGCCAGCCCCCCACAAGGTCGATGTGCAGGCCGACCTCGAGGTCCGGCTCCATCCGCGCCTGCGCTGCGGCTTCGGCGGAGGAATCGGCGGTGACAATGAGAGAAGTCGAGCGAACGATGCCCCGGCGGTGCGATTCGAGGATTCCCTTCGTTACAGCCGGCGAGAGGCCGAGGTCGTCGGCGGTGACGACGAGGTTCATCTGCCGTACACGCCGCGCATGGCGTTCAGGCGGATGACGAAGAGGTCGCGCAACATCTTCGGCGTGTCGGCAAGGAAGTCGATTCGCGTTTCGCCGTGCTGCCGCAGTGCGAACGGGATCTCGCGCACGGTGTAGCCCGCGCGTCGAGCGAGGAAGAGCACCTCCGCATCGAACGCGAAGCCGTTTAACCGCTGTTTTCCGAAGAGGTCCTTTGCGGCCTCGGCGGTGTACATCTTGCCGCCGCACTGCGTGTCGCGGATGTCGGTCGGCACCAGCAGGTGCACCGCCGCGCGGAAGACGTCACCCATGATGCGCCGCCACCACGGCCGGTCCACGACCGACCCCGGCACGTAACGCGATGCGATCGCGATGTCCGCGCCTGTGTCGAGCGCCGTCATGAACAGGTCGACGATCTCGACGGGGATCGTGAGGTCCGCATCGAGAAAGACGATCGGATCGCCGGTGGCGGCCTCGACTCCCGAGCGGACCGCCGCACCTTTGCCGCGATGCGGCAGGCGCAGCACCTTGAAGCTCAGGCCGAGGTGCGAGTGGACGACCTTTGCCCGATGGAACGTGTCGGCGGTGGCGTCGGTCGAACCGTCGTCGGCGAGGATGATCTCGCCCTCGATCTCGCGGTCGCGAAAGAACTCGGCGCATCGCCCGAGGCTTTCCTCGATGCGACGCGCCTCGTTATAGGCCGGTAGAACTAAGGTGAGGATGCTTTATCGGCGCGGCGGACCGCCGCGTCGGAACCCACCCCTGTCGCCGCCGGGCCGCGGACCGCCACCGCGCTCGTCGCGCTCCCGGTACCGCTCGCGCTCGGCGCGCTGGCGTGTCTCGTAGTCGTTGCCGTTCTCGCTCACGGCGCGAATCGACAGGTTGACCCGGCCCATCCGGTCGACCTCGGCGACCTTCACCTTCACCTTGTCGCCGACCTTGACGGCGTCCTCGACGGTGTTGACGCGTTCGGTCGAGAGCTCGCTGATCCGCACGAGACCTTCCTTCCCGGGAAGGTACTCGACGAACGCGCCGATGCTCATGATCCGGGTGACCTTGCCGTCGTAGACCTCGCCGACCTCGGGCTCCTTGGTGAGACCCTCGATCATCGCGCGGGCCCTGTCGCGGCCTTCGGCCTTCGCACCGGTGATGCGGACGGTGCCGTCGTCTTCGAGCTCGATGGTCGTGCCTGTCTCGGATTGGATCGCGCGGACCATCTTGCCGCCTGGGCCGATGACCTCGCGGATCTTGTCGGGCTGGATCTTGATCGTCTCGATGCGCGGCGCCCAGTGCGAAAGGTCGGGACGCGGCTCGCTGATCACGTTGCGCATGGCTTCGAGGATGACGAGGCGCGCCTCGCGTGCCTGCTGGAACGCCGCTCGCATGATGTCGAGCGAGATCCCCTTGATCTTGATGTCCATCTGGAGCGCGGTCACGCCCTTCGCCGAGCCCGTGACCTTGAAGTCCATGTCGCCGTAGTGGTCTTCGAGGCCCTGGATGTCCGTGAGGACGGTCCACTTGTCGCCCGAGGTCACAAGACCCATCGCGATGCCGCCGATCATCTCCTTGATCGGGACGCCGGCGTCCATGAGGGCGAGGGTCGAGCCGCAGGTCGACGCCATCGACGACGAGCCGTTGGACTCGAGCGTCTCGCTGACCACCCGGATCGTGTACGGGAACTCCTCCTTCGTCGGGAGCACCGGAAGGATCGCGCGCTCGGCGAGCGCGCCGTGGCCGATCTCGCGTCGTCCGGCGCCACGCATCATGCGAACCTCGCCGACCGAGTACGGCGGGAAGTTGTAGTGATGCATGTAGCGCTTGGTGTCGACGGGCGAGAGCGTGTCGATGATCTGCTCGTCACCGCCCGGTCCGAGGGTCACGACCGACAGGACCTGCGTCTGCCCGCGAGTGAAGACGGCCGAGCCGTGGGTGCGTGGCAGCACGCCGACTTCGATCGACAGCTGCCGGATGTCCTTGGTGCCGCGGCCATCCGGCCGCAGGTTCTCCTCGGTGACGGCCTTGCGGAACTCGTCCTCGAGAAGCTGCTCGTAGACCGCGCTCACCTCTTCGAGCGTGAGTGCGGCGTTCTCTCCCGCGGCGAACTGGGCGATGGCCTCGAGCTTCAGCTCGTCGAGGCCGGCCTCGCGCTGCGCCTTATCCGGGTTGCGGAGCTTGGCGCGGAGCCGCTGGCTGAGGAACGAAGTGACCGCACCCAGACGTGCGGCGTCCGGCACCACGGTGACGTATTCCATCTTCGGCTTGCCCGAGGCGCGCTGAAGGTCCATCTGCGCGTCGCAGAGCTTCTTGATGCCCTCCTGCGCGAGCGCGAGAGCCTGAATGAGGAAGTCCTCGGTGACCTCGTGCGCGCCGGCCTCCATCATCATGATCGAGTCGCGCGTACCGGCGACGATGAGGTCGAGCTTGCTCTCCTCCATCTGCTGGATCGTCGGATTGAGGGTGAGCTCTCCGTCCACGGTGCCGACGCGAACGCATCCGATCGGTCCCTCGAACGGAGCGTTCGAGATCGTCAGGGCGGCGGACGCGGCGTTCACAGCGAGGACGTCGTAGTCGTTCTCCTGATCGGCGGACCATGCCGAAACGATGATCTGCACGTCATTGCGGAAGCCCTTCGGGAACAGCGGACGGATCGGGCGGTCGGTGAGGCGCGCGGTGAGGATGCCTTCCTCCGAGGGACGGCCTTCACGGCGCGGGAACGAACCGGGAATCTTCCCCGCGGCGTAGAGGCGCTCCTCGAAGTCGACGGTTAGCGGGAAGAAGTCGATTCCCGTGCGGATCGTGTTCGCGACGGTCGCGGCGGCGAACACAACGGTGTCGCCGTACTGGACCGTGACGGCGCCGCCCGCCTGCTTCGCGTATTTGCCTGTCTCGAAGGTGAACGGCTTGCCGTTGATGGTCGCCTGGGAACGGGTAACTGGCATGTGGTTGTTGATCTCGGGTGCCTATGAAAAAACCCAGGATTTTCCTGGGTTTTCCGCTTACGCGGGCGGTCTCACCGTCGCAGACCGAGTCGCCCGATGACTTCCTGGTAACGCTCCGGGCTTCTGCGGTGCAGGTAGGCGAGCAGCCGTCGGCGTTGTCCGACCATGCTGAGCAACCCGCGGCGACTTGCGTTGTCGTGACGGGCGGTGCGCAGATGATCGGTGAGGTGCTTGATCCGCTCGGTTAGGAGCGCGATCTGGACCTCCGGCGAGCCGGTGTCCTTGTCGTCACGGCGGTACGCCGTGATCACCTCAGTCTTGTTAGGGAGCGTCGCTGACGGCACCCGTTGTCCTTTCTTGATCCTTTGGATCTCTTATTCGCTTATGAGTCTACCGGATGAGCACCGGTCAGCCGAGCGCTCGGAGCCGCGGAAGGAGGGCGGCAGCCTCTTCGGCGCGCTTTCGCGGGTCGGCCGCGGGCATATTTCCGCCGGCGATCATCACGAGAATCTCGGTGAATCCGGCCGCGATCGTCTCTTTGGCCTTCGCCACCGTTTCCTCAGCTGTCGTGAGGCGAAGCGAGATCGAGCGGCGGACCGAGCCCGGATCGCGGCCGGCCTTCGTGCAGGCTCCGTCGAGCGCTTGGCTCAGGGCGACGCCCTCTTCGAACGTCGCGGCGTTCGAGTGCCACACGTCCGCGTGGCGCGCCGTTAAGCGCAGCATCCGCTCCCCCTTCGAGCCGATCCAGATCGGCGGGTGCGGGCGCTGGACCGGCTTCGGCTCGGCGATCGCGTCCTTTAGCTCGTAGAACCGGCCCTTGTACGTCGACCGCGGCTCGGACCAGAGGAGCTTCATCGCCTTGAGCGACTCATCGAGCATCGTGACGCGGTCGCCCGCACTCGGGAACGGAAGACCGAACTGCGTGAACTCGGGCTCGTTCCAGCCCGTCCCGATCCCGAACTCGAGGCGTCCGTTCGAGACGTGATCGACGGTCACGGCGATCTTGGCCATCAGCCCCGGATGCCGGTACAGATTGCCGGTCACGTTCAGTCCCATCCGTGCGCGCTTGGTGAGCGCGGCCATGGCGCCGAGGACGGTCCACCCATCGAAGATCGGCGCCGTCGGATCCGGGCCGAGAGCGAGGAGATGGTCGAACGGCCAGATGTGGTCGAAGCCCGCCTGGTCGCCGATGCGCCACACCTCGGTCTGGACGTCGATCGGATGTACCTGCTGCGAAAACTTCAGGCCGTACCGGAGGGGATTCTTTGGTGAGGGCATGTATGCCGAATCTAACAATCCTCGCCGACGGCTGCCGGGGCATGATGGCCCGAGGCATGGCGATTTCCACCAAGACTTACACCATCGAGCCGGTCGACCTGTCGACCGCGGACGACGATCTCGTCCGCGAGGCGGCGGTGCTACACAACGCGATGGCGTCCGAGCGTGTGCCGGAGGATCCTCCGCTCTCGTTCGAGGCTTTCGCGAGCCGCGTGCGGAACCGGCCGGCGATGGTCGTGATCCGCGATTGGCTCGCCCGGTCGGCCGAAGGCGAGCTCGTGGGTCGCGGCTTCGTCGTGCGGTTCGAAGCGGATACGAACCAGCACCTGCGCGAGGCGGGCATCGATGTCCTCCCGGCCGATCGGCGCAAGGGCATCGCGAAGCAGCTCTTCCGTGAGATCGTCGCCGGCGCGGGAGATGCCGACGACATCGTGCTCGGCTTCTACACGAGCGATCGCGTTCCTTCCGCCGCCGCATTCCTCAAACGGGTCGGCGCGAAGACAACCCTGACGATGCACACCAATCAGCTCGATCTCTCGCAGCTTGACCGCACGATGGTGCGCGAGTGGGCCGGCATCGAAACCGAGGGATATCGCCTGGAGTGGATCGACGGCGACGTTCCCGATGACCAGATGAAGAGCGTGATCGTCGCGTACGACACCATGAACACCGCGCCACGGGGCGACTCGGCGATGCAGGACTGGAACACGACGCCCGAGCAGATCCGCGAGTTCGACCGGTCGCGGCGCGCGATGGGCCGCGAGCGCCGACTCGTGCTCGCGATCAACGAGGCGACCGGTGAAACGGCGGGATACACCGAGCTCGCCTACGACCCCAAGATCCCGCACCTCATCTGGCAGCAGGGCACGGCGGTGATCCCGTCGCACCGCGGGCACGGCCTCGGTAAGTGGCTCAAGGCGGCGATGCTCGAGCGCGCGCTGCGCGATTGGCCGAAGGCGCGCCTCATCCGGACGGGGAACGCGGACTCGAACGCGCCGATGCTGGCGATCAACACGCGCCTCGGCTTCAAGCCCGCGTGGGCCGACTCCATCTGGGAGGTCGGCATCGCCGACGCTCGCGCCTACGTCGGACGTGCGTAGCAGTTTGAACGCGTTGCGGGTCCTGTCCCGGCTCGCGGCCCGCTCTCTCCGCGCACCCTCCCCGGTACGCCGCGACCGCTCCGCGGTCGCGTCACCGGGTCCCCGGGGCACCCGCGCGTCGCGAGCGGACCGCTGCGCCGTGCCACCCGCAACGCGGATTCGGGCGATACGCGCAGGCGCCTAGCGCGAGCGTCGGCTCGCCTCGCTTAAGGGAGGCCGCACCCCTTCGCCGGAGCTCCAACCGGTGAGGACTTGACCGAAAAACTTCCAACCAGAGCGCGGAGCTCTTCAAGCGAGCCAGTTGGCGCAGACGCGAGGTGCGTGTCGGTCCAGAAGAACGGGTAGAAGTAACCCCCCGCCGGGAAGTCGGCGGGAAAGACGAGCAGCACGACGGTGTCCTGCTGAACGTCCATCGCCGAGACGACAGCCGGGATGCGTTCGCGATAGGCCAGCGCCGGATAGGTATGGCCCGCGTCCTCGAAGCTGGTCTCCACGATGTCGGTCCACGGCTGATCGGAAGTGGCCGCGCGGAACTTCTGGAAGTACGCGCGCGCTTGATCGGTTGGGTTGCGCTCCACCGACGGAAGGGTCTCACGCGCGAAGAGGGAAGCGAGGACCTCGTGGCTGCCGGACCAGCCGCTCAGCGTGATGCGTGAAAGCGGCTCACCGTCGCTCTCTTCTTTGACGGTCCATCCGGTCGGCGGAACGAAACGCGCGCCGATGAACTCGCAGCTCGTGCCCGCCGCCTGCGTCGATGGCGCCGCCGAGCCGAGGGGTTTGCACGCGAGCGTGCCCAGGATCAGGACGAACGCGCATTGGCGGATCAGATTCACGGGCCGATTGTCCCGAAGCGCCGCGTAAGTAGCGTCTCTTTCCAGTAGCGGCGCGACCTCGCCCGCTAATCGATCCTTTGAAGCTTCTGAACGGTGTGGCAATCCGGCGGCACGAGTCCCGCTTTCCCGGCGATGGTCCATACGACCTCCGCCACGTAGAGATCTCCGTTCGAGTCGACTGCGAGTCCGTGTGGAGCGCAGAAGCTGCCTGCAGCGCAGGGATCGGGTCCGCCGATCCGCGCGACCACCGTTCCGTTCGCGTCGAGGACGCTCACGCGGCTCGGGAGGTCGCGCTCGATCGGTCCGTGTCTGAATGATCGTTGACCGGCACGCCACCCGAGCTCCGAAACGAACATCAGACCGTTGGCGAGCGCGATCTGCGTCGGGCGTTGGACCTCGGTGATCTCTCGAATGAAGCGGCCCTCCGCGGTGAAGACCTGGATGCGGTCGCTCTCCCGATCGCACACGAGGACATTTCCAGTCGGATCGACGGCTATCCCATGCGGAAGCATGAACTGACCCGGCCCGGTACCCGGCTCGCCCCACGACGCCAGGAGCTTTCCGGTCGCAGAGAAACGGTGCACCCGTGCGTTTCCATAACCATCAGAGACGAAGAGGTCGCCGCTCGGAGCGACCGCGAGGTTCGTCGGACGGTTGAAGGGCGGCGCGCTGCGCGTGACGGTCGTGATGGTGGAGCCGTCGTACCCGGTGTCAGACGGCTTGCCTTCGTTGTCGCCGAGGGTGAGCAACAGTTTTCCATCGGGCGTGAATTTGCGCACAGAATGTCCGGCGTCGTCGGTGCAGTAGACGGAGTCATCCGGTCCGATCGTGATGCCATGGGTGCGCATCGTGAACACGCCCTCGCCCCAGGAGGCGACGAACCGTCCATCCCGCTCGTAGATCATCACCGGGTGCTCCGAGCGGCAGAAGAGGTAGACGCGTCCCTTGGAGTTGACCGCGACGGCGGCGACGTCGGGATGCGTGTACCCCGCGGGGATGCGCTCCCAATTCGCGACCGCTTCATAGTTCGGCTTGACGAGAGTGCTCATAGTTCCCCCACCGCTCTGATCTTCGTCGGCGGCACCTGCCCATCATGAGGCGGCCAATCCCTCCGATCGATCGCATAGTGGACCTGGTGCCAGCCGTGGAAGTCGAGCTCGCCACGCTGCGTCAACCCGCATCGTTCCATCACCGCACGCGACCGAACGTTATCCGGCCGGGTCATGCTGAAGACCTGAGGCAGATCGAGCACATTGAAGGCGAGCGTCAGGCTAGCCTTTGCACCCTCGGTGGCGTAGCCGCGGCCGCAGGCGGAGCGCTGAAGCGTCCAGCCGATCTCGACCTTCGGTCCGTCGAGCGGCCAATCTGGATGGAGCATCAGGCCGACTCGGCCGACGAGCTCGCCGCTCGTTCGCTCTTCGACCGCGAACATCCCGTAGCCAAGAAGTCGCCAGTGCATCCACATCCGCCCGACGGCCGCGGCGGTTGACGCAAGGTCAGCCGGAGCGGCGCCAATCCAGCTCATGACCTCGGGATCGCCGTAGGTTCGCTGCAGGCCGACCCAGTCGCCGTCACGCCACTGCCGCAGGAGAAGACGCTCCGTTTCGATCTCGTACCGCGCAGTCAGAGCGCGCGTTTCGTCTCCTCCACATCACGCGCTATCTGCGCGGACAGCTCCGCTGGGCTTGCGAACGCGATCTCGTCCCGCAGACGTTTCGCGAACGCGACTTCGACCTCCTCCCCATAGACCTCGCCGGAGAAGTCGAGAAGATACGCCTCGAGCACTCGCTCGCCGCCGCCGAATGTTGGACGGACCCCGAGCGATGCGGCGGCCTTGAAGCGACCCTCCCCCATCTCGGCCCACATCGCGTAGATCCCGTCGCGTGGCAGCAGACGCTCCTTTGGAAGCGCGAGGTTGATCGTGGGAAAACCGAGCGCGCGTCCACGTTTCGCGCCGTGCACGACGCTGCCGCGCACGCTGTACGGCCGGCCAAGGAGTCGCGCCGCGGCCTCGACGTCGCCGGCGAGTAGAAGGTTCCGAATGCGGGTCGAGCTGACGATCGCTCCGTCGATCTCGATTGGCGTGACCACGTCGACCACGAAGCCGTCGCGCTTTCCGCGTGCTCTGAGCTTCTCGACATCGCCTTCGGCGCGGCGGCCGAAATGGAAGTCCGGACCGACGACGATGCGACGAACGTCGCACGCCCCGCGCACGCGGTCGACGAATTCGTCCGCCGAGAGCCTCGCGAACGCGGCGTCAAAGCGAAAGATCACGACCGCGTCCGCGCCGGCCTCGCGGAGAAGCCTCGCCCGATCATTGACGTCGGAGAGCGCCGATGCCGGCGCCCCGGGCGCGAGGGCCTGGATCGGAAGCGGGTCGAACGTCGCCGCCACGGCTCTTGCGTGCTCCTCGCGCGCACCGCGGGCCAGCTGGGCTATGAGCGCGTGGTGCCCGAGGTGGACGCCATCGAAGACTCCTATCGCGAGGTGGACCGGCCCCTTTGGCCACGAGGTGAAGTCGCGGAGCACTTCCATGCCGCCGAGTATCAGTCCGTCGAGCCAACCCCAACAGGCGAGGGTTCGGCGGCATCAAGCGCGACCGGAATCGGCGCCGGAGACGGAAGCGGGCCGGGTGCGGGTTCGCGAGTCGGTCGGGGGACCGTGACCGTCGCCGGAGCGGGCCGGCGGACGCGGCGCGGCACGCGCCGAACAGCGCGCGTCGCGAGGAACGGGACCGGCGTGAACACCGCGGCGATGAACCCCAGGTAGTTCCCCTGGAAGTACCGGCCGAAGAAGAGGAACGCGAGCAGCGTGAGCGCGTACCCGGCGAGGAGCGTCGCGATGGTGGGCCGCTGCCAGAGCCGGATGAACCACCACACCGCGATGGGAGCGGCGACCGCGATCTCGATGGCAGCGAACGGGAAGTCCGCTTGCCGGTAAGGGATGAGTCCGAGCGCGAGGAGGATCGCCGAGAAGCCCATCCCCGAGATCGGATACGTCCACGCGGCGCCGCCCGCGTTGTAGCTGACGACGTCGTCGTAGAACGCCCCGAAGTTATTCGCCAGGAACGGGACGAACGTGGCGAGGAGGAAGAGCGCGGCCGGCCACGTCGGCGTGAGCGCCGCGATGGCCTCGCGCAGGTTCCGCGGCCGCTTCGTCGCGACCAGATAGACGGCGACGAACGGCAGGAAGATGAGCGCGTGGAGCTTCGCTGCGCCGGCGGCCGCGAAGGCGAGCGATGACATCGTTCGGCGCTCACGCATGAGCAGGGCGACTCCGGCGAAGAGGAAGAGCAGCACAAAGAAATCATTCCGACCCTCGACGACGAACGGGAAGAGCTGAGGGTTCAGCGCGATCGCGGCGGTCATCGCGAGCCGACGGGACGCCCCCCGAACGATGAACGGAACGAGGGCGAGCGTGCCGATGTACGCGGGAAGGTAGAGATACCGCTGATCCCAAACGAAGCCGAAGTGGTCGAAGAACCAAACGAACGGCCCAGTGACGAGGAACATGAATGGGAAGTACGTGAGGTGGTAGAGAGCGGGGTTATTGATCATCGGCCAGAAGAACATCGGCGTGTCCAGGTAGTCGGCGACGTACGGGTTCATACCGGCGAGGAATTTCCGCGACGCCTCCTCGACCATCAGCGCGCCGTCGTGGATGTACGTGTACGGCTTGCCCGTCTCGCGCAGGACGATCGACGCGAGCGTCGGAATGATCACGAACGTCGCGATGAGCGCCGCGAGGTGCAAAATACGCGCGCGCGTGGTGAACGAGCCTCGAGCGCGGTGATCCCGGAAGGGATACGCGAACGCGAGCGTTCCGCACGCGATCAGGAACGCGGCGTCCGCGCCGGGCGGGAACAGCTGCCAGAGCGGGACGTCGTGCGTCGCCGCCACGGTCGTGTGATTCGCAAAGAGCAGGAACCAGTTGCCGACGCCGAAGAGGGCGACCACTTTCGCGTCGAGGGATAGGTCGCGCCAGGCCGACAGCGCCCATTTGATGAAACGTTCGGCATTTTTGGCGAGCATCAGACTGACTCCCCCGCTCCGACGATCGTAGCAGCGGAGAGCTCAAGAAATCGGGGGTCGAGCGTCAACAATTCCTCGTTCGCGGGGCGGAGGAGCGTCATTCCTTCACGGCCGCGGGCTCGGAGCTGATCCGGCGTCAGCGCATCCCGCGCCTCGAGCGCGCCGACCGCGAGGCGGCGCAGGGCGGCGAGGTGCGCCGCCGAGCCCATCCCTCGTCCAAGGTCGCGAGCGATTGCGCGCACGTACGTTCCTGAGGAACACACGACAAGGAGCCGCAGATCGGGCGGGGAGATCTCGATCACGTCGAGTCGAAAAACCTGCACGGTCCGCGCCGCCAGAGCGACCGTTTCGCCCGAGCGCGCTCGTGCGTATGCCGTTCTGCCGCCCACCTTTAACGCCGCGTACTGCGGGGGTACCTGAGAGATGACTCCGCGTAATGCCGCGAGCGCGGGCTCGATCGTTGCTTCGACGAGCATCGGGGCATCGCCTTCGCGCGTAACGGCGCCTTCGCGATCGTCGGTCGCGGTCTCGGTCCCGAAGCGGACCAGCGCGTCGTAGACCTTGGTCGCCTCGTGGACGCGGTCGGCGAA
>Ga0307312_10000730_pt1 | contig 15971 bp, 10 predicted proteins | sample ER_DNA_202_FD_194489 | JGI IMG/M metagenome (GOLD analysis project Ga0307312, IMG submission 194489) | Bulk soil microbial communities from the East River watershed near Crested Butte, Colorado, United States - ER_DNA_202 | ecosystem: Environmental > Terrestrial > Soil > Floodplain | place... | reverse complement strand
ATTAAAAAAGAAATTGAGCTGGAAATCGCGCATGTGTTGTTCACGGACGTCGTCGGTTACTCCAAGCTGCCGATCAATCAGCAACGAGCGTTAGTGGAGCGCTTAAACGAGATCGTCCGAGGCACTGATGAATTCCACATCGCGGAAACGGCGGGGCGGTTACTCACAATCCCGACGGGCGACGGCATCACGCTGGTTTTTTATCATAGCCCTGAAGCGCCGGTTGAATGCGCGCTGGAAATAAGCCGCGCGCTAAAGAAACATCCGGAACTTCAGCTGCGAATGGGCGTACACAGTGGCCCAGTCAGTGGAGTCATCGACGCAACCGGAAAAGCGAACGTGGCTGGCCCCGGCATCAATATCGCGCAGCGGGTCATGGACTGCGGCGACGCCGGACACATTTTGCTGTCGAAGCACGTGGCTGAAGATCTGGAGGAATACCCTCACTGGCAGCCGCACCTGCATGAACTTGGCGAGTGTGAAGTAAAACATGGCGTTCGCGTCTCGGTGGTGAATCTGTATACCGAGGAGCTTGGGAATCCTGCAGTGCCGGAGAAGCTGAAGGCGGCGCGTGTCGCTGCGGCTGCACGACAAAAACAGGTCGCGTTACGGCGCATGTTGGTAGACGAACAGTTCTATCGCCATACGGAGAGCGTTGCCTTTCCGAAGCTGGATGATTACCAGCTCTCTCTGCTTGAACCCTTGGGACAACGGCGCGTCGTGAATCGCGGCGACGTGATCTTCAAAGCCGGGCAGCGCGATTTGGGATTAACGATTGTCCTGCGCGGTGAAGTCGAAGTTTTTGAGCAACGCGACGGCACCGAAGAGATTCTCGCCACCGCGCGCGAACGTGATTTCATCGGCGACGTATCGATGTTGCAGGGTACATCGATCCTCGGTTCGGCACACGTGACGTCGGACGAGGCCGAGATACTTCACGTGCCCGCAGCCGAATTAAGGCGCGCCTTGGCCGAGATTCCAGATGTTAGCAAAACGATCGTTGATGCATTGATTATGCGACGCCGGCGGATCAGCCGGGACCGCGAATTCGCTGGAATGCGTGTCCTAGCGCAGCAGGATGAGCGGCTTGGACATAAGGTGGACGATTTCCTCGACAAGAATCGTTTTCCGCATCGCCTGGTCATATTTGAAAGCGAACAAGGAAAGGCACTCAGCCAACGTTTCCACCTAACGATCCGTGATTTGCCGGTTTTAATCACACCGGCTGGTCGTCGCCTGCGCCAGCCTTCGTTGCGTGAGGTGGCCCAGGAAGCCGGTCTGCTTCGACCGCTTGCGACGGGAAATGAAAACGAGATTCTGTCAGACCTGACGATCGTCGGAGCAGGACCGGCTGGGCTGGCCGCGGCTGTTTATGCCGCATCCGACGGCTTGAACACGGTCGTTTTGGAAAGCTATGCTCCCGGCGGGCAAGCTGGTTCGTCTTCGCTAATCGAAAACTTCTTTGGGTTCCCAACCGGCGTAAGTGGGGGCGATTTGACCTGGCTCGCTCAACTTCAGGCATATCGATTCGGCGCGAAATTTTCGACACCCGCGCAGGCCCTCTCATTGCAATACGATGGCAACGACGAATACCGCGCCTGTCTCGACATTGAAGGTTACTCGGCAACTCTTCGAGCAAAAGCTGTTCTGATTGCTACGGGTGCGGATTATCGCCGGCTCGATGTGGAAGAACGCGAGCAATTTGAAAACATGGGTGTTTACTATGCGGCGACCGCAATGGAACGTCAGCTCTGTCGCAACGAAACGGTTGTAGTCGTCGGGAGTGGCAACTCCGCGGGTCAAGCCGCGATGTTTCTTTCCGAGGGCGCTGCCAAGGTGTTACTCGTCGTTCGCGGGAAAGACATCACTAACAAAATGTCGGACTATCTCGCGCGTCGGGTGCAAGCGCGTGAGAACATTGAGATCCTTTACCAGACGGAAATCCGCAAAATGGTCGGCGGGAAAAAGCTCGAAGAAATCGAGCTGGAAAATACGCAGAACGGCGAACGCCGACACGTTCGAACGCCGGCTGTGTTTTCCATGATCGGCGCACGACCATGCACGGACTGGCTGCCGCCCGAAATCGAGCGCGACGACAAAGGATTCATCAAAACCGGGACCAGCGTGGCCGCGGCGCCGGCTTGGCAGGCGAGTAAACATCAACCCGGCCGGCTTGAAACAAGTCTGCCAGGAATTTTTGCTGCGGGCGACGTGCGCTCCGGCTCAGTGAAACGTTGTGCCGCTGCAGTCGGCGAAGGCGGCATGGCCGTTGCCGATGTCCAAATCAGGTTGGCTTCGTCTTCCTGAAGAGCGATCGCCAATTTTGCGAAACGCGGCGCAAGTTTTAAACCCGCTACAGAGATTAGCCACGGCAGGGTGTCGTGGCAAACACGCTAAACTTATTTCGTGATGTCGGTCGTTGGCTCCATCGATTCGTTGGATCATTTAACCCGTGCCACGAGAAATAGATCGGCTGCAAAAAGACTAAATACAATGTGATGATGTTCCTACTTTGCGGATGACAACTAGCGGCCAAACAACGAAAACTGTGCTGAAATTTGTGTCACCCTTTGTGTCACCCGGACGCAAAAAATGGGCAGATTCGTGATTACGCGTGAGGAACGCAACAATTAGCCAACGACTTCAAATACAGCAAGTTGAATGCTCCTGACGTCGTTAGGCGATTCCTGCAGAAATGCCATTTTGCCCTTAGGAAACCCTTGTTCTATCCGTTGAACTACGGGAACAATGATCTTGGATTTTAGATTTTCGATTGCCGATTGCAAACGGTGGCCTCGCTACCTCCATCGCTATCTGCGTTATCCGCGTAATGCGCGGTTGAGTTTCGCTGCGCTGCGCGAGTCATCGCAGCAACGCAATGAGCCGGCTGCGGCTGTTGACTTCGAGCTTGCGGAAGATCGCGTGGAGGTGCTTTTTCACCATCGGCAAACTCAAGCAGGCGTCATCAGCAATCTCCTGGTTACTCCGCCCTTCGCAGACAAGCCGCGCAACTTCCTGTTCGCGCCTGGTGAGTCGGGCAAGGTGCGGCAAACGGGCGCTTGCTGGCCCAGTACGCACAGCAGCGGAAGAGCGCAAATCTTCGCACTCGATAAGAAAATGCGGCCGCGCCACGCCAGCTGAACTGAGCTGTTTCAAATGGAGCGTCGCTCGCAAATGCGGCGATCGTGGATGATGCACCCGTTCTTCGTTGAAGCCTGTTTGCGGCGCAACAGGGCGTTGCGCGTGCGCCCATTGTTGTTTGAGCAGACGGCATCGATCCAAAATCTCGGACGGAATCGGTGAGGTCGCATTCGTCAGTTGCGCCTCCTCGGGTCCTTTTTCCCAAACCGTGCAAAAATCACGAGCGGCCCTGTTTTGATAAATCAGCTTTAAATTCCATCGCAAGAGGATCGTTGGCAATGGCAGCCTGCTCAGGAAGTCTTCAAGATCCATTCGCAATGAATGTTCGCGCTCGAGCGACCTGAGGCGGCAAAGGGCAGTGAGAAACTGCGGGTAAAGCTGCCGGAGCAATTTCATTTCCCCGGCCGAGAGATCGCCCGGCGTCGCCGTGCGCATAATTGCAATCGCACAAATGGGTCTATGACCTTGCCAGAACAAGAGGCAGACGCCGTGCGCGCATTTTTGGGCCGCCATGTAACGGCGATAGAAGGCCGATTTCATCAGAGTGCTTCGATTTGAAAAGAGACCGCTAATCGGTACGAACTTCTGACGCGGTTGCCCGGCGATATAACTCTTGAGCGGCTCCGCGGCGAAAAAACCATCACGCATGGGCGCTGTCCATCTCGCGATCATTGGCAAAATTGGATTGGGCTGAAGCATGAGACCGATCAAGCGATTTGGTATCGCGGCGGAAAGCAACTGCTGAATGGCTTTCCAGAACGAATCGACATTCATAGCCGCGTGCAGACACAGCAAAGGCTTTTCCAGTGACGGATCGATCACCGGTTCGCTCCTCGTGCCACCCTTGGAGATTCGCTTCATTTCGCGGCTCCTCCTTGCGCAATCGCCGTTCTTTTGCGCCAGCGCTAGGCTGCGCTTTCCCGCCACGTTTGATAATCAGGCGATTAAAAAGGCAACCTAAGTTACCTGGCGATCATCCAGTATTGCGCGACGCTTCAGAGATGCAAACGAAACTACCGATAAATGCGACAGTTCAGCATCCGGACTTGGCAGAGGCGTTGCGCGGAGAGAACGGCACATTCTTTTGCCAGCAAGGTGGCCAAGGCTTCATTGTAACGGCAGCGGAAGGCTTCTCCATTAAATCATTGCGGCCAGTTGGTCGCAAGATCATGGAAGCCAATGTGCTCCTGCAGAGCACTCCGGAACCCTGGGCGATCACTAAGATCTCCGAGGATGTTCTTGAGTTTGGCGCGATACCACAACCCTCTCGCCAACAGCGAGCCGCCTAGAGGCTGAATGAGTGCCCCGCGTGTTTAGTACACGCGGGGCGACTTGTTTTAAGCGCCCGCGCTTAATCGGAGCGCACTTGCGCAATCGAACTTACCAATAATCAGTTCAACCGTTGCGCTCGCTTCAATTTCTTGGGGCTCATCCTTGTTTCCAGCCGTTGCCGTTGCCGTCAGGCGCCAGCGCAGGCGCCATCTCCGGCGTAAGATCGGCCTCTTCGGGTGCACCTTCCCAGCCCACGTCCATGAGAGATTTTTCGTGGTGTTCTTTGGCCAGAAGCATGTAAAGCGACGGAACGATAAAGAGCGTAAAGATCGTCCCGATGGTCATGCCGCCGACGAGAACGAGACCAATTGAGTTTCTCGCGGCCGCACCGGCGCCAGTCACCAGCGTGAGGGGAAAGTGACCCGCAACTGTGGCGGCGCTGGTCATCATAATTGGGCGCAAGCGAATCCGAGCGGCTTGCGCGACCGCAGCAAGCTTGGTCAGGCCTTGCCGTTGCATTTCATTTGCGAACTGCACAATAAGGATCCCGTTCCTGGAAACCAGCCCGACGAGTGTCACCAAACCCACCTGAGAGTAAATATTTAAAGACGTGGTCCACCCGTTGGTGAAAAATGTTCCAAACGGCATCTTCAAAAACATGAAAATGACCGCGCCGAAAAGCGCCAGCGGCACCGAGCCCAACAGAACGATAAAAGGATCGCGAAAGCTGTTGAACTGCGCGGCCAGGACCAAAAAAATCAAAACTATCGCCAACACAAACACAGGAACAAACTTGTCCCCCTCCGTGCGCAGCTGTCGCGACTCGCCCGTGTAATCGATGACGTAACCTTTGGGCAGAATCTTACGCGCTTCGTCTTCGAGAAATTTTAGTGCGGAATCGATCGACCGTGTTGGAACCCCACTGACCGTGACGGCATTGAGCTGCTGCATCCGATTGAGTGAACGCGCTACTGTCTTGTGCTTGATCGTCGCCACAGTGCTTAGTGGGATCAGCTTATTATTAGGCCCGCTTACATAAATGTTTTCTAACTGCTGCGGATTCAGACGATCAATGCGCTTGACCTGGGGAATGACCTTGTAACTGCGTCCGGAAATGTTAAACCGATTGACGTAATTCCCGCCGACAGCAGCCGTGAGATCGGCGCCCACTTGCTGCATGTCGAGGCCAAGCGAAGCCACTTTGTCGTGATCGAAAACAATCTCGGCCTGAGGTTGATCAATTTTTGTGTCGATGTCCGCAAATCGGAATACACCGGCCTGCATCGCTTTTGCCTGAAGCTGTTGCGCTAGCTCCAGAATTCGCTCCGGATCGGCAGTGGAAGCGATCACAAAGCTCACTGGGAAATTGTCGCCGCCTGGGAGCGCAGGCGGCATCACCGGAAACATTTGAATGCCGGGAATTGCGGCGAGCTTCTGCTGAACCTGCGGAAGATATGCTGCGGTCGGTGTTTTGCGCACGCCCCATGGTTTCAGCACCATGCCGCCAAAACCGCGGTCGGGAAACGTGATTTGAAATGTGAAACGCGTATCCGGAATGTCGTGGAAAACTTTCCCAGCTGCATCGGCATAGCGAATCGTATCGTCTATCGTCGCATTCGCAGGCGCAGTCACAATTCCAAAGATCACACTTTGATCTTCCGTCGGCGCCAACTCTTTCGAGCCCAAGGTGGGGATCATCACGAACATCAGCAGCGCAATGGCTGATACTCCGCCCCAAACTATATAGACGGCCGGCCGCGCGTTGAGAGTGCGATCGAGGTGGCTGCCGTACCATTCACGGAAACGGTCAAACGTGCGATTAACCCAGCCACTGAATCCATGATCGACGTGTTCAGGCCGCAGCAGATGCGCCGACATCATCGGCGAAAGCGTGAGCGCGACGATGCCAGAGATCAAAACGGCGCCCGCTAGCGTCAACGCGAACTCGCGGAAGAGCGCGCCAGTTAACCCGCCCTGCAGCGCGATGGGAGTGTAAACAGTTGCCAGCGTAAGCGTCATCGCAATGATTGGCCCGACCAATTCGCGCGCTGCCTTCAATGCTGCGTTCATGCGCGACATTCCCTCGCGCATGTGACGCTCCACGTTTTCGACAACTACGATCGCGTCGTCCACGACCAACCCGACCGAAAGCACGATCGCCAACAGAGTCAGCAGATTCAGACTAAACCCGAACACCTGCATCAGAAACATCGCGCCGATCAGCGAAATCGGGATCGCAACCACCGGCACGACTACGGAGCGAAACGATCCAAGGAACAAAAAGATCACCACCATCACGATGAGCAGCGTGTCGATCAGGGTCTTTACGACTTCGTGGATCGCGTCATTGATATAAGCAGTGGCGTCGTAGGCGATTTCAGCTGTCAGACCGCCGGGCAGTTCGCGTTTGATCTGCTCCATCTCTGCGCGTACCCGCTTGATGACATCAACCGAGTTTGCATTTGGCAGAACGTAGATGCCCATGAACACCGCCTTTTGCTCGGAAAAGCGCACTTCGGCGTTGTAATCCTCCGCACCGAGCACCACGTCCGCGATGTCCCCCAACCTGACGAGAGTTCCCTTGTCCTGACGCACGACGAGTTTTTTGAAATCATCCGCCGTGTGCAAGTCGGTGTTCGCGGTGAGATTTACCTGAAGCAGCGAACCTTTCGTGCTTCCAACTGCCGCGAGATAGTTGTTTCGCGAAAGCGCGCTGCGGACTTGCGACGGCGAAATGTTGAGCGCCGCCATGCGATCGGGTTTCATCCAGATTCGCATCGCGAAGTATCGGCCCCCGAGAATGTCTGCCTTTTGCACACCACCGACGGCTGTCAGCCGTGGTTGCACCAACCGCACCAAATAATCTGTGACTTCGTTCGGTTGCAGAATGTCCGACGTGAAGCTCAAATAGGCCGACGCTTGCTGCGAATCGGCCGCCTGAATTTCGATTACGGGAATTTCAGATTCGGGAGGTAAATCCCGCCGGATTGCGTCAACTTTGGAACTGATATCAGACAACGCCTTGTTGGCGTCGTAATTCAACTTTAGGCGCACCGTGATCACTGACTGCCCTTGTTTGCTTTGTGACTGGATGTAGTCGATTCCGTCCGCAGCTGCGATCGCGCGCTCGAGCGGCGTCGTGATAAAACCGCGCACGAGCTCCGCATCGGCCCCGATGTAAACTGTAGTCACAGTAACCGACGCAATGTCGCTGCGCGGGTATTGCCGCACGTTCAGGCCGCCGAGTCCCGCGAGCTTTGGAAAGAGAATCGGCAACACTGCTTTTGAGCCGGCAATGACGATCACAAAACTGACCACCATCGCCAGCACCGGCCGCTTAATGAAAAGATCAGTGAACGATTTCATCTACAAATTCGAAATCCGAAACAATCCCAATCGCAAAATTGATTAGTCATTCGTCATTCGTGCTTCGGACTTCTGCTTACGTGTCTGCCGGGTTGGGATTAAGTTCCGGTTTGGGCGCCAGATCATTATTAATCGTAACGGCCATTCCATTGCGTAGCTTGAACACTCCGGTGCCCACTACTTCCTGACCTGGCTTCAAGCCTTGCGTAACTGCAACAAAGTCGCCTCGCACTTCCCCAGTCCGCACAAATTGTTGACGCAGCACGAGTGATTCGTGCCCGCTCTTCGGGTCCTTCTGCTTCTCGATGACAAACACTGAATCGCCGTACGGCGCATACGACACGGCCGAGCCGGGAATCACGATGGTCTTTTTTGTTTCTGGCAACATGACATCCACCTTTGCGAACATTCCGGGACGCAATGCGTGATCGGAGTTCTCCAGTGTCGCCTGCAACGGCACATTGCGAGTGATCGGGTCCACCATGGAATTAAACGCCGTCAGTTTCCCTTTGAACTCGCGTCCGGAAAGCGCGTCGGCTCGCACCTGCACTTCCAAATCCTTGGTCAATTTCGAGACGTGTTGCTCTGGCAACGCAAAATCCACATACACGAAATCCAGCGCCGTCACCGCGACAACCTGCTGGCCGGCACTGATCGTTTGTCCCACGTTCACCTGGCGAATACCAAGCTGCCCGTCGAACGGCGCGACAATGGTCTTTTTTGCAATGTTAGAGCGCATCTGATCGACGATGGCATTGAGTCTCCTGAACTTTGATTCGGCGGCGTCGAGTTCAGCGTTCGAAACCACCTTTTTCGCGGCAAGATCGCGAGCTCGTTCCAAGTCCGTGCGCGCCAGCTGAGCTTCAGCTTCTGCAGATCGTAAAAGCGCCTCCTCCTGGGAGACGTCTAGCCTGACGAGCACGTCCCCCTTCTTTGCTTCCGCGCCGTTTTCAAACCGGATCTCGCCTACCGTCCCGCCAAGCTCGGTGGCCACGACGGCGCCCTGGGCAGCGCTTACAGATCCCACCGCAGATAGCTTCGGAGCCCAATCCTCTTCTTTCACCGGCGCACTGGTGACGGTCGTAGAGGGCATGACTCTCGGGCTGCTCATCATTTTGCCGATTTGCAGCGCTTTGATGCCGACGACGAAAACCACAATCGCGATGAGCAGACCTATCGCAAGGCCAATGCCTCGAGGTCGCCGTCTTACCTTCGATTGCGTCGGAACATTTGAAATACTTTTTGCCACGTCATGCATAAGCCAAATCTGCTTCTGTTTTGAATAACAAGCGCCAAAGCCTCCGCGTTACTTCCAGTTGCCGCGTTCGCCGTTCCGCTGCGGTGGTCTCCTGTGGGCGCAACACATCGAACATCAACATTCCGCGCGCGACGGCGTAAATAAGTTCTGCCAATTCCGTTGGAGAAAGGCCATGCGTTGAGTTTTTAGCTTCGGGCGCTCGCGCGATCAATTCAGTCACGCCGCCCATGGCCGTTCGCAAAACATCGCGCACCAGATCGGCCACGCGGGCATTGCGCGATGCTTCGGCATAAAGATCGACAACGAACGCAGAAATAACTCGCGGTTCGTTTTCACAACAATGAGCGGTGAACAGAATCTCAAGGGATTCGAGCAGGGTGGGCGCCTGACGAGCGCGTTCCAACACTTCGCCAATCTCTTTTTTGTGGCGATCCGCCATCGCGGAAATGACCGCCTCCTTGTTTTCGAAATAGCGATAGATGAGGCCGACGCTGACGCCAGCTTCGGCGCTGATGTCGTGCATGCTGGCCTGGTGAAATCCGCGCTTGGCAAAGCAGACCAAAGCGGCATCAAGGATTTGGGAACGTCGATCGGGATTGGAGGATTCTACCTGGGGTTGCGGCATAGGTTTGGAAGATGAATGAACGTTCATTCATTGTCAAATACCTATGTGCGTATGAAAGTGAGACCTTCCATAAAGCAAGTTCGCCGGGACTTGCCAAATGCTTGGGTTCGTGCAGCACTCCTTTGGGGAGCGCAGGCTGCCAGCCTGCTGTCGTCGGCAGCCTGCCGACGACATTCCATGGGTCGTAGCGAGGTGTGGAATCGAACGTTCGCAGAAATTTTTCGGCAAGCTGCCGAAAAGAACAGGTTTGCCACGGCGAATCCGTCCTGTGGCGGACTGGCAGCCTGTGCTCCCCAGCACGCTGTCCTCATACCTCTTCACGACTTATCCAACGCTGCTTCCACGGCGTGTTGCGACATCACCGGCACAGGTTGCGCCGGCGAGACCAGAGTTTCATAAGAAACCGGCGCCGGTTGCCCGATAAATTGCCAGATCGCAGCGACTGCACTCAAAATGCACAGCGCGTAGACCACCGCTTCCATCATGCCCCTGCCCTTCTCTTCCGAGCGGACCAGGAGCGCGTATGTCGATTGAGATTCGTTCTTCATAATTTTAAGACGCCGCGGAGTTCCCGCTTTGTCTAAGGTTTGTTGTTCGTTCATGATTGGTTTTGAAAGTTGGATGCGGTGCCGCCATGAATTGGATTCAAAGATTTGTCATGTTGAGCGAAGCGCCCGCCAAGCCATAGCTTTATGCGAAGACGGGAAACATCTCGGCTTTTTTGCTGGCGCGCTGCTGACCAGATGATCAGAGACTCTTCGCTGCGCTCAGAATGACAGGAAATCGCTTATGACGCCATTGGACATCAGTTCACGACTAAGCCGTGACTTTCCGCCTGATGCGCGCTATCTCATCGGCGCGTCCGGTGGTCGTGATTCCGTCGCCCTGCTGCACTGGCTGATCAGGCTCGGTTATCGGAAACTGATCGTTTGCCATTTAAATCATCAGTTGCGCGGACGATCGAGCGACGCCGATGCGCGGCTTGTGGAAAAGTTAGTCGAACGCTACAACCAAAGTTTTGTAGGGCAGGCTCTCCGCCTGCCGGATTCGCGGATGAGCAAGCGAAGCGCTTGCCCTACAACACGCGGTGCAGATCTCGATTTTGAGTTGGACACAGTAAACGTGCGTGCGATCGCGAAGGGAAGGAAGATCTCCATCGAGACCGCGGGGCGTGAGGCACGCTACAACTTTTTTGCTACAACTGCACGACGCCGAAAATGCAAAACGATTTTCCTAGCGCACCACGCCGATGATCTGGTCGAAACTTTCCTGATCAATCTCTTTCGCGGTGCGGGAACAACGGGCTTAAGCGGAATGCGCGAAGTCTCGATCCGCCGGATCAACGATCTCGATCTTACAATTGTTCGTCCGTTTCTCGGCTTCTGCCGCAAAGAGATCGACGTTTACGTGAACGACCATCGGATCAAATTTCGAGAAGACACATCCAACAAGAATCTTGATCCTCTTCGCAATCGGATCCGTCATCGCATCATTCCTTACCTGGAAAGAACCGTTGGCCGCAACATTCGCCAGAACATTTGGCGGGCTGCTGCGATCTCCGCCGAAGAAGAAAATTGGATCGAAAGCCAGTTGCCTGCGCTGGGACACTCTAACATCACACCTGTGTCACAAATTTGTCCGGATCTACCTCTGGAAAAATTGCGGGCATTGCCAGTCGCGCTCCAGCGCCGCACAGTCTTAAAATGGCTGCGCGCGCAAAACATCTCTGAAGTCGGCTTCGACGTAGTCGAACGCGTCCGTTCGCTCGCCGATCGAGAAGCTCCGATCGCGAAGGTGAATCTCCCGCGAGACCGGCATGCCCGCCGCCGCGCAGGCCGAATTTTTATTGAGTAAAGTTGTAGAGGCGCCCGCCGCGGCGAGCGCCTACTCGTTGAAATAGCGGCTGGCATAGCCGCCGCTACAACATTTTTGAAAATCTGTGTAATCTGTGGCTAATGGCTTCTGACATCCGCGTTCGTTTCGCTCCCTCGCCTACTGGCTATCTGCACATCGGCGGAGCGCGCACTGCGTTGTTCAACTGGCTGTTTGCGCGGCATCACGGCGGGAAATTCGTGCTGCGGATCGAAGATACTGACGTCAAGCGAAACACTGAGGAAGCGATGGCCGCCATTTATAAGGGGTTACAATGGCTGGGCCTGAACTGGGACGAAGGCCCGCATGCCGGCGGCGATCTTGGACCCTATCTGCAGAGTGAACGGACAGAACTCTACGAACGGTATCTGAAAAAACTCCAGGACGCAGGTCACATCTTCGAGGACGAGGGCGCGCTGCGATTTCGTTCGCCGCGCGAGCACGTGATTGTCGACGATCTGGTTGCGGGCAAGATCGATTTCGATCTCACCAATCCGGCAACGCACCCTGACATGACCATTCGCCGCCCGGACGGCTCATGGATTTTTCATTTCGTCAACGTGATCGACGACCTCGAAATGAAGATCTCGCACGTAATCCGAGGCGAAGATCATCTCTCGAACACGCCGAAGCACATAGAGATTTTTCGCGCACTCGGCGTAACACCACCGCGGTACGCGCACATCCCGCTTATCCTGAATCGCGACGGGACAAAAATGAGCAAGCGTGACGAAGGCGCGCGCGTCGAGTATTACATCCGACGCGGCTATCTAGCAGCAGCGGTGCGCAATTACCTGTGTCTGCTCGGCTGGTCGCCCAAGGACAACCGCGAGAAAATCGATATCGATGAAATCATCCGGATTTTCGATCTGAAAAACGTTGGGCGCAGCTCGGCGACGTTCGATCCCGACAAATTGCACTGGCTAAACGGCGAATACGCGCGCGAGCTTGGTGACTCCGAATTTTACGATCTTGCCGTCGCAAGATTGAAATCGAGCGGTGTGAAACTCGATACGTATTCGGAGCAATACGTGCGCGCGGCGCTGCAAACGTGCAAAGGAAAAATCAATACATTCGACGAGCTTCCCACCTATTGCGGATTCTATTTCACCGACGATTTCAATTACGACCCGAAGGGCGTAGCCAAACACTTTACCGCCGAAAACAAACCGCGGCTCGAAGGCGTTCGCGAGGCGCTACGTGCACTTGAGAAATTCGACGCTGACAACATCGAGACGACACTAAAGAGCACTGCATCAAAGCTCGGCGTCAAACTCGGCGCGATAGTGCATCCCACTCGTCTGGCCGTGACCGGCAGCAACGTAGGACCCAGTCTCTATCACTTGCTTGAAGTTCTCGGAAAAGAGAAAGTACTGGCGAGGCTCGATCGCGCGCTTTCCACGTTCTAGCACTAGGGTGTGTCGGCGAGCGCACGCCGCTGGCGTGCACCGTTCGGCGGCTGGCCGAACCGCTTTATTTCGCCGCGCACGACGAGATGTCTTCCGTGTGGACAGGTTTCAGGCGATGCCGCCGAAAACAGCACGCGAGCCGCGTGCGCCCCCTACTTCTTTGCTTCCTTCGCCCATGTATCTCTCAACGTGACTGTGCGATTCCAGATTTGTTTCTCGCGCGTGGAATCTGGATCGAGCGCAAAATAGCCGAGCCGTTCGAATTGATAACGCTCTTCGGCGCGCGCGTCCGCGAGGGCGGGCTCGCATTTCGCGTTTACCACTTCCAGCGAGTTTGGATTAATGAACGATTTGAAATCGCCGCTCGCATCCGGTTCCGGAACCGTGAAGAGCCGATCATACAATCGAATTTCGGCATCGTTCGCGTGTGCTGCGCTTACCCAGTGAATGGTCCCTTTCACTTTGCGGCCTGCTGTTAGTCCACCTGATTTACTGTCGGGATCGACTGTGCAGCGAAGTTCGATCACGTTCCCAGCGTCGTCTTTCACCACCTCGTCGCACTTAATAATGTAAGCGTATTTCAGGCGCACCTCGCCGCCCGGTCGAAGCCGAAAGTATTTCGGCGGCGGATTTTCCATGAAATCGCCGCTGTCAATGTAAAGCCCGCGACCGAATGGGATTTTCCGCGTTCCGGCATTCGGACCTTCGGGATTATTGATCGCCTCGAGCTCTTCTGTTTTTCCGTCGGGATAATTCGTCAGCACCACTTTGATCGGTCGCAGCACGGCGAGCCGGCGCGTGGCGATGCGATTGAACTCATCGCGCATGGTGTGCTCCAGGAGGGCCGTATCAGTCATGCTGGGATATTTTGTGATCCCGATGTTGTACGCGAACGTGCGCAAGGCGGTTGGCGTAACACCGCGCCGGCGCAATCCGGAAATGGTGACCATGCGAGGATCGTCCCAGCCGTTTACGAGTTTTTCGTCCACGAGCTGGATCAATTTGCGCTTACTGATGACCGAGTAGGTCAGATTGAGCCGTGCAAATTCGTATTGATGAGGACGCGGGTCAGCCAGTTCGAGCGCGTCGAGAATCCAATCGTAAAGCGGCCTGTGCACTTCGAATTCGAGTGTGCAAATCGAATGCGTGATCCCTTCGACGTAATCACTGAGCGTGTGCGCCCAGTCATACATTGGATAAATGCACCATTTGTCTCCGGTACGATGATGCGATGCATGCCGAATGCGATAGAGCACCGGATCGCGCATCCACACGTTGGCCGCGTTCACGTCGATCTTTGCGCGTAGCGTGCGCGCCCCATCAGGAAACTCGCCTGCTTTCATTCGCGAAAACAGATCGAGATTTTCTTCGACCGATCGACCCCGGAAAGCGCTCGCCTTTCCCAGCCGGCGATAGGCATCCGTCTCCTCCGGAGTCATGTCGCATACGTACGCTTTGCCTGCCCGCACGAGGTCCACTGCGTACTCGTAAAACTGCGCGAAATAATCTGAGGCATACAACGGCGCGCCGCCGACGTGGTTATTCGCCCAGCCATCAATCAACCAACGCACGTCAGTCATGATTGATTGGACGTATTCCGCTTCCTCCTTCGTCGGGTTTGTATCGTCCATGCGGATGTTGCAGATGCCGCCAAACTCCCGCGCGATGCCGAAATTGAGACAGATCGATTTCGCGTGACCGATGTGCAGATAACCATTTGGCTCAGGCGGGAAGCGGGTGCGGATTTGCTTGTATTTTCCCGTGCGGACATCCTCCGCGACGATGTCGCGAATAAAATCTGAGGGTGGATTTTCACTCGAAGCTGTCATTGCGCTTGTGCCTGGTTAGTATTTTCGATTCTCCACGAATGGAAAAAAAGCAAACCACTGACCGTTACACGCTTGCGGACCTGGAGAACTGGTCTGCCGTTGCGGGAAATCTCGAGCCGCCGGTTCGGCTCGGCATTTTTGGTGATCCCGTGGCGCATTCGCTTTCGCCCCAAATGCAAAACGCCGCCCTGCGCGCGTGCGAGATCGACATGCAGTACGTGCGGTTTCACATTCGCGCCAACGAACTGCGATCGGCGCTGCCGTTCTTGCGCAAACTCAATTTCATTGGAATCAATCTGACTGTTCCGCACAAAATCGCGACGTTCGCGCAAGTCGATGAGGCGGGCGAATCCGCAACGCGCGCTGGAGCGGTAAATACGGTTCGTGTTCGCAATGAAAAATTGATTGGCTCAAATACAGATGGCGAAGGATTCCTGCAGGCGATTCGCACTGAATTCTCGATCGATCTTCGCGATCTGCGGGTCATTATCATTGGCGCCGGCGGCGGAACCGGACGCGCCATAGCCTGGCAATGCGCGCTGGAAAACTGTGAGCGTCTTGTTCTGGTAAATCGTACTCTGGAAAAGGCAAACGCACTCGCAAAGCAATTGCGGCCATTTTTTTCCGGACCACGAGTCTTAGGTCCCACGACACGGCTTGAAGCGGTAGCCTGGGACGAGTCGGCGATGCGCGTGCAACTTGGCGACATCGATCTAATCGTTAACGCCACGCCGCTGGGTATGAATCTGAGCGACCCTTCGCCAGTTCCAGCGCGATTGCTTGCACCCCATCACATCGTCTTCGATTGCGTTTACGGGCGATCGAAGACGGCATTGCTTCGAGCAGCCGCCGAAGTCGGGGCGCGGGGCGCCAACGGCTTCTCGATGTTGCTACATCAAGGCGCCCTCTCGTTTTCCACCTGGTTCGACCGCGAGGCTCCGGTTGAAGCAATGCGCACAGCGTTATAGCCACCTCGCTGTGCGAGGCGAGGGCGTCGCACACCGGGGCGACGGCTCCACGCATTGTAAAAACGCCAAACACTGGCATATTAGCCGATGGTAAGTGCCGGCGTTAATTTTGGCAGTTCGCGGCGCGTAGCCGTTGATCTTGCAGAAGAGCTGTTAGACCTCAAGCGCGAACGGAATGCTGTTATTCTTGCGCATAACTATCAGGTGCCGGAATTGCAGGATGTTGCGGAT
>Ga0307312_10000729_pt1 | contig 15976 bp, 18 predicted proteins | sample ER_DNA_202_FD_194489 | JGI IMG/M metagenome (GOLD analysis project Ga0307312, IMG submission 194489) | Bulk soil microbial communities from the East River watershed near Crested Butte, Colorado, United States - ER_DNA_202 | ecosystem: Environmental > Terrestrial > Soil > Floodplain | place... | reverse complement strand
GGCCGCTCGGTATCGATGCCGATTGCCTGCCGCTGGCGGACATGCCTGTGGCCAGCAGCGATCCGATTATCGGTGACCGCGCTTATGGTACTCAGCCAGGCAAGGTTGCGGCTATTGCGAAAGCAATATCGGAGGGGTTGCGGGCCGGTGGGGTCCTTCCGGTGCTAAAGCACTTACCTGGCCATGGCCGAGCTACTGTCGATAGCCACCACAAGCTGCCCGTTGTTGATACGGACCGCGCCACCCTCGAGGCTGTCGATTTCGCGGCGTTCCGTCCGCTAGCGGACTTGCCGCTCGGGATGACTGCGCATGTTGTGTTTAGCGCTATAGACCCAGTCGCGCCCGCCACCACTTCGGTCACAATGGTGCGGCAAGTGATTCGCGGCAGTATTGGATTCCAGGGCCTGCTAATGACCGACGATATTTCGATGAATGCGCTTTCCGGCACTCTGGCTGAGCGAAGCCGTGCGGCACTAACCGCGGGATGTGACGTGGTCCTTCACTGCAACGGCGACCTCGCCGAGATGGCGGCCGTCGCTGGCGAAACCCCTGAGCTTGCCGGCGAGTCAGCCCGGCGAGCCGAAGCCGCGCTTGACGTTCGAGTGGCGCCTGAGGAATTCGACACGCAAGCGGCACGCAGGGTATTCGCGCAAATTATGGGCGACGATCGATTAGCGCCGCAACGAAAGATCGTCTCATGAGCGGCGAGGAATTCGACACCACGCTCGGCACCGATCGCGGCACGACTGAGCCGGCAATGATCGTCGATGTTGAGGGTTTTGAAGGCCCTCTCGATCTTTTGCTGATGCTTGCGCGACAGCAAAAGGTCGATCTCGCCAAGATCTCGATCCTTGCGCTGGCCGACCAATATCTGTCCTTTATTGAGGCGGCGCGGCAATTGCGTCTTGAACTCGCGGCCGACTATCTAGTCATGGCAGCATGGCTTGCATACCTGAAATCGCGTCTGTTGCTGCCCGAAGCAGAGCCTGGCGAGGGACCGAGCGCTGAAGATATGGCGTTGGCGCTAGCCAACCGTCTGCGGCGGCTGGAAGCAATTCGCGACGTCGCAACTCGGATGATGGACCGCCCGCAACTCAACCGGGACATTTTTCCGCGCGGATTGCCCGAGCCGATCGCCGAGATCAAGCAGCCGGAATGGTCGGCGACACTCTACGATTTGCTATCCGCCTACGCCACACAGCGATCACGTAGCGCGCTGTCGCGTGTTCGGTTCAAGCAACGCACGGTCTGGTCACTGGCTGAGGCCCGTTCTGCGCTCGAGCGCTTGATGGGCCAATCGACGGATTGGTCTCGCATCGATCAATTTTTGATCAGCTATGTGGTTGAACCCGCTTTCGCTGCAACGGTGTTTGCTTCTTCGTTCGCATCGGCGCTCGAAATGGTGCGGGAAGGGCTTGCGGAAATTCATCAAAAGGAGTCATTCGCGCCGATCTATATGCGCAAGCGCGTCGGTGTGAATGGAAATGCAACGACGCATGACGCACAAGAAAACGCATAAGGGGAAAATGTCCATGCCGGGCGCGGCCAAGAAGCTCGTGGTGGTGCAAAACAATGAGCCGGAGCCGGAGATTGCACCGGCGCCGGCAACGCGACCGGAGGAGTTGCGGCTGCTCGAAGCCCTTCTGTTTGCGGCGGGGGAACCGCTCGATGAGGCGATGTTGGCGCGCAGGCTTCCCAACGGAGTCAATGTGAGGGCGGCGCTCGCGCAGCTCCGTGATGAATATGCGACCAAGGGCGTCAACCTCGTCAAGGTCGGCAAGAAGTGGACCTTCCGAACGGCAACCGATCTATCGTGGCTGCTGACCAAGCAGGTTATCGAAACACGCAAGCTCTCGCGTGCGGCAACCGAGACGCTTGCGATTGTCGCATATCATCAACCCGTGACCCGCGCTGAAATCGAAGAAATTCGCGGAGTTGTGACGGCAGCGGGCACGCTAGATGTGTTGCTCAAAACCGGTTGGATTCGCCCCCGCGGCCGCCGAAAAGCGCCCGGCCGTCCGATAACCTACGGGACGACGGAAGCCTTCCTCTCTCACTTCGGCCTAGAAGAGGTTGGCGACCTGCCGGGGCTCGAGGAACTCAAGGGGGCGGGCATGCTGGAAGGGAATTTGCCTCCCGGGTTCGCGGTTCCGCTTCCTTCTGACGATTCAACGTTACGCGAGGATGAAGATCCATTAGAGCCTGGCGACCTCGACCTAGGCTTAGCGCCACCTACGCGATCCGAAAAGTAACGGCGCCGAATTAAGGTAAATTCCGGCATTTCAAGCGATTGCGCGGCTCTTTGCCCGGGTCAGAAGTCCTTGTTTTTGCCGCGTGTGAGGCCTAGTTTCTCCTCCAAATCACGGCGGGACGAGCCGAAAAAAGCCCGTCGCTGCGGAGGATTTGCAGATGGGTTCCCTAAGTATATGGCATTGGATCATTGTCCTGCTGGTCGTGATGGTCCTATTCGGAGGTCGCGGAAAGATTTCGTCGCTGATGGGTGACTTCGCCCAAGGCATCAAGGCCTTCAAGAAGGGTATGTCCGAAGACGAGAAGTCGGCGGACGCAAAGAGCGAACCAGCCAAGACGATTGAAGCGGGTGGCAGCGCGACCAAGACAGAAGCCGAACGGCGCGCCGAGGGCGCGCGTTCCTAATTGCTGCGTCGGCGCGCATAGAGAGCGACGGCCAAGTGATCGTCGCAACGGCGCTGGTGATCCGGCGCCCTGGAGTTGACTAATCCATGTTCGACATTGGTTGGGGCGAGCTCGTCGTCATCGGCATCGTCGCGCTGATCGCGATCGGGCCGAAAGAGCTGCCGACTGTGTTGCGCACGCTCGGACAGTACATGGCCAAAATCCGGCGCATGGCTGCCGACTTCCAGGGCCAATTTCAGGAAGCCATGCGCGAAGCCGAAATGGCCGAGCTGAAGAAGCAGGCCGACGATCTCAAGAGCTCGGTCAGCGGCCTGACCAATTTCGAGCCGCTTGCGAACACCCAGAAGGAAATCGAGCGTGCCTTCGAGATGCCTGAGGTTGGCGAGGCCGCGACCGGGCACGCGCCCGCACCGCCCGCCTTGCCAGAACCTCAACAACAGGTCGATGTGAACGTACCGCTGCCCGAGCCACCATCGCCGATCAGTGAAAAAGATTTTGCCGTCGAGGCGCCGCCTCCCAAGCAGGCCGGAGGCACGACATGACCCACGAGGACATCGATGCGACCAAAGCACCCTTGATGGATCACCTGATCGAGTTGCGCTCGCGGCTCATCAAGGCTCTGATTGCGTTCGGCGTGATGTTCGCAATCTGCTTCGTGTTTGCCAAGGACATATACAATATTCTGGTGTGGCCGTTCGTTTGGGTGGCCGGCCCGGAAAATTCGAAATTCATCTATACCGCGCTGCTCGAATATTTCGTCACCCAGCTTAAGCTCGCGATGTTCGGGGCTGCCTTTCTGTCATTTCCGATCGTGGCGACGCAAATCTACATGTTCGTTGCGCCCGGGCTTTATCGTCACGAACGCAAAGCGTTTCTGCCATACCTGATTGCGACACCGATCTTCTTCGCGCTCGGTGCGATGGTGGTCTATTTCCTGGTCCTGCCCATGCTGGTACGGTTTTCGCTCGGCATGCAACAGACAGGCACAACGAACGATGCTTCAATCGCGCTGATGCCCAAGGTGGGTGAATATCTTTCGTTGATGATGGCTCTCGTACTTGCCTTCGGTGTGGCGTTCCAGTTGCCGGTAATTCTTACTTTGCTTGGTCGGATTGGAATCATCACCGCCGAGCAGCTGAAGGCCAAGAGACGCTATTTTATGGTTGGGGCGTTTGTCCTTGCTGCCGTGCTGACGCCGCCCGACGTTATCAGCCAGATGTCGCTCGCAATCCCGCTGCTCATCCTCTACGAGGGCTCGATCTGGTCGGTGCGCATGGTGGAGAAAAAGGCCCAGGCCGAGGCGGCCGCGAAGGTGGCGTCCGAAACGGCGTCGGCGGCAGCGAAGCCCGCGGAATAGGTCAGGATCGCTATTGAACTCGATCATGCCCAACTTTATGCCGGGCATCCACGTCTTTGGCTTTATCAAGTGAAGACGGCCTGGCCAGGACGGTATAGAAACCCGCCATGTACGACATCAAATGGATTCGCGAGCATCCCGATGCCTTTGACCGGGGGCTGAAAAGGCGCGGGCTCGAGCCGTCGTCGAAAAAGCTCGTCGCGCTCGACGAAAAGCGTCGCACTGCGATCACCAAATTCGAACAGGCTCAGGCGCGCCGGAATGCCGCGTCCAAGGAAGTCGGTGACGCCAAGAAGGCCAAAGACGACGCCAGGGCCACCAAACTGATGGCCGAAGTGGCCGAGCTCAAAACCTCACTGCCAGCGCTGGAGGAAGAGCAAAATGCGGTCGCTGCCGAGCTCCACAAGGAACTGGCGCAAATTCCGAATGCGCCACTCGATGATGTTCCGGATGGGGCGGACGCAAGCAGCAATATCGAGCATCATGTGTACGGCAAGAAGCGTGGGTATTCATTCAAGCCAAAGCAGCATTTCGAGCTTGGCGAAGCGCTCGGGCAAATGGATTTCGAGTTGGCCGCGAAATTGTCTGGTGCCCGGTTCGTTGTTCTGCAGAAAGGCCTCGCGCGGCTCGAGCGCGCGCTGGGGCAGTTCATGCTCGATATTCATACCAGCAAAGAGAATGGATACACGGAAGTAAGTCCTCCGATTTTGGTGCGGGACGAAGTCATGTTCGGAACCGCTCAGCTACCTAAGTTCGCGGAGGATCAATTTCGGACGACGAATGACTATTGGCTCATTCCAACCGCTGAAGTCCCGCTGACCAATCTGGTAAGGGAATCGATCGTCGAAGAAGCGCAGCTACCGATGCGGTTCACCGCCTGCACGCCGTGCTTTCGCGCCGAGGCCGGTGCGGCCGGCAAGGACACGCGCGGCATGATCCGCCAACACCAGTTCACCAAAGTCGAGCTCGTTTCGATCACCACGCCGGAAAAATCGACGGAAGAGCACGAGCGCATGCTTGCTTGCGCGGAAGAGGTTCTCAAAAAGCTCGATCTGCACTATCGGGTGGTGACGCTCTGCACCGGCGACATGGGCTTTGCAGCACAAAAAACCTATGACATCGAAGTCTGGTTGCCCGGCCAGAATGCGTATCGCGAGATTTCATCCTGCTCGAATTGCGGCGAGTTCCAGGCTCGCCGAATGAATGCGCGGTACCGCGCCAAAGAGGGTGTCCGGCACGTTCACACGCTGAATGGCTCCGGCGTTGCAGTCGGTCGGGCACTGATCGCAGTGATGGAGATCTATCAACAGGAGAATGGCTCCATCGCCGTCCCAGCAGCCCTTGAACCTTACATGGGCGAAATAACGAAGATCGAACGGATGTAATGCGTATTCTCATCACCAACGATGACGGCATTCACTCGCCGGGGCTTGCTGCGTGTGAGAGGATCGCACGGGTGCTGTCGAATGATATATGGATCGTGGCGCCAGAAATCGACCAGTCAGGTGTATCGCATTCGCTTTCGCTCAACGATCCATTGCGTATGCGTGAAGTTGGAGAGCGTCATTTTGCGATCAAAGGTACCCCGACCGACTGCGTGATCATGGGTGTTCGTCACATTTTGAAGCAGAAACCGGATCTCGTGCTCTCCGGCGTCAACCGCGGGCGTAATTGCGCGGAAGATGTGACCTATTCAGGTACGGTTGCGGGCGCCATGGAAGGCACAGTGCTTGGCATTCCATCATTTGCACTTTCGCAAGCCTATGCGTTCACCACAAAGCATCATCCTTTTTGGGACACCGCGATCAAGTTTGCGCCCGATCTGATCAAGCGCGTGCTCGATACCGGGATGCCGCGCGACGTTCTGATCAATGTCAACTTTCCGGATTGCTGGCCTGACGAGGTTGTCGGCGTCGCGGTTACTGTACAGGGCAAGCGCGATCAGGAATTGTTGCGGATCGACGCGCGCCATGACGGGCGCGGCAATCCTTACTATTGGATTGCGTTTGAGCGCGGCGGAAATCCAGGCGCGGCGCCGGGGAGCGATCTCGCAGCGCTGACAGAGAAGCGCATCGCGGTGACACCGCTGCGGCTCGATCTTACTGACGAACCGTTTATGACGAAGCTTGCTGAGGTGTTCGACTAGGCGAACAGACCCGCGAGGGTATTTTTTAGCTGTTCGGCTTGAAATGGCTTCTGCAGGGCAGGGCGCCCACGATAGGCCTCCGGCAAACTGCGCTCGCCGTAACCGGTGACAAAGACAAATGGCAGGCCACGCTGGGCAAGAATGTCGGCAACGGGATAAATTTCTTGCCCATCGAGATTAACGTCCAGAATAGCGGCGCTGAATTCGCCATCGGTGGCGAACTTGCGGGCTTCCGAAATAGTGCCGACCGCTGCGGCCACCCCATAGCCGAGTTCGTTCAACATGTCCTCGAGCAACATGCGAATCAAATACTCATCCTCGACCACGAGGACACGTGGTGCCGCTGCCGAGTTGCCTGTCATTAATATCTCCCGCCCTTCAACTCAGGATGAGCCACGGAGTTCCAGATTAGCGCAAGTTTCAGCTAACATGCCAATAGCGCCACTAAAGAGGCCCAAACGTGTCTAGAACGCCGAACCATCAGCAGGATAACGATCGCATGGAATTCCTGTTGACCTTGTGTCGCCGGGGTATTGCCGACAAGGCGGTGCTACGGGCGATGGACGAGGTGCCGCGCGAGCGCTTCGTAGATGCAAACTTTATGGGCAGCGCCTATGCCGATCAGGCGTTGCCAATCGACTGCGGACAGACAATCAGCCAGCCCTACGTCGTGGCCTATATGACAGAACAGCTTGGCGTTCAGCCGCACCATCGCGTGCTCGAGATCGGGACTGGATCCGGGTATCAGGCTGCGGTTCTGTCGCGACTGGCGTTGGAGGTCGTGAGTATCGAACGCTACCGCACGCTGGCCGATCGGGCACGCGAACGCCTGAAGTCACTCGGTTACGATAACGTCGATGTCGTGACTGGCGATGGTTTCGCGGGGGTGCCGGGTGGGGCGCCTTACGACCGCATCATCGTTACCGCCGCGGCAGAGAGGCTGCCCGAAACGCTTCTCGATCAGCTCGGCGCCAATGGTGGGATCATGATCCTGCCGCTGGGCGCACAAGACGGCTCACAACATCTGATCAAGCTTACCAAGTTGCAAACGGGAACCCGCCGCGAAAATCTCATTCCGGTGCGTTTCGTGCCGATGTTACCGGGCCAAGCGCAGGAATTGTGACTTTTAGCGAGGCGCTCAGGATCCGAATGCGGCGTAAGCCGCGCATTAATTATTAAAGCCTTGTTTACTCGCGACTGGTTTATTTCGAACTCTACGTTTCATGCGTACGAGTGAGTAACCACATGTCGCGTCCCAAGGCGGATTCTCGCCTGCGTGCTTGGCCGCGCGCTGCAGTTCTCGGACTGGTGGGTATCGCCGCCGCCGGCTGTGCCGACTCCGCGCGTTTCCAGGCCAATTCGTACGCCAACGATCATCCATCTCCGCCGCACACCATAAGTTCGCTTCCGGCGCCCTCGACCTCCGCTCGCATCGAGGCGCAGCCACTGAGCCCGCCTGCCGCGGTTGCGGCAACACCAGCTAGCTACAGCGTACAGAGCCCCGCTGCGTATAGATCCTCCAGCCAATATTCTGACGTCACGGGATCAAGCGTGCCGCCCACGTCCAGCCATTGGACATGGAACGGCGGCTCTGCGGTAACAGTAGGCTATGGCGAAACTGTCGATGGCATCGCGCGCAGACATGGCGTGCCGGCATCGGCAATTCTGCAGACTAACGGCATCCGCGATGCTGGCCAGATCAGGCCGGGACAACGCCTCGTTATTCCGCGGCGTGTCACTAGCGGGACGCAAACGGCAGCGGCGCCCAAATCGACGAGTGGTAATGTTCACATCGTTAGATCCGGCGACACGCTCATGAATGTTGCGCGCCGCAACGGGGTGACAGTTGCTGCGCTGGCGAGGGCGAACCATTTGCAGACGTCCGCACAGCTCAGTGTTGTTGACCGGCTGACCATTCCCGGCGGCCATTCCGCCGCAGTGGCAAGTGCTGCGCCCGCGCCGCAAAACACGCAACCGCGCTCGGCTCCGGTTGAAAAGGTTAGCGCGCCCGTGAAGGTTGCAAGCATAGGACCGGTTCAGACTGCGAACGTTGCCAAGGAAGAACCGCGTGCGATCGAAACGCCGGTCAAGACGGCCGAGGCGACGCCATCGTTCCGCTGGCCGGCCCGCGGTCGCGTCATCGCCGGATTCGGCAGCAAGCCGAATGGCACACAGAACGACGGAATCAATCTGGCGGTGCCGGAAGGTACTCCGATCAAGGCTGCCGATGACGGTATCGTTGCTTACGCCGGCAACGAACTCAAGGGCTATGGCAATCTCGTGCTGATCCGCCACTCAAACGGTTTTGTGTCGGCCTACGCTCACGCGAGCGAATTGATGGTCAAGCGTGGCGATTCAATCAAGCGTGGACAGGTCATTGCACATGCGGGTCAGACCGGCAACGTGACCTCGCCGCAATTGCATTTCGAGATTCGCAAAGGCTCGACGCCCGTCGACCCGACCCAATATCTCGGCGGCGTTTAGTTCTTCAGAGCAACGCCGAGGCGCCCCGCTAGGTCCTGCACGAATTGCCAAGCCACACGGCCCGATCGGGAGCCGCGCGTGGTCGACCACTCCAGCGCTTCACGGTGCAAAGTTTCCCCGCGTGCGGGGATTTTGTAATGTGCCACGTAGCCATCAACCATCGCCAGGTATTCGTCCTGGCTGCAGCGGTGAAAGCCAAGCCACAGCCCGAAACGATCGGATAGCGATACTTTCTCCTCGACGGTTTCACCTGGGTTGATTGGGGTTGAGCGCTCGTTCTCCATCATGTCCCGCGACATGAGATGGCGGCGGTTCGACGTCGCGTAAAAGATCACATTGTCCGGACGACCTTCGATTCCGCCTTCCAACACGGCCTTGAGAGATTTGTAGGTGGTGTCCTCGGCGTCGAACGATAGATCGTCGCAGAACACTATAAAGCGGTGCGGAGAGCCGCGGGTAAGGGCCATCAGCGCGGGCAGGCTGTCTATGTCTTCACGATGAATTTCGATCAGCTTGAGAGCGCTGTTTTCGGTGTTGCGCGCGAAAGCTGCATTAACGCCCGCATGCGCAGCTTTCACAAGGGAGGACTTCCCCATGCCGCGCGCGCCCCACAAAAGCGCGTTATTGGCCGGCAGCCCTTTGGCGAACCGCTCGGTATTTTCGACGAGCACATCGCGAACCCGGTCGATCCCTTTGAGTAGCGACATCTCGACGCGGTTGACGCGTGCGACCGGCGCAAGACGGCCGTCGGGATGCCACACAAAAGCGTCGGCCGCGGTGAGATCGGGAAGAGTCTTTCGTTGCGGCGACAACCGTTCGAGGGCGCTGGCAATACGCTCGAATACGTCGGCTTGGCCCGCGGAACGGACGGCGCCTTTTGGTTTGGGCGTGGAGCGCCGCGACGATCTGGATTTTGATTTGGCCATTGGTATTTCCGCAAATCGCGCTGCTCTTAGCGGGGCCGCGTTGTCCCTGCAAGCGGTCTCACAGAGAAATGGCTGAAAACGGAGGGTTTATAAGGCTAACCCGACGTTGCAATTGGGTGGGCGACAGCTATAGTCCGCGCGAAATTCAAGCGCCGCCCGGGCGCCCGGAAACCATCCAAGGAACACGCTTCAATGTTTATAACGCCTGCGTTTGCGCAAGGGTCTCTGTTCGGAGGTGCAGGCGGCGACGGCGGAATGCTGATGTCGTTGCTGCCCTTCGTGTTGATATTCGTCATCATGTACTTTCTGATTCTACGGCCGCAGCAGAAACGCGTGAAACATCACCAGGAAATGGTCAAGAATGTACGGCGGGGCGATACCGTAATCACCAATGGCGGTCTTGTCGGCAAGGTCACCAAGGTGATCGACGACGACCAGATCGAGATCGAAATTGCGGACGACGTGCGCATTCGCCAGATGCGGCAGATGGTCGCCGACGTCCGTGCCAAAGGGGAACCTGTCAAGGAAGAGGCCGCAGCCGGCTAACGCCGACTGCCTTGCCCTTTAGCCGCAAATCGGGACGTCATGCTTTATTTCACGCGGTGGAAGGCGACGGCGATCATACTTACGGCGTTCGTCATCTGCCTGTTCGCCGTTCCCAATTTCTTGCCTGAGAAGGTGGTGCAGAGCTGGCCAAAGTGGGCGCAGCGGCACGTGGTGTTGGGTCTCGACTTGCAGGGCGGTTCGCACATCCTGTTGGAAGTCGACAGCAACGCTGTTCGAAAGGAAAAACTCGAGGCGATACGCGACGATGTCCGTCGCGTACTGCGCGATGCCCGCGTCGGCTATACCGGCTTGGTCGTTCGCGGCAACAGCGTTGAAGTTCGCATTCGCGAAGGCAGTAATTTCGATCAGGCGGTGGAGAAGCTGCGCGAATTATCCCAGCCGCTCGGGGGAATTCTCGGCAGCAGCACCGGTCAGCGTAGTCTCGATGTTACAACGGAAGGCGGAAGTTTGGTGAGACTGACGTTGACCGATCCCGCCATTCTTGAACGTGTGCGCCAATCGGTTGAGCAGTCGATCCAGATCATCGAACGTCGGGTCAATGAACTCGGCACTGTCGAACCGTTGATTCAGCGTCAGGGTGTCGACCGCATTCTGGTGCAGGTTCCGGGTCTACAGGATCCGACGCGACTGAAAGAATTGCTCGGCAAGACCGCCAAGCTCGACTTTCGGATGGTCGACGTTTCCATACCGGCCGAACAGGCCCTGCAGGGTCGTGTCCCGCCGGATTCCGAAATCCTCTATAGTGCCACGCCGCCGAAAACGCCGTATCTGGTCGAAAAGCGTATTCTCGTATCGGGAAGCGATCTTACCGATGCGCAACCTGGGTTCGACCAGCGGACCAATGAGCCAATCGTTTCGTTTCGCTTCAATACATCTGGCGCGCGCAAATTCGCACAGGTCACCCAGGAGAATGTCGGCAGGCCGTTTGCGATCATTCTCGACAATCAGGTGATATCGGCGCCGGTCATTCGCGAGCCGATCTTGGGTGGCTCGGGCCAGATTTCCGGCAGCTTTACGGTCGAGAGCGCCAACGATCTCGCCATTCTTTTGCGTGCCGGTGCACTGCCGGCGCCTCTCACCATCATTGAAGAGCGTACTGTTGGTCCAGGCCTCGGTCAGGACTCTATCGCTAAAGGCAAACTTTCGTCCTACGTCGGTGCGGCGATGGTTATCGCTTTCATGCTGGTGACCTACGGCCTGTTCGGGCTGTTCGCAAACATTGCTGTGGCAATCAACGTCGCGATGATTTTCGGCATCCTATCGCTGCTGAACGCGACGCTAACCCTACCCGGTATAGCAGGTATCGTGCTTACGGTCGGAATTGCCGTCGATTCCAACGTGCTTATTTATGAGCGCATCCGGGAGGAAGTGCGGGGCGGCCGGACGCCGATCAATGCAATCGACGCGGGGTTCAGTCGAGCGCTCGCAACGATCCTCGATTCGAACATCACGACCTTCATTGCGGCCGCCGTGTTGTTCTACATCGGCACTGGGCCGGTTCGTGGATTTGCGGTTACGCTCGGTATTGGCATCATAACAACCGTGTTTACCGCCTTCACCCTGACAAGGTTGATCGTCGCCTACTGGGTGCGTTGGCGGCGCCCGCAACGCGTACCTATCTGAGGAAACCGCGCCGTGCGTCTGCTTCGCATTGTTCCCGATGACACCAAATTCGACTTCATGCGCTTCCGGCGCATCAGCTTCCCATTATCGGCGCTCCTGTCGATCATCGCAATCTCACTTTATTTTTTTCACGGACTGAATTTCGGTATCGACTTCAAAGGGGGCACCTTGATGGAGGTGCAGTCGAAGGCCGGTGCTGCCGACCTCGCAAAAATGCGCGCCACGCTCGGCTCGCTTGGGCTGGGTGAAGTGCAATTGCAACAATTCGGCGCACCGAACGATGTGCTCATCCGTATCGCCGAGCAGCCTGGTGGCGAATTGGCGCAACAGCAAGCTGTCAGCAAGGTGCGCGGCGCCCTTGGCACCGAAGTGGAATATCGTCGGGTGGAAGTCGTGGGACCGCGCGTATCGAGCGAGCTTTTGTCCTACGGTGTGGTTGGCCTCATGCTGGCCATCTTTGCGATCCTGATCTATCTGTGGTTCCGGTTCGAATGGCAGTTCGCGCTCGGCGCCATGATCGCCAATGTCCACGATATCGTGCTCACCATTGGTTTCATGTCGATCACTCAGATCGACTTTGACCTTACGAGCATCGCGGCATTGCTGACGATTCTGGGCTATTCGCTCAACGATACCGTCGTCATTTATGATCGCATTCGTGAAATGCTGCGCCGGTACCGGAAATTGCCTATGCCCGAATTGCTCAATGCGTCAGTCAATCAAACACTGTCGCGTTCAGTGATTACGCACGTTACGGTATCGCTCGCACTCCTGGCCCTCCTGCTGTTCGGCGGACAGGCCATACACAGTTTTACGGCCACGATGATGTTTGGTGTCGTGCTCGTCGGCACCTACACGTCGGTGTTTATTGCTTCCCCGATCTTGATTTACCTTGGTGTCGGCACGGGACGTGACGCCCTGACTGCCCCTGACCGGAAGAAGTAGATGGCACTCGGCGGTCGCGCCGACGCTCCACACCTGCCGCGCCCTGCGCCAATCGATGCTTACGGTGACGGCGGTTTCCGGTTTGCCGGGATGTCGCACCGTGGGTCATTGCTTTGCTTTCCGGATGGAATTTGGGCGTGGCCTGTCAATGATGTGGCCGAACTGAACGAGGGGGCCCTCCGGGCGGCCTTCGATCGTGCGGATGGCCTTGATTTTTTCCTGATCGGCGCGGGCCGGGATCCCTGGGCACTGCCCGAGGATCTGCGGCAGAAATTTCGTGAATTTTCGCTTTCTGTTGACGCGATGGCGACGGGCGCCGCGGTGCGGACTTATAACATTCTCTTGGCGGAGAACCGACGTGTTGGAGCGGGTCTAATTGCGATTGGCTGAACCTGCGCTGGACTGGCGGAATGAAAGAGTTTTTCGCATATTGCGCAAATCGCGTGCGCGAAACTGATCGGGACCGCTATCTCGCGACCTTGTTCGCGCCAGCCGATAAGCGCAATGCATTGTTTGCGCTTTACGCGTTCGACATCGAAATTTCGCGGGTGCGCGAGCTTGCACGGGAAACGATGCCGGGCGAAATCCGGCTGCAGTGGTGGCGCGAGGTGCTTCTGGGGGAGCGCGCAGGTGAAGCCACGGCGAATCCGGTCGGGGCGGCGGTGATGGACATACTCGGGCGCTTCGCGTTTGCCCGCGATCCTCTCGTCGATCTCGTCGAGGCGCGTCGCTTTGACGTTCACAATGAGCCGATGGTGAGCGCGGAAGAGTTTGAGTCGTATGCATCACGGAGTGCCGGAACGATTTTTGATGTGGCTGCTCGTATTCTGGACGGCAAAGTAAGTTCGGCGGTAACCACAGAATCGGGGAGCGCCCAGACGATCGCCAATGTGCTCTCCCGGCTTCCGCAACACGCCGCGCGACGTCAGCTCTATGTTCCCTTTGACAGTCTTCGGCGTTATTCAGCCGAGCCGGAAGACATTTTTGCGATGCGCGCGACACCGCAATTGCGTGCCGCGCTCGCTGAACTGCGCTTACGCGCGCGTCGTAGTCTCGCTTATGTCGCCGCGGCCGAGATTCCCGAGACCATACAGCCGGTTTTTTTGCCATTGGCACCACTCCGGCGTTGGCTTCTAGACATGGAGCGGCCCGACTACGACCCATTCAAGCCACCCATGGTGTCGCCGTGGCGGCGCCAGTGGCGTATCTGGCGTGCCGCCAAATCATTCCGGAGAATTGGAGCCTAGCGTTCACTCGAGATCGCCGGCAATCCAGAGTTCGAGATCGGCGAGTGCGCGCCTGGTGAGAGCGCTCTTGCGCGCCAGCGCTTTCGCGGTTGAGCGGCCGAATTTGCTGTGACGATCGAATGTCGGGACCTCTTTCAACAGGGGAAATAGACCGAAGTTGACGTTCATCGGTTGGAAGGAGGAGGGGCCTGCATTGATCGCGTCGATATGGCCACCGGTAATGTGGGCGAGCAGCGCGCCGTGCGCCGTCGTCGCTGGTGGCACGACGACCGGTTCACCGCACCGTTCGGCAGCGGCAAAGCGTCCGGCGAGCAAGCCGATGGCAGCCGACTCGACGTAACCTTCGCAGCCTGTGACCTGGCCGGCGAACCGCCAGCGGGTATTCGCCTTCAGTCGTAGAATCTCATCGAGCAATGCCGGCGAATTGAGAAACGTGTTGCGATGAAGCCCCCCGAGCCGTGCGAACTCCGCGTTTTCCAGCCCAGGTATAGTGCGGAAGATGCGCACCTGCTCAGCGTGCTTAAGCTTGGTCTGGAAACCGACCATATTGAACAAGGTGCCGAGTTTGTTGTCCTGCCGCAGCTGCACGACCGCATAGGGTTTGATCCCCGGTTGGTGCGGGTCGGTGAGCCCGAAGGGTTTCATCGGGCCGTGCCGCAAAGTCTCAAGTCCGTGTTCCGCCATGACTTCGATCGGCAGGCAGCCGTCGAAATAAGGTGTGCTTGTTTCCCATTCATGGAAGGTCGTTTTGTCGCCGGCCAGGAGTGCGGCAACGAACGCGTGATATTGCGCGCGCGACAGCGGACAGTTGATGTAATCGGCGCCGGAGCCGCCGGGGCCGGACTTGTCGTAACGGGACTGAAACCAGGCCCGGCTCAGATCGATGCTGTCTCGGTGGACAATCGGCGCAATGGCATCGAAAAACGCGAGCTGCTGCTGGCCTGTCAGCCGGGCAATGGCGGCGGCGAGATCGGGTGATGTGAGGGGACCTGTCGCGAGGATGACGCTGTCCCAATCGTCCGGGGGAACGATCTCTCCACGCTCCAGTGTCACCAGCGGATGGGCCTCAAGTGCGGCCGTAACCGCAGCGGAAAAGCCGTCGCGATCGACGGCGAGGGCGCCACCTGCCGGCACCCGGTTTTCGTCCGCAGCTCGCATAATGAGCGAGCCGAGCCTGCGCATTTCTTCATGCAGAAGACCGACTGCATTGTGCTCGCAATCATCTGAACGGAATGAGTTTGAGCAGACCAGCTCGGCGTAGCCATCGGTCTTGTGCGCCGGCGTCCCCCGCAACGGTCGCATTTCATGCAGCACAACCGGCACGCCGGCTTGCGCAAGCTGCCAAGCAGCCTCGGACCCTGCGAGACCACCGCCCACGACATACACTGAATGTAATTGCCTTGTGCTCATTTAGTGCTACTAGGCCGGCGATCGAAAAGCTGCAATGGCGGTAAAGCGTTCGACAGCAGCCGGTCGGCGATTAGGGCGCCCAAAGCGAAACGCCCACGACAGTTCGCGGGCGTTCTCAAGCCATCGATAAGCCGGCAGGATTAGCCGCGCTGCGAGGTGTTCCACGCAACGCGCGGGATATCCGAGCGGCTGATGCCGATATCGGCTAATTCGCGGTCGCCTAGGCGCGACAATTCGTTCAAACTGCGGTTGTAGCGCTTCCACTCCTGGATGAAGCGAATGAGTGCGGCAAACATGGGAACCTTCTTTCCGTATAGTCCATCACAAGTCGGTCTTTGATTTCGAATGGAAAATAGGGATCCTTCCGGCGAATGAAAACCGACAATGTTGCGCTGCAGCTAATCGAAAACGCATAGCTTTAAACGGACTCTGTACATGAAACATTCAGTTTTCCTCCGGAATTGGCCTCAAATTGACGGCCTGGGTAAGGAAAATTCTGAAAAAAGCCGCCTGGAATGCAAAATTCGCTTACCGTGAGCTCTAGACCGACGGAGTGAAATTGCATATCTTCCGATCGCTTTGCCTCACTGCCGCGCTGTGCGTCCCCGCGCTGGCG
>Ga0307312_10000728_pt1 | contig 15982 bp, 16 predicted proteins | sample ER_DNA_202_FD_194489 | JGI IMG/M metagenome (GOLD analysis project Ga0307312, IMG submission 194489) | Bulk soil microbial communities from the East River watershed near Crested Butte, Colorado, United States - ER_DNA_202 | ecosystem: Environmental > Terrestrial > Soil > Floodplain | place... | reverse complement strand
CGCTGCGAGCCACGCGGCCACTTCGTCCTCCGACAGCCGGTCGGCGTCGATCGTGCGCTCCATCGTGTCGACCGCCGCCATCCGCTGCGCGAGCAGATCGTCGTGCACCATGTGAGCGAACTCAGCCGAGCGCTCGGGGTCGTCCACGAACGCGGGCGGGAAGAGTCGCTGCAATGCGGGGTCGGCCGGGTCGCCACCCCGCAGGAGATCCCGCAGCATGCCCGGAACGCCGCGGATCGCCTCCCGCTCCGAGGTGGTAAGTCGCACGAGGAACCCCCCGCCCCGCGTGCGCTTCACCCGCTCGAGCGCCACCGGTTTACCGGTCCCTCTGCATCGTCGCCCACAACCCGTGCGCGTGCAGTCGCGAGACGTCGAACTCGCACTTCTCCCTTGAACCCGACGCGACGACGGCCTTGCCCTTGTGATGGACGTCGAGCATCAGCTTCGTCGCCTGCGCACGCGGGTACCCGAAGAGCTTCTGGAAGACGAACACGACGTACGACATCAGGTTGATCGGGTCGTTCCATACGATGACGATCCACGGGACGTCGGGCTCGATGATCTCTTCTTCGGCCGGTCGTTCGGCCTCGACGGGTGCCGTGGATCCTGCGGTCACACCGTCACCGTACCCTCTGCTTTCCGGGCTACGGACGGACCCGCAGGACGAGGATCGCGACGTCGTCCGGCGCCTCCGAATCAGGGTCGGCCACGGCCTCGATGAACCGGTCTGCCGTGGCGTGCGCGTCGAGACCCGTGCACGTGCGCAGGAACCCGAGGAGCTCAGATTCGCCGAACGGGTGCGACCGCCTGGAGTCGATCAGTCCGTCGGTGAAGAACACCACGCTGTCCCCGCGGTCGAGCTCGATCGAACGATCTTCCAGCTCGACCTCCTCGAAGATGCCGAGGAGGGTCCCCGGGACGCCGATCGTCTCGGCGCGCCCGTCCCCGTGGAGGACGAGCGGCAGGGGATGGCCGCCGCACGACACCGTGAGCCGGGCGCCCTCGGCCCGAGGCTGCAACAACGCGAACGCGACCGTGGAGAATCGCTCGCCGTCCTCACGGCGCAGCGCTTCGCTCATGGTCGCCAAGACGGCACTCGGGGTCCGCTGATGCACGGCGACGGCGCGGAGCGTGTGCCGGGCGAACCCGGTGAGGGCGGCCGCCTCGACCCCCTTCCCGCACACGTCGCCGATCGCGACGGCCCATTCCCCTTCGCGGATCTCGAACACGTCGTAGAAGTCGCCACCGACCTCGTTGCGCTCGATCGCCGCGGGTTGGTACAGGGCAGCTGCCTCGATGCCGGGGATCTGGGGGAGCTCCGGTGGGAGCAAGCTCCGCTCGAGCGTGCGGGCGATATGGCTCCGCTCCTCGTACAGGCGAGCGTTATCGATCGCGAGCGCGGCTCGGCGCGCGAGGTCCTCGGCGAATTCGAGGTCGGACTCGTCGAAACGACGACCGGACTCCGCCGACGCGAACGTGACGGCCCCGATGGCCCTGCCACGAGCGACGAGCGGGACGATCATCGCCGATCGCAGCCCGAGCGAGCGTGCCATCTCCAGCTGCTCCGGGTCGCGGACTCCCGCTTCGAGCATCTCGTCCGTGATCTCGGGATAGATCACCGACCTGGAGGTGCGGACGACCTCGTGGATGCCGCCCGGTTCGCTCGGATGGGGTGGGAACCGATATCGGAACTCCTTCGCGGTCGCGATCTTCTCCGGGTCCGAGTGGGTCACCTCGATCGACTGGACCGAACCATCGGGCTCCACGACCTCCACGCTGCACCAGTCGGCGACGCGTGGCACCGCGAGTTTCGCGAGCTTCGACAGGGTCTTGCGGTAGTTCAACGAGGCGGCGAGCACGACGCTGGCGTCGGCTAGGAAGGAGAGCCGCTCGTTCGCGGACTCGGCCTCGGCGCGTGCGGAACGCTCGTTCGCGAGCAGCTCGGCGCGGATCTGTTCGCTGCGGCGCCGGTCGGAGATGTCCCGGATGTATGCGGTGAACAAGAGCTGCCCGGGATCGTCCACGCGGGTGACGGTCACCTCGACGGGCACCTCCTGCCCGTCGGCGCGGAGCGCGTCCAGCTCGATCCGCCGCCCGATGATGGTGGCCTCGCCTGTTTCGACGTAGCGCGCGAGGGATGCGCGATGCCGATCGCGGTCGGCGGGCGGGATGAGGAACGAGGCGAGCTCTGAACCGATGACATCGGCGGCGCGGTACCCGAACATGTCCTCGGCGGCCGGGTTGAAGTCGACCACGAGGCCGTCCGCGTCCATCGAGACGATCGCGTCCTGCGCCGACTGCAAGATAGCGCTCTTGCGAGCCTCGCTCTCGCGGACGACGGCCTCCACGTGCTTCCGCTCGACGAACTGACCGATCTGGCTGCCGATCGTGGTCATCATCTGCAGCAGCTCCTCGTCGGGCTCGCGGATGTCGTGGCTGAAGAACTCCAGGACGCCGAGCACCTCCTCACCCAGACGGATGGGGAACGCCAGGGCGCTGTGCAGTCCGTCTCGAGCCGCCGGCGACGCTCGTGGGAAGCTGTCTTCCTTCGTCACGTCGTCGATCCATACCGAGCGGTTCTCCTCCCAGACGCGGCCCGGCAGACCGAGGCCCGGGACGGGCGCGAAGTCGCGGGTCGCTTGGAGGAAGCTCGTCGCCCGTTCGGGGATCGCGGCCCAGGTGCCGGCGCATCGCAAGATCCAGCGCCGCCGATCCACGAAATAGACCGCACCCAGTTCCCACCCGAGGCTCTCGCCGACGGCCGACAGGATGCGTGGCGTCGCCTCGTCCAGCGTCTCGGACTCGGCGAGGAGCCGCGCGACGGCGTGTTGGGCGATGAGGCGCTGCTCGGCCTCCTTCTGGGCCGTGACGTCCGTGCACACCCCCACCATGCGCACCGGGCGATCGTCCTCGTCGGTCAACAGACGAGCGCGAGCGCTGATCCACCGCATGACACCGTTCGGCAAGATGATGCGGTACTCGGCAGCGTAGTCCGAGCGCTCGGAGACCGCGCCGGCGATCTTCTCGAGGACCGACCCGCGATCCTCGGGATGCATATCGGACTTGTACGCCTCGAACGTCCCGGGGAAGGTTCCCGGCTCGAGGCCGTGGATCCGCTCCAGGCTCTCGGACCAGCGGACGGTGCCCTCGTCGATCGTCCACTCCCACGTGCCCATGCCTCCCGCCGCGAGCGCGAGCCGCAGGTGCTCCTCGCTGCGCCGGAGCGCGTCCTCCGCTGAACGGCGATCTCGCTCGCTCACGTCGATCTCGAACCAGACGTGGGTCGTGGGTTCGACCTCGATCCCCCATCGGCTGGAGAGCTGCTCGACGAGGAACAGTCCCCACCCACCGGGGAGGTCGGCGCCCCCGCTCCGCGCGCGATGCGCGAACCCCTCGCCGGCGTCGAGCACGTCGACGCGCACGCGCTCGGGCGTGGCGTCGAGGAGCACCCGGATGCCGGCATCTGACCCGTTCGGGCCGTGGCGAACGGCATTCGTGACGACCTCGCTGATGAGCAGCCCGAGATTGGCGGCTAGGTCGGCAGCGAGCGGTGGATCGAGTTCCTCGAGGAGGCGTCGAGCCTCGGAGGCGGCCTCTGGGGCGACGGGGAGTCGCCGTTCAAGATTCACGCTGGGTCGGCCTCGACAGGTCCGTAGGGTGGTCCACGAACTCTAGTTGATGCTCGAGGCGAGTGATGCGGAAGACTCGATGGACCTGCTCAGGACCGCGAACGAGCGCGACTCGACGACCCCTCTCCCGGGCGTTGGCATCGAGCATCATCAACAGCCGTAGGGCACTCGAATCCAGGAATGACACCTCACGCAGATCGAGGACCAGGATCGGAACCTGTTCCTCGATCGGACGGATCCGGCGTTCGACGTCCGCAGCGGCGGAGATGTCGAACTCACCGGAGATCGATACCACTGCCGCCTGAGGAATTGCGTCTGTCGTGATCGCGATCTGATGCATCCACCACCCCGGCGCCCGTCGGCGCCCCGGCCGCGCGAAGGTGCCAACCCCGAACTGAATCAACAGCCCGACGCGTCGTCACCACCCGTGGTCCTCGGATAGAAGTCGTTCCCAACCCGGCATCCCGTCAAACACCGGGTTTGGCTCGATCGCCGAAGCGGGTAGACGTCCCGTCATGAGCGCAGAGGAGGGCCCCGTCTCGACCCGAGAAGACGAAGGCGAACGCCGCCACGAGAAGCTCGATCGCGAACTCATGGAGCTCCTCGACGAGCTTCGGGTTGCGTTGCCCGGAGTCCAGGTCTTGTTCGCGTTCTTGCTGACCGTCGCGTTCAGTCAGGGGTTCGCGAAGATGACCGTGACCCAGCGCAACGTGTATTTCGCGACGCTCCTCACCACGGCTGCCACGACCGCCTTCCTCATGGCCCCAACCGCATTCCACCGGCTCCGCTGGCGTCGAAGCGACAAGGAACGGCTCCTGACATTCGGCAACCGGATGGCGATCATGGGGATCGCGTTGCTGGCGGTCTCGGTGTGCGGCGCCGTGTTCTTGATCAGCGACGTCTTGTTCGATGCGCGGATCGCCGTATCGGTCGCGGCCGCCGCCGGTGCGCTGTTCGCCGGTCTGTGGTTCGTCTTTCCCCTCGCACGCGCGGCGCGCGGGGATCGAAAACGCCCGCTCCCCGGCTAGGTCGGGAGCGGGCGTTTCCTCAGGAGCGGCAGGACCGCCCCAGGTCGGCTAGTCCTTGTCGAGGGCCTCGTTCACCTTGTCCTTGGCGCTGTCGACGGCATCCCCGGCCGTCTCCTTCACCTTGGCGCCCGCGCGATCCAGTTGACCCTCGCGCTTCAGCTTCTCGTCGTCGGTGAGGTCGCCGACGGCCTCCTTCGTGCGTCCCTTCGCTTCGTCCATCTTGTCGCCCATTTCGAGCCTCCTTTCGTCGTGCGAAGGTCTACCCGGCCCCTCGCCCGGATAAACCGTCCGGAGCCCGATCTCGAACCAGACGCTGGTGCCGTTCGATCGATCGACGCCCCATCGATCGGTGAGCCGCTCGACGAGCAGGAGGCCCCACCCGGCGGACTCCAACGGGTGAGCGGGTTCGAAGGCCGGCAGATCGAAGCCGGGCCCTGGATCGTGCACCTCGACGCGGACGACGTCATCCACGATCACCGAGACCTCGATCGCCTCGCCTTCGTCGAACCGCGCGTGTCGGACGCTGTTCGTGACCAGCTCGCTCACCAGCAAGGACACGTCGTGGAGCACGTCGGATCCGACGGAAGCTCCCAGCGGCTCGATCCGGGCCCGAGCCTCTCTTCCTGAGACAGGCGTGGGCGGGAGTCGGATGTCGAGGGCGATAGGCACGGGAACCTCCCGTCGCCGGCTGAGCCGAGCCGTGATTCGTGGGTGGTACCCCTGTCCGCGGCTGCTAACCCCCGAGAGGAAGGGTGAAGCGCACTGTCGTAAGGCCCTCGTGCCTGGCGAAGCTGGTATCAGGAAACAAGGTTCTGATCAGATCGATCCGAGCCGGACCTTCTTGGGACCCGTCCGCGGCGAAGTCGCCGGTGCCCTCGACTTCGAACGCGACGAGCCGAGGCTCCAACGAAGAACGCACGACCACACGTCCGTTCGACCCCAGCGGACCAACCGATCCGGCGCACGCCTCCGAGACCGCGAGTTTCACGTCCTCGACCGTGGGTTCATCGAACCCGGCGTGCCGAGCGATCTGCGACGAGAACGACCTCGCCGTGCCGAGGTAGACGGCCACCGCCGGGATCTCCAGGAAGAAGGAATCAGCCGTCACGAGGCGGTCGCGGAGCCGAGATCCGTGTGGATCTGGAACACCTTGTCCAAGCCGGTGACCGTGAGGACCTTGAGCGTCGAGCCCTCGTTGCACACGAGCCTGAGCACGCCATCATGTTCCTTGAGTCGGCGCAAGGCCCCGATCAATACCCCGAGACCGCTCGAATCCAAGAAACCCACTTCCTCGAGGTTCACGACCAACCTGCGTACACCGCCGTCGATGAGCGAGGCGATGCGGTCCCGCAAGGCGGGGGCGGTGTACAGGTCCACCTCGCCGACGATGTCGAGCACCGTCCAGTCGCCTGCGCTCCGATCGGTGAGCTGTAGTTCGATCGTCGTCTCCCGTCGAGACCGCCGGCCGCCGTCCCGGCCGCCGTACCCGGGTGAAAGCCCGGCTAGTATAGGCGACCGTCGTGTCGTCACCTCCTCCCGAGACCGTCTCCGCGCAGATCCCTGCCAAGGCAGAATTCGTGCACGTGTTGCGCTCGGTCGCAGCCAGCGCGGCCGCCCGCATGAACCTGAACGTGGACGCGATCGACGATCTGCGCCTGTCGGTCGACGAAGCCTGCGCGGAATTGCTCAAGGCGGTCCCGAGGGGATCGGTGCTCGAGCTCACCATCCGCCGCACGGGTATCGACGTCGAGGTCGTGGTGTCTACGGACGGTGACCCCGGCTCCTGGCCACCCAACGGCCATGAGCGAACCCTCGCGTGGCAGGTCCTATCGGGTCTGTCCGATGAGGTGATGTTCGAGCGGTCCCCATCGGGTCCGGCCGTGCGGATCCGCATGCACGCGGTGCTCGAGGAGCTCGGGCACTGAGGCCGGCGAGGCCGATGCCGTGAGCCCACACAGCGCCTCGAGCGATGCCGAGTTGTTCGCTCGCCTGCCCGACCCCGCGGCGCGCGAGGAGCTGCTGATGCGCAACAAACCCTTGGCCGACTACCTCTCTCGGCGGTTCGCCGGTCGCGGCGAGCACGCGGAGGATCTGGCGCAGGTGGCCTCGATGGCGTTGCTGAAGTCGATCGATCGCTTCGATCCGAAGCGCGAGGTGCAGTTCTCGACGTTCGCGACGGTGACGATCGTGGGCGAGCTCAAACGCCACCTCCGTGACCGGGGGTGGGCGGTTCGCGTGCCACGCCGGCTCCAAGAGCTCGGCCTGCGCGTGGGCAAGAGCGTGCCGGAGCTCGCGCAGGAACTGGGACGGGCACCCACGGTTCCCGAGATCGCGAAACGGACCGCGATGAGCGAGGACGACGTGCTCGACGCGATGGAAGCCTCGCAGGCCTACGCGACCGATTCGTTGGACGCCCCAGTCTCCGAGGACGACGACCGGGTCTCGGGAGACGCGCTCGGCACCGAGGACACGCGGCTCGAGCTCATGGAGGGGTGGGCAAGCGTCGCGCCGGCGCTCGAGCGCCTCCCGGCGCGCGAGAAGCGGATCCTGTACCTGCGGTTCTTCGAGGACCGCACGCAGACGGAGATCGCCGACGAGATCGGGATCTCGCAGATGCACGTGTCGCGTTTGCTCGCGCAGACGTTGGCGTTCCTCCGCGAGCACGTGGGCGGTGAGATCGAGCTGCCCTGAGTTTGGCAGGGTTCGCCCTCGGGTAGTGAGCACCCATGCCCGAGGTCCCGACGCCGACGCGAACGGACGTGCGCTCGATCGGCAGCGCAGCTGCGGTGGAACGGTTCGACGGCGCGACCATCACCGTGTACCCGGACGGCCCGGCGTTGGTCCGCGGACGCTTTCGCCTCCAGGACGAGCTGGGCAACGAGGTCGAGACCGATCGCGCCACGATCGCGCTCTGCCGGTGCGGGAAGTCGCGTCTGCACCCGATCTGCGACGGGACACACAAGGCGCTCCCAGCCGAGCTGCGCCCGAGCTGAACCCCCCGCGGCCCCGGGCGTCAGGACGGGAGCAGCGACGGAACCCCGCGGGCCCAGCAGCCCATGAGGTGCTCCGTGAAACGGCGCTCCAGAGCGATCAGGCATCGTCCGCCGAAGATCACGTCGGCTGCGAGATCCGGCGCGGCATCGACGAGCGACCCGGCCAGGTCGTAGGCGGCGATCATGTCGTGGACCGAATCGGCCACGACGTGCTCGTCGAAGAAGTCCGTGGCCTGCTCGCCGAAGCCGAGGCGCCGCAGGCCGTCCCCGTAACGACGGTTCGGGATCGACGAGGTGAGCTCGAAGATCGCCAGGTGGCCGGCGATCGCTCCCCTCCATCGCCGGTGCAGCCCGAACAACGACATCAGGTTCACCGTGGCGAGCGTCACGCCGGGGATGCGGTCCAGGTATCGGCCGTACGTGTCGTCCAAGCCGACTTCGCGCATCGTCTTCGCGAACAGTGAGGCGTGCATCCGGGGGGCGGAGCCGCCGCCGTACTCGTCCGCCTGGATCTCGACGAGCGCGGCCTTCGCCCTCCCGGCGAGCCGCGGGATCGCGAACGAGTGGGGATCGGCCTCCTTGAGGTGGTACGCGCTCCGGTGGATCAGGAACTCGTCGAACTGCTCGCGGGTCCCCTCGCGCGCGAGGAAGCTCGACAGGGACGGCCCATCGTTCTCGGCCGACAACTCGATGAGCATGCCCGGCACCGATCGCCCCTCGACAGCCACGTGCCCGGCCTCGGCGCACAGCTCGCGTTCGAACGGTTCCTCCAGCTCGCGTCGTAAGGCTAGGAGCGACGGCTCCCACTCCCACCGACCGTCGATCCCCTCGAAAGAGCGGTAATGCAGCTCGTAGCACACGTAAAGCGCGAGGTGGTGGTCGTCGGAAGAGAGCGCATCTCCCTCGATAGGCCTACCGTACGCCGCGAGCTCGTGGCTGCCCATCTCGAGCTCGCCGAACAAGAACTCCGTGAGGGGACCCCGCGGCGAAGGAAGCTGTGCCATCGCGCCAGCGATTCCCACGGAGGCAGGGCCCAAACGTGGACGCGACAACCGCCCATGTTTGTGCGAACTCGCAGCGGGTAGGCACTGGCGAAACGGAAAAGGAGCAACGACATGGACATCATCATCTGGTTGATCGTGGGACTCATCGCGGGTGCGCTCGCGCGTCTGCTCGTCCCAGGGCGCGACCCGATGGGCGTCCTCGGGACCATGATCTTGGGCCTCGTGGGCTCGCTCCTCGGCGGATTGGTCGCGGACGCGCTCGCGGGCGGTGATCAGAACTTCAGCCCCGCGGGCCTCATCGGCTCGATCCTCGGTGCCGTCGTTGTGCTGCTGATCTACCGATCGGTGCGCAGCCGCAGCACCGTCTGACCTGGTGGCCGACGGGTCGCCGCTCCGGGACGCCCCCTTCGCCCGTGGGGCGGCGACCCTCGCCGCCGGGACGTGTGGCCTGACCGAAGAAAGGCAAAACGATTGATCGGCTCCTCTTGCGATGCATGGCCTGCGAGCACGTCACGGCCGTCAAGGACGTGACGACCTGTTGTCCGTGTGGCCGATCGATCGCCTGGTATCGAGACGGCGTGCTCGAGATCCACGGACCTGCTCGCGCGCTCGCTCGGCTGGAGCCAGCGCCCTGCCTCGATGGGTTCTCGAGCGATGTCGCAGGCCCCGCAGAGGTTCGTCGCGCGGTCGTCGCGCCGCTGATCTGACGGTCGCGCGGGCCAGACTCAGCCCGCTTCGCCACCGGTGACGAGCGTGGGCTCGGTGAGCTCTGTTCCATCGGTCCGCACCAGCCAGATCGAGGGATCGGAACGATAGGTCGTCTCCGCGCCGAGGAGCCCCGAACCGTCGACGCCGGACACAAGCGCGCACGACGGTCCGATGGTGATGGTGGCGTCGCCCGAAGAGCACAGGCGCGCCGCGTCATCCGGCGTCACCACGAGCACGCCGGCCACGGCCATCCACCGACCCAGCGTTCCCCCGGCGGCGGCAGCAGGTGAGTCGGTCAGTTGTCCTCGGCCGATCCGGTGCACGATGGCCTCCGCGGGCGACATGCAGGGTGGTCCGCTGAACGGAGTACCGAGCTCGGTTCTCGGAGCGGGCAGCTGTCGCGCTCCCACCTGCTCCGTCGCCGGCGTCGTCCCGAGGTCCGTCGTCTCGAACGTGACGAGCCCCGACGGAGCCGGGCCCAGGATGTACCGCCCGTGCTCGTCGAACGTCGAGCCGTGCTGGAGGTCGTCGAACGTCCGCGTCGCGGCGCACCACCCGACGAGCGTGCCGACTCCAAACGGCGTGTGCGTCGAGAACGCATCGACCACCGAAACGGTCCCGTCCTCGTGATGCACGATGAAGACCGGCCGGCCATCGGCCAGGAAGACCGCGGCGGCATCGCCCAGGGCCGGGACCCGCACCTGCTGCGAGCCGGCGATGGGCGCGGCGTCCCCGATCGATCCCTCGCCGGGTCCTCCGAGCTCCGTCACCGCCACGACCGCCAGCACGACGACACCGAGCGCGATGAGCGCTATGAGCGCCGGCCGCTCGCGGAGGGCGGAACGGCTCGCGGCAGGACGGACTTCTCTCGACGGATCGTGGCCGGATCCCGGACTGCCGCTGGAACCGAACGAGAACGCGTCGTCGAGCCTCGGCACGCCCCGAGCGTACGCCTCGCGTGGACGATCGGAGCCGTAGACTCCCGTCGTGCCGAGGCCGATCCGCGTCGGGATCCAGCTCCCTGAGGTGGAACGCGACGTGCGATGGGCCGAGATGGTGGCGATGGCCCGCGCGGCCGAGGCGTCGGGCTTCAGCTCGGTCTGGCTCGGCGATCACCTGCTCTACCGCGACGACGGTCATCCCGAGCGCGGGCCGTGGGACGCGTGGACGATGCTCGCCGGCCTCGCGGCGGAGACGGAGCACGTGCGGCTGGGGCCGCTCGTCGCGTGTTTGGGCTTCCACCCTCCCGGCGTGCTCGCTCGGATGGCGGCTTCCGTGAACGAGATCGCGGATGGCCGGCTGGTGCTCGGCGTCGGCGCGGGATGGAACGAGACGGAGTTCCGCGCGTTCGGTATCCCCTTCGACCATCGCGTGGGGCGTTTCGAGGAGGCGTTCGACATCGTGCGCCGCCTGCTCGACGGCGAACGGGTCACCGCGCGTGGGAGGTTCTGGCAGGTCGAGGACGCCGTGCTCCTGCCGGTTCCCGCCCGACGACCGACGTTGATGGTGGGCAGCTCCGGGGAGCGGGTGTTGCGGATGACGCTCCCCCACGTCGACGCGTGGAACACGTGGTACGACCTCTTCGGCAACACCCCCGATGGCTTCGCGCGCGAGAACGCGAAGATCACGTCGGCGGCCGAACTCGCGGGCCGCGACCCGAGCGACATCCAGCGGAGCGCCTGCGCCCTGGTGCTCGTCGACCCCGCCTCGAAGGAGCGCCCTCGGTCGGCAGATCACCCTCCGCTCGAGGGCTCGATGGCGACGATCGCGCGTGGACTGAGCGAGCTGGGTGAGGCGGGTGCCCACGAAGTCATCATCGTCGCGGACCCGATCACCGAAGGGTCGATCCGAGCCCTCGGCGAGGCGGTGGCGATCGTGACGCGGAACGCCGGGGTGACCGCGCGGTGAGCAGCCGGCAGCGACGATCGAACGAGGTCCTCGGCGCGAGCGTCACGCTCACGGGTTGGCTTCCCGGCCGAGAGGCCGACGTGACCGAAGCGCTGGCGAAGATCATCACGCTTGAGGTCTCGCTCGATGCAGCCCCTCTCCCGATCGTCGTGCTGGAGAAGACCTCCATCGAGAACGGCGAGCGCGCTCGAGCGTCGCTCGAGGCCGCGGGCGGCGTCGTCGAGACACACGACGCCTGGGTCACGCGTGACGTCGTTCCCGATCCGCGCGCCCGCCCCGCATGTCCGTCCTGCGGATCCGAGCGCACGCAGCCGTACACGTTCGCAGGCCCGGCCGGCCGCGTGAACATGCGATGCACGAACTGCGGACATCTGTTCAAGCGGTCCTGACGCAACCCGCGGCTTCTGTTCCGGAGAGCACCGTTCGCCGCCGCGGGTCGCGGTCAGCTCGCAGGCGGCTTCCGCTGCCCCGGGAGCTGGTCGTCCTCGGTCTCGTCCCACACGGTGCTGCCCTTCAGCGGGGCGACGTTGAACTGGTAGTCGAACACCAACGCACCGCCGTACGCGGCTCCGAACGCGACCAGCGCCCCGGCCACGATCGAGAGCACGAGCAGCGGCAACCCGGTCGACGTGGTCGTGTCGAACCCGGAGACCCTGGCGATCGTCTCGACCACCACGAGGGTGGTCACCGTCAGCATCACCGTCATGTGCCAGTTGGCCGTCCGCCAGACCTGGGTGTGCTTGGCACGACCGATCGGGCCGCTGCCTTTCTCGCGCTCCAGTCCCTTCCACCAGTCCCAGAACCCGGTGAGCGCGGTGCCCAGGGACACGACCAGCCCGGCGACGGTGACGAACGTTGCCGTGACGAAGGCGTTGCGCCCCAAGCTCGAACCGTCTTTCGCCACGAACGAGAGCAGGTCGAACCCCGCCGCCAGCACGTAGCAGACGATCGGGAAATCGGTGAGGGGCGGGTGGGTGGGTTTGCCCTCCCATCCGCGGATCCCTTTGAACGTTCGGCCGCGCAGCGTGATCGCCGGCCGGATCGAGAATAGTCGCATCGCCATCTCCCCCTCGAGTACCCCGGTCCTCGGGGCAGACCCGTCGCAGCTTACGCCGCCACGAGTCGCCGGCCACCGCTGTCCAGCATGATGGACGCATGAGCACGCAGGTCCAAGACCGGCTCGACGCCGAGGGGTTGTTCGGCCGCGGTATGCGGCTGGTCGGCTCCTACATCAAGGCTCACCCCAAACCGTTCGTGATCTCGGTCTGCGGAGCCTTCACGTTCGCGGTCGCCTCGATCGGGGTCACCGTGGCACTCGGTCGCGTCACCGACCGAGTCCTCCGGCCCGCGTTCGGCGAAGGGGTGAGCGCCGGAACCGTCTGGCTGGCCGTCGGGGCCGTCATGGCGCTCGCGACCCTGCGCGCCGCGGGGATCGGCGTGCGCCGGTACTACAGCGGCGTGCTGGGCTCGGCGGTGGGTGCCACGCTGCGCGAGCGCGTCTCGGATCGGTACCGCGACCTGTCGCTCGCGTACCACCGCGCGACGCCGACCGGCGAGCTGCTCGCGCACATGGAAGCAGACGTCGAGGCCGCGATCGACGTCTTGTACCCGATCCCGTTCGCGATCGGCGTGGTCTTCCTCGTCGTGTTCGCGATGATCTCCCTGATCCTCACCGATCCGTTCCTCACGATCGTGGGACTGCTGATGATCCCCGCGCTCGCGATCATGAACCGCTCGTTCGCTCGACGGATGCAGGGCCCGGCGCAGCGCGCCCAAGAACGCATCGGCGACGTGTCCGCGGTGGCCCACGAATCGATCGACGGCGCGCTCGTGGTGAAGGCCCTCGGGCGGGAGCGGGCCGAGGTCGAGCGGCTGCGTGAGAAAGCTCAGCAGTTGCGCGTCGAGCGCACCGCGGCCGGCTTCGTCCGTGCCGGGTTCGAGCCAGCGCTCGAGGCGCTCCCCTCCCTCGCGATCACCGTGATGATCGCCGTTGGCGCGTGGCGCGTGTCGACGGGCGCCGTGACGGTCGGGACCCTCGTGCAGATGGTCACGCTGTTCGGCATGCTCGCCTGGCCGATGCGCTTCATCGGTTGGATCTTGTCCGAGCTTCCTCGCGCGGTCGTCGGACACGGCCGGATCGTCGAGGTCCTCGATCAACCGATCACGATCGAGCGAGCCGCCGAGCCCGCCCTGCTGCCCGATCAACCGCTCGACGTCGCCGCCGAGGCGCTCACGTACGAGTTCGCCGGCGTCCGGGTCCTCGACGAAGTCACGTTCCGCGTGCAGGCCAACGAATCCGTAGCGCTCGTGGGTCCGACCGGTGTCGGCAAGTCGACCCTCGCGCAGCTGCTCGTGCGGCTGGACGACCCGACCGCCGGCGAGATCTTGCTGGGCGGCGTCAACCTGCGACACGTCGACGCCGCGTCGCTCCGCCGCGCCGCCTCGATGGTCTTCCAAGACAGCTTCCTGTTCGCGAACACGGTGGCCGAGAACATCGCGCTCGACTCGGACGCCTCACGCGACGAGATCGAGCGGGCCGCGATCATCGCGCAGGCCGATCGGTTCATCCGGGCCTTGCCGAAGGGGTTCGACACGGTCCTGGGCGAGCGCGGGCACACGCTGTCCGGCGGCGAGCGCCAGCGCGTGGCGCTCGCGCGCGCGCTCGTTCGCCGGCCGCGGGTCTTGATCCTCGACGATGCCACGAGCTCGGTCGACCCGACCATCGAGGCCGAGATCCTCGCCGGGTTGCGCGAGGAGCTCCGGACCACGCTCATCGTGATCGCGTACCGGCTGTCCACGATCCGTCTGGCGGACCGCGTCCTGTACCTCGAGCGGGGGCGCATCCGCGCCTCGGGCTCGCACGACGAGCTGCTTTCGGACGAGCCCGGCTACGCCGCCATGGTCCGCGCGTACGAGCGGGGGGAGCGATGAGCGCACCCGCCGTGCTCCAGTCCGCGCTCGTCGCGGAAGCCGAGGAGGACCTGCCGATCCCCGTGCACATGCAGAAGGCGCGGAACGTGCTCGTGCTCGGTCTCCGGGAGAGCCCAGCGCTGCGCCGGGGACTCGGCTTCACGGTGATCGTGTCGCTCGCCGCGGCGGTCGCGAACCTCGTCGCGCCCGTCCTGATCCAACAGATCTTCGATCACGGCTTCCGAGGCGGGTTCCGGCCCGGATTCGTGTTCGGCCTCTGCGGCATCTCATTCGTCCTCGTGGCCGGGACGTACGCCGCCGGGCGGGCGGCCTCCCGCCGGCTCGTCCGTGCCTCCGAGGAGGCCCTCATGGAGCTGCGGGTCCGCGGGTTCGAGCACATCCACCGGCTCTCGATCGCCTCGCAGTCGCAGGAACGTCGCGGGATCTTCGTGGCCCGGGTCACGGCCGACGTCGACACGCTTTCGGAGTTCACCGAGTGGGGCGGGATCGCCTGGATCGTGTCGTTCGCGATGATCCTCGGAGCTCTCGTGCTCATGCTGATCTACTCGTGGCAGCTCACGATCCCCGTCGTGCTCCTGGTCGGCCCGCTGCTGTACGTCGTCTCGAAGCTCCAGGCCAAATTGTCGGCGGCGTTCGACCTCGTGAGAGCGCGGGTCGGGCAGATGCTCTCGGAGGTTTCCGAAAGCGTCATGGGCGCCGCCGTCGTGCGCGCGTACGGATTGGAGGAGCGGATCGATACCCGCGTGAAGCGCTCGATCCGCGACCGCTATCAGGCGCAGGTGGTCGCGCACTTCCGCACCGCCACGTTGTTCCCCATGGCCACGATCTTCTGGGGTCTCTCATTGTCGGTCGTGATCTTGGTCGGCGCGATGTTCGGCCCCGGGTGGGGCCTCACGTTCGGGCGCGTGTCGGCCTTCCTGTTCCTCGCCGACATGTTCGTGCACACCTTCACCGACCTGCCCGAGATCTACGCCGACACCCAGACGGCGATCGCCGGCTGGCGGAAGATCCTCGCGCTCCTCGAGCTGCCGGTGGAGATCGTGGAGCCCTCGCCGGGCGTCCCGCTACCGACCGGCGCGCTGTCGGTGCGAGCAGAGGACGTCAGTTATCGCTACGGCAACGGTCCGCTCGTCCTGCACGAGGTGAGCCTCGAGGTGCCGGCGGGGGCGCACGTGGCGATCGTCGGCGAAACGGGCTCGGGCAAGACGACGTTGTCGAAGCTGCTGACGCGCTTGGCGGACCCCGTCGACGGGCGGATCGCGATCCAGGACGTGCCGCTCACCCAAGTGGCGCGGACGTCGCGACAGTCGGCCGTGCGGATGGTGCCGCAGGACGGGTTCCTGTTCGACATGAGCGTGCGCGAGAACGTCCGCGCCGGCCGTGAGGGCGCGACCGATCGTGAGATCGAGACGGCGTTCGAGGAGCTGGGTCTCGGCGCGTGGGTGGACTCCTTGCCGCACGCCCTCGACACGCGGGTCGGGGAACGCGGGGAGTCGCTCTCGGTCGGGGAACGCCAGCTCGTGTCGCTCGCGAGGGCTCAGATCGGGAACCCGGGGCTGCTCATCCTCGATGAGGCGACGAGCGCCGTCGACCCCGCCACCGAACGCATGATCTCCGAGGCCCTCCGCAGGCTGTCGGCAGGGCGAACCTCGATCACGATCGCGCACCGGCTCTCGACCGCCGAGACCGCCGACACGATCTTCGTCTTCGACGCCGGCCGCGTGGTAGAGCGGGGCACCCACAGGGAGCTGGTCGAGCTCGGCGGGGTGTACGGGGGCCTG
>Ga0307312_10000726_pt1 | contig 15994 bp, 14 predicted proteins | sample ER_DNA_202_FD_194489 | JGI IMG/M metagenome (GOLD analysis project Ga0307312, IMG submission 194489) | Bulk soil microbial communities from the East River watershed near Crested Butte, Colorado, United States - ER_DNA_202 | ecosystem: Environmental > Terrestrial > Soil > Floodplain | place... | reverse complement strand
TCGTTGATGAGGCGTATCAGCCGGTCGGCGTTCGTGCGTGCGATACGCACGAGCTCACGGACGCGTTCGGGCACGTCGCCTGCGACGCCGCCCTCGATCAGGCCTAACGATCCGCGGATGGACGTCAGTGGCGTGCGCAGCTCGTGAGAGACGGTCGAGACGAACTCGTTCTTCAGGCGGTCGACCGCCTTCCGGTCGCTGATGTCGCGGATGGCGGCGACGCGCCTGACGCCTGCGTGTCCGGGCAGCTGCTTCGCGCTCACCTCGACGTCGAAGGTCGTATGATCCTTCCTCAGGCCGACGGTTTCGTAGGTCCCTTCCTCATTGGCGTTGATCGCACGCCGCGCCGCTTCGACATGACCGAGGTTGATGAAATCCGTCGCGCTGCGCCCGATCACTTCGTGCTCGTCGTAGCCGAAGAGCGCACAGAACGCCCGGTTCACCTCGACGACGATACCCTTCTCGCTGATCGCGATGCCCTCTTTCGCCGCGTCCGACAGCCGGCGGAATCGCTCTTCCGCCTCCTCGGCGCTGCGCTGCGCGGCGCGCAGTCCTGTGATGTCGTGAAGCGTCGTCAGGACTGCATGGGGACGCGTCTCGCCGACACGCACCATCGGCCGGGCGTTCACCGAGATCCAGACGGTAGTGCCGTCGGCGCGCTCGAGCTCCAGCACGACATCCGAGCTAGGACGCGAAGTGCGCAGCGCGACAGCCGATGGAAACTCCTCGGGCGGAAGGGGAGACCCGTCTTCGCGCCGTGGCCGGCCGCGTGCGTCGATCGAGGTCTGTCCCATCAGCTTGCTCGCCGGCGTGCCGAGGATTCGCTCGGCGCTCGCGTTGCACGCCCAGATGAGGCCATCGGCGAGTTGCAGTACGACACCGGCGTCCATGGTACTCAGTACCGAGCGATAGCGATCCTCGCTGTCTCGCAGGAAGTTCTCCGTCGTCGCGCGCCGCGCGATCTGCCGCTTCAGCTCTGCGACGGTATAGCGAAGCTCGAGCTGGCTCATCACCTGCCGCGCGAGCACCTCGAGCGAGATGATCTGCTGCCGCGATAGCGTGCGAGTCACCCGGTCACAGACGCACAGCGACCCGATCGCAAGGCCGTCGGACGTTATGAGTGGCGCTCCGGCGTAGAAGCGCACGTGTGGATCGCCTGTCACCATCGGATTGTCCGCGAAGCGCGGATCGGCGGTCGTGTCGGCGACGATCAGCACGTCGTGCTGGCCGATCGTGTGCGCGCAGAAGGAGTGAGCGCGCGGCGCATCCGCGCTGGCGACGCCGAAGCACGACTTGCTCCACTGGCGGTCGCGCGTCACGAAGTTGACGACGGCGATCGGCGCGTCGCAGGCGCTGGCGGCGAGGCTCGTGATCTCGTCGAACGAGCTCTCGCGCGGCGTGTCGAGCACGCCGTAGCGGTCGAGCGCCTTGAGGCGTTCGTCTTCGTTCATCGCAACCGGCGTGGCCGGCACGGTACTAGTGGCCAAGCGCGGCCCGCAAGTCGGCGGCAAGCGTGAGCGGATCGAAGGGCTTCGTGAGACAGGCGGTCGCTCCGAGGGCCAGCGCGCGCGCGACTTCGTCACGCTGAGTCTTCGCCGTGAGAAAGACGACGGGCAAGTGCGCGGTCTTGGGATCGGCCTTCATGAGCCGGCACGTCTCGTAACCGTCGAGTCCCGGCATCATGCCATCGAGCACGACCGCGTCATACTGATTGTTCTTCAAACGATCGAGCGCTTCCTGGCCGGACGCGACGATGTCGACGACTAAGGCGGGATCGAGCCCGAGAGCGAGTGCCAGGATCGTGCGAATGTCCACTTCGTCGTCGGCGCAAAGCAGGCGCATTGGGCTCGGATGCAGCGTGTGGACCTGGTCGCGGCGGCTTCGTGGTGACGCCAGCCGTCTTTAGTGAGTCCACGCAGGTAAGCGCCACGCGATGAAGACCTCGTCCGCGGCGTGCGTTTAGAGACGAACCGTCGCTTCCCTCCGCAACCGCTATGTCCGGGTCTGCCCCACTGTCGAAAGCCGAAGCCACCCTGCGGGCGCTGCGTGTGCGGTTCCGCGCCGAAAGCTGGCACACGGTCGACATCTTCAAACGCCTCGCGACGGAGATCGGCGCCGATCCCGCCCGGCGCGACGCCGTCGAGCGGCTGCGCAGCGAGGCGCATCGGGTGCATGGCACGGCCGGTAGCTTCGGCTTCAAGCGGGCGAGCAGCCTCGCCGCGGCGATCGAGGAGCGAGCGATCGCCTGGGTCGCCGACACCGATCTGGACCGGGACCTTCGCGGGCGAGTCGTCGAGCAGTTCGTTCAAGATCTCCAGCAGAGCTTCGCCGACGAAGTGTAGCCGCTACGCGCGCCGCACGCGGGGCGTCTCCTGCCAGACGGTCAAGACAGCGCGCAGGCGGAGCACCAGCTCCCGCTCGTCATCGCGCGACTTCACAAAGGCATGGGCTGGCGTGATGCGCAGATTCCCGAGCTCCGATGGCGAGTACTCGCGACTCGAGAAGAGCAGCACCGGCGTGCCGTCCTCCTCGATCTCACTCTTGAGGCGGTAGATGAACTCGGCTCCTCCCACGCCGGGCAACGCGGGGTCGACGATCACCACATCGACGGCGGACGACCGGACCGCAGCCATTGCCTCGTCTCCAGTGCGCGCCGAAATCACGTCGGCAATCGGCTCGCAGAGCGACCGTAGCACTTCGATCACGCCGGCGTCCTGCTCGATCAGCAGGACGAGTGGGCGCAGGCGCGGGCGTGAGGCTGCGCGAATCAACCGCATCCCGCCGATCGGAGTCGGGCGCGAGCGCGCTGGCGGCCGAGTGTACGGCAGGTCGACGGCGAAGGTCGTACCGAGTCCCACTGTACTCTCGAATGCGACGCTGCCGTCGTGCAGCTCGACGATCGCGCGAGCGATCGCGAGACCGAGCCCAGTACCGTTCTTCTTCCGCGAGTCCGATCCATCCGCCTGCTGGAACTTGCCGAAGATCTTTTCGCGGAATTCCTCCGGGATTCCCGGACCGTTGTCCGCCACGCGCACGCGAGCCACGCCGTCCTCGATATCCAGGCTTACGCGGACCGCCTGTCCGGCTACCGAGAACTTGATCGCGTTCGAGACGAGGTTGGTGAAGACCTGCACCAGCCGGTCCGAGTCGACTGTGGCCAGCACTGGCTGCCCGGGATCGAGGATCAGACGAACGCTCGCCTCAGTGGCGTAGCCTTCGAGTCCGGTGAGCGTCGTGCGCAAGATTGAACGCAGCTCGTCCGGCTCCTTTTTTAGCGTCACATGCCCCGCCTCCATCTTCTCGATGTCGAGGATGTCGTTGATGAGGCGGATCAGCCGGTCGGTATTCTGCGATGCGATCTCGAGCAGGCCGCGCGCCTTCGGACCGACTTCGTTCCCGAGGGCGCCGAGCACGAGCCCGAGCGAGCCGCGGATCGATGTCAGCGGCGTGCGCAGCTCGTGCGACACTGTGGAGACGAAGTCGGTCTTCATCTGCTCGACCTCTCGCAACTGCAGAATCTCGCTGCGCGCGATCTGTTCGCGTTCGGCAACTGCCAGCGCCAGCCGATCGAAGACGGCGGCCAGCTCGGCGCCTTCCTGGGACTGACGCGCGAGGAGGGGCAGCTTCGCGTGATCGTAGTCACCAGCGACAACCGCTTCCGCACCCGCGACGATGATGTCCGTCGCGTGCTTGACCCGGCTGTAGGCCATCCAGACAAGGCCGAGGACCATGCCGAAGAGGATCCCTCGCTCCTTGAGGTTGTCGTAGGGCCGCGCACTCATCGACGCCGCAGCGACCGCCACAGCGAGGGCCATGGTAGCGAGCTGAAACGACAAACGGCGCGAACGCCACCAACCGACGAGACGGGCGATCATGATCGACGGGCGCCCGGGCCATCCGGCCTGCGGGCCCCTCGCTCCTCCGGGGGGGTGCTATCTTTAGGGGTGCCGCATTCCACGGCGTGACGATGCTCAAACTCTCTCTCCCACTATGACGCCCAACCGGCTCCAGCGTCTCCACGATGCCGGCCAGTCGCTCTGGCTGGATTACATCGATCGCACCATCCTCACTAACGGCGACCTCGCGCGACGCATCCGTGACGACGCCCTCACGGGGATGACATCGAACCCGACGATCTTCGAGAAAGCGCTCGCTGAGGGCGACGCCTACGACGAGCAACTGGCGTCCGCACCGGGCAGCCCAACGCCATGGGAGCGTTTCGAGCTGGTGGAAACGACCGATGTCCGCATGGCGTGCGATATCTTCCGCCCCGTCTACGACTCCACGAAGGGCGGCGACGGCTATGTCTCGATCGAGGTCTCGCCGGGCGCGGCCAACGACTCCGGCGCGACCGTCGACGAAGCCCGTCGGCTCTGGGAGACCGTCAACAGACCTAACGTCATGATCAAGGTACCGGGGACCGTCGAGGGCGAGAGCGCCCTGCGCCGCCTCGTTGGCCACGGCCTCAACGTCAACGTGACGCTCCTGTTCGCCGTCGAAGCGCACGAGCGAATCATCGACGCCTATATCGCCGGTCTCGAGGACCGCGCCGCGGCGGGGAAGCCGCTCGATCGCGTGGCGAGCGTGGCGAGCTTCTTCGTTTCACGCGTCGACAGCGAGATCGACAAGCGTCTCGATGCTCTTGCGGCGAGCACGCCGGCAAAAGCGGCCGCGCTGAATGCGCTCAAGGGCAAGGCGGCGATCGCCAACGCGAAGCTTGCCTACGCCCTCTTCCGCCGGAAGTTCGCCGGTCCGCGCTGGGAAGCCCTCGCCGCGAAGGGCGCCCGCGTTCAGCGCCCACTGTGGGCCAGCACGAGCACCAAGAACCCCGCCTATCGCGACGTCATGTACGTCGAGCAATTGGTCGGCCCCGACACGGTCAACACGCTGCCCCCGGCGACGCTCGAGGCATTTCGCGATCATGGCGAAGTTGCGCGCACGGTCGACAAGGACCTCGACGCGGCGCGCCGGGCGATCGCCGATCTCGAAGCCGCGGGCATCTCGCTCCGCGACGTGACGGAGAAGCTCCTGCGGGACGGAATCCAGAGTTTCCAGAAGAGCTTTGATGGACTCTTGGTTCGTCTCGCCAAGCCAGCTATGTCACTGCGGACCTGATCGATACGTCGTGGCAAGGAAGCTCGTACCGTGATGTAACCGAAGGCGATCGATGAGTGGGAAATGAGGCGGGGAACGCGATCTGGTAGCCGCGTTCCCCGCCTCACTCTTCACTCATCAATCGCCTTCGGTTATATCGATTCCCGCAGTGTCATAGCCTACTGGGCGCAGGCCACATTTCGGGTGACCAGATCAACGGTGCAGCTCCTCGTCCCGATCGTCATCGCGGCGGTGCTCGTGCCGTTGAACGTCACCACCACGTGACGGTTCGCCGTGCGCGTGTAGTGCCCGCTCGGGCGGTCGACCGTCGACGTTACAGCGATGTCGTGCGTGATCGATCCCGACTGCGGATACGGGTTCGCCGAGCGCGGGAGGTTGAAGACGACGTTGGAGATCACGTCCACCGACTGGAACTTGCTGCGGCGGGCGACGGAGTTCTCGGTGACGCGCGAGCTATCCGACCGCACGCCCGTCCCGTTCCATATCCGCTGCGTCTCGGCGCCGGCGAGGCCGCTGACCGTCATCGTCCGCGCGTGGTTGAGCCACGCCGACCGAACGTCACGAACCAGCGAGCCACTGAGGAAGGTCTGAAAGTTGATCGAATCGGTGGCCGACGCGCTGTATGAGGACTGCGCCGCCCCGCCAGCGTACACGGCGTAGGAGCGCTCGAGAGTCAGTCCTTCCGGTGTCGTGATCGCCGGGCACAGGAAGCGACCCACGCCAGCCGAGTACGTACACGCTGCTGTTTGCGACGAGAAACCGAGGGAAGCAGCCGATGCCGGTGCGACGCCAGCCTGCGCCTCACTTCCGATCATTTGCGACAGGTCGAGCACCGTTGCGTCGCCGGCGTCACCAGCGGCGTCGAGTGTCAGCTGAGCATCGGTCACACCATTGCCGGGAGCAGTCGAATCGGCGCAGGCGGCGAGTCCAGCGGCCAGGGCCAATGCCATCAAGCGAGTCGGGATGCTGCGCGTCATGAATCCCTCCGAAGAGTGAACGTCGTGTACGACTTCGTGGCTCGTATGACGCCGGAAGTCGCACGACGTTAATTACGCCCCGAAGCCTCGGTGCACCCGGCGACGCGCTCTACTACGGGATTCGATGTAACCGACGGACGGGGACGAGGGACGGCCTGCTGTTCTCTCTTCACTCATCCGTCGCCTTCGGTTACATCGATTCCCGTCGTGTCATAGCCGACCAGGCGCTCCACACTCGCAGACTCCGGTTACATCACGCCCCGTCCTGTAGTAAATATCCCGAACGCCTCGCCGCACCCTCTCACAGCGAAATCGTGTCCTCCCGTCATCAGCGCCGCACCAAGATCGTCTGTACGCTCGGCCCGGCATCTTCGTCCCGCGAGCAGCTCAAAGGCCTCATGGAAGCGGGCCTCAACGTCGCCCGGCTGAACTTCTCCCACGGCACGCACGATCAGCATCGCGTTCTCATCGAGAACGTTCGCGCGGTAGCGAAGGAAGTCGGAGTCCCGGTCGCGATAATGGGCGATCTTCAGGGACCACGGATCCGTGTCGGCGACCTGGATGCGCCGATCGTGCTCGTGCAGGGCACCGACGTCGTGCTCGTCCACGAGGGCAGCGAGAAACCAGGCGAGATTCCCGTCACCTACACCGAGCTCGCGAACGACGTCCGCGTTGGCGATCGCATCCTGCTCGACGACGGACTCCTCGAGCTGGTGGTGATGGATGTCCGCGCGCCGCGCGTGGCCGCACGGGTCGTGCACGGCGGAAATCTCCGCAGCCACAAGGGGATGAATCTGCCGGGCGTGAACGTGACCGCCCCGTCGATCACCGAGAAGGACGAAGCCGACGTCGTGTTCGCGGTCGAGCAGGGACTCGAGTATCTGGCGCTGAGCTTCGTCCGCAAGGCCGAGGACATCGTCAGCCTGCGCAAGCTCGCCCCGCGCGAGATGCTGATCGTCGCCAAGATCGAGAAGGACAACGCCCTCGACAACATCGAGAGCATCATTCGCGAGACCGACGGGGTGATGGTCGCGCGCGGCGATCTCGGCGTCGAGCTGCCCTTCGAGCAGGTGCCGCTCGCACAGAAACGCATCATCGAAGTCGCCAACCGTCTCGGACGCCCGGTCATAACGGCGACGCAGATGCTCGAGTCGATGATCACGAATCCGCGCCCGACGCGTGCCGAGGCGAGCGACGTCGCCAACGCGATTCTCGACGGCACCGACGCCGTGATGCTTTCCGCGGAGACGGCCGCCGGCGCCTTCCCGCGGCTCGCCGTCGAGGCGATGACACGCATCATTACGGAAGTCGAGTCGCGCGCGCATCCCCACGTCGCCGCCCACTCGACCGACCGCGCGCTGGCCAACGAAGCGATGCGCACCGGCCCGGCGAAGACGGAGGACGCGATCGCGGCGGCGACGGTCGCTGCGGCGCGGATGATCCAGGCGCCGTGCGTGATCGTCTTCACGAAGAGCGGCTTCACGGCGCGTATCGTCAGCTCGTACCGGCCGGACGTGCCGATTCTGACGCTGACCGACGTCGTGCGCACGTACCGCCAGCTCGCCCTCGTTTGGGGCGTGGTCCCCGAGCTCGTGCCGCACTGCGAGAGTTACGAGCAAATGGTCGAACGAGCTCTTGCCGCCGTGCGCCGCAACGGCATCGCTGAATCCGGCCAGCGCGTCATCGTCACTGCCGGCGTGCCCTTCGACACGCCGGGCACGACGAACATGCTCAAGGTCGAGAACGTGTGAGGCTCTCTGACACGTGAGGCTCACCTTCCTCGGCACCGGAACGAGCTTCGGCGTGCCGCAGATCGGCTGCCACTGCGCCGTCTGCCGATCTCCCGACCCTCGCGACAAGCGAACGCGGGTCGGTGTTCACATCGAGAGTCGTGGCGGTACTCGGCTGCTCATCGACACCCCGCCGGAGCTCCGGCTCCAGCTCACGGCCGCCGGCATCGATCGCGTCGACGCCGTGCTCTACACACATGATCACGCCGACCACTTGCATGGCATCGATGATCTGCGTGCGATCTCCGTACGGCGTGACGCGGCGCTGCCGATCTACGGGCCGGCCGACACGCTGCAGCGAATCGCGCGCAAGTTTCCCTACATTTTCGACGACAGCATCCGGCCGTTGCCCGGCACCCACAAGCCTGAAGGCCAACTCCACCCTCTCACCGCCGGCCAGACGACGATGATCGGCGACGTCGCGGTCATACCGGCGGCGCTGCCGCACGGGCATATCGATGTCTTCGGCTACCGCATCGGGCCGCTCGCGTACATCACCGATGCCAAGTCGGTGCCGGACGAGGTCATGAAGCTCATGCGTGGCGCGCGAGTGCTCGTCGTCAACGCTCTGTTCCGGACAGAGCATCCGACGCACCTGAGCGTTCCGGAGGCCGTGCGCGTCGCCGGCGAGATCGGCGCCGAGCGCACGTTTCTCACGCACCTCACCCACGACAATTTCCACGCCGATCTCGAGGCCGAGCTGCCGCGCGGCATCGCGCCGGCGTTCGACGGACTCACGATTCGTATCGACTGACTTGCTATGACACTCGCGATTCGGATCGACTGACTTGCTATGACACTGCGGTGATCGATGTAACCGAAGGGCGATTGAAAAGTGACGAGTGACTGCACCCCTGCAGAAATGGAATCCAGCCACCAATGACGCTCACGCTCGACTACTCGAACATGATCCTGCGCGCCGGCGGCGATGCCTCGGCGCGCGACGCCGGACTGCCTGAGGATGCGTTGTCCGGGGCCGCGGCGCAATTCGCGAAAGTGCACGCTGGCTTCAAGCAGCAGGAGCGCGACGGGCCGCTCGGCTTCCTCGCGCTGCCTAACGATCGCGCCCTTCTTGCCCAGTCGGTCGATTTCGCGCGCGGCACGGCCGGTCGCTTCGACGACGTCGTGGTGCTCGGTATCGGCGGCTCGGCGCTCGGGCCGATCGCGCTCCGCACGGCCCTCCGGCCGCCGGGATGGAACTTCCTCACCTCCGAAGCACGGCGCCGAATCCCTCGACTACACGTGCTCGACAACGTCGATCCGGGCAGCATCGCCGCGCTGCTCGACCGGCTCAGACTCGATCGAGCGCTGTTCATCGTCGTCTCGAAATCGGGAGGTACCGCCGAGACGATGGCCCAATACATGGTCGTCCGCGACCGCCTGGCGCGCGATCTCGGCGCGGTGTCGGCGAAGGAACAGTTGGTCCTCGTCACCGACCCGGAAAAAGGCGCCCTGCGCGCGATCGCCCGCACCGAGCGGATCCCGGCGCTCGACATTCCGTCGAACGTCGGCGGACGGTTCAGCGTCCTGTCCCCCGTGGGAATGTTGCCGGCCGCGCTGATCGGGGTGGACGTCGGGCAGCTGATGGAGGGCGCCGAAGACATGCGCCGACGTTGCGACACCGCGGACCTGACAAAGAATCCGGCTGGGGTGTTCGCGGTGCTGCAGTTCCTCGCCGACACGACGATCGGGAAGCACACCCACGTGCTCATGCCCTACAGCGATCCACTGCGCGACTTCGCATCGTGGTTCGTGCAGCTGTGGGCCGAGTCGCTGGGCAAGGTGCGGAAGTCGGACGGTGCGCACGTCGGGCCGACGCCGCTCGCCGCGCTGGGAGCCACCGATCAGCACAGCCAGGTGCAGCTGTTCATGGAGGGGCCAGCCGACAAAACGATCACCTTCATCGCTGTGAAGGAGGGTGGAACCGACATCGAGATCCCGCGCCGGCACGCCGACATTCCCGAACTGGCCTACCTCGGCGGCCACCGGCTGGGCGAGCTGCTCGACATCGAACGCCGCGCGACCGCAGGCGCGCTGGCGAGAAAGGGCCGGCCGAACATGACGATCGGCATCGACCGGGTGGACGCCTGGCACGTCGGAGGGCTGATCATGCTGCTCGAGATCGCGACCATCTTCGCCGGTGCGCTCTACGAGGTCGATCCGCTCGATCAGCCGGGGGTGGAGCTGGGCAAGCAGTTCACCTACGCGATGCTCGGACGGGCCGACGCCGAGCGGGCTCGACAGGAATGGAATATGCTGCCTAAGTCCGACCCGAAGTGGTCGGTGTAAACCGCGCCATTGCCGGCACGCAGGCAGGGGGTCAGCTTAGAGAACTCCAAATCGCCAGTTGGCACTCTCCGCATGGGCGGGGAGCGGACGCATTTCCAAGAAGATCATATGCTCGGACACATGGACACGATGACGCAGATCTTCGGCGGCGATGTCGTCGTCGACGGAGGCAGCGTGACGGTGAATCGGCCCGCCGCGCTGGAGTCTGCCCAGATGGACGCTCTCGTCAGGTCGGCCGTCTTCGGCGATCAGGCGAGCAAGGATTACGCGCGCTGGCTGATCTGGGAGATCGGTCAGGCGGTCGGCGTCCGCCCCTCGTCGATCCACGATCTCTACCTCGCGCGTGGCAAAGGGAAAGTGGGCGGATTCACCGTTCCCGCGATCAACGTGCGAGCGATGACGTACGACACCGCGCGCTCGATCTTCCGCACGGCGAAACGCATGAACGCCGGCGCGTTCATCTTCGAGATCGCGCGCTCCGAGATCGCCTACACCGACCAGCGTCCGACAGAGTACGTGGCAGTCATACTCGCCGCCGCACTGAGGGAAGGCCATCGCGGTCCGGTCTTCGTCCAGGGCGATCATTTTCAGGTCAACCACAAGAAGTTCGCCGTCGCGCCCGTACCCGAGGTCGACGCCGTGAAGCAGCTCGTCACCGAGGCAGTGGCGGCCGGCTTCTACAACATCGACGTCGACACGTCGACACTCGTCGATCTGTCCAAGAAGACGCTCGACGAGCAGCAGCGGCTGAATTATGAAGTCGGAATCGACATCCTCCGTCACGTGCGCTCGCAGGAGCCGGACGGCGTGACGATCTCCGTTGGCGGCGAGATCGGCGAGGTCGGCACGGAGAACAGCACCGTCGAGGAGCTGCGCGCGTACATGGACGGCTTCGAGCGCACGCGCAAGGCGAAGGCGCCTAACGCGGAAGGGCTGAGCAAGATCAGCGTGCAGTCGGGAACGTCGCACGGCGGCGTCGTGCTCGCCGACGGCAAGATCGCCGACGTCAAGCTCGATCTCAACACGCTGGCGACGCTGTCGAAGGTTGCCCGCGAGGAGTACGCCCTGGCCGGCGCCGTGCAGCACGGCGCGTCGACCCTGCCGGACACCGCCTTCGACAACTTCCCGCGCTGCGAGGTCGCCGAGATCCACCTCGCGACGAACTTCCAGAACATGCTCTACGACCACCTGCCGTCTGCGCTGCGCGAGGAGATCTACGCCTGGCTGCGGGAGAACGCGAAGGACGAGCGCAAGCCGACGGACACCGACGAGCAGTTCTTCTACAAGTCGCGCAAGAAGGCGATCGGTCCGTTCAAGAAGAAGATCTGGGACCTGCCTAACGACGTCAAGGCCGCGTTGGCGAAGGCCTACGACGCGAAGTTCGGCTTTCTCTTCGAGCAACTGAAAGTCGGCGGAACGGCTGACGCGGTGAAGAAATACGTGCCGGTGCAGGAGATCCACCGCGCGCCGCCGCACGAAGCGGGGCCGGGTGTCATCGCCGCGCCTGACGACGCCGACCTGAGCGACTGAGTGCCCGTTCGGGGCGCGCGGCGAACGGCAGACGCCGCGGCCGCGGTGGCGAGGGTCGAGCGCCTCTGGCTCGCGGCCCTGCAGCGGCTGGCCGCGGGCGTCGGACACGAGATGCGGAACGCGCTCAACGGCGTCGCGGTGAACCTCGAGGTCGTGCGTTCGCGCTCGGCGCGCGACGGCACACCGGCGACGTCGCTCGCGCAGTACGCGAGCTCGGCGTCGGATCAACTGGAAAGCGTGATCACCATTGCCGAGGCGCTCGTTGCGCTCAACCGGGCGCCGCAACGGCCGGTGGTCGCTGGGCGGCTGGCCGATCAGCTCCTGGCACTGATTCGGCCGCAGCTCGTCGCCGTCGGCGGCAGCGCACGGCTGGTGGTCGAAGGGGAAGGAAAGAGCAGCGTGTCGGCAGAGGCGGCGCGGTTGGTGCTCGCGGGTGCGCTCGAGGCAGGAGCGACGGCGGCTGCCGAGCACCGGTGCGAGCTGCTATGTATTGTCCGTCCCGCTGGCGGTATCGAAGTAGAGATCACGGCGGGCCAAGGCCCGCTTTCACTCGGCGAAGAAATCCGGCGTATCGCACGCGAGAACGGCATGGATGTTCGCGCGAACGACGGCATCACTCTAAGTTTTCCGAAGTAAACGGGGCAGCAGGCCATGGCGACAACGACCAAGCAACCGAAGATCCTGATCGCGGACGACGAGACGGCGATCACCACAGGACTCAGTGCCATTCTCTCTGACGACGGCTACGACGTGGAAGTCGTCGGCGACGGGCAGAAGGCACTTGACCGCCTGACGACCGATCCGTTCGGCGTCGTGCTCGCCGATCTCAAGATGCCGAAACTCGACGGCCTCGGACTCCTGCGCGAGCTGCAGAAGCGCGAGATCCCCACCGAGTGCATCATCGTCACCGGTCAGGCGACCGTGGACTCGGCCGTCCAGGCGATGCGCGAGGGCGCGTACGACTACATCGAGAAGCCGCTCAACGCGGACAAGCTCAATCGCCTCAAGGCCCTGATCCCGAAGGCGCTCGAGAAGTTCGCCGTGCAGCAGAAGAACCGCGAGCTGTCGAGCAAGCTCGAAGGCCTGACCCACTACGGTGAGCTGACCGGCCAGTCGGAGGCGATGCGCAGCGTCTATCAGGTGATCGACGCCGTCGCTCCGTCCACGGCGAGCGTGCTCATTCTCGGCGAGAGCGGGACGGGCAAGGAGCTCGTCGCGCGCGCCATGCACTCGAAGAGCGAGCGCGCGAAGGGTCCCTTCTTCGCCCTCAACTGCGCCGCGCTGCCGAAGGAGATCCTCGAGAACGAGCTGTTTGGCCACGAGAAGGGCGCCTTCACCGGATCGACCAACGAGAAGCCGGGCGCCTTCGAGATGGCCAGCGGCGGGACGATCTTCCTCGACGAGGTCGCCGAGATGACGACCGATATCCAGGTCAAGCTGCTACGCGCCCTGGAGACTCGGCAGGTTCGCCGTCTCGGCGGTAAGAAGGAGATCACCGTCGACATCCGCATCGTCGCCGCGAGCAACAAGAACCTCCAGAAGGCGCTCGCCGACGGCGAACTGCGCGAGGACCTCTACTATCGGCTCGCGGTCGTTGAGATCTACCTCCCGCCGCTCCGCGATCGCGCGAACGACATCCAGCTCCTCGCCAAGGAGTTTCTCCATCGGTTCTCGCAGGAGAATGGCAAGAACATCGAGGGGTTCGACGACGCTGCCTGGAATTGGATCGTGGGGTACCACTGGCCAGGCAACGTGCGCGAGCTGAAGAACGCGCTCGAACGCGCCGTCATCATGTCGCGCGGAAACACGATCGCCGCGGCGGACGTCATTCCGCGGCACCCGCACAACGCCGGGGCGCTGGCGCCGCTGACGATCGACGCTGGCAACGTAACCGTCGCCGAGGCGCGGAAGCTACTTGTGCTCCGCACCCTTGCCCAGACCGGCGGCGACGTAGATCGTACGGCGAAGCTTCTCGGGTTGAGTGGCCAGGAGGTCCAGCGCGAGCTATCGGCGCTCCTCAACGGACACGGCGGAGCCGCTGGCGCGAGCCATGCTTCAACACCGAAAGCGAGCAGTGCGGAGAAGGAGAAGGGGAAGAGCAAGCCCGCTCCGCCCGCGAAGGGCAAGAAAAAATAACCGTCGGCGGCCCCAGTGGCACGCCGAGCGACGTCAACGAGTTGGAGGATGAAGGACATGAGCGACTACGAATTCGACGATGACGAAGCGTTCGTCGTGATTGAGCGGCAGCCGGCGGGAATCGGTTCATTCCTGCTCGGCGCCGCCATCGGCGCCGGGATCGCACTGCTCATGGCGCCGCAGAGCGGCGAAGAGACGCGGCGCGAGATCAAGCGCGGTGCGAAGCGCGTAAAACGCGCGGCGCAGAGCGCCGTTGAGGACGCGACCTCGAAGGTGAGCGACACCTTCCAGGAGGCGCGACGGCAAGTCGAAGAGCGCATCGACGCGGCGCGGCAAACGATCGAGCTGAAACGCGAGCAGGTGCTCCGCGCGATGGACGCCGGCCGCGAGGCGGCGCGTGACGCGAAGGGCGAGCTCGAGCGCCGTATTGCCGAAACGAAGGCGGAGACGCGTGCCGCTTACGATGCGGGCGCCGGCGTTGCGCGCGACGCGCGCACCGGCGCCGAACGATCCGCCGCGAGGGCGGCGGTCCGGGCCACGCGGGCACGCGAGCGCGCTGGAGTGGTGGAGGATGAGCTGGATGGCGTGTAGCGAGGCGCGGGCGTAGAACCGCCCGGCCATGGCGCGCCGACCACTTCACACCCGTCTCTACTGGACCGCTCGCGACTACGCGAAGCGCGTCTGGGACAATAGCGGGGAAGACAACATCTTCTTCCTTGCCGGGGGGATCGCGTTCAATCTGCTGTTGGCAGCGGTCCCCTTCATGCTGCTCCTCGTCGCCGGGCTGGCGATGATTCTCAACCAGTCGACGTCCGCGTCGAGCGCCGAGGTGAATGCGTTCCTCGACCGGCTCATGCCTCCACAAGCCCAGTCGGCGTCGTCACCCATCCATTCGTTGCTCGACGACATCCTTCAGGCAAAGGGTGCGGTCCGGTTCTGGAGCGCGATCGGCTTCATCTGGTTCACTACGCGCCTCTTCGGATCGCTGCGCAGCGTGCTCGCCGAGGTGTTCGACATCGAGCAGGATCGCGGTATCATCGACGGCAAGATCTTCGACGCCAAGATCACGGTCATCGCCACGCTGCTGTTCGTCGGCTACACGTCGCTCAACGCCTACCTCACGATCGCGACGACGCGGGGCTTTCGCGTGCTCACGGACGCTGGTCTGCGTACCGAGGTGATGGGACAGCTCGAGTATTTCTTCGGACGTCTGCTCGCCTTCGTCTTCATAACGACGATGTTCTTTTCGCTCTACAAGTTTCTGCCGAACCGGAAGATTCGATGGCAGACGGCGATGATCGCGGCGACGTTCTGCAGTGTGATGTTCGAGATCGCGCGGAATCTGTTCACCGCGTACGTGCAGAACTTCAACCCCGGGTCACTGTACACAGGAACGCTGACGGCAATCGTGGTCGCCGTGGTATGGGTCTACTACGCGTCGGTGATCTTCATACTGGGCGGCGAAGTGGGACAGGTGGCCGAGCTGCGGCGCGTGCGGCGGATGCAGCGCGAGGTGTTCACAGAGTAGTCGCGCCCGGCGAAAGACGGGGCGGAGGGCTGAGGATTCTGTGGGTGAATGGCGGCCAGCCGAACGTCTACTGGCCCGAAGGTTGCCTGACATCGATTTGAACGCCCATACCCCTGGAGAACTACGATGAACAGAGCTGCAGTCGCTGTCGCCCTTGCCGCGGTCGCGGCGCTCGCCGCTTGCAAGAAGACGGGCGAGGGTGAGTACGAAGTACAGAAGCCGGTCGTCGGCGTCCAGTCGGACACGATTCATACGCCGACAGTGGACGTCGGGACGGACACGACGAAGATCGTAACGCCCAAGGTCACTGTTTCGAAGGACACGACCAAGATCGTGACGCCGAAGGTCAAGGTGAACCCGCCGAAGCCGTAAGCTGACGCTCCAACGCCGAGAGCCCGCCATCACGGTGGGCTCTTCGTGTTTTCGGACACCTGTCATTCGATCCGGCGCCCGGGCATCTTACGCGCCATGACCGACACGCAAATCGTTGATCTCCGCAGCGATACGGTGACCCGTCCCTCCCCGGCGATGCGTCGGGCGATGGCGGAAGCCGAAGTCGGCGACGACGTGCTCGACGGCGATCCCACAGTGCGCGCGCTCGAGGAGCGCGTGGCGTCCCTGCTCGGCAA
>Ga0307312_10000721_pt1 | contig 16051 bp, 13 predicted proteins | sample ER_DNA_202_FD_194489 | JGI IMG/M metagenome (GOLD analysis project Ga0307312, IMG submission 194489) | Bulk soil microbial communities from the East River watershed near Crested Butte, Colorado, United States - ER_DNA_202 | ecosystem: Environmental > Terrestrial > Soil > Floodplain | place... | reverse complement strand
CCACGAGCTCGAGCATCTGGTCCGGCGTGCCCGGGAACGTGAGGCGGTGATAGAAGTGGGTGATGTGAGCGGGCGCCTCTCCCCGCCGGCCGATCTCGATCGCCTCGCGGAACGGGTCGAGGAAGCGGTCGCCGAGCGAGTACCGGACGTGGGTGTGGTAGATGCCGTCGAGCCTGGCCGCCTCGTTGGCGAGCGCGGCGAGCTCGTCGGTCGTGGCGTAGGCGCCGGGCGGATAGTCGAGACCGCTGCTCACCCCGAAGGCACCCTGCTCCATCGCCTCGCGAAGTCGAGCGCGCTGGTCGTCGGTCGCCGCCTTCGTGGCCGGCGCGTCGTCCCAGCCGAGGGCCGCGATCCGGAGCGGCGTGTTGCCGACGAGCTGGGCGACATTGACCGCGGTGCCGGTGTCGTAGCGGGCGAGGACGTCCTCGACGGTCGCCCAGTCGATCGTGATCGGCTGCCCGCGCGTGCTCGTGCCGCGCGCGCCGTCCGCATTGCGCGGGTCGCCATCGAGACCGGCGTTCATGTGAACCATGGCGTCCCGGTCGGCGGCGTTCGGGAACGGTGCGTAGCTCAGGCCGTCGACGCCGACGAGCTCGCTCGTCACGCCCTGGCGGACCTTCGCGCCGTGATCCGGATCGGCGAGGAGCATCAGGGCCGCGTGCGAGTGGAGATCGATGAAGCCGGGCGCGACGACCTTGCCGTGCGCCTCGATCGTGCGGGCAGCTTGCGGCCATTCCGTCCCGGGCGCGAGCTCGCGAATCCGGCCGTCGTGGATGGCCAGATCGCCGTTCCGTGCTGGCGCCCCCGTCCCGTCGACGATCGTGCCGCCGATGATCAGGAGGTCCGCGGGATCGCTCATCGCTGCCTCGAGATCCGGGCCGTCAAGCCGACCGTGATGCGTCCAACGCGGCCAACAGCGTTCGGGGCCGCGTCGGGGCGTCGATTGACGCGCCGGGCACGCCAAAGAACGAAGGAGGCGCCGCCACGGACCGGATCAACGGCCGCCTTCGACCGTTGTTCGTCGTTTGCCGCGTGTGGCGCGTGAATGACGAGTGAAGGACCGGTTGACGATGAGGCAAATGGGTGGACGAACAATTCGGTTCGATGGGAACCAAATCGGGTCCCGCGGATCGGGCCCGACGCCGAATCACCGAGGACGATCGACGCGTCCGGGCCGACATTGCGGCCGCGCGCCGGAATGCCGGGCTCAGCCAGGATGCCGTTGGGGCTGCATGCGGAATCTCCGGGTCCGCGGAGGGTCGAATCGAGAGCGGCGTCACCAGCATCGTGGACATTGGTGTCCTCGCGGCGATGTGTGCGGTGGTTGGCCTGGATCTGCGGCTCCGAGCCTATCCGGCGGGCGACGCGATCCGGGACGTCGGCCAGCAGCGCCTCCTCGAACGACTCCGCTTGCGCCTGCACCCGACCCTCCGCTGGTCGACGGAAGTCGCGCTTCCGATCGAAGGGGATCGGCGCGCCTGGGACGCGGTGATCCGCGGTCCCGGCTGGCGGCTGCCCGTCGAGGCTGAGACCGTCCTCGACGATCTCCAGGTTCTCGAACGTCGGCTTGCGCTCAAGCAACGTGACGGTGCCGCGGATCACGTGATTCTTCTCGTCGCGGATACACGACGGAATCGGCGGGCACTCGCCGCCGCACCCGGTGCCTTCGCGGCATTGCCCCTTCGGACCCGCGACGTGCTCCGAGCGCTCGGCGCGGGCCGCGACCCCGGCGGCAGCGGCATCGTCATCCTCTGAACTCACGGCGCGGGTGGCTCGTCGGACCACGACTGGAGCTCCAGGATGTTGCCCTCCGGATCGGTCACGTAGGTCCAGGTCACGAACCGGCCGTCCGCGGTCTGGAGCGTGACGATGTCGCCGACGACGCCACCGCCCGCCGCAAGCACTGCCGCGCGCGCGGCGGCGACCGATGGAACGGCGAACGCGATGTGCTGAAACCCGGGCCGGTTGACCATCGGGAGCAACCCGTCGGGCATCGACGAGAACTGGTAGATCTCGAGCGTCGGGCCGTCCGGTCCGTGGCCGGGCAGCCGGAGATGCGCGCCGCGCAGGGCGGCGCCCGGGACGGCGGTGCCACGCTCGAGATCCGGACCGGAGTAGTCGCGCTCCGGCGGCACGAGGACGCACCCGAACATCGCGATGTAGAAGTCGGCCAGCGTGCGCCAGTCGCGTGCGATCAGGTTCACGTGGCCGAATCGAGCGTCGATCACGACGGTCCCTCAAGCGATCGCCCGCGGACCCACGCGGCGCGGACCATCGACGGGTCGCCGCGGAAGATCAGCCGGCTGACGAGCAGCGACGGGTCGTCGAGGAGCCCGGCGCCGTCGAGCTCCGGCCCGAGCGGCGCCGTCGCACCGGGATCGACGGCGATGAGGTCAGCCTCCTTGCCCGCCTCGATCGAGCCGATCCGATCGTCGAGCCCGAGCGCCCGGGCACCGTCGAGGGTCGCCAGGCGCAGCCACTCGAGCGGCCCGAGGGCCGGGGCGGGCGAGGGCGCGGGCGCGGTGGTGGTGGCGGTGGCGGCCGGAGACGCAGACCCATGCGACGACGACGACGCTGCGGCCCGCAGCGCCTGCTGCGCGTAGGCCCCGGTCCGCATGACCCCGAACATCGAGAGCTCCGCACCACCGGACACGTCCGAGCCCAGACCAACCCGGAGCCCGGCGGCCAGCCGATCCGCCAGCGGCATCACCCCCGCTCCGATGAACAGGTTCGAGGTCGGGCAATGGGCGACGCGCGTGCCGGTGTCGGCCAGGCGGGCCTCCTCCCGCGGCGACAGGTGGATTGCGTGGGCAAGGACCGATCGCGGACCAAGAGCTCCCGCCCGGTCGTAGACGTCGACGTAGTCCCGCGCGTCGGGGAACAGCCGCGCGACCTCGTCGATCTCCGCGCGGTCCTCGGAGACGTGGCTCTGCCACCAGCAGCCGAGGTCGGCGGCGAGCGCCGCCGACTCGCGCAGCAGCTCGGCGGTGCACGAGATCGCGAACCGCGGGGTCACCGCATAGCCGAGCCGTCCGTCGGCCGCTCCGTGCCAGCGTTCCGCCAGGGCACGGCTCTCGCGCAGCGTCCGCTCGAGGATCGTCGACGGCTCGATCGTCGGGTCGTAGGTCAGCCGATCCATCATCACCTTGCCGAGGATCGCCCGGATCCCGTGCGCCTCCGCCGCACGGAAGGCGGCGTCCATCGCGGCCTCGTACACGACGCCGTAGGCCAGGACCGTCGTCGTGCCGGCCGCCGCGAACGCCCGGAAGATCGCCGGCGCGAGCCGCTCCGCGACGGCCGGGTCGGCCCACGAGCGCTCGGTCGGAAAGGTCAGGCGGTCGAGCCAGTCGAGGAGCGGCAGCGCATACCCGAGCCCGGCGTTGGGCACCTGCGGCAGGTGAGCATGGAGATCGACCATCCCGGGCAGGACGACCCACGGCCGCAGGTCGATGGCGTCGGCGGGGGCACCGCCGGGCCGGTCCGCGACCGAGCCGGCCGACCCGATCCGCCCCTCCGCATCGACCTCGACCAGCCCGTCGGCGAGATCGAGCGTCCCGCCCGCGGTCAGCGGCGACACGACGCGCGCGCGCACGAAGAACGGTGGCGCCGTGGGCACGGGTGTCGGGGACATCACCCGATGATAGGCGGCCCGCCGCGGCCGGAATCGCCGATCAGCGCCAGCCGGGCGCCATGCGACCTCGGTGCCCTACGACCCCGTCACGATGGACGTGTCGACGAGGTCCGTCGTGGTCACCGGCTTCGGAACGAGGCCCAGGGACGTCATGAAGGTCACCGTCTTGTCCCACGAAGCCGTGTCCACCGCGCCCGTGATCGGCGGGCGGGCCGCGGCGCCATTCGGGCGCCAGTCGGCGATCGTCGCCGCGAGGATCGCCTCCTGGAGCGGCCGGTTCTTGGCGAGATCCGGCACGGCCTTGATCGCCGCGTCGACACCGACCGACGGCGTCGCCGCGATCTCATTCATCGCCTTGAGCGTCGCCCGGACGAAGCCCGCGACCGCGTCCTTCTTGCTCGCCAGTGTGGCCGTGCCGACGATGATCCCGGGTCCCGGCAGTGGCGTGACATCGTCGACCCGCAGGACCGTGACCGTCTCGCCGGTCAGGGCGAGCTGGACCGGCTCGTTGTTGTCGAACCCGGTCGCGGCGTCGACGGCGCCGGTGGCCACGGCGGCACCCTGGCCGAAGTCGGGGTATTCGATGACCGTCAGGTCGCTCGTCGTGTGGCCCTTCGACGCGAGCAGGGCTTGGAGCATGATCCACGACGAGCCGTACTTGCCGGGGATCCCGAGCTTCTTGCCGACCAGGCCGTTCGCGTCGGTGATGCCGCTGCTCGCCTTGGCGAAGACGATCGAGGGGAACTTGGCGTAGACCGTGGCCACGTATCTGATCGGGATGCCCTGACTGACGGCCGGGATCACGCTCGTCCCGTCGGACAGGCCGAGGTCGAGCGTCCCGGCCCCGACCTTCGGCACGAGGTCCGCGTCGATCGCGTTCTGGAACGTGATCGTGAGGCCCTCGGCAGCGTAGTAGCCGGCCTGGTCAGCGCGATAGAAGGCCGCGAACTGGACGCTCGGGATGTAGCCGAGACCGACGTTCAGGGTCGTTGGCGCGGCCGAGGCAGACGGGGCCGACGATGCCGACGAGGACGTCGGCGGCGGGCTCGTGTTTGGCGAGCACGCGGCGGCGAGCAGGGCGACGATCGCGATGCCGATCACGGCGAGTCGCGAGCTGATGGGATGACGGCAGGGCACGCGGTTCCTCCTGGGGGTCTCGGGCTCGATGGGTCAGCGAACGCCCACGAGGCGGCGCTCGGCGAGGACGACGAGGAGATAGCAGGCGATCCCGAGCAACGCGATCGTCGCGAGGGTCGCGAACATCAGCGGGTAGTCGAACAGGCTGCCGCGGGCGAGGTTGATGAGGACGCCGAGGCCCTTGTCGGCGCCCGCCCACTCGCCGACGATCGCGCCGACGACGGCCAGGGTCGCGCCGACCCGGAGACCGCCCAGGATGGACGGCAGGGCCGCGGGGATCTCGATCGTGGTGAGGACCTGGCGTTGCGTGGCGCGCAGGGACGCCGCGAGCTCGAGCAGCCCGCGGTCGACCGAGCGGATCCCGACCATCGTCGCGATCGCGACCGGGAAGAAGACGATCAGCCCGCAGATCACCACCTTGGCGAGCAGGCCCGGCCCGAACCACAGGGCGAGGAGCGGGGCGAGGGCGAGGATCGGGACGGCCTGGGCAGCGACGAGATAGGGCGACACGAGGCGTTCGACGAGCCGCGAGCGGGCGATCAGGTAGCCGGCCGCCAGCCCGAAGCTGGCCCCGGTCACGAACCCGAGGGCGACCTCGACGAGCGTCGTCCAGGCATGCGGCTCCATCGTGCCGTCGGCCCACGCACCGACGAATCGGCCCAGGACCACCTCGGGGGCCGGGAGGATGAACGCGAGTCCGGCGACGATCGCGGCCACCTTCCAGACGACCACGAAGACGACGAAGGCGACGACGATCGGCCAGAGTTGGACGACCGGGCGACGGGTCGACGGATCGCCCGGGACCGGAGACGGCACGGGTGCGGGCTCGCGGAGCGGATCGATCGGCAGGACCGACGCCGCCGAAGCCCCCGACGCCGATGCGGTCGACGCCGACCGGCGCTCGGGGCTGGCCAGATCGCGGCTCACGCGACCTGCTCCGTCAGCGCGAGGTTCGCCCGGATCTCGGCCGCCGCGCGGGAGGCGAGGGCCTCGTCGAGGAGCTCCAGCGAGCGCGGCCGCGGGGCGTCGATCCTTACCTCGGCGGCGACCCGGCCCGGCCGGGGCGTCAGGACCAGGACGCGGTCGGCGACGAGGATCGCCTCGGGGATGCTGTGGGTGACGATGACGATCGTCGTGCCCATGCTCTCCTGGAGGCGGAGCAGGTCGAGGTTGAACCGTTCGCGCGTCAGCGCGTCGAGGGAGCTGAACGGCTCGTCGAGGAGGAGCACGTCGGGCGCCAGCGCCAGCGCCCGGGCGATCGCCGCGCGCTGGCGCATCCCGCCGGACATCTGGACCGGTCGCAGCCCGGCCGCATCCTCGAGTCCGACGGCGTGGAGGAGCTCGGCGAGGCGCGCGGCCCGGCGTTCCGGCGACCAGCCCGCGAGCTCGAGCGGGTACGTGATGTTCCGCGCCACCGATCGCCAAGGCAGGAGGCGTGGCTCCTGGAAGACCAGCCCGATCCGGTCGTCCGGCTCGGTGATCGCGCGGTCGTCGAGCGTGATCCGGCCGCGTTCCGGGGCGAGCAGCCCGGCGGCGACCCGCAGGAACGTCGACTTGCCACAGCCGTTCGGGCCGATCAGGGCGACGATCTCGCCGCCGGAGACGTCGAGCGACAGGCCGTCGAGGGCGACCGTCGGGGCGGCGCCGCGGTTCGGCGGGCGGAACGCCACGCGGATGTCGTCAGCGACGAGCCGGCCGGGCCGGGCGGCTCGTGGCCCCCTCATCGCCCCACCCCGGCTCGGGCCGCTTCCGGTTGGCCCGGTGGGGGCGACCCGTCCGTGACGCTCGATTGGAGCGTGCGGACGATCGGGGAGATCGCCGGATGGAGGCGCCGATACGCCTCGTACGTCGCGTCGTAGCGGTCGCGGTTCGCCGGGTTCGGCGCGAGCCGGCGCGACGAGCGGGTCATGCCGCGAATCGCGGCCGGGAGATCCGGCCATGCCCCGACGGCGGTCGCCGCCAGGATCGCCGCGCCGGCGACCGCCGTCTCCAGGACCGCCGGCACCTCGACGGTGAAGCCGGTCACGTCGGTCTTGATCTGGTTCCAGGTCTCGCTTCGGGCGGGGCCGCCACAGACCCGCATCGTGCCGACCTCGACACCGGCGGCGAGGATCGATTCGGCTACGTGGCGGATCGCGAACGCCGACGCTTCGAGGATCGCCCGCGTCAGGTGGCCCCGGCCGTGACCCAGCGCGAGCCCGACGAACGCGCCCCGGGCCGTCGGATCCCAGAGCGGCGATCGCTCGCCGGCCAGGTACGGCAGGAAGACGACGCCGTCGGCACCGGCCGGGATCGCCCCCGCCTCCTCGATCAGGTCCGCTGTCGTTGCCGCGCCGTGGAGGACCTCGACCCGCAGCCAGTCGACCGCGCGGCCGGTCGCCGCCATCGCGCCGCCCACGGAATAGAGCCCGGGCAGCGGCGCGATCGTCGAGAAGGACCCCGGCACGAAGAGTGGCCGATCCCAGTACACGCCGAACCCGCCGGCCGACCCGCCCGGATCCATGGCGTCGCCGGCCCGGACCATCCCCGCGCCGTGGAAGCTCGCCCATGCGTCCACCATGCCCGCGACGACGGGAATCGAAGCTCGCAGGCCCAGCGTGGCCGCGGCCTCGCCGTCGAGCGGCCCGACGATCGACCCGGCCTCGATCGCGGGAGGAACCTTGGCGCTTGGCAACCCGACGGAGTCGAGCGTCACGGCGTCCGGGAAGGGCTGCCCGGCCGCGAGGCTCGTCGCCGCCCGGCCGGTGAGGCGCATCGCGATGAAGTCCCATGTCGCGAGGTACGAGCGGGTCGCGGCGGCGGCCGCAGGCGCGGATCGCTCGAGCCAGAGGGCCGCCGGAAGGCCCGCCAGGCTCCAGCCCTCGAGACCGGTCGCGGCGGCGAGCTCGTCCTGCTCGGCCGTCGCTCGGGTGTCCTGCCAGATGATCGCCGGGTGCGTGGCGCGGCCCGCGTCGTCGACGGCGACGAGCGTCGGCCCGTGGCCGTCGATCCCGATCGCGACCACGTCGCCCGCGTCCGCGCGGAGCAGCTCGCGGACGGCCAGCCCGATCGCGCCCCACCATGCCTCCGGGTCCTGCTCCGCTCGACCCGTCGCCGGATCCGCATCGGTCGCGTAAGCACATCGGGCGAGCCCGAGAAGACGCCCGTCGAGGCTGACGAGGCCCGCCTTGACCTCGGTCGTCCCGAGATCGATCGCGAGGACGACGGCCTCGCGGCCCGGCCCGCCGCCATTGCCGGGGGTCATGGCGCGGTCACGCCGCTCGACCCGAGTCGTCGAGGGCCACGACGGCCTCGGCCGTTCGCTGGTCGGTGACCAGGTGTGTGATCAGCCCGCCGCGCAGGGCGCCGAGGATCGGCCGGACCTTGCCGGAGCCGCCCGCGACGCCGATCCGCACCGGAATGCGATCGAGCTCGCGGGCGTCGAAGGCGATCGTCCGGTCGCGGAGCGCGTCGCAGACGAGCAGGCCGTCGATGTCGAACGGGCTGACGAGGACCTCGCCGACCGCGCCCGACCGGTCGAGCTCCGTCGCGACCTCGGTCCCGAGGGCGGCCGCGCTCCAGACCGGCCCGCCGATCCCGAACGCCGCCACCTCGAGCCGATCCCACAGGTCGAGGATCCGCCGGACCCCGGCGTGGGCGCACAGCGCCGTCTTCGTCGCCGGATCGTCGACGAGGCCCGGCGCGAGGAGCCCGAGCGGGACGCCACCGATGCCGTCGGCCACCCGGCGGAACGGCTCACGGGCCGGCCCGCCGAACCAGTAGCCGCCGGCAAGCGGGACGACCGTCGCACCTGTCTCGTGGAGCGGCTCGTCTGCGGCGATGGCGTCGGCGACCGCGGAGATCGAGGCCCCGTCGCCGATCCCGACGACGGCTCCATCGCGGATCGCGGCCCGAAGGACGTCGGCGGCGAGCCGGCCGATCATCCGGCGGCTGATCTCCTCGGGTCCCACGAGCGCGGGCGCGAGGTGCACCGCGGAGAGCCCGAACCGGCGCACGATCGTCTCGGCGGCCGGCGAGCCGGCGGACGCCTGGTCGACGATCCGGATCTCGACGATCCCCTCGGCCCGGGCGCGCTTCAGCAGCCGCGACACCTGCGGTCGGGTCACGCCGAGGAGCTCGGCGACGCGGGATTGCGTCTCGCCGAGCTCGTAGTAGAGGCGACTCGCCTGGATCAGCTGCTGGACGTCTGACACGCGATCTCCGGGTCTCTGGATCGTCCGCACATCTGCACGTTACAGATGTGCATGTTGGCGCAGTGTGCGGCGTCCGCGGCCGATCGTCAATCCGGCCCGAATCGGAACGGCCCGGGCGTGGCCCGGGCCGTTCGTGCGCGAGGGCGAAGGACCCTCAGCTGGGGGTCGGCCCCAGCGCGTGGTGGGTGTGCTCGTAGCCCTGGTGCGGGGTCCCGATGAACGGGAAGGCCGCCAGGAAGGGCACATCATTCTCGTCGACGCCGTCGCCGATGAGGTTGTTCGGGCTGCGGTTCGGCACGCCGAGGACCGCGTTGAGGGTTGGGCCGTAGCCCTCGAGGAGGGCACGGACCTCGATGTCGGTGACGTCGTCGCCGAGCCGGCGCCCGTTCGGGAAGCCGCACAGGTCGCCGTCGATGGCGCCGAGCCGGCTCGGGGTCCCGCCACCGGTGACCCCGAAGACGCAGGCACCCGCGGCGTTCGGCTTGATCCCGGTGTTGACGCGCAGCAAGTCGGCCTGCGTCGAGCCGGTCCGGGTGAAGTGGAGGCCACCCGGGACCACCGCCGAGCTTGGGATGTCCAGACCGGTCAGCAGGATCGCGACGAGGTCGTTGCGATTCGTCGTGGCCGGCGTGTCGAGGGCGTCGTACAGGACGTTGGCGACCGCAGTCAGCTCGGGAGCCTTGTAGTACTTCGCGAACTGGCTGTCATGGTTCGGGGTCTGGCGGTTCCAGTAGTCCTTCTTCTCGCGGGGGATGATCACCTCGTTGATCAGCGGGTTGCCGAGGCGTGAGACCTGGACCCACGGACCGCTGGAGCTCATCGTCCCGTTGGCGTTGAGCGTGCGCGTCATCTGACGGCTGGCCGTCGCCCAGATGCCGAGGACGGCGTCGGGGTCGTTCGGGCCGGTCGGCTGATGGTGATCCTTCGTCAGGTGGCTCAGCGGGACGTCGATCGCGATCGAGTTCGTGTTGAACCCTCCGACCCCGTCCACGCCGGCTGCCGCGGGCAGCGGGATCGCGTGCAGCGGGTTGAAGTTGCGGAGTCCCGCCAAATCGAAGATCGAGCCGAGATCGACGAAGAAGGCGTCGTCGCGCTGGCCGGCGAAGGTCTTCGTGCCGTTGGCGAGGGTCTGGACCGCCTGGGCGGCCGTGCCTGCGTAGTCGGGAGTGGATCGCGGTCCGACGTTGACCGGCGGCGTTCGCAGACCGGATCCGATCGTCAGGCCATTGCGCTCGACGCTGTAGGTCTGCTTCACGAGCAGGTTCGGGTCGGTCAGGCTGGTGACGGGCCCGTCGTTGTACAGGAAGGTCGGGATCCCGGCGAAGTTCGTCGAGGTGTTCCGGGTCCGGAACTTGAACCGGTAGGTGACGTCGGCCTTGCCGTCGCCGTTGTTGTCGATCTTGATCTCGTAGCGGACGGTCGGGTCGAACGGGAAGAAGTTCGGGCCGCCGGCCGGCTCCTCGAGCGGCACGTAGTTGGCGATGATCGTCAGCTTCGTGTTGTCGTTGGGGTCGAGGAAGGCGTAGAGGTCGGTGTTGTCGGCCGCCGGGTCACCGGCGATGAGGGGCGCCTCACGATGGCTCGAGGCCAGGATCCCGCCGACCGAGGTGGTCGCGAGGATCAGGGCGCCGGCGATCGCGGCTGCCTTGGATCGTGTGGACACGGATCGTCTCCCGGTAAGGGCTGGGGCAGAGCCCGAACGTCCCTCGGGCGCTGGATTGGCAATGCAGCTCCGGTGCGTCGCGACTCCTCACCGGTGGCGCTGTCGAGGGGTGTTCGCGGCGACGGGGCTTCCGGATGAACGACACCGGCGGCCGTTCGAGCGGAGCGCCTCGAGGTCCGGGGCGCGGTCCCCCCCGGTCAACCGCCGAGGCCGGCGAGCAGCCGACGCGCCTCCGCGGCGCCCGTGGCGGAGAAGCCGGAATCGGTCGCGAGCGCGAGGGCCAGGTCGCGCCGGGCGTCCGAGCGCCTGCCGAGTGCCGCCTCGATCGCCCCGGCGTGGTAGCGCAGGATCGGGTCGATCGAGCCCAGCCGGAGGGCCTCGTTGACATCGGTCAGGGCCTCCCGATCGCGACCGAGTCGATGGAGCGCCCAGGCCACGGCGTCGGCGGCCCGGACCGTCGGCGTCGCGGCGTGAGCTGCCGTCGCGTGGGCCAGGGCGGACGTCGGGTCGCCGTGATCGGCTTCGAGCAGAGCCAGATCGACGTCGACGACGACGCCGGCCGCCTGGAAGAGCTGGATCTCGGCCCGCGCAAGGTCGTAGCTCTTCGCCGCGGCGGCCGCGTCCCCGGCCGCGGACTGGGCGTCGCCGAGGGCGATGACGTACTCGGGCAACGGAACGACCGCCGCCGCCTCGCCGAACCGGTCGATCGCCTCGTCGAGCTTGCCGGCCGCGACCGCCAGCCGACCCTCGCCGGCCAGCGACGGCGCGTGGTTCGGGACGAGTACCAGCGCCGAACGATAGGCGTCGGCTGCGCCGGCCGGGTCGCCGCTCGCCACGAGCAGGTTGCCGAGCAGAGCGTCGACGTAGGCCGTGTTCTCGGGCGCGAGCCCCGGCGCCGTGGCGGCGGCGCGCATGGCGGTGAGGGCCGCGGGCAGTCGCCCGCGCAGCTCGGCGAGGTACGAGACACGGGCGAGCGTCGTGAGGTCCGAGCTCAGGCCGAACATGATCCCTGCCGCCTTGTCGGCGTCGTCGTAGCGGCCGAGCTCGACCAACGCGTCGACCTCCGCGGCGTGGGCCGCGACGAGCGACGGCGATAGGCTCAGCGCCTTCCGCGCGGTCACCAGCCCGTCAGCGAACTCGTGCTTGCCCAGCTGGATCCCGGCGACGCCGACGAGGGCCTGCCCGTCGTCCGGGCGGAGCCGTAGCGCCGCCTGGAACGCCTCCATGGCGGGGGCGTAGAGGGACGGATCGGCCGTCTCCCGAACGCGCTGGGCAAGGGCGAAGCCGAGGTCGCGCTGGGCGTCCGCATCGCTCGGATCGGCGGTGACGAGGGCCTGCAGACGCGCGATCTCGGCCACCGTCGGCGAGGTCGCCACCGGGGCCGACGCCGGCGGGGACTGCGAGGCCGCGGGCGCGGGTGTGCGAGGGGACGGCGACGCAACTGGCCCGGATGACGCACGCGCGACGGACGGGGCCGCCGAGGGCGCACTGGTCGAGCAGCCGGCGATTAGCAGGGCGAGCAGGAGCGCCGGCCGGCGCGGCGAACGGATCACGACCGGGATTCGCAGGCGTCGACCGATGCGGATCAGTGCAACGTCCCGTTCACGGCCTCACGTCGGCGCGGATCTCCCAGGCTGGGACCGTCCCGACCGCGACGTCGGAAAGGACGTAGAGCGCGACGCCGAGCGTCGCTCGATGCGGCGGCGGACAGTCGACGCACGCCCACTCCACGTCGACCGCCGCCGGGTCCTCGCGCGGGCCGACCGTGACGGTCGTGGACGGGCACACGATGTCGTGGTCCAGCGGCGCCCCGACGATCGGCAGATCGACGCCGACGTCTTTGCATGGACCCGAATATGCGTCGCGCGGCCAGGTCGCGACGATCGTCGCCGATGCTCCGGCGACGGGACGCACCCGAACGACCCAACCCTTGATGCCCGGGCCCTCGTCGGCGATGACGGAGCCATAGACGCGGAGGAGGATTCGATCTCGAACCGAGCCGGGGACGGGCGCGACGGCCTGCGTCGCGTAGCACAGGTCGAAGCGGGCAATGAGCCGGTCGACGGATCGGGCGCATTCCTGGTCAATGGGCCCGACACGGGCCGGCCCTGGCTGCAATCGAGCCGGCGAGGTCGCGATGAGCGCCCCGATCGGTTGCGCGGGCCCGGTCGACGGTGTTGCCTCTTCCGTCGGCCCGCAGGCGACGGCGGCGAGGCCGATCGCCGCGGCCGCGACTGTCGCCACCCATCGCGGTGCCCGAGTCAGATGACCCGCCCCGGGTTCAGGATCCCGAGCGGGTCGAGCGCCGCCTTGATCGAGCGCATGACGTCGATCACGTCCGGTCCGACCTGGTCCACGAGCGCGGCCCGCCGCGACAGGCCGATCCCGTGCTCGGCGGTGACGGTCCCGCCGAGGGCGAGGGCGGCCGCGAAGATCTCGTCGCGGACCGTCTCGGTCAGCTCGGGGGCGCGCGGATCGCCGTGCTCGAAGATGAAGTTCGGGTGCAGGTTGCCGTCGCCGGCGTGACCGAGGGTCGCCACCCGGACGCCGTGCCGGTCCGCGGCCGCCTGGATCGCGATCAGCAGTTCCGGGACGCGCCCTCGCGGGACCCCGACGTCCTCCATCCGTACCGTCCCGAGCCGCTCGAGCGCGCGGAGCGCCATCCGCCGGGCCTGGCGCAGCCAGTCGGCCTCGACCGGGTCCTCGGCCCGGACCGTCGTCGACGCTCCGGCCGCGTCGCAGGCGGTGACTGCGGCGTCCAGCTCGGCGGCCGCGGCGAGCGGGGCCAGGTCGCTCTCGATCAGGAGCATGGCCGCGGCTTCGCGATCGAGCCCGAGCTGGAACGCGTCGTCGACCGCGGCGATCGTCTCGTGATCCATGAACTCGAGCGTCACGAGGTTGATGCCCGCGGCGATGATCCCAGCGACCGCGTCGCCCGCCGCGGCCAGGGTCGGGAAGAAGGCGAGCATCGTCGACCGCGGCGCCGGCGCGATCCGCAGCCGGAGGGTCGCCTCGGTGATGATCCCGAGCGTCCCCTGCGACCCGACGAACAGGTGGGTCAGCGCGTAGCCCGCCACGTCCTTCACGGACCGTCCGCCGGTCCGGATGACGCGCCCGTCGGCGAGCACGACCTCGAGACCGAGGACGCTGTCGCGGGTCTGGCCGTACTTGACGCAGCACAGGCCGCCCGCGTTCGTGCCGAGATTGCCGCCGATCGAGCAGATCTCGTAGCTCGCCGGATCCGGCGCGTAGAACAGGCCCTCCGCCGCGACCGCGGCCTTCAGCTCGGCGTTGAGGATCCCGGGCTGGGTCACCACCACCAGGTTGGCGCGATCGATCTCGAGCACCCGGTTCATCCGGGTCAGCGCGATCGTCAGCCCGCCCTCGATGCCGGCCGCGCCGCCCGACAGGCCGGAGCCGGCGCCGCGCGGGACGACCGGCACCCGATGCTCGCTGGCGAGCCGGACGAGCCCGGCGACCTCGGCGGTCGTCTCCGGAAGCGCGACCGCGAGCGGCAGGCCGGCGCTCAGGTAGGCGGTCTCGTCGTTGCGGTACGCCTCGCGGTCGAGCGCGTCATCGAGGAGGCGGACACCCGGCAACGTCGATCGGATCGCGGCCAGCAACCGGGCGCCGGCAGCCGGGTCCGGAGGAGCGGTCGTCGCGTGCCTCGCCGTCTGCCCGGGTCGTTCGGTCGTCGCCATCGTGCCAGTCTATCGACGGTCGACCGATCGACACATCCGACCTAGCATGGCCGGGATGACCCGCCCTCCGCGCGTCGGCCGAACGCCCCTTCGCCTGTTCGTCGTCATCGCCTGCCTCGTCGTCCTTGCTGCGGCGATCGGGATCGAGCGGCTCGGCGACGGGTCGGCGGTCGCCGCATCGACGGCGTCGACAGGATCGGCGACGTCGACGGGCGATATCGCGACGGCCGCGCGCTCAGCGGAGCCACCCGCGCCGGCCACCGCCGTCGCCGCGGAGTCGGCGATCGCTCGAACGCCGGCACCCTCGCCAGGGACGGCCGGCGCCGGGCCGACCACCGACGGGCTCGTCCCTGGCACGGTCAACGCGACGAGCATCAACTTGTCGGCCGAATACGTCGCGACGGTCCGGCTGAACTTCGGCACCCGAAGCTTCCTGGTCTCCTCGACGATGACGGTCACGAACACCTCGGGCAAGGCGATCGACCGGCTCGAGCTGAACACGATCGCCGCCCGCCTGGGACAGATGACGCTGACCGTGACGCGCGTCGATGACGTTCCGGTTCACGCGACCGTCTCGGATCAGACGATCCATCTCCCGCTCGGTGGCATCCTCGAGCCGGGCGCGACGACGACCGTCCGGATCTCCTACCGGGCGATCCTCCGGAGCAGCACCACGGGTTCGAACTGGCTGTTCACGCGGGCCAACGGCGTGCTCGAGGCGCATCGCTGGCTGCCCTGGATCAGCATCCCGACGCCGTTCGATCGGCCCAACCACGGCGACCCGTTCGTCACCCCGGTCAGCCCCCACGTCCGGATCACGATCGTCGCCGACCGTCCCATCCGCTGGGCGACGACCGGCGAGCAGGTCGCCAGCAGCGGCATGACGAAGACGTTCGAGGCGCGCAACGTGCGGGACTTCGCGTTCGTCGGCGCGCCCGACTACCGGATCACCTCGGCGACGGTGAACGGCGTGATCATCCGCGTGCTCGGCCGGCCGGGCTTCCCGATCTCGACCGTCCTCGCGGCGGCGAAGGCGGCACTCAGCCGCGAGGCGAAGCTGCTCGGAGCCTACCCGTACCGGACCTACGAGATCGCCCAGACCGCGGGCGGATACGGGATGGAGTCACCCGGGCTGACCTGGATCCCGGCCGGCGCAGGCAGCCTCGCGTACCTGGTTGCCCATGAGACCGGCCACCAGTGGTTCTACGGCATCGTCGGCAACGACCAGGCCCGCCAGCCGTACGCCGACGAGGCGGCCACCGATTTCGTCGCTCGCTACATCCTGGGCCTGCGCCGGGCGTCGCGCTGCTCGACCGCCCGGCTCGACCTCTCGATCTACCGCTATTCGGCGGCCTGCTACTACGAGGACATCTACATCCAGGGCGGCAACTTCCTCGACGACACCCGGAGGAAGATGGGCTCGACCGCGTTCTGGGCGGGGATGCGCGACTACCTCGCGACGTACCGGTTCAAGATCGGCGGGACCAGGGCGCTGCTGAACATCCTCGACGCTCATACGCCGCTCAACCTGATCCCTCGATATCGGACTCGCTTCCCGAGCATGTACTGACGCGCCGGACCGTCGCCTTGGCCGGCGAGTCATGTAGCCGACATCCACGATCTCGAGTGCCAAGCCGGGTCACCACTCTCTCATGTCGCCCGTCACACGGCCAACTCATGCCCGCTGTCAGAGGCATCGAGCACTGACTGGAACCGACCCGACATG
>Ga0307312_10000719_pt1 | contig 16054 bp, 15 predicted proteins | sample ER_DNA_202_FD_194489 | JGI IMG/M metagenome (GOLD analysis project Ga0307312, IMG submission 194489) | Bulk soil microbial communities from the East River watershed near Crested Butte, Colorado, United States - ER_DNA_202 | ecosystem: Environmental > Terrestrial > Soil > Floodplain | place... | reverse complement strand
CCCAGTTCTGGACCTGGATGTATGGCGAGGCGGTCGGCGAGGATGAATTCGGCAATCGCTATTATCGCACCCGCGGTGGCAAGATCGACAAGACGCTCGGTTTCGAACGCCGGTGGGTAATCTACAACGGCTACACGGAAGCCTCGAGTGTGCCGCCATCGTGGCACGGCTGGCTGCATCATACGGTCGATACGCCACCGACACAGGAAAACTACAAACCGCGTTCGTGGCAGAAGCCGCACCGGCCGAACATGACCGGCACGCCGGGCGCTCTGCGACCTCCGGGCTCAACACTCGCCGCAGGCCGCCGGCCGAAAGCAACAGGCGATTACAAGGCCTGGAAGCCGGGAAGCCAGTAGTCGGCAATTGCACGGGAACTGCGCTTTGGCGGTAATGGACGAACTGTGGCGGTCGGGCTCCGCTGATCGCCCTTCCAACGCCGTATTCCCCGTGTTAACCGGACGTTGCCACCGGCGCAGAGCAAATCCACGCCGGCCAGGCGAAAAACCCGGGACTTGATGGCGCCTCGCATCTGTTCAGTCGCGATATTGACGGTGGCCGCTCTGGTGGCAACGCCAGCTGTCGCGCAGTTCGGTTCGATCTTCGGTCCGCCGCGGCCGCCGGCCGACGTGCCTCCGCCGCCGCCGGCCGACGTGCCTCCGCCTCCGCCGCCGCCTCCGTCCCGCCAACAGCAACAGCCTTACTACCCGAGCGGGCGCAGCGACGCGCCGCCATCGCAGCCGCTTCCTGCGCCGATGAACTTGCCGCCATCAAACCGTCCCGGCGGCGGCGGCATACAATCGCAGGAATTGCCGCCGCCGCCCGGTGGAGTGGTGGCGCCAGCACCGCCGCCAGGTCAGGCGCCGCAAGGCACAGCCACTGCGCCGGGTCAGACGCCGTCCGCTCTGCCGCCGGGTCCCGGTTCGCCACGCAATGCGCCGCAGCCGGCGAATACGGCCCCACAGCCGAGCGACGCGGTGGTCGTCGAACCGCCGGCGCAGCGGATCGTCAATCCGACCGCAGTTTTCTCCGGCCTCGACAAGATCACAGGCCGCATCATTTCATTCGACGTTGCGATCAACGAGACGGTGCAGTTCGGCGCGCTGCAGGTGACGCCGCGTGTTTGCTACTCACGGCCGCCGACCGAGACCCCCAACACGGACGCCTTCGTTGAAGTCGACGAGGTGACCCTGCAGGGCGAGATCAAGCGCATCTTTACCGGCTGGATGTTCGCCGCGAGCCCGGGTCTGCATGCAGTCGAGCATCCGATCTACGATGTGTGGATTACCGACTGCAAGGGCGGGCAGGCCCCGACTGTCGCGGACGCGCCAGAGGCGAAGCCGGCCGCGCGGCAACAGCAGCAACAACAACAGCAACGGCGACAGCCGTCACCGCCGCCCACGGCGCAGCGCACTCCGCCACCACCACCGCCACCTCCGACTGCACAACGCACGCCGCCGCCGCAGCAACAGCAGCAGCCGAGTCTCTTTCCATTCCCGTTCCTTCGGTGATGGCCTTGCGCCGTCGGAGGAGCTAGCCTTCGACGCGAATAGTGCTCAGCGCTTTCCCGCCGCTCAAGGCCTGATCAAGCGGCAGAGCGGCAAAATCGGCTTCGCCGGTGAGCGCTTCCTCCAGCAGCCGGTGATAGCGCCGCTTCGGAACGTCGACAGCGCCGAACGTTCTCAGGTGCTCGGTCACATATTGCGTGTCGAGCAGGCGATAGCCTCCCGCTCTCAAGCGCGCGACAAGGTGAACGAGCGCAATCTTCGAGGCGTCGCGCGCGCGGTGAAACATGCTCTCACCGAAAAATGCGCCGCCAAGCGACACGCCATAGAGGCCTCCGACCAGTTCGTTGCCGTCATAGACTTCGACCGTGTGACAGTGGCCGCGTTCAAAAAGCGCGCGATAGATGCGACGTATGCGCGCGTTGATCCAGGTGCGCGCGCGATCCTGTTTCGGCTCAGCGCAGCCTTCGATGACGGCGTCGAAGTCGCGATCGACATGGACTGTCCACGGTGTGGAGCGCACGGTACGCGCGAGCCGTGCGGGAACATGAAATCCTTCGAGCGGGATGATCCCGCGCATATCGGGCTCGATCCAATAGAGGGCCGGATCATCCGCGCTTTCAGCCATCGGGAAAATGCCGCAGGCATAGGCCTTGAGCAGCACATCCGGCGTGATCTCGATGAAGGCGTTCTCGCGATTTGCCATGGCCACTGTCCCGGCAACGAAAGTGCGATCCTAAGGCGCCGCCAGCCGTCGTTACAAGAGCGAGCCCGCCCTAGCTCTAGCTCTCCATGCCGCCGCGCGCGAGGAACTGTTCCAGCCAGTGGATGTGATAGTTACCGTCAATGATGTCCGTTTCGCGTACGAGCGCGCGAAATAGCGCCAACGTCGTTTCGATGCCATCCACAACCACTTCGTCGAGCGCGCGTTTCAATCGCATCAGGCATTCGGTGCGCGTCTTGCCATGCACGATGAGTTTTCCGACGAGTGAATCGTAGTAGGGCGGGATGCTGTAGCCTTGGTACACGGCGGAATCGATGCGCACGCCGAGGCCGCCGGGCGGATGGTAGTGCAGGATTTTGCCGGGCGAGGGGCGAAAAGAGACGGGGTTTTCGGCGTTGATGCGGCACTCGATCGCGTGGCCGTGGAATTTCACGTCGCTTTGCTTGATGGCAAGCGGGCTGCCGGCGGCAACGCGGATCTGCTCGAAAATCAGGTCAATGTCGGTGATCATCTCGGTCACCGGATGTTCGACCTGGATGCGCGTGTTCATCTCGATGAAATAGAACTTGCCGTCTTCGTAGAGAAACTCGACGGTGCCAACCCCCAGATAACCGATCTCGCGCATCGCTTTCGCCACCGTTTCGCCGATCGCATCGCGCGAACTCGCATTGAGCGCGGGAGAGGGGCCTTCTTCCCAGACCTTCTGGTGGCGCCGCTGCAGCGAACAATCGCGTTCGCCGAGGTGAATGGCGTGGCCTTTGCCATCGCCAAGCACCTGAATTTCGATGTGACGTGGCCGCTCGAGATATTTCTCGATGTAGACGGCGTCATCACCGAAGGCCGCCTTGGCTTCGGCGCGCGCCGTCGAAAGCGCAACTGAAAGCTCGCCTACGTGACGCGCGACTTTCATCCCACGGCCGCCACCGCCGGCCGCCGCCTTGATCAGAACCGGATAGCCGATGTCGGCTGCGATCTTGGTCGCTTCCTGGTCGGAGCCGATGCCGCCCTCCGAGCCGGGCACGACCGGAATGCCGAGTTTCTTTGCCGTGCGCTTGGCTTCGATCTTGTCGCCCATCAGGCGAATGTGCTCGGCCTTGGGGCCGATGAACTGCACACCGTGTTCGGCCAGTATTTCGGCAAAGCGCGCATTCTCCGAAAGAAAACCATAGCCCGGATGCACGGCATCGGCGCCGGTGATCTCGCAGGCCGACAGAATGGATGGAACGTTGAGATAGCTGTCCTTGGCGGCGGGTGGTCCGATGCACACGCTCTCGTCGGCAAACCGCACATGCATGGCATCCGCATCGGCCGTGGAATGCACGGCTACGGTCGGTATGCCGAGTTCCTTGCAGGCGCGCAGCACCCGGAGTGCGATCTCGCCGCGATTTGCGATCAGAATCTTATCGAACATTCTTCCGCTCACCGTGCGGCAGGTCCCGGGGAGATCGTGACCCTCACTCGATAATCACTAACGGTTCGCCGAATTCCACCGGCTGACCGTCCTCAAACAAAACTTGAATCACGGTGCCGCCGCGCGGGGCCGGAATCTGGTTCATCGTTTTCATCGCTTCCACGATCAGCAGCGTATCGCCGACTTTGACCTTGCTGCCGATATCGATGAAAGGCTTGGCGCCGGGTTCCGGCGCGGCGTAGGCAGTGCCGACCATCGGCGAGATCACCACGCCGGGATGTTTGGAAGGATCGATCGGTTTGACGGCGGCCTCCGCCCCCGGTTGCGGCGCTACTTCCACGCGTACCGCGGCGGAAGGAGCGGCCGTGGCTGCTATCGCGCGTGCCACGCGGATGCGTTTGCCGTCCTGCTCGATTTCGATTTCGGTCAGCCCGGTTTCGTCCAGGAGCGCCGTGAGCTCATGGATCAAATCCCGATCGATGATTGACTTGGGCGACTTTGACATCATGCGTCCACTGGCGCTCAACCCTTTTGCCTGGCGCCAAGCAGTCCGGCGAGCCCCGTGATCGCAAGGGCGTAGCCGTCGACACCAAATCCGGCGATCACCGCCTTGGCCGCTTTCGAAATATAAGAATTGTGCCGGAAGCTTTCGCGTGTGTGGATGTTTGTGATGTGCACCTCGATGGCGGGCATTTTCACCGCGAGGAGTGCATCCATGATGGCGATCGACGTCGTGGTGTAGCCGGCCGGATTGATGACGATGGCTCCGGCATCTTTCGCGTGCGCCTCCTGAATCCAGTCAATCAGTTCGCCTTCCCGGTTCGATTGTCGGAACACGATGTCGAGGCCGAACCGCTTGGCGGTCTCGGCGCACAGCTTTTCCACGTCGGCAAGCGTCGCACGTCCGTATTTTTCCGGCTCGCGGGTGCCGAGCAGGTTCATATTGGGCCCGTTGAGAACGTAGATTGTGGTTTTTGCCATGAATCCCCGTCCGCGCGCGCGATGCGCGTGAAACCAGCGCGCTTTATAAGTTGCCCGGAGGATAAGGGGAAGCCCGGATGACGCTCAGATTTTAGCTTTGCAGCTGCCCGGCATCTGGGTTTCGGCCGCTGCCCAATCTATGACCTCCTTGAGCGCCGTTAACCTTCTGCGGCCGGCGGCTTTTGCTTTTCCGAAGATCTCGATCTGGCGGTCCGCGCTGGTGCCTTGCGCTGCGATGACTTGGAGATGTCTGATCTCGTTCACACAGCCGAGAGCGTCGGCGTCTTCGGCGATGAAATCGATGACCTGATCGAGCCATTGCACAAGTGTGAGGGGCGAACGCGAGAACGGCTCGATAAAAGTCGCCCCGATGCCGTAGCGCTGGGCGTGCCATTTGTTCTCTTGGGTGATCGCGCGACCGACGCGGTCGAAGCCGGCATTCAGTGCCCGGTCGCGATCAAGCGCGCGCGCCAGGCAGCGAAACAGCGCGGCGACCGCGATGGCATCGTCCAATCGCGTGCAGCTGTCGGCGACACGCAATTCAATGGTCGGATTATTGAGCGAGGGCCGGATAGCCCACCAGATGTAACTCTCGTCTGGAATGATTTTCGCCCATTTGAGTGCCGCGACAAACTCGCGATAGTCGTCATTGGTGCGGAACAACTCAGGCAGGCCCGTGCGCGGTAGTTCGTCATAGGCAGCCAGCCGATAGCCGACGAGGCCGGTCAGATGACCCTGCCAGAATGGCGACGACGTCGTGAGCGCAAGCAGGAGCGGAAGGTAAGGCGTCAGCCGCATGATCAGATTGATACGCGTATCGACATCTGGCACCGCAACGTGGACATGCATGCCGCACAGCATGTTGCGGTAACCGACCATCTGCAGGTCATCCATGATCGCGCCGTAGCGCGCCTTGCGCGTCACCACCTGCTCCGGCCAATAAGCCAGAGGAAAGGTGCCCATGGCGGCAAGGCCAAGCCCGTACTCGGCTCCGAGCTGGCCCAGCGTGCGACGGTAGTGCGCGAGATGCGCGCGCGCCTCCTGCGCGTTGTCGCAGGGAGGCGTGGCGACCTCGAGCTGCGATTGCAACATTTCTGTCATAACGTGGTCGCCCAGCTGCTTTTGGGCGCGCACCAGAAACCTCTTGTTGGCGCGGCGCACCGAATGGCGCGTCTTCGCGTCGAACAGGAAGTACTCCTCTTCCATGCCAAACGAGTACATGCGCGCGACAACTGCCCCGGTGGAACTTTGTTCCGTTATCGTCTGACGCAAAAAAAGGCCGCCACAACTATCCCGCGGCGGCCGGTACTAGGAGTGACGGACCGAGGTTGCCCGTCAGCAGGTCGGCTTGCCGCAGCGCGAGGTATTCACTTTCTCCTTGAGGGCCTCGAGCCCGACGGCGCCGACCACGACATTGTCGCCGATCACATAGCTTGGCGTGCCGTTTAAGCCGAGTGACTCGGCGAGCTTGAAGCTCTCCTGAAGGGTGGCCTTGACCTCGGTGCTCGCGAGATCCTTCTCCAGGCGCCCTATGTCGAGACCGATGTCCTTGGCTACCGCAAGCGCGCGGGCCTTGTCGGCCTGGCCGCGGCCGCCGAGCAGTTTCTGGTGGAATTCAAGATATTTTTTTCCGGTCTTGTCCTGCATGCGCACCGCGACCGCGACCTGGGCCGCCTCGACCGAGCCGGGCCCCAGGACGGGGAATTCCTTCAGAACGACCTTCAGCTTAGGATCGTCCTTCATCAATGTGAGCATGTCGTCCATGGCGCGCTTGCAGTAGCCGCAGTTGTAGTCGAAGAACTCCACGAAAGTGACGTTGCCGTCAGGATTTCCCAACACGACCTGGCGCGGCGAGCTGAAGATGGTCTGCGCGTTTTGCTTGATCGTCGCCTTTTGCTTTTCCGCATCCGCCGCGGTCTGACGTTTCTCAAGCTCGGCCATCGCGTCCTGAATGACTTCAGGGTGCGCGATCAGGTAGTCGCGCACGATGCGCTCCACTTCACTGCGCTGACCGGCGGTCAATTCATCGGCACGCGAGGCCTGTGGCACGGCTATTGCCAAAAAGGCCGCGTACGCGGCAGCGATAAGGCACGGTCTGAATTTCATGGAATCCTTCCTCATTATTGAACCTTGGCGTTTGCATTCGGTTTGACGTTTACGATGTCATCGGCCCGCACCCAGGCCGGCGAGCCGATCGGCAGGCGGGTCTTGGCGCGCGTGGCCAGTTGGCGCGCAGTCTTGAGATCGCCACGCGCGAAAGCAGCTTGCGCCGAGGCGAGATCGGCATTGGCGAGATCGCCCTTGCGGCCATAGGCCATCGCGAGCTGCGAATAGGCCTCCGGCGCCTCAGGTTCGCGCGCGATTGCCGAGCGAAGAAGGTTGACCGCTTCTTCGGCGAGCTTTGGATTGTTGGTGGCGTTGAGCGCCTGCGCGAGCATGATTTCGATCAACGGGTTTTCGTGCGAAAGCTGCGAAGCCTGACGCAAGGGCGCAACGGCCTCTGCCGGCCGACCTCCCTCGAGCAGAGCCTGACCTTTAAGTTCATAGAAATATGGATTGTTCGGCTGTACCTGGATCAGCGAGTCAATCTGTGTGATCGCCTGACGCAGGTCCGAGTTGCGATAGGTCGCTATAGCGCGCGCATATCGCGCCGGCAGGCTGTGATCGCCCGCCGGATAGCGACGGACGACCGTGTCAGCCCGCTCCAGGAAGCCCGACAACTTCGCGCGCATCATGTCGTGCCGCAATTGCAACTCGGGCGGATCCTTTTTGTCCCAGTATGGACTTGCCTTTGCGAGCGTCTCGAGCGCGGCGATGCGGTCGGCCGGCATCGGATGCGTCTGCATGTACGGATCGATATAACGCGAATTGAACAACACTTCGTTGCTGAGGCGCTTGAACAGCTCGACCATTCCTTTCGGCGACTGGCCGGTGGCATTGAGGAATTTTACGCCGGCGTGGTCGGCCTGGTCCTCCTGCGTGCGCACATAAGCGAGCACCGAACGCATGATCGCGGTCTGCGGTGCCATAATTGCGGCAGCGCCGACATCGCCGGCGCCCCCGCCGGCACGGGACGCGGCGACCGCAGCGCCGACACCGGCCAGCAATGCGATGATTCCGGCCGTTTGTGCGGTCGCCAGTTGTTCTCTCAGGCGCTGGAGGTGACCTCCAGCAAGATGTCCGGTCTCGTGTGCAAAGATGCCGATGATTTCGTTCGGCGTCTTGGCATCGAACAACGCGCCCGCATTGATGAAGATGTGCCGGCCGTCCATGACGAAGGCGTTGAACGCTCGGTCGCTAAGAACCACGACCCGCACGTTTTGTTTGGCCAATCCGGCGGCACGCAGAATCGGCTGCGCATAGTCGCGCAAAAGCTGTTCAATCTCGGCATCGCGAATCAGCGGCATTCCACGCGTGACGCTGTCCTGTGCGCGCGCGGGCGCGAGCGCGGGTCCGCCCCCCGCGGCCGCAACCGCGATTGCGGTGAGCAACGTGATTGCCTGGGCTGCTGGCGCCAAGCGCCGCGTCCTGATAGGTGTGCCGTTCAAGGACATCCAGATGTTCTGCCAGATTGGGCGTGAACCTAGTGACGCGCTTAAGGGCGGTCAACGAAGCCGACGTTCACGACTGGGTCATGACAAGATCATGCGCAAGCAATCCGCCGAATACGGCAACAGCGGGGCGGGGCAACTGGGCGCGCAGGGCCGAAAGTAATGCTTGAGAAGGCAAAACTGCTCCTGAAACCGTCCAAACGCAGTGATGTGCCGCCTTTCATCGTCATGGACGTGATGGCTGCGGCCGCACAGCGCGAGGCGCAGGGCGCTCGCATTATTCACATGGAGGTAGGTCAGCCTGCGGCGCCAGCCCCGGCGACCGCCATCAAGGCTGCCCAGAACGCGCTCGCCCTTGGGCGCATCGGATATACCGAGACGCTTGGAATCCCGTCGTTGCGTGCGCGCATCGCGCGTCACTATCAGGACACATACGGCCTTGCGCTTGATCCTGCGCGCGTGGTGGTAACGACAGGATCGTCGGGCGGCTTCATCCTCGCATTTCTGTCATTGTTTGAGCCCGGGGACCGCGTCGCGCTGGCCAATCCGGGTTATCCGCCATACCGCCATATTCTCTCTGCGCTGGGTTGCGAACCGGTGCTGATCGAAACCTCGGCGCAGACACGCTGGGCGCTGTCGCCCAAGGCACTCATCGCCGCGCATCAGCGCGCGCCCCTCAAGGGCGTGGTGATCGCGAGCCCGGCCAACCCGACCGGCACGATGATGGATGCCGATGCGTTCTCGCGACTCATATCGGTGGCAGAAGCCGAAGGCATCCGCGTCATCTCCGATGAGATCTATCACGGGCTCGATTACGCATTTTCTGCAGAGACGGCCGTAAGCATTTCCGACCACCCAGTCGTCATCAATTCGTTCTCAAAATATTTCTGCATGACAGGCTGGCGGATCGGCTGGATGGTGGTGCCCGAAAGTCTTGTTCGCACCATCGACCGCTTGCAGGGTAATCTCGCGATTTCAGTGCCGACGCTCGCACAATTCGCCGGCGAGGCCGCTTTCGACGGCCGCGAAGAGATGGAGCGGGTCAAGCACGGTTACGAAGAAAACCGCCGCATCCTTTGCGACGGACTGCCCAAAGCGGGGCTCGACAAATTTCTGCCGGTGGACGGCGCGTTCTATCTCTATGCTGACGTTTCACGATTTTCAGACGACAGTCTCGACTTTGCCAAACGCATGCTGAACGAGGCCGGCGTTGCCGCAACTCCGGGCATCGATTTCGATCCGATCGATGGCAGACACTTTTTGCGTTTCTGTTACGCGGGCTCCGCCGCTGAAATGAATGAAGCTGTGGAACGGATCGGCAATTGGCTGAAAAAATGACAATCGTTTCGGGGCGCGGGCGCGACTTTCGCAAAACTCGACGTCCAGTTCCAACACTTCGTCCGGTTCAGCCTTCGCGGCAGCCACCCATTCCTGCATTGGCGGCATCGCCATAATTGTCGCGCAGTAGGCGGCACACTCGCTATCGAGCTTCACGTCGTAGCTGAGAAATCGCGTCACGACCAAGGCGAACATCGCGTCGGCCATGCAAGGCGAGGCCCCGAACAGGTAAGGTCCTTTCTCGGCGGCAAGGCATTCACGCCAGATGCTGATGATGCGGTTGATGTCGGCTTGTGCGCCGGCCCAGACCTTGAAGCCGGAGTGATGCGCTTTCAGGTTCATCGGCAAAGCCGAGGGCAGGTTCGAAAAGCCGGAATGCATTTCGCCTGAGATGGAACGGCAGCGCGCACGGGCGGTGCGAGCTTCCGGCAGCAGTCCCGCCGCCGGAAGAATCTCGTTCAGATATTCGCCGATCGCGAGCGTGTCCCAAATGTTTATGCCGTTATGCGTGAGGTAGGGGACTAGAAAGGACGCTGAGAGCAGAAGCAGTTCCGCGCGCGTGGACGGATCGTCGCTGGCGACGTTTATCAGGCCTATCAGGCGCACGCCGATATCATGGGCCCGGTGCGCAAGTTTGCCGGCATGGCCGCACGAACTGTTGCGGAACAGTTCAACGGCTCTGCGCGTCCGGCGCTACTGAACAACCTGACGACCGCTTACGAGCTGATAGCCCGCGCCGGTCTCACGCACGTGCGCCCGCCTTACGGTATCGATGCGGTAACGATCGACGGCCAGGACCTGGCGGTCAGCGAAGAGGCAGTCGAAGTCACGCCGTTCGGTACCTTGCTGCATTTCAAAAAGGCCGTGTCGTCCGTGCAACCGCGCGTCCTGCTGGTCGCTCCTCTCTCGGGACACTTCGCAACGCTGCTGCGTGCGACAGTGCGCACCATGCTGGCGGAGCACGACGTCTACATCACTGACTGGCACAATGCGCGCGACGTTCCGCTTGAGCACGGGCAATTCGGATTCGACGACTACATCGCGCACCTTATCCGCTTCCTCGAAGCGATTGGGCCCGGCGTGCATGTCGTTGCGGTGTGCCAGCCCTGCGTTGCAGCCCTGGTGGCGACGAGCGTGATGGCCCAAGCCGACAGCCCGGCTCAACCGCGCTCCATGACGCTGATGGCAGGGCCGATCGACACCAGGGTCAACCCTACCAAGGTCAACGCGCTCGCCAAATCGAAATCGATCGATTGGTTCGAACGGAATCTCATCGCCCGCGTGCCATATCGCTATAGTGGCGGCGGCCGGTACGTCTACAGCGTTCATGAGCATGAATATAGACCGCCACATCAAGGCGCACCGGGAACTCTATGAAAACCTGGCGAATGGGGAAGCGGTAAAAGCTGCGCAGACGAAGGCATTTTACGACGAATATTTCGCAGTGCTCGATTTAACCGCCGAGTTTTATCTGGAGACGGTGCGCCTGGTTTTTCAGGAGCACACGTTACCGAGCGGTATGCTCACCTATCAGAACTGCAAGGTCGAGCCGCGCGCGATTAGACGAACGACACTGTTCACGGTAGAGGGCGAAAAGGACGATATCTGCGCAGTCGGACAGACGTTGGCGGCGCACGATCTCTGCTCGTCGCTGCGACCCTATCGCAAACGCCACCACATGCAGGCAGGCGTGGGCCATTACGGTGTGTTTTCAGGCAGGAGCTGGCAGCAGCAGATCTATCCGATGGTGAAGAACATTATTTTGCAAAGCGATTGAATGCGAGAACCGCATCATCGCCGGAATGCACCCAGGATTGCGCGCAGCCGCTCGGCGCTCAGGTTTTCAGATGGTGTCGAATCGCGCTCGTCTGCCAGCCGCTCTTCGCAATCCACAAGGCTCGAGGACACAATCCTGCCGGTCCGATTGTCGAAGCGGCGTTCTTCGCAGCGGCCCTTCCTGTTGGTCTCGACGACAATCGACGCGACACGATGCGCCGCCTCGCCACCGCTTGAGGGCGACAAGGGCGCGATTGCGGCATTTTTGGCCTGCCGGTCGGCGGAAAAATAGGAGCCGGTGGTCACGAAGACCGCTAACAACAGGATGGCGGCAAGAGCCGCCGACGCGGGCGCGGACGGCTTCCCCCGTCGAAAAGTTCCCCTTGCTGCTACGAGGCTTGGTTGTCACCGATCCGGTGCGCATAAGACGCTGTCCATGAGTAAAATAACGTCTTCACTTTGTTCGAAAAATTTAGCCTCGACCGGTTGAGGATGCGTGAAGATGCCGGTTCAAATTGAACGCACCTGGGAGGGGCAACTTTAATTTTGGCCTAACCGTCCCTACATCAAGGCACGTTCCACAAAACCCCGAAAAACCAATGCTCGATTTTACTTCGTCGTCCGATGTCGGGGACATCGGCGAGGCGGCGCCTTCCGCCTCCGATGCCGAAATCCTCGACGCCTATTCCAATGCTGTAACCACGGTGGCTGACGCTGTTGGCCCCGCCGTGGTCCGGGTGGAGATTCGCAACGATAAGGGCCGCCCCGGCGGTGTCGGATCCGGCGTGATCATCGCGCCGGACGGTCTTGTGCTGACGAATTCGCATGTGGTCGAGGGCGCTAAAGACGTGCGCGTGCAAGACGCCGAAGGCCGCGTCATGGAGGCGCGCAGTCTGGGCATCGATCCTGACACCGATCTCGCGCTTCTGCGAGTTGGATCGGCGCGCGACCTGCCCAGCGCCGTATTGGGAGATTCCAAAAAGCTCAAGCGCGGTCAGCTCGTGGTGGCGATCGGCAATCCGCTCGGCTTTGAATCGACCGTCACCGCCGGCGTGATTTCGGCGCTCGGGCGCTCCTTGCGCTCGCGCACAGGGCGCCTCATCGAAGACGTGATTCAGACCGACGCCGCTCTCAATCCGGGCAATTCCGGCGGACCACTTGTGTCATCGCGGGGCGAAGTGGTCGGTATCAACACGGCGGTGATCATGGGCGCGCAGGGCATCTGCTTTGCGGTTGCCAGCAACACGGCGCAATTCGTCCTCAGCGAGATTATCCAGCACGGACGCGTGCGGCGCGCCTATATCGGCGTGTCAGCGCAAACGACGTCGGTGCCGCGGCGCCACGCGCGGGTGGCCGAAATCGAGAATTCATCCGGCGCGATGATCACGGCACTTGAGTCGAACGGGCCGGCGGTTTTGGCCGGCCTGATGAGCCTGGACACCATCGTGCGTGCCGATGGCATAGCGGTGACTGGGGTGGATGATCTGATCCGGTTGCTCAACGGCGATCGGATAGGGCGAACTGTCGCCATTGACGTCTTGCGGAGAGGTTCCCTGCGCCGCTTCGACGTGACGCCGCTCGAGCGGCCTGCGGCGCGGGCCGCCTGACGGTCTCGGCTACTGCGGTTTCGGTGCAGCCTTGGCGTTCCTTCGCGCAGGGGGCTCATAGTTTCCGCCCGCCATGCACTTCTTGATGAACGCGTCGCGCTTGGCGCCCTGCAGTTGCTGGCTCTCCGCACCGACCTTGCAGGTTTCCATTTTTTCTTCGGACGTTACGGCCGACGCCGGCGTCGCCAAGAGCGCGACAGGAATGAAGGCAACGACCATCGCCAATGTTCGCAGCATTGTATCGGTTCCTTGTTGGTGTCGATGCAGGATGGAGAATAGCACGCTTTCTGGCAAGTGCTTGCGTTACCGCAGTGCCGCCGCGATGTTGCCACCGTCGACGGTCGTGATGTTGGCGGTGGTCTTTAACTCAAGCGCCTGATGCAAGAAAGCCTGCGCCACGTCTTCGGCCGTTACTTCGCGCCGAAGCAAATTGCCACTCATATATTCTTTGTCGGTGAGGCCGCGCGCCTTCGCGCGCTGCGCAATGAAGTCCTCGGTCAATAGACCGGATCGGATGCGGTCGGCATTGACTGCGTTGGAGCGGATTCCGTCGGCACCGTAATCGAGTGCGTACTGCCTCACGAGCAGCAATGTCGCTGCTTTGGGCAAACCGTAAGGTCCGAAATCCGGCCCCGGGTTTACCGCCTGCTTGGAAACATTGAAGAGCAGGCAGCCACCAACGCCTTGTTTGAGCATGATGCCAACCGCGGCTTGCGCGACTTTCTGGTGGGCGAAGAAATTGAGCTCGAAGCTTTCGCGCAACTCTGCCTCGTCGACTTCGCCGATCTTGCCCTGCCAGGCCGCGCCGGCGTTGGAGACAGCAATGTCGACACCGCCGAATGCCGTGATCACGTGGCTGAAGGCGTCGCGTACAGAAGCGGAATCGGTCACGTCGCAAGCAATTGCGAGCGCCGCCGCGCCGATCGCTTTGGCTTGTTTCGTCGCTGCTGCGATGTCGATATCGAGCAGGGCGACCTCGGCACCGGCTTGCGCGAAGGCCCGTGCCGTCGCCGCGCCAATTGCGCCGCCAGCTCCGGTGATGACCGCGACCTGACCGGCAAGCGGCAAGGATTTGTGTTGCCCGAGCTTGGCCAGTTCCAGAGGCCAGTACTCGACGTCGAACATGTCGGCTTCGGAAATCGACGTGAAAGCACCGATGGCCTCGGCGCCGGTAATGCCCTCGACGGCAGCCTCCGCGACGTCGGCTGCGATGCGGGCATCCTTGGCGCTCGTGCCGAGCCCGAACAGTCCGAGGCCCGACACCAGCACGACGCGGGGCAGTGGATCGTGCATTGGTGCCGCATTTGCCCCCGCCTTGTGGCGCGAAAAATAGGCCGCGTAATCGTTCATGAAGGCGCGCGCGGCTCGCTGCGTGGTGCTTTTGAAGTCTGCAAGCCTATCGGCTTCCGGTGCCGGCAAAACCAGCGGCCAGGGTTTGGTGCGGATGACGTGATCGGGTGTGATCAGTCCGGCGCGGCTGTAACGCGCGACATCTCTGCCGTTTACGTAGTTGAGGATCGCGTCATTGCTGCGGAAATCGAGGATCAGCCGCTTGTGCGCGCCCTCGCCGAAGGCGTCTCTCAGCGCGCAGGCGCCGCGGACAATCGGCGCGACGTCCGATAAAGATGCGATCTGGTCCGGAATTTTCGCGCCAGGCAATTTCGCGTTGCCTTTTTTTCGCAGACGCTCTTCCGCGAGCGTGACGAATTCGATCATCCGCTCGTAGGCCTCGCGCGCATCATCGCCAAACGTGAATATCCCGTGCTTATCGAGGATGAGACCTTCGACAGCCGGATTTTTCTCGAACACATCGGCGGCTTTTTTGGCAAGCGCGAAACCCGGCATGATGTACGGCACGAAGCCAAGGCGATTGCCGAAGATCTCGGCGCAAAGCGCTTCGCTTTCAGCCTGGTCAATCAGGCTCAGCATGGGGGTTGCGTGTGTATGGTCGACAAATTTGTGCGGAACGAAAGCGTGCAGCAGCGTTTCCACCGACGGATTGGGCGACTGCGGATCGATGAGAGCCGCGCGATGTAGGAGCACCATTTCCTCGTCGGGCATGGCGGAACGCGTGCGGAGCCTGCGCAACGCCGCAAGTCGTACGGCCGGCATTCCGGCAGGCTCAATACTGGCCATATCCGAGCCGGAGCCTTTGACGCAGAGAACATCGACCTCGTCGTCGAGCAGGTCCTGGCACCGCAGCTTTACCGATGTGTTGCCGCCTCCGTGCAAAACCAGTTTCGGCTCGCGGCCGAGCAAACGGGTCGAATAGACCCGCAGCGCCAAGTCGGGACTTATGCCCGACTTCGCCCAATGATTAAGAGCCGCCTTGGCGTCGCTGTCGACCCAGGCGGACTTCATCGACGATTAGCCCTTGTCGCCGAGCAGACGCTTGCCCCACCAGCCACGCTTGGGCGTCGCTGCTTCTTCCGCGCCCGTGCTGGAAATCACCGGGGTCGGCGGTGGAGCGGGTGAGGGGACCGGCGGGTTGTCGGCCGCAAAAGGCGCCGGCTCACGTATCGTCGAGCGCCGTCGTGTTTGCTCTTGCGTGCTGACGACCGGAGCTTGCGGCTCCGGTGGGGTTAGCGGTTGTTGCTCGATGCGCGGCGCGTAGTCCGGTGTGTTCTCGTAACTCATCGGGCTGTCGAAATCGTCCGCCGCGTGATGCAGTCCCGTCTCGGCGCCATTTTCGGCGGGGCGGAACGGCGCATCGCCATTTCGCTGCCTGTTGCGGCGGCCACCGCGGCGGCCACGACGCCGTCGACGCCGTCCTTCACGTGACTCGCCTTCATCGGCAGCTTTCTGCCGTGGCTGTAGTTGGCCGAAGCCCTCTTCCTCAGGCGATCCGGCGTCATGGTCTTCATGTGTGACTGCGTGCTCCGGTACTGTCTCAGGCGTGAAGTTCTGTACATTCGGATCACGCGGTTCACCGCCGCGGCCTCGGCCGCCGCGTCCGCGCCGTCGTCGACGCCGGCGGCTGCCTTCGCGGTCGCCACCCTCGGCGCGTTGTTCGCCATCGACTTCGGCGGTCAATCCCGATTCCTCTAAATGTTCGTCGACCTCGACCGTTTCGTCTTCGATTTCCTCGGTGGGTGTCAGCTGCGGTTGCTGGGCCGCGATGCCGCGTGCGGCTTCAGGTGTGTGCACCTGTTCACCGCGGT
>Ga0307312_10000717_pt1 | contig 16074 bp, 16 predicted proteins | sample ER_DNA_202_FD_194489 | JGI IMG/M metagenome (GOLD analysis project Ga0307312, IMG submission 194489) | Bulk soil microbial communities from the East River watershed near Crested Butte, Colorado, United States - ER_DNA_202 | ecosystem: Environmental > Terrestrial > Soil > Floodplain | place... | reverse complement strand
AACGCGATCGGGGGGCGGCCGCCTTCGCCCGCGGCGGCGGCGAGACATTGACAATCCGTCGATAACGCATCAACGCGTAACGCAACTTAGCGTAATCACTGTTACGCTTCGGCCATGAACCCGTTCCGGTACGGAGCCCTCGCCCTCGACGAGGCGTTCACGAACCGCGAGGACGAGATCCGCGAGCTGACCCGAGACATCCTGAACGGCCAGGACGTCGTCGTGCTCGCACCCCGCCGCTACGGCAAGACGTCACTCGTCTGGCGTGTCACGCAGGAGGTCATCAAGAAGAAAGTCCTCGTCGCCCAGGTCAACCTGATGACGACGCCGACGAAGGAGCGGCTCGCCGAAAAGCTCGCGGACACGATTTACGAGCACATCGCCTCCGCCCTCTTCCGCGCGCGCGAGCGGCTGAGGATCTTCGCCGACCTGCGAATCCGCCCAATCGTCACGATCGACCCCGACACGGGCACTCCGAGCTTCAGCTTCGACGCGGGCTACCCGCGGCAGGACGTCGACGCGACGATCGAGCGCCTGCTCGAGCTCCCCGGGCAGCTGGCCGCGGAGCGCAAGCGCAAGGTCGCGCTCGTCTTCGACGAGTTCCAGGAGGTCGTGACGATCGATCCGGACCTCCCGAAGCTGATGCGCTCGGTGTTCCAGGAGCAGCCCGAAGTGGCGCACGTCTACCTCGGCAGCAAGCGGCACATGATGGAGCGGATCTTCAACGACGAGAACGAGCCCTTCTGGCGCAGCGCCAGGCAGATGGAGCTCGGTGTCATCGACCCGCCCCGCTTCGAGGGCTATCTCGCGTCCAGTTTCGAGCGCACGGGCAAGAAGATCGACCCGGAGACGATCGTGGCAGTGCTGGAGACGACCGGCGGCCATCCGTACGCGACCCAGGAGCTCTGCTACTTCCTCTGGGAGGAGACTCCGAAGGCTCGCGTCGCCAGGCTCGCTGACTTCGAGCGCGCGCTCGCCGACGTCCTCCGCGCGGAACACGCCCACTTCGAGCTGATCTGGGACCAGGCGTCGACCGCCCAGCGGCTCACGTTGCAGGCTCTCGCGCAACAGCGCGGACGTCCGCTGAGCGGCGACTACCGCCGCCGTCACAAGCTGCCGGGAGCATCGACGGTCCAACGGGCGCTCCAGGCGCTGATGCGCAACGAGCTCGTCACCCGGTCCGGCAACGAGTACCGGATCGCAGAGCCGTTCCTCGCTGACTGGCTCCGCGGCCACTCCTGACGCATCCCTGCGTTACGCGTCACTGCGTGATTCCTGAACCGCCCGCGAGGCTCGCGCGAACAAGCGGCGACCCAACCCGAAAGGAGCCGCAATTCCAATGCGCAAGCTCGCACTCATCGTCCTGGCGATCGCCGGCGCCGCCGTTCTCGCAGCAGCAACGCGAGACGCGGGACCGCAGGCGACCCAGGCGTCAAGCCACCGGGAGGCGCCGCTGATCTCGGAGGATCCGTCAGCGGACAACACGGATCTCTACGCGTTCCGCAGCCCGGACAAGCCGAACACCCTCACCATCGTCTCCAACTGGATTCCCGGTGAGGATCCGGCCGCGGGGCCGAACTACTACACGTTCTCACCGCGCGCCCGGTACAACATCAAGATCGACCGGACCGGCGACGGGAAGCCTGAGGTCATCTACCGCTTCAACTTCGGCCGCAAGACCGGCGACCTCTTCCTCGGCAACACGGTGCAGCCGTACACGGTCGAGAAGATCGTCGGAACGAGCTCCCGGATCGTCGCCCGCGGCATGACGCCGCCGAACAACATCGGCCCGCGAACGCTGAAGGGCAAGGACTACCGACAGCTCGCCGCCTCGCGCGTGACGAGCCTGCCGGGCGGAGGCAAGGTCTTCGCCGGTCAGCGCGACGACGCGTTCTACGCAGACATCGGGGCGATCTTCGACCTGCTCGCGATCCGCAAGGGCACGGGCAACCAGGGCGGCGGCAAGGACTTCTTCGCCGGCTACGCCGTGCATGCGATCGCGCTCCAGATCCCGATCTCGCAGCTCGACACGAAGAGCCACGTGGTCGGCGTCTGGGCGACCACGGACCGCCAGCAGGTGAAGGTCCACAACGGGCACGCGCGCATGCGCTGGTCGCAGGTCTCTCGCCTCGGCAACCCGCTCGTGAACGAGGTCGTGATCCCGACGGCGCTCAAGGACCTCTGGAACCACTGGACGCCTTCGCGAGACAAGTACTTCCAGCGCTTCTACCGCACCCCGATCCTCGCCAAGGTGATGAACCAGCTCTACCACCTCGGCGTCCCGGAGAAGAACCGCAAGGACCTCGTCTCGGTCCTGCTCACGGGTGTCAACGACCCGAAGCTCAACTACACAGGCCCGACGCTCGCGGACATGCTGCGCGTGAACCTCTCGGTTCCCGTCACGCCGCCGAGTGACTTCAGCAGGCTCGGCGTGCTCGGCGGCGACCTGCAGGGTTGGCCGAACGGCCGGCGGCTCGGCGACGACGTCGTCGACATCGCGGAGCAGGCGGTGGCCGGCGCACTCGTCGGCAAGAAGGTGCCGCTCGGCGACGGCGTCGACGGACCGGACCGCCCGCGGCTGCCGGTGTTCCCGTACGAGACGGATCCCGCCTCGGGCTACGCGAACGAGAAAAGCAAGTAGGCCGTCGAGCCATGTCCGTGCACCTGGTCCCGGGACATGTCTCGGGACCAGGTCCCAGGACGTGGCTCGGATAGCCATCGAACCGGTGGAGGCACTCATGCGAACAACGCAAAACGAACGGGGTCAGGGAGGTGAGGCGGCAGTGACCACAGCCGTCGAGAGGAGAAAGATCGTCATCGCACTGGGGCTCGCCTTCGGCGCCCTCTTCCTCGCGCTCTTCGCGCGTGGAATGGGCCCGCAGGCAGCTCAGGCGGCGAGCCACAGAGAAGCACCGCTCATCGCACTCGATCCGACCGCGGACATCACGGACTTCTTCATGTTCCGCGACTACGAGCCCGGCCAGCAGGACAAGGTCGCGCTCATCATGGACGTGATCCCGGGCGAGGAGCCGAGCTCGGGGCCGAACTACTGGAACTTCGACCCGAACGTCCTCTACAAGTTCTCGGTCGACAACAACGGGGACGGCAAGGCGGACGACGTCGAGCTCGAGTTCCGATTCAGGACCGAGCCGATCCGCGGCATCGCGCGCCAGTTCACGCTTCCGTTCTCGTATGTGGGCGGAGCGGGCGGGTTGCCGCCGATCACGGCGCTCGACGGCCCAGGCTCAGAGGGCCTCGGCCTGCGCCAGCGCTACACGGTCACGCTCGTTCGCGGCCATCACCGCACGCAGGTCGCCGATGGACTGATCGCCGTCCCGTCGAACGTCGGCCCGCGGACGATGCCGAACTACGCAGCGCTCGCGGCTCAGGGCACGTATGACCTGGGCAACGGGATCAAGGTCTTCGCCGGCCAACGGGAAGATCCGTTCTACATCGACCTCGGCGGTGTCTTCGACACGCTCAACCTGAGGCGCGTCCCTCCGATCGAGACTCCGGCCGAGGATGCGAACGACAACGTGAACCCGTTCGGCACGGACATGCTGTCGGGCTTCAACGTCCACTCGATCGCGATCGAACTGCCCGCGTCGATGCTGACCGGCGACACGGGAGCGACGACGATCGGCGGATATGCCAGCACGAGCCGGCCGCACGTCGAGGTCGACGGCGACGGCCATGGCGGGTTCAGGCAGGTCCAGCGACTTGCAAACCCGCTCGTCAACGAGGCGATCATCGGCACGGTCGACAAGGACCGTTGGAACTCGCTCGAGCCCGACCAGGAGAGCAGGTTCGAGGACTACTACCTCAACCCGCGCCTGGCGCTGGCGCTGGAGCTCGTGTTCGGCGTTCCCGCGGCGAAGACGAACCGCACGGATCTCCGAGACCTGTTGCTCAAGTACCAGCCGAGCGACCGGCGGCTCTCGGAGCTCCTGCGGCTGAACCTGCTGGTCCCGCCCACGCCGTTCGCTGATCAGAAGCGGATGACGGTCCTCGCGGACACGCCCGATCCGGCCGGCTGGCCGAACGGACGACGCCCGAAGGACGACGTCACCGACATCGCGATCCGCGTCGTCGGCGGTCCCAACTACGTCGCGGCCCGCGCATCTGACGGGGTGAACACGGACGACGCTGCGCTCTCCGGCAGCTTCCCGTTCCTCGCCACGCCGTTCGACGGGCGAAACCGACAGCACGGCAACCCGTAGGAACGTGACGAAGCAGACGAGACTCGTTCTCGCAGGGACGGCGGCGGCACTCGTCGCCGCCGTCTCGCTCGTCGGCGGGGCGCTCCGGGATTCGGGTGGCAGCGCTCGCGCGCTGCCCGTGAAGGCCCCGGCCGCGGGCGAGAGCTTCGCGGCAGGCTTCTCCGGCGGTGACACGGCGTCGTTCGTCAGGCGGCTCGTCGACGAGTTGCGCTCTCACCCCGGCGAGGCGAAGGGCTACACGCTGCTCGGGCTCGCCTACCAGCAGCGCGCCCGCGAGACAGGGAACCCGGCGTACTACACCAAGTCCGAGCAGGCGCTCGACCGCGCGCGCAAGCTCGACCCACGCGATTCGGCGACGGCGAGCGCCCTCGGATCGCTCGCCCTGGCCCGGCACAGGTTCCGCGACGCGCTGGTCTTCGGACGCGAGTCGGTGCGGCTCGCTCCGTACACGGCCCGCAACTACGGCGTCGTCGGCGACGCGCTGATCGAGCTCGGCCGCTACGACGCGGCGTTCCGGACCTTCGACCACATGAGCTCACTGCGACCCGACCTCTCGTCGTATTCGCGGATCTCGTACGCACGTGAGCTGCTCGGCCGGACGGATGCGGCGAGGCAGGCGATGACGCTCGCGCTCGACGCGGCCGGCGGCCAGCCGGAGCCGACCGCCTGGGTGGAGACGCAGCTCGGCAAGCTCGCCTGGTCGCATGGCCGGATCGGAGAGGCTGAGTCGCATTACCGCACCGCGCTCTCGGTCTTTCCCGGCTACGTCTACGCACTCGAGCCGCTCGCGCTCGTCCAAGAGGCGAAGGGCCGCCACCGCGCCGCGCTCTCGCTCGCGCGACGCGCGGCCGAAGCGCTTCCGCTTCCGCAGACAGTCGCGACGCTCGGCGACCTGTACGCGCGGCACGGTCATCGTCGCGCCGCTCAGCGGCAGTACGCGCTCGTCGACGTGATCCGGCGGCTGCTCGCCGCGAACGGCGTGCGCACCGACCTCGAGATTGCACAGTTCGACGCCGACCACGGCGTCAGGCTTGGGCGCGCGCTTGCGGCCGCGCGGCAGGCGCGACGCGCGCGCCCGAGCATCGACGGGGACGACGTCCTGGCGTGGGCGCTCGAGCGGAACCGCCGGTGCGCCGAGGCGCTCCCCTACTCCCGGCGCGCGCTCCGACTCGGCACGCACGACGCGCTCAAGTACTTCCATCGCGCGATGATCGAGCGCTGCCTTGGACACGAGTCGCGCCCGTGGTTCGTCAAGGCAGTGCAGCTGAATCCGCAGTTCTCGCTCCTCTGGAGCCAGCTTGCCCGGAGGTATGCGTCGTGAAGCGCCTTGCGCTTCTGCTGGGGCTCGTCGCCGCCCTCGCCGCGCCGGCTGCTGCAAACGCTCACCCACTCGGGAACTTCACGGTCAACCGCTTCAGCGGGATCGAGCTCTCCGGCGACCGCGTCTACGTCAAGTACGTCCTGGACATGGCCGAGATCCCGGCCTTCCAGGAGCGGCAGAAGATCACGGACGAGCGTGTGTACGAGCGGAATCTGGCCGCTGGAATCGGCCGCGGGCTCGATCTGCGCCTCGACGGCCGGAGGGTCGCGCTCACTCCGCTCGACCACGCGCTCGCGTTCCCACCCGGGGCGGCCGGCCTACGCACGCTCCGCTTCGAGGCCGTCTACTCGGCTGCCGCGAGCTCCGGGAGGCTCGAGCTCCGCGACACGAACTTCGCGAACCGGATCGGCTGGAAGGAGATCGTGCTCACGGCCCGCGACGGTGCGAGCGCGACGGCGTCCTCGGTGCCTTCGACGAGCGTCAGCCACCAGCTCGCCGCCTACCCGAAGGATCTGCTGAGCAGTCCGCTCGAGGTCACGACCGCGACGGCAACCGTTCGGCCCGGCGACGGCGCCGGCGATCCGCCAAAGCTGGAGTCTCGTGCGGAGCTTTCAGCGCGCGCTGCCGTGCGAGCGACCGGCGACGGCGGCTTCGCGAGCCTGATAGCCCGCGACCACCTCGGCGTCGGCGTGATCCTCGTCTCGCTCGCGCTCGCGTTCTTCTGGGGCTCCGCGCACGCCCTCTCGCCGGGCCACGGGAAGGCGATCGTCACGGCGTATCTCGTTGGCCAGCGCGGAAAGCCGCGGCACGCTGCAGCGCTCGGGCTGATCGTGACCGCCACGCACACGATCGGCGTCTTCACGCTCGGCTTCGTGACACTCGGGCTCTCGCAGTTCATCGTCCCCGAGCAGCTGTACCCGTGGATCGGGCTCGTCTCCGGGCTACTGGTGATCGGCGTCGGCGCGTCGGTGCTGCTCGCGCGAGTCCGGCACCGCCGCGCGCACAACCACGGACACCACCATCAGCACCACAGCCATGGCCACGGGGAGCTCGGCTGGCGTTCGCTGACCGCCGTCGGCATCTCAGGCGGGCTCCTCCCCTGCCCGTCCGCGCTCGTCGTGCTCCTCGCGGCTATCTCCTTGCACCGGATCGCACTCGGGCTCGGGCTGATCGTCGCCTTCAGCGCGGGGCTCGCGCTCTCGATCACCGGGATCGGGCTCGCCGCGATTCTGGCCAAGCGCACGTTCCGCCGCTTCGAGCTCCAGGGCCGCGTGATCGGCCTGCTCCCGGCGATCAGCGCTCTCGTTATCGTCATCGCCGGCGCGGCCATGACCGTGCGGGCCATCCCGAAAGTGAGCTGACATGTTCGGCCTCGACGATTACCTCGCTTCGTTCTCGGACGGCACGACGCTCGTTCTCGTGATCGTCGTCGCGATCCTGCTCGGCCTCCGCCACGCCACCGACCCGGACCACCTCGCTGCTGTGACGACGCTCCTCGCCTCGACCGAGCGGCGGGCGCGCGACGCTGCCAAGCTCGGGCTCGCGTGGGGCGCCGGGCACGCGCTGACGCTCTTCGCACTCGGCGTGCCGATCGTCCTTTACCGCGCGTATCTGCCCGAGACCGTGCAGCGCGCCGCCGAGACCGCGATCGGGTTCCTCATCGCGGGCCTGGCCGTCTGGCTGCTCGTTCGCTGGCGCCGGGGAGCCTTCCACGCGCATCCGCACGACCACGGCGACCGCTCGCACGCCCACCTGCACTCGCACTCGACCTCGCCGCACGAGCACGCCCGGGGCAGGACGCCGCTCGGCGCCTTCGCCGTCGGGCTCCTGCACGGAATCGGCGGCAGCGCAGGAGTCGGGATCCTCCTCGTCAGCACGATCGACCGGACGGCGCTGGCAATCGGTGCGCTCGGGATCCTCGCCGCGTTCACTGCGGTCTCGATGACGCTGCTGACGACGGGCTTCGGGCTGACGCTCGGTAGGCGCTCGCTCGGCCGCCTCGCACCGGCGCTCGGCGTGGCAAGCCTAGCGTTTGGCCTTTGGTATGCGTTGGGAGCGCAGAATCTCCTGCCGTACTATTTCTAGGCGAACCGGATCGGCGCCCAGGGCGAATAACACGAAGCCCAGATGAGCAGCGACCCACACGATCTCCTAGCCGCCTACGCCCTCGATGCCCTCGACGACGACGAGCGCGACCGTTTCGAGCGCCACCTCGCGGACTGCGAGGACTGCTCCGAGCAGCTTGCGCTGCTTCGCGAGCCCGTCGCGGCCCTGGCCTACGCTGCCGAAGGGCCTGTCCCTCGTAAAGAGTTGCGTGACCGCATCATCGAGAGCGCTCGTGCGGAACCGCGCGCAGCGGTCATCAAGCTGCCGCGGCGGAACTGGGCCCTCGGCGCCGTCGCAGGCGTCGCGGCCGCGGCTGCTGCTCTGGCGATCGGCCTCGGCCTCTGGGCGAACTCGCTGTCGAACTCGCTCGACCACGAACGGAGCACCAAGTCCGCCCTCGATCGAATCCTCACTGAGAACGCAACCGCCAAACCGCTGATAGGCGCCAACGGGTCGCTGATCGTCAACCGGAACGGGCGGGCCGCGATCATCGTCTGCGGACTGGCCGACGCGCCTAGCGCGAAGACTTATGAGGCCTGGGTGATCACGGGTAATTCGCCCAAGCCGGCCGGCCTCTTCAAAGGCGGGAGCGGCTGCAGCCCCGTCCTCCTCACGCAGCGGGTCCCGAACAACGCGACGGTCGCCGTCACACTCGAGCGAGCCGGTGGAGCGGCCTCGCCGACGCTGCCCATCCTCTTCAGGGCGGAAGCGACCTGACGTGTCCGCCGCTGTTCAGAGCCCGATCGCCATCTCCGTGGTGGGGCTCCGCGCCCCCTGGGATGAGAAGCCGATGAGCCGAGCCACTCCGCAGCGCACGGACGAGGAGCTCGTGGAAGCCGTCGCCGGCGCCGACGAGGACGCACTCGGCGAGCTCTACGACCGATTCGGCAAGGTCGCCTACGGGCTCGCCTACAAGATCCTCCAGGACGCAGCACTCGCCGAGGACGCCGTCCAGGAGGCGTTCCTCCAGATCTGGCGGGGCGCAGGCTCGTACCGGCCCGAGCGCGCGAAGGCGAGCACGTGGCTCCTCACGTTCGTGCACCGCCGCGCCGTCGATCTCGTGCGTCGGGAGCAGACCCGGCGCACGTCTCCTGTCGTCGGCGAGCCGCAGGGCTCCGACCCGGGCGCCGACGAAGCGGCCGTCGCGCGCTCGCGCCGCGAGATCGTCCAGGACGCCCTGCGCCGCCTCCCCGCCGAGCAGCGCGAGCCGATCGAGCTCGCCTACTACGCGGGCCTCACCCAGTCCGAGCTCGCCGAACGCCTCGAGCAGCCGCTGGGCACGATCAAGAGCCGCATGTTCGCCGGCTTGGAGCGCTTACGCGTGCTGCTCGCGGAAGCGGGCTACGAGACCGCGTAGCATTCTCGGCCTCGCATGGTCGAGGTCGCTCAGCACCTCAAAGGACGGGACTTCGTCCGCATCGGCACCTGGAACTCCGAGGAGCTGAAGACTGCACTCGATCTCGCGGACGAGCTCAAAGAGCTCCGCAAGCAGCGCGAGCCGCACGAGCTCCTCCCGGGCCGCATGCTCGGGATGATCTTCCAGAAGCCGTCGACTCGCACCCGCGTCTCGTTCGAGGTCGGGATCGTCGAGCTTGGCGGCTACGGGCTCTACCTCTCGGCGAACGATCTCCAGCTCGGGCGCGGCGAGACGATCAAGGACACGGGACACGTGCTCGAGCGCTACCTCGACGCGATCATGATCCGCACCTTCGCGCAGGACGACGTCGAGCAACTCGCCGAGCACGCTGACATCCCGGTGATCAACGGGCTGACCGACTACGCGCATCCGTGCCAGGCGCTCGCCGACTTGATGACGATTCGCGAGCGGCTCGGCCGGCTCTCCGGCGCCCGGCTCGCCTATCTCGGCGACGGGAACAACGTCTGCGTATCGCTGATGGTCGGCGCGGCCCGGTTCGGGATGCGGTTCGTCGCCGCCACGCCCAAGGGCTACGAGCCGGACGCGAACGCCGTCAACGCGGCTCGTCGGGCCGCCGTGCAGATGGGCGGAACGGTCGAGCTCGTTCGCGACCCGCGTGAGGCGGCGCGCGAGGCGGACGTCCTCTACACGGACGTCTGGACGAGCATGGGCCAGGAGAAAGAGTCCGAGCGACGCCGCAAGGACCTCGCCGGCTTCCAGATCGACGACCAGCTGCTGTCGCACGCGAGCCCCGACGCGATCGTGCTCCACTGCCTTCCGGCGCACTACGGGGAGGAGATCACCGAGGAGGTTCTCTACGGGCCGCAATCGGCTGTCTGGGACGAAGCCGAGAACCGCCTGCACGCCCAGAAGGCGCTGTTGGCGCTCATCGTCCCCTAGAGCTTGTTCCCGCTCAAGGACAACGTCCCGACGCGGTCGTTTCCGATCGTCACGGTCGCCCTGATCGCGACGAACTTCGCGGTCTGGATCTTCTACCAGCTACCGAATCTCAACCGCTCCGTCGTGGAGTACGCGTACCAGCCGTGCGAGGTCGTCTCGTCCTGCCCACCCGGCGCGGCGGTTGGTCACAACTGGCCGGTGACCGCGTTCACATCGATGTTCATGCACGGCAGCTGGCTGCACATCATCGGGAACATGCTGTTCCTCTGGATTTTCGGGAACAACGTCGAGGACGCGATGGGGCGGGTGCGCTTCCTCGTCTTCTATCTCCTGTCGGGCCTGATCGCGATCGGCGCCCAGACCACCGTTACGCTCGCACTCGGGACGAATGCCGCGGCTGCGGTTCCGACGCTCGGTGCGAGCGGCGCAGTCTCGGGTGTGCTCGGCGCCTACCTCGTGCTGCTCCCGTTCGCGCGCGTGTTGACGCTCGTCTTCGTCCTGCTGCTCGAGGTGCCCGCGTTCCTGTTCCTCGGCTTCTGGTTCGGCTTCCAGCTCTGGGAGGGCGGGTTCTCGATCGTCCAGCCGCAGGCAGGCGGAGGCGTGGCGTTCTTCGCGCACATCGGCGGCTTCGCGTTCGGCGCGTTGACCGTCCGCTTGTTCATGGTCCGGCCGCCACTGCAACCGAGGTACTGATGACCGACGAGGAATTCGAAGAGCACGTTCGCGCCGCCCTCGACTCGCTGCCCGACGACATTGCCGAGGGGCTCGAGAACGTCGCCGTCGTGGTCGAGGAGGAAAGCCCGGAGAGCCCGGCGATCCTGGGCAGCTTCATCGGGTATCCCCGTGGGTCCGTGATTCCCTCGGGCGGGCTACCGGCGAAGGTCGTCGTCTATCGCAGACCGCTTGTGGCAGCCTTTCCCGACCCGGACGAGCTCCAACGCCAGATCCGGATCACGGTCCTCCACGAGGTCGCGCACTACTTCGGGATCAGCGAGGATCGGATCGCCGACCTCGGGTACGGCTAGTGGACTTCGCGCTGAACGCAGTTGCTGTTATCGCGGGTCTCGTCGGGGTAGTCGTACTCGTGCTGTTCTTCCTCGGCGGCCGGGATTAGTGAGCACTAGCTCGTCGTTTATATAAGCGTATGAAAACCCTGGATGACATCAGGTTCGAAATCGAGGGCGCCACCGAGCGGCGTGCCGAGCTTCTGCACGTCCTGGCTGAGGGCCACGACGACACCGTCGCAGCCGAGCATGCCGAGCTCGAAGCCGAGATCGCGCGCCTCTGGGACGAGTACCGAGAGGCGAAGGTGCGGGGCCGCTTCGGCGACCGCGACGCGATCATCAAGCGCGCAAGGCTCGAAGAGCGCCTCGAACGAGCCGCTTAAGGCTGTTTCTCCTACCCGACGCCTCGGAGCCGCACGAGACCCACAGCGGCTCCGAGGCGTGCCTGCGGACCTGACCGTGCCCTGAACGAGGGTTACCCGATCGGGTGATGCCTCCCGAAGCAGGCTGGACAATGGTTTGGAGATCGGTTGTCAGGACCTGCGGCTCATGACCAACACGCACTCGCAGCGGGCAGAGATACGCGCAACGAACGCGGATACCGCCGCGCACACGTTCGCTTCGTCGCTCCAAGGGCTGCTCGAGGTCACGCGCGCCGTCCGTAGCGGCGCAGACGTCGGCTCGGTGCTGAAGACGATCGCCCGCGCCGTCTCGGAGGCCCTCGGCTACCAGACCGTCGTCCTCAACGTGTACCGGCCCGAATGGGACGACTTCTACGTCGAAACCGTCCACGGAAGCGACGCCGTTCGAGAGGCGCTACTGGGCTCTGTCTACGGCTGGGAGAGCTGGCACCGCCTCCTGCACCCGCGGTTCCTCCGGGAAGGCGCCTACTTCATACCGAACGACGCGTTCGACTGGTCGCGAGATGACGGCGCCCGCTTCGTCCCGCCCGGGGAGCCGCTCGTCATAGGCCCCCTCGGCTGGCACCCGAACGACGAGCTCTTCGTGCCACTCCAGCGCTCCGACGGACAGATCGTCGGCGTCATGTCATTCGGCGATCCGGTCAGCGGCCTGCGACCCGACGACGAGCAACTCGCCCTCGCTGTCGCGCTGGCCTCACACGCGGCGCTCGCGCTCGAGACGGCGCAGGAGCGGGAGCGGCTTCAACGCCATCAGACCGGTCTCGAGCAGCTGCTCCATGTCTCCTCCCAGCTGCCACAGACGATGTCGACCGAAGCGATGCTGACGTCCGTGTGCGAAGCGGTTCGCGAGGCGCTCGACTTCGACAAGGTCCTGATCCAGCTCTCCGAGCCCGAGGGCGGGCGCCTGCAACCGGCGGCCTCGGCCGGCTGGCCCGAGGGCGACACGGTCACGGGCGGTCTCGAGCTGCCCCTCATCGCACGGCTCTTCGATCCCGGATTCGAGATCGCGGGCTGCTATCTCGTTCCGCACGAGGAGGCCGAGCGCCGGGTCGGCAGAGAGCAGGTCGTGTACGAGTCCGTCCTGAATGGGAAAGGGCCACTCGCCTGGAACCATCATTGGCTCGTCGTGCCCCTCTACGGCGCCGACGAAGAAGTCCGCGGCGTGCTCTGGGCCGACGAGCCGCGCAACCGGCTGCTGCCCAACGACGATGTCCTGCAGGCGCTCCGGATCTTTGCGAACCATGCAATGGAGGCACTTGCCGTCGCCACGCAGCTCGCTGAGACGAAGTTTCTCGCCGATCACGATCCCCTCACGCGCCTGCTGAACCGGCGCGCCCTCCTGCATCGACTGGCCGCAAGTGAGTCCCTCGGCCCACATCCCCTCGCACTTGTCTTCCTCGACCTCGACAACTTCAAGGAAGTCAACGACGGTCACGGACATGCGGTCGGCGACCGAATACTCGCCCGCTTCAGCTCACTGCTCGCGGAGCTCGTGCCCGGCGGTGGACTTGCGTTCCGAGTCGGCGGCGACGAGTTCGCGCTGCTGCTCGCCGATGCCGGCGAACCGGAAGCGCGCGATCTCATCGGCCGCGTCCGCGTCGCGCTGGAGGGGAACATCGATCCACTGCTCCGGTCGTTGATCGCGAGCTTCGGCATCGCGACGAACAGCTCCGGACGGAGCGCCCACGAGCTTCTCCAGGTCGCGGACGAAGCCATGTACGCGGCGAAGCGCACCGGGACCGGCATCGAGGTGGCGGCATGAGTGCCGAGTCGCACGGAAGGGCCGATGTGGTCGGTCTCCATGTCGCGCTTGCCGGCGCATCCGAGCCTCTTTCACGGCTCGTCGCCTTCTCGCGCGCGATCGCGGCGGAGCAGGTCTCACAGCGGATGCTGCGCATCGCGAGCCGGGAGTTGACGCTGATGCTGAACGGCGAGGCGTGTCTCGTCTCCCAGGTCGAGGACGGCCTCCTGCGCGAGGTCGCCGACTATGCCTGCACCAACCGGCAGGTGGCGCGCGGGCTCAGCTACTACCTCACCGACTACCCGACCACCGCATCTGTCCTCGCGACTGGCGCACTCTGCTCCATCTCTGCGGACGATCCAGGCGCCGATTCGGCCGAGCTCTTCGTGCTCCGCGAGATGGAGATGCAGGCGGTCCTCCTTGTTCCGATCGTGGTCGAAGGACGCGGTTGGGGCCTGATCGAGCTCTACGACGCCAGACCCCGCGTCTTTTCCGGTCTGGAGCGGCACCTGGCCGAGGTCGCGGCCACACAAGTGGGCGCCCTCATCGCCTGCTTCGAGCACGAGGAGCGCGCTCAACGGCTCTACGGCGAGACGCTGGCGTCCCTCTCCAACGCGCTCGAAGCCAAGGATGCGAGCACCGGGCGCCACACCGAAGAGGTCGTCCGGCTCGCGGTCGCCGTTGCAACCGAGCTCGAACTCGAGCTCGACGCGGTTCGCAACGTGGAGCTCGGCGCCGTCCTCCACGACATCGGCAAGGTCCGGGTACCGGAGTCGATCCTCAACAAGCCGGGGCCGCTGACCAAGAGCGAGTGGGAGATCATGAAGACGCATCCCGAGGTCGGCGAGCACATCCTCCGGCCGATCCAGTCGCTCCAGGCGATCCTCCCCATCGTGCGGCACCATCACGAGCGCTGGGACGGCACCGGCTATCCCGACGGGCTCGCTGGCAGAGCGATCCCGCTCGGCGCCAGGATCGTGGCCGTCTGCGACGCATACCGGGCGATGAGCGAGGACCGGCCGTACCGCAGCGCGCTTTCCGAAGACGATGCGCGGGACGAGCTCGAGCGAGGTGCGGGCGGTCACTTCGACGCCGACTGTGTCGCCGCGCTCCTCCGAGCGCTCGACCGGCGAGACCACACTGCGACAGTCGTCGCACTGCGCCCGCCCGGGTCGGCGGCCTCCGCGCCGCACCGGCGACTCTGAGCGCTAGGCGGGTCTCAGTCCCTCAGCTTTTGCGCTGCGTGCCGGGCCACCACCCGCGCTCGTCCGAGCGTCGAGAATCGACGCCGTAGAGGAGTGCGAGTGGGCCGACGGCGAGCACGAAAAGCATGATCAAGAAGGTTCCCATGGACACACAGTGCCTGACCGACGTTGATAAGCACAAATCCAGCTATCGTTCATGTTGATCATGGAACTCGATCGCTGGCTCGGCATCGAATTGCGGCATCTGGCCGCGCTCAAGGCCGTGGCCGAGGAGGGCAGCTTCCGCGGGGCCGCGTCGCAGCTCGGCTACACGCAGTCGGCGATCTCGCAGCAGATCGCGACCCTCGAGCGGCTGGTCGGGGCGAAGCTCCTGGAGCGACCGGGAGGCCCGCGCGCCGTGTCGCTGACCGAAGCCGGCCGGCTCGTGCTGCGCCACGCGGAAGCGATCATTGCGCGACTCAAGGCCGCGGAGGCGGACGTGGCGGCGATCGTCGACGGCGGAGCCGGGAGGCTTCGGGTCGGCACCTTCCAGAGCGCCGGCGCGCGCATCCTGCCGACGTTACTTCAGCGCTTCGGCGCCGCTTGGCCCGGTGTCGAGGTTCAGCTCGAGGAATCGGCCTCCGACCCCGTGTTGCTGAGCGCCGTCGAGCGCGGCGACCTCGACGTCACCTTCGCGATGCCGCCGTTGCAGGAAGGGCCGTTCGAGATGGTGGAGCTCATGCGCGACCCGTGGGTCCTCCTCGTTCCGCACGACTCGCCGTTCGCGGCCCGGCCCGACCCTCCCACGCTCCGGGAAGTCGCGGGCTTGCCTCTGATCGCGCCGCGGTTGTGCGCAAGCCTCGAGCAGATCCACGCGCACTTCCGGGCACGGGGGCTCGAGCCGAACTACGTCTACCACCTGGACGAGAACAACATCGTCCATGGGATGGTCGCCGCGGGCGCCGGCTTCGCGCTCATTCCGGAGCTGGCGGTCGACGAGAACGACGAGCGAGTCGCCGTTATCCATCTCGGCCCGAAGGTGCCGCCGCGCGTGATCGCCCTGGCCTGGCACCGCGACCGGTACCGATTGCCTGCGGCACAAGCGTTCATCGAGCTGGCGCAGGAACTCTGCGTCGAACTGGAGCAGAGCGTGGAACCGGTCGCCGCAGTCGGCTGAGTGCTCGGGCGACTTCCGCGGCTCCGCTCTACACTTTCTTTCAACGGGGCGTTAGCTCAGCTGGGAGAGCGCCGGCTTTGCAAGCCGGAGGTCACCGGTTCGATCCCGGTACGCTCCATCATCAAAGGCCCCGGAAGCGGGGCCTTTCTGTTTTCGGAACGGGCTACACCGACAGCATAGAAGGGGCAAATAGCAACGGCGTAGCAACATCCGCCAGCTGATCCGGGGCGTGGGTCGAAGGCCGCGGCTCTTCCCACGCCCGGAGCTCGAGCGCCCTGAGCTTAGGAGCTCGCCGGCGCTCTGACCGGATGCCCGATCGGGCCGTGCCCCGAGTCGTGAGCGGAACGGGCCGACGCGACCGAGACCTGCGCAACGTTCCCGCCACTATGCGACGGACGACGGCGCTGCCCCTTGCAGAAGCCAAGCGGACGTGGCGTCTCGCCAGCTCTTCGCAAGTCCTCGTGGTGCACTCGACTTGCGTGGCTACACCTAGCTGGGATCACTGCCCAATCGAAGGTCAAGCTGGGGCCCTGCTGGCGTGCGGCACCGTCCGGTCCTGAACCACGTAGGCCACGATCAGCG
>Ga0307312_10000716_pt1 | contig 16086 bp, 13 predicted proteins | sample ER_DNA_202_FD_194489 | JGI IMG/M metagenome (GOLD analysis project Ga0307312, IMG submission 194489) | Bulk soil microbial communities from the East River watershed near Crested Butte, Colorado, United States - ER_DNA_202 | ecosystem: Environmental > Terrestrial > Soil > Floodplain | place... | reverse complement strand
AACCGAGGAAATAAATTCGGTCATGTGCACCGGCGAGCTCGCCATAGGCTAAAAAGAACAAAGGATCGCGCGCGACGGCCTGATCAAGCAGTTGCACCGCCTGCATCAGATCTTCTTTCGCCCGCGTGCTGAATGAAATCCCATTGATAAGGTCTTTGGCTCGCAGATAAGAGTCGTAAGCAACAAGATCTGTCGTTGGCGGTTCTTGGATGGCTGCTTTTTCGGTCGAAGAGACCTCGGCTCCGAGCTGATCTGCAATCTTTTGCGCAATCTCGCTTTGGAGCGTGAACACGTCATTCAAATCCCGATCGTATTCTTGCGCCCACACGTGAGCGTCGGTGCGCGTATCAATTAATTGGGCGTTCAAATGGATCCTGCCTGTTTCCCTGCGCACGCTTCCCTCGAGCACGTACGCGACATTCAACGCACGACCAATTTCCTGTGTGTTCCGCGCGCCGCGATATTTTGCCACGCTGTTGTGGCTGATCACCTTTAGATTGGCCACTTTTGCCAGTTTGGTGGAAACACCGTCGTAAACGCCGTCGGCAAAAAATGCATTTTCTTTATCTGCACTCAAACTTTCGAAAGGCAGCACCGCTATGCCACTTGCCGCTGGTGAGCCCGCCATCTCGCCGTTCCAAATCATCACACCAACTGTCGATCCCAACACCAGTAGAAGCGCTGCCATTCCCGCGACAACTGGATTCCGCCGCGTCCAGCGCCACCCGCGCGCAGCTGGCGAAACAGGACGCGCGATAATGTGGCGGCCTTCCAGCCAGCGCTCGAGGTCTTCGGCAAGATCGCCAGCAGAGCGATAACGCGCACCTGGTTCCCTCTCCAGACATTTCGAGCAGATCGTTTCCAGATCCCGATCCAGCCCCGGCACCAATGTGCGCAGCTTCGGCGCCGGCTTCTCGCTCGCTTGCTGGATCACCTTAAGCGCGTGCTCACCCAAAAATGGCGGACGGCCCGTCAGCAAATCGAACAAAATCGCACCCAAACTATAAACATCCGACGCAGGACCAAGTTTGCCCGCCGATCCGTTCACCTGCTCGGGGGCAATATATCCGGGCGTGCCAAAAATAGTAAGTGTGCGCGTCAAGTGACTGCTAGTGTCCAGCCATTTGGCGAGACCGAAGTCGCTCACCAGCGGTTCGCCCCGCCCATCCAGCAAAATGTTCCCAGGTTTTAAATCCCGATGCAGGATCCCCTGGCCATGCGCGTATTGCACCGCCCGCACCACCTTCGCCATCAACGCGACCGCCCGCCGCGGCTCGTTGCGCAGAGTCGGAGCCGCATCCAGCAAGCTGCCGCCACCGGCAAACTTCATGCTGAAAAACGGCAGCCCATCGTCGCATTCGCTCACTTCGTAGATGGGCAGAATATTGGGGTGATCGAGGCTCGCCGCCGCCTGCGACTCACGCCGGAAACGCGCCAGCGTTTCCTGTGAATCGGCGTGATAAGACAAAATTCGTTTCAGCGCCACGATGCGGCGCGAGTGCCGCTGCCGCGCCCGATAAATCACGCCCATCCCACCGCGCCCGATTTCTTCAAGGATTTGATAATTGCCTATGCGCCAATCGGCGTCACACACATCGAGTTCACCGAGCAGGTCATCAAGCGTTTCCGCCTTCGCGGCGGCTTCGGCGGACAAGTCGCCGTTATGCCCATTGGCGCCCACACCTGCGGAGAGCATACAGCTAAGACAAAGACTTCGTCCGACGCGCGATGCTGATCCGCACTCGGGGCAGAATCCCGGCTCCTTTTGGAGGTCTAACGGGTCAGAAGTGGAGGGCACACGCATGAAAGGTCAGGATCGTAGATGCAATTTAGTGGATTGCCAACTAAAAAATGGAAATTTTTTGTCCAAGTTATTCACATGATTTGAACGTTTTTTCGCAAGGGAACGCCTGAATCTCTTCGTCATTTATTTGCTTCCTCTTTCGGCGCGAGTGAAGCGACGATTTTTTCAAAGCGTGGATCGCCCCGGAGTGGATCCCAAAACGGCAGGAGTTTTAATTGACCATAACTGACCGTGCTTGGCGGACGAACGGCGATGGCCAGCTGTTCGCAAGCCAGATCTTTATCTCCAATCCACGCAGCAATCATCGCCAGATACTTGATCATGGTCGGACCAACTAGCGCATCTTTTTCCACTGGAACGAGCTCGACCGCGCGCCGGCCTTCACGCAGCGCTTCTTCTCTGCGGCCGAGGCCCGCGTCGATCAGACCAAGTACACATAGAGCCGGCCCGTAATTTGGTTCCGCTTGAACCGTTTTCTCCTGCTCCGCGCGGGCCGCCGTGAACAAAGCGCGGGCGTCGCTATCATTTTTTGTCATGCGAGCAATCACGCCTTCAATTACCAGACGAGTCGGATGAACTGAATAGTCGGTTAACGGTGTGTCGTCGATTGTGTTCAGCACGTCCTTTACCGCAGCAACATCGCGTTCGGCGAGCGCGCAATTGAGCCATTCATCGGCGCATCCGCCAATGGCGGCGGAATTTGCGGTTCGAATTAAATCAATTGTTTGATGCATTGGCTGGGTATCGGCCTTCCAGTGAAATTGAAGAGCCGCAAGCGCGATTTTCGTGTCGAGGTCATTTGGCTCGATCGCCAACGCGCGTTCCAATACAGACTTTTCGTCAGCGTAGCGATGGAGCACTCCGTAACTGAGCGCAATCTGCTGAAGCGTTTCGGTGTTTCGCGGGTCGAGATCGTTTGCGCGCTGCAGGTTTTGCGTGGACTCCTGCCAGAGTCCCTGACGCCTCTGGATATATCCCATCATCCGGAATATCCGCGCGTCATTAGGCAAGGTCTCGCGAGCGACCTTTAGTTCAGCCAGCGCGCCACCATAATCGAGCTGGCCATGATAGAGATTTCGCGCATGCGCCAGGTGCGTTTCACCCGCATTTGGACGAAGGCGAAACGCGCGCTCGATGGCCGCCTCCGCCAACGCAAGGCGTTCACGGGTATGGTCGAAGCCAAGAAAATAGAGCTGGTCGTGAGCGTAGGCGAGCTGACAGTACGCCTGGAGAAAAGAGGAATCGCGTGCGACAGCCTGGTTCAGCAAGTCGACCGCTTGAAGCAAATTTGCTTTCAGACCGCTGCTAAGACGCAGCGCGAGGAGATTCTTGGCCCTATTGTAGAGGTCGAAAGCGACGAAATCGGTTGTTAGCGGCTGTTCAACGGCCAGCTTCTCGGCACTCGAAATCTTCGCGCGAAGCCGCTGAGCCACGTTTTGCGCAAGCTCGCTTTGGACCGCAAACAGGTCATTCAAATCGCGATCGTATTCTTCCGCCCAGACAAGCGCACCCGTACGAGCGTCTATCAATCGAGCCTTGAGGTGAAAACGGGCGCTCCCGCGACTGCGGGACACGGTACCCTCCAGGATGTGAGAAACCCCAAGAGCCTTACCAATTTCACGAATATTCCGCTCCCCGCGATATCGCATCACGCTGGTGCGGCTGATCACCCTGAGATCGCGAATGGTCGCCAGCTTGGTTAAAATGTCGTCCTGAACGCCATCGGCAAAAACAGCCTCTTCTTTGTCGTCGCTCAAACTTTCGAAGGGCAGAACAGCAATGCCGGTTGTTGCTGGAGGGCTTGTCGGGCGACCCGTCCACATCATCGCCCCTGCGGCCAATCCCAACGCCATCAAGAGCGCTGCAATTCCCGCAACAACTGGATTCCGCCGCGTCCAGCGCCAGACCTGCGCGGAAGGCGAAAGGGGCCGCGCGGCGATAGGCTGTCCTTCCAGCCAGCGTTCGAGGTCCTCGGCAAGAGCGCCCGCTGAGCGATAACGCGCACCTGGTTCACGCTCCAAACATTTCGCGCAGATCGTTTCCAGATCCCGATCCAGTCCCGGCGCCAATGTGCGTAGCTTCGGCGCGGGCTTCTCGCTCGCTTCCTGGATCACCTTAAGCGCGTGCTCATCCAAAAATGGCGGGCGACCCGTCAGTAAATCGAACAAAATCGCACCCAAACTATAAACATCAGCCGCCGGAGTGAGTTTGCCCGCTGCGGCGCCCGCTGGATCGACTTGCTCCGGTGCCATGTACTCAGGGGCGCCAAAGGCAGTGAGCGTGCGCGTCAGGTTGCTCGCTGGTTCCAGGCATTTGGCGAGACCGAAATCGCTCACCAGCGGTTCGCCCCGCCCATCCAGCAAAATGTTCCCCGGCCTCAGATCCCGATGCAGGGTCCCTTGCCCATGCGCGTATTGCACTGCCCGCGCCACCTTCGCCATCAATGCCACCGCTCGCCGTGGTTCACTGCGCAACGCCGGGGCCGCATCCAGCAAACTGCCCCCACCAGCAAACTTCATGCTGAAAAACGGCAGCCCATCGTCGCATTCGCTCACATCATAGATAGGCAGAATGTTCGGATGAACCAGGATCGCTGCAGTCTCCGCCTCACGCCGAAAACGCACCAGCGTCTCCCGTGAGTCGGCATGATAAGGCAAAATTCGTTTCAGCGCCACGATGCGGCGCTTATGTCGCGCCCGATACACGACGCCTATGCCGCCGCGCCCGATTTCTTCCAGAATTTGATAATCGCATACTCGCCAATCGGCGTCCCGCACATCGAGTTCTCCAAGCACGTCCTCAAGCGTTTCTTCTAACTGAGGCGGCGGGACTCGAGCGCGAAGACCTTGCGCAAGCAAACAGCTCAGACAAAGACTGCGTCCTATACGCGAAGCCGATCCACACTGCGGGCAGGTGAGCGGTTCCTTTTGCAGACGAATTGAAACAGGAATGCCGCTCATCGGATTCTGAAAACTTAAAAAGGGCTGCAAATGGGAGACGGCGGGATGGCGAAAGTCGAGTATCGGCTGTCGGCTCCGACACCTCCTCTATGCTTTCTCCGGAATTGGCAGAGCGGAGTTCTCGAAAAAAATGTATTCGCTAATCAATACGAATGGACAGCATTCGGACGCGAAGTGACTCCACGATCAGGTTGCAGAACCAAACAGATTTAGCACTCGAGGGTCTTTTGAGAAAATGCGTCAGAAATTCGATCCGTCTACAGAGTAGCACGCCCTCGAAATGCGCGAAGGAGGCGCGCTTCGATATTCCGAGCTCCGATCTCGAATTTTTCCTAAGTTTCTGCCGCGCTTAACGCCGCACAGAGATAACGGAGCTCGTCATCGATCTCGTTCGGTCCTTCGACGGTTTGAGCAACTTCTTCGCGGAGCAGCGCGCGATAGCGCTCGCGTAACCTGTGCACAAGGCGTTTCACCGCCGCCTCCTGCAGGCCCAGCGTTTTCGCGAACTTCGCGTAGGAGACATCTTCCCGCTCAGCTGCAAGGCAGGTGTTCAATACATCAAACACACGCCGACGACCACGCTTTTCGCATTCATCGCCCAATCGCCGCAGGGCGCGCTCGACCACCGTCGCCGCCCAGCGCACATCGAAAATCCTTTCCGGCGACCATTTGTCCGAGTCCTGCTCCGGAATCGACAAGTGCGATGGCGCCTCAGCCATCCAATCGTCCCACGAAACGAATTGCACGTCCCCACCGCGTTTCCGGGCATGACGTTTGTCCACGGCGTCGTGTAAGAAATTCTGCAATGCCTTGAGCACCAGCGAACGGAACCGTCCCCGGCTCCGATCGGCCCGCTGCAGAAGCCGGCCTTTCAGCACCATGGCAAAAAAATCCTGTGTCAGGTCCTGGGCGTCGGGGACGGAGTGACCCTGGCGGCAGATGAACGCGAAGACTGGCCGCCAATAGATTTTGCAAAGCTCGGCGAGGGCGGCGTGCGCCTTCTCTTCGTTACTGTCAGAATCTGTGCACGACAAGACGATGCTCCATCGAGTCGTCATGAAGCGGTCGGGGCGGCGTGCGCCGGCCGGAGATGCTTCGGATTTCACAGCCGCGGATCATCTCATTTGTACGATTGTTAGGCAAGCTCGGAATTTTCCGCCCGCTGCTGGAATACTGATTACTATACGGGCACCGTAGGCGCAATGGGCGACGGCAGCTCGCACGCCTTCTTTGATCTTTCTCCGGGAATGCGGAGCGAAGTTCGCAGAAGGTTAAAGAATCTTTCAGAAACGGAGCGCCGTTGGCAATAGTTGGTGCACCAACGTGATCAAGTCATTGTTTTCCTGACGCTGTATGCAGGATTTTCAGCGATTGCGCAGCTCTAGAGCTAGTGCTGGCGCTACCAGTTTTCGTTCATCTCTATTCTGCCGCCCTTCAAAAGGACGGCAGGGTTAGAAACGAATTATTGGCAGTGACCAGGGCCAGTAGTGCCCTCGTTGTAATCAGCTAGCTCCCCTGTGAGCGTGGCCGTAACGCCAGGAGCCAGGGATCCGACGCCAACTGGAGGCACAACCAGCGCGCCGATTAGAGCGTCCGCGCTGTCAATCGCCGATTGAATGGCTGATGGGTCTGCGCCGTTGGCGATGTTGAGTTTTGCCGCGATCAACTGATGCGCCAGAGTCAACAGACCGTTACCGCCGGCTGGTGCATGGAAGATGCTGCAGAGTTGATCAGCCGTGTAAGGCACGGAGCCAAGGGTGAGGCCGTTCCCCTGAACGCTCGCCGGCCATTCATTCGAATTGTTGCCGGTTCTGCAACCATCAGGGCCATGGGTCTTCCAATAGCCTTGCGTGAAGGTGCAGCCCGCGCCGCAACCCCCGCCGCACGGAGCAGTCGAACAGGTGATGATGCTCGAATAGGGACTGCGATTGGCGCCCTGCGGCACGTTGTGCGCAAAGGCGCGGAACACATATTGCGTGTCACATTGCAACGGGATTCCAGCGCAGTTCTCTGAACTGGCGCCGCAATCGTCAAACAGATTGTCGCCAATCTGAACGTCGACCGATGCGTTCCCGGCAAGGTTGTAGTTGGAACAGCGCGGAACACCACTGAACGAAGCTTTACAGAAGAGACTTTCGTCCGTAGGCCAAACGTTATTGTTCGCCTGGAAATCGGCCAATGTCATCCACTGGATCGAAAACCCAGCCGGGGCTCCCGAGTTGCCAGCGGTGACTGTAATGGTGATTGAGACCGGTGTGTGGGTACCACAACTTAGCGTCGGGGCATCCAACGCTGGATTAGGCGTCGGCTGTGGCTTTGCGCCGGCTGTTGCGACCCGTGGGCCCGCAAATGCGAGTGTGCTCATGGCGATTAACGCCGCAAGCGTTGTCATTCTTTTTATCATTTTATTGTTTGTCTGTTTCATTTTGGTTGTGATTGCTGGACGGCCGCTGTGGCAATCCAGGAGAAATCGTCTTTGGATATGGAGCTCTACTTCTCACCTGCTTCTCCGAGAACTGCCCGGCGAAGTTCTTGAGAGAAGTCAGGCCGTTCAACAGCTAGGTTCCGTCCTGCAGGTCAAGAGGCAATGAAGCGGGCCAGTAACACTTAGTTAGTGCAGTGCCCGGGGCCTATGGTTCCCTCGTTATACTCCGTGAGCATTTCTACCAGCTCACTTGTTTGGCCGGGTGGCAAGTAACCAGTGCCAACCGGTGGGACCACCAGACTTCCGACCATGGCATCAGCGTCAGCGATGGCTTGCGCTGCGTCCGCCGGGTCTGAGCCGTTAGCTATATTTAGCTTTGCAGCGATTAACTGATGCGCCAACGTAACAAGGCCGTTGCCTTGTGCGGGGTCATTAAGAATTTGCAACAGTTGTGATTGAGTATAGCTAACCGAGCCCAAGGTCAGGCTTGTCACCGGCCACGTGTTGGGATGTGTTTTCCAATAACCTTGTGTGTAGGTGCAGTTACTTGGAGGAACGCAGGGCTGCGTGGCACAACTAATTGTGTCGCTAAATTCGCTGCCGCCAGTTGCCCGCACGTGAAACACGTATCCCGTATTGCAGAGAAGAGGACGTCCGGCGCACTGGCTGGTAACGCAGCCATTATCGAACAAGTGATCGTCTCCAATCACAACCGTAACACTTTCTCCTGCATCCAGAATATACATACTGCAATCCGGTATTTGTCCGCGAAACTCTGCTGAACAAAAACTTGCGTTAGCGGGATTCCACTCCGATGTATCGTAATCAGCAAGCGTCTCCCACTCGATCGTAAATCCCGTAGCCGCGCCGCCATCTCCGGCAGTCACGGTCACACCTATATTCGATGCTGCTGATGTATCACAAACAATAGAAGGAGCACCGGGTGTTGGACTTGGCGTAGGGGTTGGAGTCGCAGTAGGCGTAGGTGTCGGACTTGCTGTAGGCGTGGACGTAGGGGTAGCTGTAGGAGTCGCCGTGGCTGTTGGAGTTGGTGTAGCTGTAGGAGATACCGTTGCCGTTGCCGTAGGCGTAGCTGTTGGGGTAGCAGTCGGACTAGGCGTAGCGGTAGCCGTCGGAGTTGGCGTCGCGGTTGGCGTGGCTGTCGGCGTTGCCGTAGCCGTTGGAGTAGCAGTTGGAGTCGCGGTCGCTGTCGGTGTAGCAGTAGCTGTTGGCGTCGGAGTCGCTGTCGGCGTCGGAGTTGGCGTTGTGGTTGGCGTGGGTGTAGGAGTCACCGTCGGTGTTGCAGTAGGAGTAGCCGTTGGAGTCGCAGTCGGACTAGGCGTAATAGTAGCTGTTGGGGTCGCCGTGGGCGTTGGCGTGGGAGTTGGATCCGGTCTGGGTGTAGGAGTCGGTGTCCGAGGTCGCGGAGTTGATGTCGGCGTTGGAGGAGGTGGCGTCGGAGTAGGCGTTGGCGGAAGTGGAGTCGGACTCGGCGTCGGGTCGGGTGGCGTTGGCGTAGGAGTAGGAGTAGGTGTACAACATATTTTCACCGTGAATCGAATCACGTACCACGGGTCGTTGAAAAAAATACTGGTGCGCGTCCAGCAAAAGCAGTAGCCGCCAACGAACGTTTCTCCTGACCAATTTCCGCTTCCTCCTCCACCGCCAGTTAATCCGGCAGGAAAATGCCAAAATGCGGCGTTTTTGGCAGCTTGCGGCCACGATGAGTTGGCTATTGCTGTTTTCAGATCGCGGACATTCTTTTGAACTGCAGCGTCAAAGTCCGTTCCTTCTGTGATGGACACACTGCCGAGCGTCCCCGGTGGCAACTCCGAAAGGAGCTCGTGAGCATATTGCGCCGCTTTCTTTTGTACATTTCTGGCGCCCAAAAGCTCCTTCGAGCGATGGTTGCGGTGTTTCTTTCTCTTATTATGTTTTGCCGCTTCAAGCGGCGCAAGTGGCGCCAAAGCCACTAGAATGGCTAGTACAGCCGCTATCTGTCTTAGAAAATTGTTTTTCATGTTCTTGTCCTGGCAGAGGCCTTTCTGCGTCACACGAAGGCACGTGATGTGTTTCCCTGCTTAGGTCTTTATCCGGAAACGGCGCAACCAGGTTCTCGAAAAAGACTCACACGTGGCGCCTTGCTATCTGATTCATCCGTCGTGTTACTGGCTAAGCGATTTCTACAATGGACGAAGGCAAACTGCGCGCCTTCGAGGCAGCCCCCCAACTCCCAGCTGTTTACCCTGCGCTGCGAGCTAGGCATGCCACCACTGCTCGCGCAGTGGCACTAGGCGGCGACACAGATGTTATTGCTGCCCAAGCTAGGCTTGTAGGCATAGTCCTACTGCGCAGACTGAGAAGTCCTATGCCGAGCTAGACCATGTCCTAGGTCTTTATACGAAAACGGCAGGGGGAAGTTCCCGAGAAAGATTTGCTTCCCAACAACACGGTGAGATGTTTCGGGCTCGTTTACAAGCAAATAGCCCTGTTGCTCGAGCCATCTGGCGTGGCAGGCATTAATGGATCCGCCGGACCGTGTAAATCAAAAAGGCGACTGGCATTCCACCAGTCGCCTTCTTGTTAACTATGCCTAGATTATCACGCCATCTTAATCATTACAATGTCCAGGACCAATGGTTCCCTCGTTATATTCAGTGAGGGTTTCAGTCAGATCGCCGGTCTGTCCCGGTGGCAGGTAGCCACTGCCAATCGGCGGTACCACCAAGGCGCCGATCATGTTGTCGGCATCTGTTACGGCTTGCTGAACCGCTGACGGATCCGCTCCATTGGCTATGTTCAGCTTCGCAGCGATCAATTGGTGGACTAATATCACGAGGCCATTGCCCTGCGCAGGGTCATCCAGGATCGCCATGAGTTCCGCAGCCTGATAGGTCACTGTTCCGAGAGTGAGGCTGGTTACCGGCCACGCGTTTTGATGGTTACGCCAGTAGCCTTGCGAATAGGTGCATGAGCTTCCTCCGACACACTGCAAGGTCGCGCACGTAATGGTGTCACTAACCCTGAGCTGGCCGGTAACATCGAGCGCGGAGGCACGAAATACGTATGCTGTATTGCACAGTAGCGGAGCCCCGGAACAAGGACTGGATACGGCGCAGTTGTCATACAGGCTATCATCGCCGATGACGACGGTTACGCCTTGTCCTGGATGAAGGTTGTAAGGAATGCAACCCGATGATCGAACGATGCCACTAAAGTTTGCCTTGCAGAAGCTCGGAGCCTGCGCGTTGGGAACCTCTGAAGTTACAGGCCATTGGTTTCCCAAGGCCACGTAGTCGGCCAGTGTCATCCATTGGATTGAAAAGCCGGCTGGCGCTCCGGTTTGTCCTGCAGCAACGTGGATAGCGATATTCGACGCTGCGGATGTTTCATAGGAAATCGCGATAGGAGCAACCGCAGGAGCTGGCGCTGGACTAGGTGGCTGGCCCGGACGCGGCAACGGCGTTGACCTGACTGCAGGCAGTGGGAGAGGCCGGTGAGGCGGTTGTGCCGAAAAAGCAGCTGGGTTCATCATCAACCCGCAAAGGGTTAATATCGTTAGTATAATTATGCTGTTAGTTTTCATTTTTTATCTGGGGTTGCTCAAGGCCGTTCCTCCCGCCTCGGGCAGGCGAACGTTTTTCACCGGGACTTGGCCGGCGCGCTTGATTTGTTTGGCAGGAACAAGGATTCGTCCCCGCCCCTTTTAGTATCTTGTCACCTTCATATCCGGAAACGGCAGGAGAGAGTTCTAGAAAACGTAAAATTTTCCGACTCTGCCGATTTGTTCGGACTGACGTCGCCTACACTGGCTGGGGTAAGTGATTCTTGCTGTAACTGAGAGTGCCCAGAGATTTTATCGAGCACCGTTCGCCAAGACCACCGGCCCGAGTACAGATTAGAGCGCGATCTCGATTAAGACCGAATCAGACGTGATCGCCGGAGTGTTTGTGTCGATCTTTGAAGGTAAGCTCCGCGACCCCTGACTTATCGAGCTCGCCCAGGCCTTTCGCCACCATGCGGTCGTATTGTTCCTTGGTCGCGCGCGCGAGCGGTAAATCGAGGCCGAGACTGCGCCCGAGCTCGAGTGCAATTCCGCTATCTTTGGCCGCATGCGCGGCCGAGAAAAAGCAGCTGTGCTCGCGATTTTGCATATCTTCGCCATCGGTTTCCAGCACGCGGGAGGCCGCGCCTGTCTGGGAAAAAACCTTCCTCAACATTTCCAAATCGAGGCCAAGCGCCGCGCCGAGGGCAAGTCCCTCCGCCAACCCCGCGGTGTTGATGTTCATCACCATGTTGACGAGCGCCTTCACCTTTGCAGCTTCGCCGGCCTTGCCGATAAAGCGCACGTCTGAACCAAGTTCCTTCAAAATCGGTTCGGCTTTGCGGAACGCGTCTTCCGTTCCGCCACACATCAAATAAAGCCTGCCTTCACGCGCCTGGGGAATACTCGATGCCATGCAAGCTTCGAGCGTTTGTGCCCCAGCCTGGTGCGCCAGCTTTTCAATCTCGACATGCACCTGCGGTGAGATCGTCGCGCAATTAATGAACAGCTTGCCGCGCGCGTTCACTAGCAGATTGTCGCCGCTTCCTGCGAAGATGTTTCGCATCGCGTTGTCATCGGTCACGACAGTGAAGATCACGTCAGATTCTGCCGTTACTTCCGACAAGTCTTGGGCGGCGGCGCAGCCAAGCTCGGCGGCAAGCGACGTAGCAGCCGCGCGATTCGCGTCGTAAACAGCCGTGATGTGAAACTGTCGATCGTTCAATCTGCGCGCCATATTCGCGCCCATCCGGCCCACTCCAACAAAACCGATGTTCATATGTTCAAATGACGAATGACGAAAAGAAAACTTTGCACCGCAACTTTGCCATTTGAGCATTCGAGCTTATTTCGTCATTCGTCATTCGGGCTTCGTCATTCATCCTTAATTTGGCTCGTTAACTTTCCCGCGAAGAACGGATTGTGCGCTTTCTCTTCGCCCACGGTCGTCATCGGGCCGTGTCCCGGGCAAATGATGGTTTCATCCGGCAATGTGAGAATTTTCTCGAGATTATTCCGTAACGCGTCCCGGTAGGAAACGTTTCCACCGCCCATCGATCCGGCAAAAAGCGAATCGCCCACGATCGCGATGGGATGCGCGAGGCCAGTCACCACATATGTCATTCCGCCTTGAGAATGACCCCAGGTCAGCCGCGTATCAATTTCCAGGTTTCCGAGGTGGAAGTGCTTTCCCTCGTCGATGGCCGCCGCGCCGGAGACAGGTTCGCGGGCAGGGACAAAAACATCCGCACCGGTTTCCTCGCGCAAACGCGGCAAGTCCGCGACATGATCCGGATGCGCATGGGTAAGAAGAATCAGTTGCACATTCAATTTGTGGCGGTTGGCAAATCGCATCATTTCGCTGCAATCGGCTCCCGTATCGAAGGCCGCGGCAACGCTGCTTGCCGGGTCCCAGACAAGATAGGCGTTCACGGTCATATCGTGATAACGCGTGTTGAATTGCGCGAAACCGTCGCGCTCATCGATTCTTTCTGGACGCCACTCGCCGTTCGCTAGCTCGCAAAGCGGGCCCGGGGCAAGATCCAAGACCGGCGCGACGCGCAGCAGTGCCTGCTCATCGACATCGCCTTCGCGCAGTTTGCGGATTGTTTGCAAGTCGACCCCCGCTTTTTTTGCCAGTTCGGAATCGGAAATGCCCAAACCGCGTTGCGCTTTTCCGATGATATCACCAACGTTGTCTTCGAGAGAGATCATATTCTGTTTCTAAAATTCTATTTCTTAAACGTTAATCGGGCGTGCCTCTCGAATAACGCGCAAATCACCAATCTGATTTAGTACCAATTTCTCAGTCGAACCGGCAACGCGGGTAACGGAAAATGCCGAGCCCGTTTCTTTTTCCATGGAAGTCATTGCGACATTATTAATGCCGCACGGAACGATGTGATTAAAAGGCGAAAGATCGCCGGAAACATTCAACGCAAAGCCGTGCATGGTGATCCAATGGCGAACGCCTACGCCGATGGAAGCGATCTTGCGGTCGCCGACCCAAACTCCGGTAAGCGATTCGCGCCGGGAAGCAGCAATCCCGTATTCAGCGAGAAGATCAATGAGCAATTGTTCGAGCCAGCGCAAATATTTATGCAAATCCTGACCGCATCCGCGCAAATCGATAATCGGATAACCCATTAGCTGTCCCGGCCCGTGATAAGTGGCCTGGCCGCCGCGATTGATGGCGAAAAGAGGATGCGGCAAATGCGCGGCGCCCAGTTCGCCACGGCGAATCCGTCCTGTGGCGGACAAACTCGATTGATCTGGAGTCCGCCCAATGGTGTAAACCGGTTCGTGCTCGAGTAAAAGCAATTGGTCTTCCACTGAACAGTCGTCACGCTTCTTCAACACAATTTCTTCCTGCAACGCGAGTGCGCGTGCGAACTCCATCCGGCCGAGCCAGCGCACGTGAAGATCTGGAGGGCGGAGCTCCTGCGACGCCATCTTTGCTGAGTGCAACGCCCCTCGGACGCCAGGCTCGCAGGAGCTCGCCCCTCCATTCATATTTGCATTCCCCCTGGAAGGCCTATGGCGACCGCTTCCTGCGAGCGCAGATGCGTCAGTCCGATCGCGAGTGCATCGGCGGCATCGGCGTCTGGCGTTTCCGTTAAACCCAGAAGGGCGCGCACCATGAACGCTACCTGATCTTTTCCGGCCGCGCCGCGCCCAACGGCGGATTGTTTGATTCGTTTCGGCGAATATTCAAAAACTGGCAATCCGTTTTCCGCCGCAGCGAGAATGGCAACGCCTCGCGCGGCTCCGAGGAGAATCGCGGTCTTATGGCTTTGCACGTAAATGACCGATTCGAGCGCACAACAGTCCGGTTCGTGTTGCCGAATGAGTTCTACCAACCGATCGCGGATCGCAACCAGGCAGGATGAAGAACGTAGCGAGCTGGCGTTGTGGATCGTGCCGAAATAGACGGAGCGCGGTTTGCCATTGTTTGCGTCGACAATCGCGACACCGGTGTTGCGCAGAGAAGCGTCGACGGCGAGCACGCGCATTACCGTTAAGCTTAAAATCGCTCATGCCAGGTTCAACACGGAATCGACAAATTCCCAAACAACCGTTTTACTCGCGCCAAAATGTTGAACGCTTTGCACAAACGAACGACGAACAAAAGGTTTATCAGCTCCGTTACGATCATCGTGATCATGATCGTTGTTCTTTCGAACGTTCCTTCATCGTTCGCTACGACGAAAGGCTTGAGTCAAATCGTGACGCCGGAGTTGCAGCCGGAAGGAAATCTCTCCTTAAGTCTGCAAATTCAAGATAAGCGGATTGCGAATCCATATGAATTGCAAGCCGAGATGGGCCTGACCAAGTGGGCCGAGGTAGCGGTGTTTCGCGGATTCCAGCCGGACGATTGGATCTTCGCAACGGAGATCGGATTGTTAACGAAAGAGCCTTATCTTCTTTCCGTTGGATTCATTAATTGGTCACCTCACCTGAATGTAGATCCTCAACCGTTTATCGAAGCCGGCTACTACACCGAGCATCACAAAGTGATCGCCGGGGCCCTTCATGCCGGCTACAAAAACGAAGCAATCCTCGGCTACGCCTACGACTTCAATGATAGGTGGCGGGTGCAGGTCGATTGGGTGAGCGGTTCTGAAAACTCGTCGACGATCGGTTTCACCTGCAACGTCACACCCGACTTTCAGTTCAATCCCGCGCTCTATGTCAGCAATGATTCCAAGCACGATCTGTTTGGCTACATAGTTTTCACGTACACTTTTCATCTCTGGAGCCGCGAAAAAAGAAAAGAGCCCGGCTTCTAACAAAATGCGTTGAGCAGGCTGCCGGCGTAAGATGATGACGTGCTGGAAAACTCAAAATCTCCAAGAAGTCGCATCAGCGCCGGCTTGCTCATGTTCCGGCGCAGGAGCAATGAACTCGAAGTTCTGCTAGCGCATCCCGGCGGGCCATTCTTCACTCGCAAAGACGACGGCGCATGGACAATCCCAAAAGGTGAAGCGGCTCCGGGAGAAGATCTCCTGACGCGCGCCCAGATCGAATTTGAAGAAGAGGTCGGATTTCGCCCCGAAAGCTTTCGGGGTTGGATTGAGCTCGGCTCAATCATACAAAAGGGTGGCAAAACTGTGCACGCCTGGGCGTTCGAAGGTGATCTGCCATCATCGTTCGAGCTCAAATCAAATTTGTTCGAAATAGAATGGCCACCGCGCTCGGGCCGGCGCCAAAGTTTTCCTGAGGTTGATCAGGCCAAGTTTTTCACCGAAGCCGTCGCGCGCCGAAAACTTAAGCCGGCGCAGGTGCCTCTTCTTGACCGTTTGCGCACCGCGATAGAAGGCTGATCGGTTCGCTGCCAACACCGATCCGCTCTAATTGCAGGCGACGAAGTTATAATGATGAGGCATCGCTCTCGCAACGGACAGTCGATCGGCTCCCTTTCGTGGACGAAACGTCTCCTAGGCGTCTGGAACCTTGAAAATATCAAGATTGTTAAACGCGTAATTGTCTCAGTGGTCGGAGCAACCGTTCTCCTGATCGGCGTTGCGCTCCTGATTTTGCCAGGACCTGCATTCATCGTTATTCCTGTGGGGCTGGCTATTCTTGCCACTGAGTACGCGTGGGCGCGGCGTTGGCTAAGAAAAGTTCGTCGAATGGCGAGCGATGTTGTTTCGGGTCGCGACCGCACAGCGCCGCGCGAATCTCGTATTTAGCTTTGCGCTGGCTCGTCGTCCGCATTAATCAAAACGCTTGTCAGCCTCCGCCTCTCCCCTTGTTGAAGGGAGAGGATTGAGGTGAGGGTTATGCAAACTAACAATGAATCCGTCGCTAAACCGCTGGTCGCCCCGAGTTCGACTGCTCCTTCGAAACCTGA
>Ga0307312_10000715_pt1 | contig 16093 bp, 18 predicted proteins | sample ER_DNA_202_FD_194489 | JGI IMG/M metagenome (GOLD analysis project Ga0307312, IMG submission 194489) | Bulk soil microbial communities from the East River watershed near Crested Butte, Colorado, United States - ER_DNA_202 | ecosystem: Environmental > Terrestrial > Soil > Floodplain | place... | reverse complement strand
AATGGCACCATCGATACGACATTCGGCGTGGCTGGAAAAGTGCACACCGACTTCGGCGATCAAAACTTTGATCGGGCGCGCTCGGCCGCGCTTCAACCCGATGGCCGGATTGTCGCTGCTGGATTCGCTATCTCCCAAAACGGAGGAGTCCAGAATTTCGCTGTCGCGCGGTATAACTCCAACGGCGTACTCGACACCGGCTTCGGTACCGGCGGGATGACGCAAATCGATTTCGGCAACTGCTGCCAGGGTGCTACCAAAGTCCTGCTGCAAAGCAATGGCAAAATCATCACGGTCGGCGGTTCGAACGGCGAGTCAGCCGAGGACGACTTTTTGTTGGCGCGTCTGACTCCGACCGGTGCGCTCGATCCCACCTTTGGCGCTGGCGGCAAAGTCCGAACTTCCTTTGGCGATCTAAACGGCGGAGCCAACGGCGCCGTTTTTCAGCCCGATGGGAAGATTGTGGCTGTCGGTTTCCAAGCGACTGGCCTCGAGCTGTTCGCTGACTTTGCACTGGCCCGCTACCTCGACGCCGAAGGTCTTCCACTGCCGACGCCGACGCCCACTGCAACGCCAACTTCAACTGTGACGCCGACGCCCACTGCAACACCGACGGCTACAGCTACGGCAACACCAATAGCCACGCCGACAGCAACAGCAACCGCTACTGCTACTGCGACACCGACGCCTACGCCCACATCCACGCCCAGACCGACGCCGACGCCGAGGTCTCAGCCGACAGCGAGGCCTCGTCCCACTCCGCCGCCGCGGCCGTAGCTTTACTTTGAATTGCGATATTGAGCCGACTGACCAAACCTAGTGACCTTACGGCTCTTTGAACTCGCCCGCGTGCTCGTGCGTCTCGATTACGCTGCCCGCTTCGTCATAAACGCCAATCACAGCGTGGTGTGAACTCGTAGAAGACCCGCATGCGCATCGGAAATTAAATTGACGCCGCGATGATCTTACGGGGGCGGACTTCGTAAACGTGCATATCATTTTCTGCGAAACGCCGCCGCAAGCTTCTTAGCAACCCATCTCAGTACCACCCAAATCAGCCACAACGCGATAAGAAACCCGACAGCTGGTAGGAGCAACCCAATGAGTTTCCAGAAAGACCTTGCGCCGCCTGGAATATATGATGGTACCTGCGCAATCGCTAAGAGCACTTCGTAAACGTGAATCCTCGATTGCATCGGTCTTGGATATTCAATCACAAGGCCAGTCGTGAAGATGTTGTTTTCGCGGCGGGGCGGCGACTGCGGCTTGAAGTTCTTTGATGAACCATACCACAAGCGACCGAACGGCAGCGCATCGGAAATCAGATCGACGCCGCGATGATCTTTGCGCGGGCGGACTCGTAAGCGTGCACGGAATACATTATGCTAGTGGAGCCGTTCGGTTTGGATCATTGATCTGGATTTGCTTCACGATACAACGTCGGAGGTTTGGCTGTCTGCTGTAGCTGATTAATGTGCTTCGCAAACTCCTCATTGAACCAATGTGAGCGTGAACGCCACCAAGCCTGAACTCCAGGATATCCGTTGATGTCACGGAAGGACACTTCGAGCCCACGCCACACGTGTATATCCACTCCCTCCAACTGCTGATAATACATATCCTCATAGTTTCGAAACAGCGCAAGCATAAGCGCACTGAAGCCTACGACATCGGCGCCTTCGAGAGATTCGAAGTCGTGGATACCGCGATAATACAAGTCACGTAGCTGCGGATGCTGTGAGAGTTGTTGAACCCACCGAATGAGGGCGTCCGACATTGAACGCATCGAAGCGTGTCGCGTCGCGCGAGCATTGCTGCGGACTTCTCTCGTCAAATAAATCAGAGAAATGACGACGGCAAGTGCGCCGACGATTTGGCCGATTGCACTAATCGCTTCCCAATTCACAGCATGGTCTAATTATGATTGCACGAATCTCCGTAGAAAGTCCCGAAGATTTTGTTGGCGCAGTCTGACTTCGTGAACGTGTGCGGGAAATCGTCGATGACATCATGGCCGGATCGTTTGCCGTCCGGCAATCAAAAACGATTCTAGCGCGATCCTGCAAAGCGGGCCGGTAGGTTGAGGCAACGCCATGGTTTAATCGTCAAGGGCAAGCGCATATCGTGTCCACCGCATTATGCTCCACCAAATAACGATTACGATCCACCGCATCACGATTACGAACATGGTTTTCCGTTGATTCGCAGCCTGCGAGCATCAGCCCAACGATCAACATCAGTATTATTTTCATTTGTCTTTTCCTAGTTGATCATGGCCGGATCGTTTGCCGTCCGGCAATCAAAAACGATTCTGGCGCGATCCTAGCGATGGGGAAGACGTAGGACAGACCGTCAAGAAAACATCACGGTCCTTCACGAATTTCTCGCACCTTGGTAACTGCAAGAAAGCCGACCACCAACGCTGTAACGCCGATTAATAATCCGATAGCCACGCCAATCCATCCGCCGAGTAAAAGCCCTAGAAACGGTGATCCGACCGTGACTAAAATTACGACGACCAAGGGAAGAGGGTGTTTTTCGTAATACTCGCGGACGTGCTTCCAGCGCACCGAGCCTTCAAAGTGAAGGGTTCCTTCGATATGAACGTCAGGAGTTTTGCGAGTGTCACCGCAAATAGCGCAGGGACCGGAGTGGTCGAGGGGAAGCATGTGGCCACAGCCTGAACATTTCATAGAACGCACAGGATTCGTCGATGACATTATCTGCTAAGCTCCCGCATCCGGGATTCATCTGCAATTCTAGCGCGATCCTGTGAAGCGGGACTGGCGTTTATCATTCTGTCATTGCCGGGTGTAGGGTAAAATGGCCATAATCGCCGCGATGATTAAGCGATGTCCAGATTGCGGCAAGGACGTAAGCACCGACGCGCAAGCCTGCCCACATTGCGGCAAACCTGTGCCAAAGCCGGTGGAGACAACCGCTAAAGTCGTGTTTGGAATAATTGGCGGAATCTTGCTCGCTACGGTGCTTATGTGGTTGTTCGCGCATTAGCTAAGGCCAAAGATGCCTTCGACATTCAAGACGTGCCCGGCCCCCGAGATCTGCTCGAGCAAATGAGCCAGGCGCGCAAGATGTTTCGTTGGGTTACGCACCCCGACGCGAATCAATCACGCGAAGCACAAGACCGGTTGAAAGACATCTTCTGGGGCAAATTTCGCCAGATGCGTGCGCTTATGCGCGAGCTGGGCGTCTAAAATGCCGCACCTCGGAATCGCGGTTGACGCCCTACAGTGTTTTCCGGCAAACTGCCCTCTAATTGAGGCAGAAATAGATTGCGGAGTGGGGTCTAATTCTAGTTAGGCCCAAAAGTCACCACCGCCCGACCACGTTTAAGGAATTCTTGGCGGTGAAGGAAGCGCGAAAGCGTTGAAATCACCTGTTGACGCTTTTGTTTCGAAATTACGCTTGACTTGTTGCCCCAAAAAAAACTACAAATACCGTCAGGTATGCGAACTACGCAAGGAACGAGGTGAGTCCAGATGACAGGAAAAACAGGCGAAAAATGCGTGTCCAGCGGCAAGTATCACTGCCAGACACATACGACCAACGTTATATCGATGGAGCAAGGTAAAACTTTTCCCAAGTGCAATCCTCCCGTCGGCGGGCCTGCTCACGATACGACGTGGGTGAAACCCGACACGACTTGATCGGAACGCAAAGGGACAACGTTGTCCTTTGGAGTTGTGACTTTAGCGTGCGACCTTGGTACGATTTCGTACCAAGGTGAGCCTTGATCTTGGCAACCTTCCGTTAGACTCGACGGAAGGTGTTCTTCAACTTTCGGCCTTGTCATCCTCCTCAGGTTCCACCCGTTTGGCGAAAGGATTGTATCGCATTTCATCGTCACGTCTGCTCGCGCTGTCGTGATCCTGTTCCAACAGTTTGCTGCACGGCGAACACAAGCGACCTCGCTTAGGAGAAGCTCAGGTCGCCCACTACCACAACGTCGAATTTCGTATTGTGGTTCTTACCAGGAGATGCGGAAGTCGGCCGGAAGACACGCTCGCTTGTCCTAAATATTTCCCTCGGGGCTTTTGAAACGGCCTTTTCTATAGGTAAAAATAGAAGTGCTCGGGGCGGGACTTGAACCCGCATGCCTTTCGGCATACGCCCCTCAAACGTACGTGTCTGCCATTCCACCACCCGAGCTTATTGCGGCGAGCGTCAAACTTTCCGCATCCGGCAGGGGCTTGCAAGTGGCGCTTGTATTCCTAGCAGTGCTCGCATTGCCGGTCGGTCAAAACCTCGGCTACGTATGAAATCCCGATGATTCGCGATTAGGTTTTGGAATTCGAGCATGAGCATGAGCATGAGCACCCACCTTCGCACAGCTACGGCGCGGCACGCGAGCACGACCAAAGAACACGACTGGATCAAAATCGATCTGCATATTCACACTCTCGATGATCCCAAAGACGCGGTGGATTATTCCGCCCATCAATTGCTGGAACGCGCGCATTCCCTCGGGTTTCGGGTTCTGGCGATAACACTTCACGATGCAGTGTTTGAGCGGAAGGAAGTGTACGCTGACGCGGCGGCAATGGGCATTTTGCTCATCCCCGCCGCCGAGGTGCGATTGTGCGGCGCGGATGTCATCGTGCTGAATGTGACTTCCGAAGAAGTCGGCGAGTTAACAAATTTCGACGACCTGCGACGACTGCGAGCGCAACGAGGGACTTCTATCTTCACTATTGCGCCGCATCCGTTTTACGTTTTCGGCAGCTCGATCGGATCGCGACTGCTTGCAGAAATAGATTGTTTCGACGCCATTGAGTTCTGCCATTTTCACATTGGCCTGTTCAATCCAAATCGCCGCGCAAGAAGAGTAGCATCCCGGTTTGGCAAGCCGTTGATTGCCACCTCTGACGCGCATCGGCTGCATGCCTTTGGGCGGCATTATACTGGTATCCCCATGCCGCCTGCTCTCACTGTGGAAAACGTTTTCGAGACGTTGCGCAATGGTCCGCTGCGCCTAACCAGTCCTCCCTGCAGTTTCACCGATTTTGTGAACGCGATCTATTTTGTTTTCCTTGCACATCCCTTCCGAGTACGGCGGAAAGTCGCCGCCTCCATCAAGCATTCATCGACGCCGAACACACCCATCGCACGCTAGTGCTGAGGTGCTGGCGTGTTCAGATCGTAGATTGCACCCCAATCGCCGGACGCCACGAGAAAGGACGCGGCTTCCCACGGGCGGCTGCTTGATTGGTAGTTCGTCTTTTCGTCCTGGCCCCAGAAGATGTAGCGGACGCCCAAAGCTTTAGCGGCCTCGCGCCAGTTTGCAGCTCCATTCATCAACGCTGTTAGCCGATTGTTTGCGTCGCCGGAATTGAATCCTTCCGTCCAGAGATGACCCGGATATCCCAGCACGACTTTCCGGCCCTGCAGCAATACCGGATGATTGTAGGTAGGGTAAGCGGCGAATCGCGCTTCTACCGGCAAAGGCCGAAGCGCCGCGCCGGTATGGTCGAGTTTCGCGCGCTCGATAAGTCCAAAGCCCGGGTGTCCGGCAGAGAGTCCACCCAGCAAAGTAACAAACCCGGAGCCGAAAAGTGCAATGCACATCGCCGCCCGTTCGGGAAAGGCCCACCGGCCAATGATGTCGCTCCATAGAAAAGGCAGAATGAGGAAGTAGCCCCAAACCATCAGCTTGAGGTTGTCCCAATCCCAAGGCGCAGTTTTCACAAAATAACCAACGACGAAGATCACAATGGCGGGTAGAACAAAGGCGATGTCCGCTGGAGGTCTGTTACCCCAACGCCACCCAGCCTTCCAGATACGCCAGCCGCACAATCCCACCAGCGCCAACGCCAAAGGAATCCATAAGCCGAAGTTTGGTAGCCAAAATTGAAAGAAAGGTGCGATGACGCCGTTCCATGTTTTTTGTAATAGCAGGCCAAACGCAGTCGAAGATCCAAAATTCGCAGCTCCGCCAATTCGGAAGAAAGGAGCGGCGAAGTCCGCCGAATCTTGCGCCCAGCCGGGGTGCCATTCAAATATCGATGCCGCGCGAAAATGATCGCTGACAAGCCAGACAAAAAAGCTTGCTGGAATCAAGGCAGATGCCAGCAAGGCTGCGGCGTGTCTGCGAACCGGCGCACCGCGGAAAATTTCGGACCAAATCGTTGGGTGCGAAATCAACCGGCCGATTCCGGAGCCACCTTCTTTGCGAGCCAGATCGACGATAAACGTTAGTTCACTGGGGCGTTCAAACAGAAGCGCAACGAACAGAACGATCGTCAGCGCGAGAAACGTATGGACGTGGAAAAATGGCATTGACGCGTAGAGTGACAGCTCGACCCAGAAGGGCAGGGGGCCTCTCGTGTAGGCGCGGGCGTGGATCGCGGCGGATTGGCTGGGATCATCCGCCTTCGCTGAGGCTGCGGCGGACAGGTCGGCTCCGGCTACAGAGCTTTCACGGAAGAATTTCTCCCGCCAGTGCCAAAGCAAAACCAAACCTGCCGGGATCGCGTAGAGCCATCCACGTTGGGTAACGAACATTGCCAAGGGAATGCTTTTCCAAGCGATCTTGTTGCCACCCTGATAGTCCAAAAACTTAAACGTTTGGAAGAATTGGAAGCCGGCTATTCCGCCGTTAAACAAGAAACCTGCAACGGCGAACGTGCGGCCCCAGCGGAAAAATGCATAAAAGGTTGCGAGCGACGCAACCAAACCAACCCAAACCAGTCCCGTTAGCAGATCAACGTGGACCAGGCATAACAGCGCGTTGAACAAGTCCATTCCTGCCGGATACTGCAGTTTGCTAAAGACATAGATTGGGTTATCCGGCCAGAGCTGCACGCCATTCGCAAAATTTTTGATCAACGTGATATGCAGCGACACGTCGCCCAGGTTATTTGGGGATTGGATCTTCAAATCACTGCCGTCGATGTAAAGGAGCCAGCAAAACGATCGTATAGCGAAGATCGCGAAGAACACTGCCACTGCCCAGAACCACACATGACGATAGCGCATCAATGCCGACCAAATAGCTGGATTCGGTGTGGTTTCCTCGTCTGACAGCTTTTGAGACTTTCGTTCTGACGGCGGATGATTTGCGACCTTTTTCCGAACCGCCGTATCAGAAGTGCCCAGGTAAGCTGCAACTGCAAATGCGGCCCCGCATACCAGTGCCAGCGAGGCGCTCACCACATTTAAGCCTCTTCCGGCCATTCCGAGAAGCAGACCGCAAATCACCGACAAATTGACGAAAGTGAGAATAGCCGAAAGCCACTTCATCGAAACGCGCTACGCCTAGCCCGGTGGTTTCCCGACAAAATCCGGTGCTTTGCCTGGGAAGAATTCTTTGAAAATCTTGGCGCTCAAATAAAGCTTCGACGGGTCCTGATAATTCCGAATCGTGACAGTGTCGGTGTAGTACGCGTTTTTCAACTTCGATTCGACGTCTTTGATTTTGTCTTGCTGCACGAGGAGAAAATCGCCATCAAGGTTTGCTGGCATATTCCCTCCTTCGTAGTAGCCGACGCGATCGAAATCGCCCAGCATCCACGGAAGCGGGTAAACGCTGGAGCGGATCAAGTGCCCGGTGAGGTGGTAGTAGGCCGGGTCCCGTTTTGCTAGCTTCAGTAGCGGTCTGGTTAGTTTGAAGATGTCGTTGTACGTCTGAACGTACGCGTAAGGCTCGGTAGGCGACGAACACCGGAAATAGTTCAGCGAAATGGATCGGCCGAGTGAAATGCACAAAAGAATGCCGATCGTGACGTATACTTTCCGGAGATTTTTTGGGCGCACGAGCAGGATCGCCGCGCCAAAGATAAACAGGAACGGCCAGCCAAAACTGACAATACACCACGGAGTCTTGTATTTGACATAGCTGTATGCAATCAGGCTTCCCACGCCATAAATCGCCAGATAACGCAAACTGAGGTTCTTAAATTTTTGGCAAAACAGGCACAGAATTAATCCAGCCAGCATCGGCAATTCGTATCCAGAAAAATTAGTTCCGCCCGCTTCCCAAGATGGCCCCATCAATTTGAACCAATAATCCCACGCTTTTTCATGGCCGTGACCAGCGGCGCCAGTCTCGGTCCACGCCTTGAACGCCAGATACAGACCTTTGACGCCACTCCAGTTGAAGAAAGTTCCAGAGTAGAAAAAAATGACCGCCGCTGCGCCGACAACCAGTACCATCGCAAGATCGATATAGCTCCAGGTTTGCTTTGCCGGCTTAGCATCCGGGACGCGGCTTAGCGCATAGGAAACCGCCAGAGCTGGAATGGCAAGCACCGCGCAAGCGAGATGGATAGCGTACGTTTCCTTGGTCAGAATCATACCAGCTAGCCCCATCCCTGCGTACCAGAGGTAATTCAACCTGCCCAATCTCCACAGACCGAGCAGTCCCAGGATGAACATCGTCGAGAAGAATTGCAGCCACACTTCGTGAATTGCGTAGCGTCCGTAGAAAACGAATCCCGGCGAGACTGCCATGGCAAGCGTGGCTATTCGGCTAACGTTTCGTCCTACCAAGGGCTCGAACTTCAGCGCCAACCAAACACAAGCAATGCTTACGAGCACGACAGGCAGCCGCAATGCCCAGACATTTCGGCCAAACAAACTCTCGAAGAGCAGCAGCACATAGAAGTGAAGCGGACCGTGATAGTTCGTCGGGTCGTACCGGTAAAACCCATTCTTCATCACCTGATCGACGAACCACCCATTGATGCCTTCATCGAAGTGGGGCGGCTTAATGCCCAGCAGGAAAACGCGCAGGAACACCGCCAGGCCCATAATCGCCCAGGGCACCCAGTCGCTTTCCGCGACGCGCACCTTCCATTGTGCAAAGTGATCGCGCAGCGCTGGAAATTCTGCTGGCGCGGCGCGCTCGGCGCTGCTAGTACGCGCTGCCATGCGCATCCTTGTAACCGGTGGCTGCGGATTCATCGGGAGCAACTTTATTCGATATATCTTGCAACATTACAAGCCGGCGTTCGTGACCAACGTGGATGTGCTCACTTACGCAGGCAATCTCGCCAATCTCGATGGCGTGGTCGAGGAACATGGCGAGCGTTACGAATTTTTCAAAGCCGATATCGCGAACGCAGACCAAATGGACGCGCTGATGACCGAGCATCGGTTTTATGCGATCATCAATTTCGCAGCAGAATCGCACGTCGACCGCAGCATCAACGATCCTCTCAATTTCATTCATACAAACATCATCGGCACAAGCGTGCTGTTGGATTGCGCGCGGCGCCACGGTGTTCAGCGATTCATCCAAATCTCGACCGACGAGGTGTATGGCTCGCTTGGGTCAGGCGGCAAATTTACCGAGCAATCGTCGCTCGATCCCAGTTCGCCGTATTCAGCAAGCAAAGCGGGTGCTGATCTTCTGGTGATCGCCTCTTACAAGACTTACGGCCAGGAGGTGCTGGTGACCCGATGCTCAAACAATTACGGTCCGTATCAGTTCCCGGAGAAACTGATTCCGCTCATGATCATCAAGGCGCTCCGTGATGAGCCGCTACCGGTCTATGGCGATGGCATGAACGTGCGTGACTGGATCCATGTGAGCGATCATTGTGCCGCTATTGTCGCCGCACTTTTCGAAGGGAAGTCCGGCCAGACTTACAATTTTGGCGGCGACAGCGAGATGGCGAATCTCGATGTGGTAAGAACGATTCTCGATAAACTTGGCAAACCACACAGCCTCGTTTCGTTTGTGCCAGACAGACTTGGTCACGATCGCCGCTATGCCATTGACTCTGCATTCGCGCAACGTGAATTGAACTGGAAACCGCGCCGTAATTTCAAGGAAGGCTTGGAGGAGACAATTCAGTGGTACGTTGACAATCCGTCCTGGTGGCAACCGTTGCTCGAACGTGCGGGGAGGTATTGAACTCTCGCTGCAGTCTGCGACGGCAGCTGTTAGGGAGCGACGACCAGCGATCGCTTTATAAGCCATGAAAATGGTGATTATCGGCGCAGGCGGGCGCCTCGGCGCGGCGCTCGTGCGCGAATATCGCGACGAGTACGACATCTCTGGTTTCGATCACGCGGAACTCGAGTTATCGAATTTGGATGATGTGCGCAAAAAATTGTCCGCGGCGCATTTCGATGTTCTTATCAACGCTGCGGCATTCACTAACGTCGATCGTTGCGAGGCCGAGCGGGACCGCGCCTATCTGATTAACGCCGAAGCGCCGGGCGTTCTTGCGAAAATTTGCGCGGATAAAAGGGCAAAGCTCATTCACTTCAGTACTGATTACGTCTACGACGGCGAGAAACGCGCGCCGTACACTGAAGAGGATAAAGCGAATCCGATCAGCGTTTACGGCGCGTCCAAGCTCGCTGGAGAAAGGAATGTGCTCGCCGCGGAAAGCCGGCATCTTGTTATCCGCGTCTCCTGGGTTTTTGGCCCTGACCGGCCGAGTTTTATCGACGGAATAATCAAGCGAGCACAGGAGACTCAACAAGTCGATGCAATCGCAGATAAATTTTCAACACCTACTTACACGCTGGATATCGCCAAAGTGCTGCCGCAGTTTTTCAATGCCGACATTGAAGGCGGCATTCTGCATTTGGCCAACGCCGGTGAATGCAGTTGGCAGCAATACGCACAATGGGCTGTGGATTGTTGTCACCAAACAGGCCTTCTGCTGAAAGCGACTACCGTTGGCGCACTCGAACTAAAGGATATGACCGATTGGGTTGCGCGCCGGCCCGTCTATTCTGTGCTTTCCACTGCGAAATACACGAAGCTGACAAGCGCGCCACCTCGCACTTGGCGGGACGCGGTTGCTGATTATATTACGCGTTTCTATCCCAAAAAATGAAAACACACATCTTTGCTTTTGCCCTGTCGATCCTCATCAGCCTTAGCGCACGCGCCGAATTGAAATGGGAGCAGACCACGGTCGAGCTGCATCCAACGCCTGCCGACAAACAGGCGATAGGCCATTTCAAATATCAGAACCCCGGAAAGACACCAGTGCGATTTAAGTCTGTTCACGCTTCCTGCGGTTGCACCACTGCGCAAACCCAGAAGGACGAAGTTCCCCCAGGCGGAACCGGCGAGATTACAGCCACTTTTAACATCGGCGATCGCACCGGCACTCAGGTGAAAACGGTGACCGTGGAAACCGATGACCCCGCGAATACCAAGACGGTCCTCACGCTCAGGACCATTATCCCGCAGCAATTGGAGATCAACCCGACGTTTGTTTTTTGGAAGCAAGGCGATAAGCCTGACCCGAAGACGATCACGGTGAAGGTCGGCAAAGAATTTACGGTCAAACATATCAAGGTCACCTCATCGAGTCCGGATTTTCAAACCAAAGTCGAGGAAACCGGTAAGGGCGAGTTCAAAGTCGATGTCCAACCCAAGGAAACGAACAACCTTGTTGCTTCGACTCTGACGATTCAACCGGAGGATTCACAGAAGGTCTTTTACGCAACTGCGCGCATCACCAATTCCCCGGTCGTTCAATAGCTAGTGAGATCTTCGCTGGTCCGCCAGATTCTTATTCTGGCAGTGCTTGCGCTCGTTCCCGCGGTGGGTGAGGCGATTTATTTCCGCCACAAGATATCGTGGCGATCGGCTATTCTCCCGTCGGAAATGGTCACTGTCGATCAAGCGCGCGCATGGGGCGAAAACGTTATCTGGGTGGATGCGCGCCCGGACGAGGAGTTCGCGCGCGATCACATTCCGGCCGCGCTGTCGTTAAATGAAGACCGGTGGAATGAGTTGCTGCCGCAATTCTTGGCAGCATGGTCGCCGGGAAAGAAAATCGTTGTCTACTGCAGCAGCCTCGGTTGTAACGCCAGCCGGGAAGTTGCCCGACGGCTGCGTAGGGAAGCGCAGCTTCCGGATGTGTTCGTGCTCGAAGGCGGATGGGAGGGGTGGCTGAAAACGAGATGAGTGCAACGCCCAACGCTGAACGCCCAACACCGAATGCGGAGCTTCGCACCGCCGGGAGCATTCCGGATTTCAAAGGTCGAACATCAAAGATCCTATGGCGCACTGTCGATCTTGTCGTTGCCGGGATTTTCATTTATGCAGGCGCGATTAAAGCACTCGATCCTGTTCAGTTCGCCAGCGACATCGATAATTACAAAATTCTTCCGTGGCCCATCAGTGTCGCGCTGGCGTTTTACTTGCCGTGGCTGGAGATTTTCTGCGGCTTGGCGCTGGTTTTTCGGCGGCTCTATCGCGGTGCGCTGTCGATATTAACCGCGCTCGTCGTTATCTTCCTCGTGGCTACGATTGCCGCTAAAGTTCGCGGTCTCGATATCACTTGCGGCTGTTTCGGTCACGCCAGCCAGAATTGGAGCTTCCCCACGCACTTGGCGCTGGATTTGGCGCTTCTTGCCGCTCTGAGCGCGCTCTGTTACTGCAGCACACCGAAACCGCCAGAGAATGCTTAGCGAACGAAATTATGCGAGCACTTGGAATTGAGCTATCTCGCGCGCGATGTTTCGCTTCCTGCGCCGATCGGGATCTGGAGCTGGGAAGATGCGCGGCGCCAACCGACTGACCACATCGCGCAGCTTCAGCGCGCACATCGCAGGACCGTCTTATCTGGAACCGGAACGCGAGCTTTCATTCTCGTCGTACCTTGAGGTGGTGCGCCATTCGCCGAGCCGACCGGACGGCAGTGGCAGCGGCATTGTTCCCGTATCTCTTCAGAAGAATTGCAAGATCGACAGTCGAATCCTGCGAATTTGGTTCACTGAAAAACTACAAAGCGAGTCATCGGCGGCTCGCGCGGCTTTTGGGTCGCAGCGGCAAAGTCCCGCTAACAGCCGAGATAGAGTTTCTGCGCCAAGCACAGCCGACCGTTTTCTCCAGTGAGTTGCACGAGTATGGGTTCTCCTCAATCTAATCTTTCCTCGGAAGGACTTACTAAACCGCACTCGAAAAATCGCCGCCTACCCAAGGTGATCTTGCTGGATTTGGCTTTGATCGCCCTTCTGGTCCTCTATTTCCTTCACTTTGGGTTTCGGTCTTTATCGGCGCCTTTCAGGCCCGATGACATGATGAATATGTGGCAGTATTGGCACGCCGGCTGGTTGAAAGCCGTTCGTGCAAGCCTCTGTTTCTGGAGTTCGGTTGGGCGCCCTCTTGCGGCCATTTACTATCTTCCGTTATACTCATTTTTTGATCTTTCTCCAAAACCATACCGAGTGGTGACGATCGTCCTGATCGCTGCAGCGATACCTATCGCTTATTCGCTAGCTCGATCACTCAGTTCGTCTCGGTCGGTTGCATTTCTGGCGGTGTTCGCGTGGTGTTATCATCCCCGATTGTCAAACTTATTGTTTCTTAACTCGTTTATTTATGATGTGCTCTGCAGTCTTTTTTATCTGGCTGCTCTTGCTTGGTATATTTGTATTCGTGAGCAGAATCGGTCCCTTAATCTATTGCAGCTTGCTGGCTGCTTCGCGCTTTATATCTGTGCATTAGATTCAAAGGAAATGGCGGTCACCCTGCCGGTCATCGTTTTACTTTATGAGCTCCTGAAATATTGTTACCAACCAGAACGGCAAGAGTTCTTCTGTTGGATTTGGCATGAGGCTTCATTCGCTCTAGTCGCGGGACTAATCACCTCGATTTACTGTTACAACAAAATTTACGGGCCGGAGTCATGGGCTGTCCGCGGCATCGAAGTATATGTTCCTCATTATTCCTGGCACGCATTTACCACGTCGAACGCCACATTTTTTAGCCACATTTTTTACCTATTCCCGAATCATGTTATCACAGATGGAGAACTTCTAGCTGCGTGGGCCTTAGTATTCTTGTACGCTTTCCTGCGGCGGGACCGCATGCTTGAGTTGATGGCGTTTTGGGTTGTGATAACGCCTCTTCCGCTCGCCTTTGTTACTCCTCGCAAGGGCGCGTGCTTAACCATTATCCTTTTCGGCTGGGCTATGATTTTCGCAAAACTGATTTCAGATTTATCGCTACTGATCGCAAGATTGCCGCTGCTGCACAAAGCTAGGGTAGTTCCCCTCCGCGCTGGCGTGATGCTTTGTGTTGTCATTTTGCTCGGAGTTGGGACTGAGCGACAAAATCGACGGTATGGCTTGGGCTGGCTTCATGGCGGTGAAAAGACCGCTCACGTGATTGAAGCATTTCGCGCGCTGAACCTTCAGCCCACACCTGGCAGCAAAATCTTGTTAACAGAAAATCCCTTTGCAGGCAGCTCCGGAACCGGCCCCTGGGCTCCAGTGTTTATTGCCGGTCTGCATTGGAACGACCATTCGCTGGCGGTTTATCAAGAAGGGCAAAATGCATTGAATCCCCGACAGATAGCAGAAATGAACTACGTGCTGGCAGTCCATGAATACAAAATCGACGTTATCCGAGGGCCCCGTTGAATCCGGTGTGGTCGCCGGGAACAAAAGTCGTTGTCTACTGCAGCAGCCTCGGTTGTAACGCCAGCCGGGAAGTTGCCCGACGGCTGCGCAGGGAAGCGCACCTTCCGGATGTGTTCGTGCTCGAAGGCGGATGGGAGGGGTGGCTGAAGACGAGATGAGTGCAACGCCCAACTCCGAAAGTATTCGCGAGCAAGGCGCTGAACGCCCAACACCGAATGCGGAGCTTCGCACCGCCGGGAGCATTCCGGATTTCAAAGGTCGAACATCAAAGATCCTGTGGCGCACTGTCGATCTTAAGTGCGTTGATCCTGGTCTTCTCGCTTATAACCATCGCGGCAAAACTTCGCGGACTCGACATCACTTGTGGCTGTTTCGGTCACGCCAGCCAGAACTGGAGCTTCCCTGCTCACCTGGCAACCAATCTCGTAATTCTCGCCGCGCTCCTTGTGCTTTGGCTTTCGAATCGCTTGGCGAAGCCTTTGTAGGTTGCGCGCTCAGTCTGCGTATCCTTAATTCGCCAACCGAAGTGGTTGCCTAACGATTCGACACGCGGAGTCCGTTTTGCCTGCGAATACATCGATGGAGCATGATCAGGAAACTGAAATCCGGCAGGTATCGGCTGTATTCCCGCAAGAAAAATCCGCGGACGGGGAAAAGAAGAAATCTCGGCACGTTCAACACAAAGGCTGCGGCGAAGAAACACGAACGCGCCGTTCAATATTTCAAGCGGAATTAGCCATGCCAGCTTGATCAAACAGCGATCCGTGTTGCAGACTATTTTCCCTTGAACCCTCAATGAAACAGTTGCGGTTGATCGTTCGATATGCGCTGTGGCTGACTGTGTTTGCGAGTCTGACCTGCGTGCAAAAGTCGACGAGTCAGGTTGTCAGGTCGCCCGGGCCGCAGTCGTCATCACTGCCACGGAAAGCTACTGCGACTCAATCGCAGAGCGTCGTCCCGTCAGTCACCCCTTCGCCGGAAGCAAAACCTGGTCAACCCGCGTCGTCCGACTTGACGAAAGTGGAAACAGCGGTCCGGCCTGCGGTAATTTGGGTCACGGTCTTTGATGCAAAGGGCAATTTGTTGCGGACTGAGAGCGGCTTTTTTATTTCCGCCGATGGCAGAGTCGTTACCACAGCGCGAGCGATCGAAGGCGGAGTCAATGCTGTTGCAAAAACCGCCGACGGCGGAATCCACAACGTCACCGGAATTCTCGCGGCTTCGAAAGAATTGGATCTGGCAATTCTGCAGGCCGATGTGAAGAAGGTTCCATTTCTTGAGCTAAACAAAAACAGTAATCCGCAAGTTGGCCCAAATGTTGTAGTGGTTGGCAGTGGATTGGCTGGAAGTGACGGTAGCGCTCGTCAAATGACGATTGCTGCTCAACAACCCGATCGCTTGGAAATTAGTGGAGCAAGTTCAGCCAGTTCCGTCGGATCTCCTGTTGTAAACGAGACTGGCGAAGTCATCGGTGTGGTCACAACATCTGGGGAAAAGACTATTGCTCATCCCTCGGCTACGCTCGAATCGTTGTCATCTCGAGTGGCGGCTGATACCCAGGCCCGGTGGCCGGCTACAGCCGAAACGCGGCCCACACCAAAAGCCACGCCGAGACCGCGACTGGTCTATGCGCCGGCGCCAGCCTTTCCACCCGGTGTTTCTCAAGCCGGTGTTTCGGGAACAGGTCGCTTCCATCTAAGTTTCGATGCAAGTGGAAACGTAACGAATGTGC
>Ga0307312_10000713_pt1 | contig 16129 bp, 17 predicted proteins | sample ER_DNA_202_FD_194489 | JGI IMG/M metagenome (GOLD analysis project Ga0307312, IMG submission 194489) | Bulk soil microbial communities from the East River watershed near Crested Butte, Colorado, United States - ER_DNA_202 | ecosystem: Environmental > Terrestrial > Soil > Floodplain | place... | reverse complement strand
TGACGGGGTTGAAGTACTGGTTCGGCTGGAACGCGCCCGGGATCTCCGACGCGAGCCGGTCGGCCACCGAGTAGTAGGACTCGGGCGACTCCCGCGCCACGGCGGTCGGGCAGATCACGACCTCTGCGCCGTACGCGCGCAGGAGCGCGATCTTCTCCTGGCTCATCTTGTCCGGCATCACGAAGATGCAGTCGTACCCCTTCACGGCGGCCGCGATCGCCAGTCCGTGGCCGGTGTTGCCCGACGTCGGCTCCACGATCGTGCCGCCCGGGCGCAGTTTCCCCTCGCGCTCGGCCGCCTCGATCATCCGGATCCCGATCCGGTCCTTCACCGACCCGCCGGGGTTGAGCATCTCCAGCTTGGCGAGCACCGTCGGCTGCAGACCGCGCGTCACGGCACGCAGGCGAACGAGCGGGGTGTCGCCCATCGCATCCAGGAACGAATCGAGCACCTGCATCGTCGAGGGTCCCTTCACGTGCTGCGAGGCACCCATCGTCCCACGGCACCGGTGCTGCCGTCCCTTCTCGCCGCTTCCACGACCCCTCCAGGTGGGGACGGTAAGCTGCCGATGCGTCGGTGGACCGACGCCGACCGAACGGGAGATGTCGAAGGATGTGCCAGCCGACGTGAGCGACGGAGACCGCGGACCCGACCCGGGCGGGGAGAAGCTGCTCGTCGTCGACGACGATCCGTTCATCGCCCGGCTCCTCGAGATCGAGCTGGCCGCGGCCGGATATCAGGTCCGCGTGGCCAACGACGGGGAACAGGCGATCCAGCTGGTCCAGCAGGATGCGCCGGACCTCGTGATCACCGACGTGATGATGCCGCACGTGGACGGGTTCGAGCTGACCCGCCTCCTCCGTCAGGACCCGCGCACCGCGGCGGTCTCCGTGATCATCCTCACCGCCCGGGGACTCTCCGCGGACAAGCTCGAGGGGTTCGCGATCGGCGCGGACGACTACATCGTCAAGCCCTTCGATACCCCGGAGCTCCTCGCTCGCGTGCGCGGTGTCCTCCGCCGCTCGAAGGAGATGAAGGACGAATCTCCGCTCACCGGTCTGCCGGGGAATGTCCGGATCCAGGAGGAGATCGAGGAGCGGGTTTCGTCGGGGAACGAGTTCGCGTTGCTCTATGCCGACCTCGACCAGTTCAAGGCCTTCAACGACCACTACGGGTTCGCACGCGGAGACCAGGTGATCCAGGAGCTCGCCCGCACGATGGAGAAGGTGATCGAGGAGCTGGTTCCCGGGGACGCCTTCGTCGGGCATCTCGGGGGAGACGACTTCGTGCTCGTGGTCCCGCCGTCGGCCGCCGCGCTCGTGGCGGACACGATCGTCCAGCGCTTCGACGACCGTTCGCCCGAGTACTACGACGAGGCCGACCGCGAGCGGGGATGGATCGAGGTGCTGAACCGGCGCGGGGAGCAGCAGCGGTTCCCGCCGCTCACGATCTCGATCGGGATCGCGAGCACGCAGCGCCGGCGCTTCGCGCATTTCGCCGAGGTCGTGGCGGTCGCGACCGAGATGAAGAACTTCACGAAGTCCACGCCGGGCTCGTCCTGGGCGATCGATCGCCGGACGACCTGAGCCGAATGGTCAGGTGCCGGGGAGCGTTCCCGGCTGCGCCAGGAAGTAGCCCTGCCCGTAGCGCACGCCAAGCTCGAGGAGCGTTTGCAGCTCGGCGTCGGTCTCGATCCCCTCGGCGACGATCGTCATGTCCATCTCCTGCGCGAATGAGATCAGCGCCCGAGCGAGTGCGCGCTTGCCGCGGTCCTCGTCGATCGACCGGGTGAGCGAGATGTCGACCTTCACGATGTCGGGCGCGATCTGCAGGGTGTGTCGCAAGCTTGCGTACCCGGCGCCGGCGTCGTCGATCGCGATCCGCACGCCAAGCGCGCGGAGCGGCGCCAGCCATCGCGCGAGCTCGTCGTAGTCGTCGACGGCCTCGTGCTCGGTGATCTCCACGACCATCCGCTCGGCGACCGGCTCGAGGATCGGAGCGAGCTCGGGCGAGCGGGCGGCGCGATGGGAGCAGTTGACCGAGAGGTAGGAGCGGGGCGGCAGCTTGGGGAGCCCGAGCGCTGCCTGGCGGATCGTCGAGAGCTCGAGTTGCACGCCGAGGTCGAGCGCCCTGGCCTCTGCGAACCATTCGTCAGGCCGGCGCATGGGGAAGGACCGGAACCGCGCGAGCGCCTCGACCCCGATCACGTCGTGGTCCTCGAGGTTGACGATCGGCTGGAACGCCATAGACATCCCCTCGCCCGCGACGAAACGCAGGATCTCGTCGCGGCGAGCCTCGATCTGCTCCTGTTCGATCTCCTCGCGACGAAGCTGCGACGAGAGCTCGTGCACGATGCCGCCGACGACCTCGTCCGAGAGGCTCGTGCCGCCCTGCGCGACCCGGCGGATCGATCCCAGGATGTCCTCGGCCGCGGTTCCCTTGACGAGGTAGCCGACGCAGCCGGCGCGGAGCATCTCGAGCACGGTCGGACGATCCTCGAACGCGGAGAGCGCGATCACGCGGGTGCCGGGGGACAGCCGCTGGATCTCCCGTGCGGCCCGGGGGCCGCCGCCCGCGGGCATCTTGACGTCGAGCAGCGCGACGTCGGGCTGCTCCCGCTGCGCGAGGGCGATCGCCTCGTCCGCGTCGGCCGCGGCCCCGACGAAGAAGATCCGCTCCTCCTGGGCGAGGAGCTCGGCCAGCGCCCCGCGCAGGGCGGGCTCATCGTCGGCCACCAGGACGCGGATGCGTTGGGGCGACGGGGACATGGCTGCTTCTGCGAGGGGGAAGCTCCGCACGACCTGCGAACCGTACCCACCGGGGATGCCCCGTGCAATCGCCCGGGGGCATGGACTCGACATCCCCCGTCTGTCCCACCGGCCGACCGCGGGTGGCTCGCTGAGGTTCCTAGTGGTGGGGGCCGGACCCCCATTCCTCGCGGAGGATCCCCATCACGAGCGTGTCGTGGATCTCGCCGTCGAACCAGGCGTGGGCGCGGAGCCGGCCCTCCTCGACGAACCCGGCCTTCGTGTAGGCGCCGACCGCCCGCTCGTCGTCGGCGAGCACCTCCAAGCCGACCTTGCGCATCGCCAGGTCGCGGAAAGCGAAGTCGACGAGCGCACGGACGGCATCCTGGCCGAACCCCTTCGACCAATAGGCCCGTCCGAGGGTGATCCCCAGGTGGCAGGTCCGCTGGAAGTGATCGATGAAGTGCAGCTCGCATTCGCCGATCAGCTCGTCGTCCACCTCGATCACGAAGCGCATCGTCCGCGGATCGGACTCCTCGAGCCGCTCCTCGAACCGATGCTCGAGCTCGGCGAGGGACGACGGACGCGCGGGCGTGTCGGAAGCTCGGGCGATGAGCTCGAGGTCGTCGTCGAGGAGCTCGTGCAGCACCGTTAGATCCTCGCGCTCGAGCGCGCGGAGCGTGACGTGTTCGCCGTGGAGCATCTCTGGCCCTCCTTCCGCGGTCGCCGCCGTCCGCTGCTGCGAGCGAGTGTAACGGCCGAGGTTTGCCCGCCGGCGCCGCCGCCCGTAGCCTTGCCACCGTGCCGGTATCGGTCGGGGAACCGCTCACGCTCGAGGATGTCGTCGCGGTGGCGCGCGGCGCGCACGTGACGTTCGCGGACCACGCCCGAGAACGGGTACGCGCCGCGCGCGAGGTGGTCGAGCGCGCCGTCGCCGGCGGCCGCACGATGTACGGCGTCACGACCGGCTTCGGTGCGCTCGCCGACACGCGGGTCGCGCCCGAGCAGACCTCGGCGCTGCAGCACGGCATCGTCACCTCCCACGCGACCGCGGTCGGGCGACCGCTGTCGCGCGAGGAGGCGCGCGCGATGCTCGTGCTCCGCGCGCACGTCCTCGCGCTGGGGCACTCGGGCGTGCGCGCGGAGGTCATCGAGCTGATGGTCGAGATGCTGAACCGCGACATCGTCCCGGCCGTCCCGGAGCAGGGCTCGCTCGGGGCGTCGGGCGATCTCGCGCCGCTCGCCGGGCTGGCGCTGCCGCTGATCGGGCTCGGACGGTTGCTCACGAGCGACGGCTCCACGGAGCCGGCTGCCGACGGACTCGGCCGAGCGGGTTTGCGTCCGCTCGAGCTCCAGGCGAAGGAAGGGCTCGCGCTCGTGAACGGCACGCAGGGGATGGTCGCGATCGGCACCCTCGCGCTGATCCGGTCGGAGCAGCTGGCGCGAGCCGCGGACGTGATCGCCGCGATGACGATCGAGGCCTCCCTCGGGACCGACGCTCCGTTCGACGAGCGGCTCCAGCGACTTCGGCCCCATCCGGGCCAGGCCGCGAGCGCGACCAACCTCCGTGCGTTGTTGGACGCGTCGCCGATCCGCGAGTCGCATCGGACGTCAGCCCACCTGGTGCAGGATGCGTATTCGCTGCGGTGCGCCCCCCAGGTGCACGGCGCCACGCGGGACACCTGCCGACACGCCAGGGAGGTCCTGTCGATCGAGACGAACAGCGTGAGCGACAACCCGATCGTCCTCGTCGAAGAGGACGACGTCCGGAGTGGCGGCAACTTCCATGGGATGCCGGTCGCCGTCGCCATGGACGCACTCGCTCTGTCGTTGGTGTCGCTCGCATCCATCAGCGACCGGCGTCTCTACCGCCTCCTCGACCCGAAGACCTCCAACGGTCTCCCGCCGTTCCTCGTCCCCGAGAGCGGACTCAACAGCGGGTTCATGCTGATCCAGTACACCGCCGCCTCCGTCGTCTCCGAATGCAAGTCGCTCGCGCATCCCGCATCCGTCGATTCGATCCCTTCGAGCGCCGGCCAGGAGGATCACGTCAGCATGGGGATGACGAGCGCGCGACACGCCCGCGAGATCGTCGCGAACGCCGAGACCGTGCTCGCCCTCGAGGCGCTCGCCGCGGCCCAAGCCCTGGATCTCCGCGCCCCGCTCGAGCCCGGCCCGGCCACCCGGGCCGCGGTGCAGGCGATCCGGGGACGCGTCCCGTTCGTCGAGCACGACCGGGAGTTCGGGCCGGATATCGAAGCGGCGGTCGAGCTCGTGCACGACGGCACCCTGGTCGCGGCCGTCGAAGGCGTGACCGGTCCGCTCCGGTGACGTGCTCGTCCGGGTCGGAACGTCGCTCCCATGTTCGCCCGACGAGGCCTGGGCGATCCTCCTCGCGTGGGAACGCCAGGCGGATTGGATGCTCGACGCGGATCGCGTCGAGGTCGTGTCGGCGCACCGGGAGGGGGTCGGCGTTCGGCTCGCCGTGCGCACCCGGATCCTCGGGCTCCCCGCGTTCACGGAGCCGATGGAGGTGATCGGTTGGGAGCCGCCCCGACGGCTCGTCCTGCGTCACGGACGCCTCATCGCGGGCGAAGGCACCTGGACCCTGACGCCCGAGCCCGGCGGAACGCGGTTCGTCTGGACCGAGGACGTCCGGCTGCGGGTGCCTGTGGTCGGCGAGGCCGCCGCACGGTTGTATGGGCCGGTGCTCCGGCGGTTGATGCGGCGGGCCGCCGCCGGTCTCCGGGGGGCGGTGATCGCATCCGGCCCGCGGCACCGGTGATCGCCCGACCTCGTGCTAGCGTGGAACGGAAGCAGGGGAGCCCGGTGGGACCGGGCTGAGAGGCCGGTTGCGGAACCGGCGACCCTTCGAACCTGATCCGGTCAGGACCGGCGGAGGGAGCTCATGACACCGGCGGCGCCGAACGCATCGGTCACCGCACGGCTCGAGGACGCCCTCGAGCGCGAGACACCGAACTGGGGGATCCGACCCGTCCCCGAGTCGCTCCGGCGCTTCTCGGGGCTGGATCTGGCGGTGCTCTGGGGCGACCTGTCGATCGGACTCCTCGTCCTGGTGAGCGGGGCGCTGCTCGTGCCGGCGCTCGGGTTGCCGATGGCGGCCCTCGCCATCGTGATCGGGACCGCGATCGGCTGTGTCCCGCTCGGGCTCGTCGCGGCGGCCGGCGCCCGCGACGGGGTGCCCTCGATGGTGCTCTTCCGTCCCGTGCTCGGGCTCCGAGGGTCCTACGTGCCGTCGGTCGCGAACCTCGTCCAGCTGATCGGATGGACGGCTTTCGAGTTCTGGGCGATGGGGCGGATCGCGAACGCCGTCTCCATCGATCTGTTCGGGTTCGATGCGCCGTTCGTCTGGATCCTCGTGGTCGCTATCGTGTGTACGGCGCTCGCGCTCGCCGGCCCGATCTTCACCGTCCGCCGATGGCTCGAGCGCTTCGGCGTGTGGATCGTGGCGGGGGTCGCCGTCTGGATCACCGTGAAGGTCCTCGCCGGGGCGGACATCGGTGCCGTCTGGTCGCGTCCGGGTCTCGGTGGGCTCCCGTTCTGGTTGGGCGTCGACCTCGTGATCGCGATGCCCATCTCCTGGCTCCCCTTGGTAGCGGATTACTCGCGGTTCGCGCGGGAGCCGCGGGCCGCGTTCGTGGGCACGGCCGCCGGCTATGCGCTGGGCAACGTCTGGTTCTACCTGCTGGGCGCCTTGCTCGTGCTCGCCGCGGGAGCGGGCACGGACGTGCTCGACCTCGGCACCACGATCGCGGCGGCGGCCGGCGGCGGCGTGGTCCTCCTCGCGCTCCTGGTCGGCGAGTCCGACAACGCCATGGCCAACGTCTACTCGTCGGCGGTCTCCGTGCAGAACGCGCGACCCGCGTGGTCGCAGCGAGCGCTGATCGTCGCGGTGGGGGCGGCGGGGCTCGCGATCGCGGCAGCGATCGGGAGCGACGCGGCCGCCACGCTCGAGAGCTTCCTGTTGCTGATCGGGTCCGTGTTCGTCCCGCTGTTCGCGGTGTTCCTGGCCGACTGGGGGATCCGCGCACGCGGCCGGTTCGGTGAGGAAGCGCTCTTCGACGGCGCGCCACCGGGGATCAGGTGGCGCGCCGTCCTCCCCTGGGTCGTCGGCTTCCTCGCCTTCCAGTGGTGCGCACCGACGACCCTCGTGGGCTGGTGGACCTCCAGCCTCGAACACGTGGTCCACGGGTGGCTCGGGCTCCCCTTCCCGCTGGTCGGCGACTCGGCCCTCGGTGGGAGCATCCCCGGGTTCGCCGCGGCGTTCGTCGTTGCGCTCGCGGTTCCGCCGCGCCGCCCCGCCACGGCTCAGACGCCTTAGGCGGGAGGCGGCGCGAGCACCAGCAGCACCACCGACGGCTCCTCGGAGGCGTTGCGGAACGTGAGCTCCTCGCCCGCCGGGACGAGCGCCGACTCCCACTGCCGCATCCGCGCCCGGGCCTTACCGACCTGCGTCGCGATCTCGCCCGCGAGGACCACCACGACGCCGTCCGAGCGCGCGTCCGACATCGGGCCGATCCCCTGAGAACCCTGGACGCAGACGACCTGGGAGAACAGCTGCGGGGTCTCGTAGAGGACCTCGGTCCGCGCAGCGTCGTCCTCGAAGTGGACCAGATCGGTCACCTTCCGCGTGTTCACGGCGCTCGTCTCATGGGAGCCATCAGCCTAGCGGCGCGGCCGGCCGCCGCACCCGCGGGCAGCCTCCCCACTAGACTGACCCACCGCTCGCCAGCCTGTGTCCACGTCGACAACGAGGAAGGATCGATCCGTGACCACGTATGCGTTCTCGACCGAGTCCCCGGCCGACCTCGACGCCGGCCTGTTGATCCTGCCGGTGTTCGAGGGCGGGGAGCCGGGCCCCGGCGTCCGGGAGACGGGGCTCCGCGATGCGTTCGCCGCAGCGAAGCTGACCGGCAAGAAGGGCGAGACCCTCCTGGTGACAGCTCGTGAGCGGTCCGGGGCTCGCGATCGGGGGTTCGCAGCCGGGGCCGCGCTCCTGGTCGGGGTGGGTCCGAAGGCCGAGTTCGATATCACCGCGCTCCGGCGCGCGCTCGGTCGAGCGGCGGGAACCGCCCGGCGGTTCGGCTCGGTCGCGACGACGTTCCCGCTCGCCCTCGGCGCGCGCCAGGCGACCGAGGCCGTCCAGGCTGCGGCCGAGGGTCTCGGGCTCGGCGCCTACCGGTTCCGCCGTTACAAGACCACCTCGAAGGACGACGACGGCGCCCTCGGATCCGTCACGATCCTCGGCTCCGCGAAGTGGGACGCGCGCGCCGCGCGCGACGCGCTGGCACGAGCCGACGTCCTCGTCGACGCCGTGGCGTGGGCTCGCGACCTCGTCAATACGCCCGCGGGCGACCTGCCCCCGGCCGAGATCGCGAGGGCGGCGAAGGCGATGGCGAAAGAGCAGGGCATCACCTGCAAGATCTGGAACGAGACGCAGCTCGCTCAGGGTGGCTTCGGCGGGATCCTCGGTGTCGGGAAGGGCTCGGTCAACCCACCCCGGATGATCGAGCTCACCTACCGGGGGGGGAGCGCGAAGACCGCTCCGATCGCGCTCACGGGCAAGGGCATCGCGTTCGACTCCGGGGGGCTCTCGCTCAAGGACGCCGCGGGCATGGAGACGATGAAGATGGACATGGGTGGCGCCGCCTCGATCCTCGGCACGATGAAGGCGATCGCCCGCCTCAAGGTCAAGGTCAACGTGATCGCGGCGATCCCGTGTTCGGAGAACATGCCCAGCGGGTCGGCGCAGAAGCCCGGGGACGTGATCAAGCATCGTGGCGGGAAGACGTCGGAGGTGCTCAACACCGACGCCGAGGGCCGGCTGGTGCTGGCCGACGCGCTGGCCTACCTCGCGGAGCAGGATCCCGTGTGCATCGTGGATACGGCCACCCTGACCGGCGCGTGCATGGTCGCGCTCGGCACCGACGTCGGAGGCGCGATCGGGACGAGCGACGAGGTCGCGGACGAGCTGATCCGCGCCGGAGAAGCCACCGGCGAGCCGATCTGGCAGCTGCCGTTGTTCGCCGACTACCGCGCGCTGATCGACTCGAAGGTCGCGGACATCAAGAACATCGGCAAGCGCTACGGCGGCGCGATCACCGCGTCGTGGTTCCTCGCCGAGTTCGTCGGCGAGACGCCGTGGGTCCATCTGGACATCGCCGGCCCCGCGTTCTCCGAGCACGGCAACGATCTCGGCCCGGCGGGCGGCACGGGGATGCCCGTCCGGACGCTGGTCCGATTCCTCCAGGACCGGGCGGGCGCTCGGAAGCGGTAAGGCCCGTGCCGGAGGACGCCGAGCCCACGCCGAGGACCGGCCCGGCGCTTGCCGTGTTCGCCCACCCGGACGATGCGGAGATCTGCGCGGGAGGGGTGATGGCGAAGTGGGCCTCGGCTGGACGCGAGGTCCACCTGTTGATCCTGACCAACGGGGACCGCGGCTCGACCGATCCGACGGCGAGTCGCGCGGAGCTCGCGGCCACGCGCAGGGAGGAGACGGAGGCCGCCGCCGAGGTGATGGGGCTCGCGAGCGCCCGCGTGCTCTCGACGCACGACGGCGAGCTGGAGAACACGAGCATCATCCGCGAGGCGGTCACCCGTCGGATCCGCGAGGTCCGCGCCGAGACCGTGGTGAGCTGCGATCCCACCGCGGTCTTCTTCGAGAACCGCTACTACAACCACTCCGACCATCGGACGGCCGGATGGATCGCGCTCGACAGCTGTTTCCCCGGCAGCGGCAACCCGCATTTCTTCAGCGAGCAGCTCGGCGAGGGCCTCCGAACCCAAGACGTGTTCGACGTGTGGCTGGGCTGGTCGAACGAGCCCAACCGCACCGAGGACGTGAGCGGGTTCTTCGACGCCAAGATCCAGGCGCTCGCACGCCACGCGAGCCAGCTCACCGAGGGCATCCGCTTCTGGGACGAGACGATGCGCAGGGAAGCGAAGGCGTCGGGAGCGAAGATCGGCGTGGAGCTGGCCGAGGAGTTCCGCGTCCTCGATCTGAGCTGATCACTCCTTCACGCCGATCGCCAGCAGCACATCGCGCCGATCGTGCAGCGGATCAGGGAACCGGTCGGCGAAGACCGATCGGGCGCGCTCCCGGAAACCGGCCCAGGCGGCGTCGCCGAGCATCTCCTTCGCGAACCGGCCGACGGCCCAGACCTCGAGCCCATCGAGGTAGTCCTCGAGCGAGTAGCTCCACTCGTAGCGTGCCGGCTCGGTGCGGACGTGGCGGAGTCCGGCGTCGAGCAACGCCAGCTCGATCGCTTGGCGCTTCGTGAACCGGTCGTGGTTCGGGATCGCCTTCGCGATCGAGGGCTCCAGGAGCTCCTTCGGGACCACCTCGGTCACCAGCTCGAGCCACGTGTCGCTGAACGCGTCACGACCGTCGGCCCATGCCGAGAACGCGACCGTGCCGCCGGTCCGGGTGACGCGAACGATGTCGAACAGGGCGGTGTCGACCCTCGCGAAATGGGCGAGCACGAACGCGCCGACGACGGCGTCGAACGACCCGTCCCGGAAGGGCAGGTCGATCGCTTCGGCGGCCGCGAGGCGGAGCTCGGGATGGACCGCGTGCGCCACCTCCAACATGCCGAGTGAGGCGTCGACGCCGACGGCGTCGACGCCGAGCCCCCGGGCGATCTCCGCGGCGACGCCTGTGCCGGTGCCGACGTCGAGCACGCGCTGGCCGGCGCGGACGCCGGCCAGCGCCAGGAGGTCGCGGGCCGGCTCGGCGAAGCGAGGGGCATGGACGCGCTCGTAGGTGATCGCGACGTCGTCGTAGGAACGCCAGTCGTCCATGAGGGAGCAAGGGTACCGGGGGCGGCTATGAACGACGGAAGAGCGTCTCCGGGTCCGTGGCCGCCGGTCCGTGGCCACTACCCTGAGCCGCGATGTCCAGGTCGTTGGCAGGATCGCGCTGGTGACGGGGGTCGCCGGGGTCCTGGCGCTCGTGCTCGCGGAGACGGTCGCGGGCGCGGCCGCGCTCACCTGGGTCTCACCCCTCTGGAACGAGACGAAGCGCTCGTACTTCACCCTGTGGAGCGTCCTCGCGACGCTGCTGTTCGCGTGGCCCGCCTGGTTCGCGGCGTCCTCGGGCGCCATCGCCGGTGACACCACGGGCGGATGGGCGACCCGTCTCGCCCTCGCGGCCGCGCTGCTGGGGACGGTGACGGCGGTCGCGTTCCTCGTACGGCAGCCGACCGTGGGACGGGTCGTGGGGATCGTCTCGGTGCCGGTTTCGCTCGCGGTGCTCGCCGTGCTGGCCGCGACGGGACGACAGGCCTACCCGGTGTCGTTGTTCCAGCTCGCAGCGGGTGCGGCGTTCCTCGGCGCGGCCTACGACGGACTGTTCCTCGGGCACTGGTACCTGACCGACCGGAAGCTCACGCGGCGGCCGATCGACCGCGCCACGCTCGCGCTGATCGTCGCGACCGGTGTCGAGCTCGTCGCGATCGCGACGAGCGGTTTCGGCGGGACGCCATCCTCGGCACAGCTCAACCCGTTGCTCACGGCCGGCGCCCTCGCGCCGTGGATCGCCATCGGGATGGCGGCCGCGACACTGCTGATCGCGGTCGTGGTCCGGGCGGCGTTGCGGAGCGAGCGCGCCTCGGCCGTGCAATCGGCGACGGGCTTCTACTACCTTGCGGTCGTGACCGCTTTCACCGCCGAGATCGCCGTCAAGACGAGGTTCCTCCCCGGGTAGCCGATGCGAGCAACCGTGATCGTCATCGGGATCATCGCCCAGATGGTCGCGTGGTGGAGGATCTCCTCCGGCCGCGTGACGGTGTGGCAGCTGATGCCCTTCGTGCTCGGTGCCATGGGGATCGTGGCCCTGCTGCTGATGCCCCCGCCGCAACGGACGACCGGCGTGGGGGTGGCGCTCGTGGTCGGTGCGGGGGCCGGGTTCGCGTTGTTCCTTGGGACCCGGGTATTCGTCGCGCTCGCCTCGCATTGGGGGCCCTTCGCTCGTCACGTGGAGGAGGCCTATCGCGAGGCGGCCGAGGAGCCGGTCCGGGCGGCCCTCGTCCTGTCGTTGCTGGTCTCGGTCCCCGCGGAGGAGATCTTCTACCGGGGACTGGTCCAGCGGACGCTGTGGGGGACGCCGCTGGGTGCCGGCGGCGCCGCCCTCGCGGTGCTGGTCCTCTACGTGCTGGGAAACCTGCCGTCACGATCGCTTCCGATCGTGGCCGGCGCGGTCGTGGGCGGCGCGGTGTGGGGAGCGCTCGCGTGGTGGTCGGGCGGGCTCGCGGCGCCTCTCGCCAGCCATATCCTTTGGACGGGACTGATGCTCGTGCTTCCCCCGAAGGTCGGGCGGGAGGCACCGGCGTGAGCTTCGTATCGACGGCCGTGCAGCGGGTGCTCGAGGAGGGGCAGTTCTGTGCGGTCGCCGCTCCGACGCCGAACGGCCCGCACTGCACGCCACTCGTGTTCGCCTACAGCGGCGCGCGGATCTGGTTGACCACCTCCCGCCGGTCGGTGAAGGCGAGAGCGTGGAGGGTCGACCCGTCGACCGCCGGGCTGATCCGCGAGGGCGATCTCTCCGTCGCCTTCACGGGGACCGTGAAGACCTACGACGCGCTCGACAAGCGGACCTGGGGCGCGGCCGTTGCGGGCGCGACCTCGATCGCGCGCGCGACGGCCGGCTTCAGCCGGAAGAACGCCCGCTTCTTCGCCGGCTATGCCTTCGACGCCCGCCAGGTCCCGTTCGCCTGGACGCCTCCCGGACGCGTCTTCGTCGGGATCGATCTGGAACGCACGGCCCTCCTCGACGACGAGGGGGTGCAGGAGGGACGCGGCCGCTGGGGCGCCGAGGAAGCGGCCTCGCACCGGACCTTCCGGCGCTCCTCGACGGGCGCCGATCCGCTGGCGGTCCTCCCCGACGACGTGGTTTCGCAGATCGGCCGGGAGGGCAGCGGCGCCCTGGCCGTTGCCGGCGAGTGGGGCCCCACCGTGCTCCCGATCCGATGGCGCGCCGAGGCGAACACGCTCTACGCGGCGCTCCCCGCGCAGACCCTCGCGATCGCGGCAGCCGATCCCGACGCGACGGTCGCGCTCACCGTCGACAGTCCGTCGGCCTGGCGCGCCCGTGACATGGTCGGCGCGATGTTCCAGGGCGTCGCCGAGTCCTTCGTCGAGGGGAGCGTCGGTTCGGGGGCGAAGACGATGCGAGCGATCCTCCAGGATCTCGCGCCGTCCGCCGACGCCCTCGTCCGCATCACGCCGCGCCGTGTCGTGTGGTGGAAGGGCTGGACGAGCGGGAGCACCAACGCGGGATGACGAGCGCCGAATATTCGGTCGAGATCGATGCACCACCCCAGGCCGTGTGGGAGGTGACGAGTGACCCGCGGAACCTGCCTCACTGGGACCGGCACATCGTCGCCGTGAAGGTGCCCGAGAAGGGGCTCCGTCAAGCGTCGAAGTATTCCGTGGTGATGGGGTTCATGGGCGTGCGCGCATCGATCCCCTGCAGCGTCCTCGAGTGGGAGCCGCCCTGGCGGGCGAAGATCCGTCTCGGCGGCGTGCTGAACGCAACCGTGACGACCTCGATCGCGTCGCTCCCGTTCGACCGGAGCCTGCTCCGGCATCAGATCGACTACGTGTTCCGCGGGCCGCTCGGCGCGTTCGCGGCGGCGAGCGTCAACGCGGTCGGCGGCGCGCAATACGCGTTGAAACGAGGAACGCTTGCCCAGAAGCGGGAGATCGAAGCGCGAGCGGCGGCCCGCTAGCGTTCGCCCTTCGCGCGGCGCTCGAGTCGCCGCCGACCGCGGGCCGCCGCGACCAACCAACCGGCAACGAACCCGAGCGTGGCCCCGACCACGAGCAGCAACCACAGCGGATAGGTGCCGTCCAGGAAGAGGAACTGGATCTTCGCCGTCTCGGCGTTCTGGAGCAGGAACACGACGAGGAGCACCACGATGACGCCCGCGACGATCAGCTTCGTGCTCGGCCCCTCGCGTCGCTCGACCCAGCCGCCGGAACCATCGTTCCCGCGGTCGTCGCCGCCGTTCGTGTCGTCCTGGTGGTGCGCCACGCGTCGTCCTCCAGCGGTCTGACGCTTCCGCTCGCCATCATGCATCATCGACCGCCATGGGCGTGACGAGGTTGGTCTGGGCGGGCGCGCTCGCGGCGGGCGCCTGCGCGATCGGGCTCGGGGCGATGAAGGGCGAGGACGGTCCCGACGTGGACCGGGAGCTGTTCGCGGTGGTGAACCGCGGCTCCGGCCCGGAAGCCGATCGCGCGTTCGCGGGCATCACGCAGCTCGGATCGTTCTACGCGTCGGGAGCGGCGGCCGGCGTGTTGCTCGTGGCCGGGCGCCGCCGAGCGGCGCTCCGCGCCCTCGGCGCCGCCGGCACGACCTGGCTGGCGTTGCAGGGCCTCAAGCGCGTCGTCGGACGGCCACGGCCGTCCGACGCCGACCCCACGGGGACCCGGCTCCTGATCGCGCGGCCGAACGGGACCGCATGGCCGTCGTCCCACCCCGCGGTGCTGACGACCTTCACGCGGGTGGCCTCCCGCGAGCTCGGGTTGGGGCGACCCGCGCGTACGGCCTTGACCGGCTTGGACCTCGCGGTCGGCACGTCGCGGGTTTACCTGGGGGTGCACTACCCGAGCGATGTTGCGAGCGGGTTGCTCTTCGGACGAGCCATCGCTCGCCTCTGGCCCCGCGGCCGTTCGTGAGCCCGCTGTTACGCTCGGCTCGATGGGTCCCTCGCTCGCATCGGTCGGCTGGCCGGTCGTCGACCGGGTGTTCGGTTTCTCTCCACACGGCGTGTTCATCGCCATCGGTTTCGCGATCGGCGCATGGCTGTTCGGGCGACTGGCGCCGCGCCGCGGGATCTCGCTCGACGCGGTCAACTCGATCGTCTTCTGGTCCCTGATCGGGGCGATCGTCGGAGCTCGCGTTGCGTACGTGATCGCCCACGCGTCCGACTTCGCCTCACCGCTCGAGTGGCTCTACGTGTGGAAGGGCGGGATCTCTCTCCTGGGCGGCATCGCGGGGGCCACGATCGCGAACGCGGTCAACATCCGCCGCTTCGGCCTTCGGTTCTTCCAGGTCGCCGACGCGCTAACGGCGCCCCTCGCCCTCGGGATCGCGATCGGACGGATCGGCGACCTCATCATCGGCGACCACCTCGGCAAACCGACGTCCTGGATCCTCGCGTGGACGTACCACGGTGGCCGCTTGGCGCCGCCGTTCATCTGCAAGACGAGCTGCCAAGCCCAACTCCAAGGGAACCAGATCGAGATCATCAAGCGGGGCAGCGCCGAGCTCCACTCCGGGCTCGAGACGATCGCCACGGGCGTCGGCGTGCATCAGACGGCGATGTACGACATGTTGATCGCGTGGGCGTTGTTCGGGTTCCTCTGGTGGTTCATCCGCGAGCCCCGGCGTGAGGGGACCGCGACGCTCGCGTTCGCGATCTGGTACGGCTGCGCGCGCCTCCTCGAGGACTTCCTGCGGATCGACAAGCGCTTCGGCCCGCTGACGGGCTCGCAATGGACGGCCCTCACCGTGGTGGTGGTGAGCGTCGCGCTCTTGACCCTCCGAGCGATGACGAAGTCTCCGGGTCCAACGACGCCGGGGAGGGGTCAGGGAGGCGAGGCGCTCGAGGAAGCGGCGCAACCCGCCCCGACGGAAGCTGCCTGAGGCCGCAGCGGCCTCCCGGTGGCCGGGATGTCACCGTCGCTGCACGTCGGAGGTGGTGGTCAGCGAGCCATCAGCGAGAGCGGCTTGCCGATCTTCGACTTCGTCGCTTTCCGGATCGCATCGGCCGCCTCGCGCAGCGCCTCGGAGGCCGGGGACGACGGGTCGCGAAGGACGATGGGCGCGCCCGCGTCGGCTCCCTCCCGCAGCGCGGGAACCAAGGGGACCTGGGCGAGCAAGGGGACGTCGAGCGTCTCGGCCGCGAGCCGCCCGCCGCCCTCGCCGAACAGGGACTCGCGCTCGCCGCAATGCGGGCACACGTAGTACGACATGTTCTCGATCACGCCGATCGGCCGGAGGTTGGTCCGCTCGGCCATCTTGCCCGCCCGTTCGGCGACCTTGCGCGCCGCTTCCTGCGGGGTGGTCACGACGACCATCGAGGCCCCCGGGATGAACGAGGCGAGCGAGATGCTCACGTCACCCGTTCCCGGCGGGAGGTCGCAGAGCAGGAAGTCGAGGTCGCCCCAGTAGACGTCGCCGAGGAACTGCTCGATCGCCTTGTGCAACATGGGTCCGCGCCAGATCACCGGGGTCTCTTCCGGAACGAAGTGGCCCATCGAGATCACCTTCACGCCGTGGGACTCGAGCGGCATGATCATGTTGTCGAACCCGACGGGCTTGCCCTCGGCGCCGATCATCCGCGGCACGCTGAAGC
>Ga0307312_10000710_pt1 | contig 16149 bp, 20 predicted proteins | sample ER_DNA_202_FD_194489 | JGI IMG/M metagenome (GOLD analysis project Ga0307312, IMG submission 194489) | Bulk soil microbial communities from the East River watershed near Crested Butte, Colorado, United States - ER_DNA_202 | ecosystem: Environmental > Terrestrial > Soil > Floodplain | place... | reverse complement strand
TCCCAACTAAAATATCGAAAACAACCCCATGCAAAGTAGCTTGGTGGTCGCTGGCATGGATGCTTTGAGCGAATCCTGCGAAAACATTTTGACACGTCGGGCAAATCAGCGGCACTATTCCATCATCGCGCCGTTCGTAAAACGCCGCGCCTATCGTCATGGCGACCTGGAATTTTTGACCTTAATTCGACCTCGCGCGGTCCGATCGAGGTAGTCAGCGAGATGCATGCCGAGTTCCCGCACGTCGTCCTCGGCGCCATGTATGAAGCTCGACTTCCGGCGACGGAGATATGGCAGCCCCAGCACATACAGTCCGGGCGCGTCAACGACGCCGCGATCGTGCTTCAGCTCTCCATTGCGGTCGAAGACCCCCGCATCCAGCGAAGAATAGTCCGGGCGGAAGCCGGTCGCCCATACCACCGTGCGAACGTCTACGCCCAGCGCGAGTCCGAGCCGCGGTGACTCGCCGACGAGATATGGTCCCTTTTTCATAAGGGCACATTGCTAATTCTATTGTAATATCAAATACTTATATGATTGTCCGCAAAAAATGCGGACTGTCAACACGGCGTAACGTCGGCGGTATCCTGTTACGTTCCTTGGCCCACTGGGGTCGGGAGTGACTGTCAGCTAGATGTTGACATGTGTAAGCCTTTTGTTTACGGTCTGTACACACACACGTACACACGCCGGCATGATCAAAAGCTTTAAGCACAAGGGTCTTGCCGAGCTTTTCGAAAAGGCGGCGACGGCCAAGATCGACGCCAAAATGCACAAGCGCATTCGCATTCGGCTTGATGTTCTCGACAGCGCGACGACGCCGGAGGATATGGACCGGTCCGGATATGATTTCCATCCGTTGCGTGGCTTGCCGAAACGTTATTCGGTGCATGTCAACGGCCCGTGGTGCCTGACCTTCGAGTTTGAGGGAACAGATGCCTATCGTGTCGACTTTGAACAGTATCACTAAGGAGTGCCAGTCATGACCGAATATAAGGCCATCCGTGACAAGAACCGCGCGCCTTCTCATCCCGGCGCCGCGATCGATGACATCCTCCTTGACGTAAGAGTGCCTAAAACGAAGATCGCGGGTCAGCTTGGTATTTCCCGTCAGCACTTGCACGATATTCTGTCCGGCAACAAGCCGCTGTCGGCTTCGGTTGCGGTTAAGGTCGCGGCACTATTTGGCGGAAGCGCTGAGTCCTGGTTGCGGATGCAAGCGACTTATGATGCTTGGCACGCGGCTCGGGAAGTCGATGTTTCGAGAATCAGGCGCCTCGAAGTCACCTGAAAAACGAAACGGCCGCCCGCTCTCGCTGAGCCAAGGCGGCCGTTGACTGTCAACGTGTCATTTCGCCTTCGGGATTATGCCGCTCTCGGTCGTGCAGGATCGGCGGGCGCGTGGCAAGTTCAAGGAATGGCGCGCCGGCATGGCCACCAATCCCCGCAAGGCTGACTATGCGTGGACCGTCTTGGCAAGGGTGATTTCGGTTGCCAAGGATCGCGGGCTTATCGCTGTGAACTTTGCGAACGCGGCGGCCGGCTATACGAAGCCGATCGCGCGGAAATCATTTGGCTGCCGGAGCATATTACGGCGTTCTGTTCGGTGGCATCGCCAGAACTGCAATTTGCGTTGCTGCTCGCGCTCTGGACCGGCCAGCGTCAGGGGACGTTGATCGACATCGCTTGGTCTCAATACGACGGCACACACATAAGGTTGCAGCCGAACAAGCAACGACGCGGAAAAAAGAAAAAGCGAATTGTGATCCCGGTCGGCGCACCGCTGAAAATCGTGCTCGACGCTCGCCGCCCTGAAAAAGCGGAAGGCGCTATCCTGCGCAACACGTATGGCAATCCGTGGACAAGCGACGGCTTCCGCGCATCGTGGGGCACGGCGTTCGATCGGGCGAAGCTCGGCGACGCCGATCTCCATTTCCACGACCTACGCGGGACCGCGGTGACGCGCCTTGCGCTGTCGGGGTGCACCACTCCGCAGATAGCAGCGATCATCGGACACAGCCCGCGCGATGTCGACGAGATTCTGAAGGCGCACTACCTTGGTGGCCAGTCGGAACTTGCCGAACAGGCGAGTGTGAAGCTGGTTGCGCAGTACGGTTAGAGAACAAAAACTGCAAACCGCGCTGCAAACCGGCCCGACCGTTCCGCTTCCGTTTCAGGCCAACACCTTGAAAAGCTTGGTGGGCGCACCAGGGCTCGAACCTGGGACCCGATGATTGAGAGTCTGACACTTAACGCTATGTTTCAAATACTTAGCTGTAAATTGTGCTGCTTTGAGACCTAAGAAGATCAATGCGTTACATCTCAATTGTAAATCGCAATCGACATCATGTATGTCACAATGCCCAGTTACTTCCTGAACGAAGAACAGCGCCGCGAGCAGCCTCTGGCCGGCAGCCTGTTTGCGATTCATGGGCTGGGCGTGGGCGGATTGCCGCCGGCGCGTTTTGCCGGCTAGTTTAGAGCCTTATCGTCCGCAGCCGCAATGTCGCGGACGCCTGCGCGCGAGCAGGTCGGCATCGGCGGCGACGAATTCGGCCAGTGAATCCTGCAGGCCGCCCACCCCGCCCGTCATTCCATAGACCTCGTCGTCGCGATGGAATTGGGTCACACCCGTCCCGATGCTTTCGACAACTCCTGCAAGGTTGACACCCGGGATTGCAGGAAGAGGTTGACGCGCATGCGCGGCTTGTTTTCCAAACCCTTGCGGCCAAGCGCCCGCCATTTGTTTGAAATTTTCCGAAAACTTGAGTGGGGCAATTTACTCGAAATTTTATCGTGGCGCTCTAGTCCCACAGTCAAAAGTTCCGTCTCCAAAACGGAAAAGTGCCTTACCGCAGCGGTTCGTCATCCTGCCCTGCCCCTGGCGCCAACGGATCACTCGAGAGCTTCGTCTCTTCGCCCAGATTGCGCGGCGAAGAGCTCAATTGAATAAAGCTTTAGCTGACTTGGAATGGAAATGAATTTAGCACGCGAGTCGATCGAATTATTGGGACAGATTGCGCGAATCTTGTGGTTCGAAGGTGCCAGGCACGGGCTGCGCGATCGCGAATGGATGGCGCTTCGTTTTCTCTCCCACGCCAACCGGTTCTCCAGGACGCCCTCCGCCCTGGCGAGTTATGTCGGAACGACGCGAGGCACCGCGTCATTCATCATAAACGAACTTGAACGGCTGGGATATCTGGAAAGGAAGCGCTCGGCCAAGGACAAACGCTCGGTGATGCTGAGCATCACACAGCAAGGCAAGAAGTTCCTGGCGCGCGATCCCGGCAATGTCCTCGTGGAGGCGATTGCCGTGCTCGATGACGACGGCACGATCCGCTTTCGCGACGCGCTCCGGCATGTGCTGGATCAATCGGATGTGGCCGAGCAGCGACACCATACCGACGTTTGCAAGCGGTGCATCTTCCTCAGGGAAGATCGCTCGACCACCGATAGCAAGGCCTCAGTGGCGTTCACCTGCCGGCTATTTCGCGCAGCGATCGCCCCGGCGGAGATCGAATTGCTGTGCACCAGCTTCGAACATCACCGGCAATAGCAGGAATGTCACGTCGTTTCGGCTCCGAGTTCAAGGCGTTGCTTTGCGGGCAGAGTAGACAGCCCCGCTGCTGGACAACACAACAAGTCGTCCATTCTCGCTCCTGATCTCCTCGATACGACCGAGCCCAGGCACCTGCTGTCCAAGAATGGTCTCGACGACACCATTTGGTCCCTGCAGGATCGCGATTCCTTCATAAGCTTGGCGAACCGCCCAACCCTTGACTGCCTTTCGGGGAGCCGACCCGCGTTCGGACGGAGACACCGAACCGGTGACCTCCGGCGCGGAGGCTGCCGATGCCATCATCGGCATCGCCGGTGCCGGAGGCTGGGACTGTGACGCGACCGGCATCGGAGCCGGGGTTTGCGCCAGGGCAAGCTTGTCGAGCTTCGCTGTCGAGGAAGAGCTGATCCGTTCGATGCGGTCGAGATTTTCGGCAAACCGGCCAAACCGATCGTTTGTTGCCTTGCTCGAAAAGTCGACGGCGGTGCGTAGCCCGTCAAGATTTTCGGACATGCCTGATACTTGCTTGCGCAGTTGCGCGACGGTCTCGCGCAAGTTTCTGATCTCGGTGTTTGCCGCGACGTTCGTCTGGCTCGGCTGTGTGGTGAGATAGGCGATCACGCCCGTGCACCCGCTGACCACCAGGCCCAGAGCTACCGCCGATGTCGCGAGCGGCAAGACCCAGGGCGGACGCGGCGCCGGATGCTTTGCCACGATGAGGGCTGGCCGCACCACGACTGGCGCAGGCTTCGGTATCGCCATCTTGTCGAGCCGTGCCTTCGCGCGAATGCGCTTCAGCCCCTCAAGCGCTTCTTTGGCTAGAGCTTCATCGGTCGAAGCCGCGGACGTGCCTGTGCCGCTTGCCGCAGGCTTGGCAGTTCGCACCGCATTTTCCCTCGCATCATGCGCGTCCGGAGCCCGCTTCGCCGCCTCGGAAGTCCCTGCGGTCTCACCGGGACGAACTTTGCCTTCGGAAAACATATGAAAATGCTCCGCCTCGATTCGATTTACCAAGCGAAGGTAGTTGCCGAAGCTTGTCTGAAACCAGCGTACAGAAGATGCCCGTTACGCGCGACGCGACGTCAACTCAGCACGATGCGTCACGCGCGACACGCAAGAGTGCGACTCGAAAGTCACAGCCGCCAAGATTTTGCCAGGCTTGACTCGTGCTGCCACAGGCTAACCGATTGTCGCATGCCGGAATTGCGGCTCCGAGAGTCGATCCGGCGTTGAAAACCCGTCCATGAGAAGAAGCACACAATACCGCTGAAAATAGCCGCAATCCCGCAGTTGCGAAGAAAGTCAAATTGACTTCAAGCAAATATAGTTCGAATTTCAAATCAACTGATACGTTTATAAAATTAGGAAACAACCGATAAAAACAAACAGCATCAAATTCGCATACAAAGAGGTTTGTTCCGCGTGCTTGATCGGAAATCGGCGATAGCTACAGTCCTTGTCAAGTGATTCGCTCGTTAGTTAGCGAGGAGATCGACACAGATCGGTGGTGTTCGGACGCGACAAGCAAACTTGGCGCAACTGTTCTAGGTCGTCTCCCAATTCGCTCCGCGGTGATCCGTAAGACACCTGCCGAGCCCCATGTGTAGCGTTCAGTATCGAGTCGAAGTAGCAGGCCTGCAAGCGCAGGCGCTGAATGCGTGAGGTTGCCTAACACAACCAAAACAACCATTCGCAGGGAATGTCGTCAAACAGCATGGCTGATCGAGCCGGGCATTACAACAACAGCCGGCCGAGTTTCAGCGAGTGCGAAACAGGGGCGCAAGACTGATGTATATAATCGTTGATGATCGCGAAATCGTCGCGAATGGCTACGTTGGAGGGCTTGTTCGTGAAGGTGTTTCGTCGATCGGCTTCTCCTCCAGCGAATTCTGGGACTGGCTGCAATCTGCGAGTGAGGCAGATCTGGCAGCGGTCGACGCCTTCCTTCTGGGGGAGTTCGAAGCGCGCGGAAGCCTTCCGCGGGCTGTGCTCAAGCGATCGTCAGCAGCCATCATCGCCCTGAGCGGTCTCAAGATGCTCAAGAACACCCTGGAGCTGTTCGAGTCCGGCGTGGACGATGTGGTACACGTTCCGATTCACCTGCGCGAGATTCTCGCCAGAACCGCGGCGATCTCGCGGCGGAAAATGGGCGACCTGCGGCGGCCGTGCGAAACCAAGATTCAGGTCTTCTTCAACGGGCGCGATCCGGAGATCGGCGGGCGTGCCCTCACCCTGCCGCGCCGCGAATTGCGCATTCTCGAATACATGGTCGGCAACCACGGCAAATGGATCACGAAGACGCAGATATTCAACGCGATCTACGGCATCTTCGAGTCGGCATTCGACGAGAGCGTGATCGAGAGCCATGTCAGCAAGCTGCGCAAGAAGCTTCGCGATCGCCTCGGCTTCGACGCGATCGTGGCGCGACGGTACGTGGGATATCGGCTGGACATCCCGGCGCGTAACGCCATCGACGAGCAACAGATCCAGGATCTCGGCGAAGTCGGCATCCTGCTGAACAGGGCCCATGCCGGCTCAGCGGTGTACTCCGCCGGCAGCTAACGCTGCGGCCAGACATCCGCAACAAGGCGACACCGGCCCTGCGCACTTCAGGCGCGCAGGGCCGGTGCGTTTTCAGCCGCAGACATTCCCCGTCACAGTTATTCCAGCCGCAGACATGCGAAAGCCCGCACCGGCATGCCTCTCAGCACTCGTGCATGCCCGGCACGCTAGAGCATGATCCGGAAAAGTGGGAACCGGTTTTCCCTCGGGACAAACGCGAAGCGTTTGCCCGGAGATCATGCTCAAACAATAGACTATTGCAAGATGACGATTCGAAGAAAAGTCATCACGCTCTAGGGCTTCTGCCGGAATTCTTCCTTGGAGACGTAGTTGAAATCCTCAATCAGGACGTCCTGGACGATGTCGGCCTGCATCCGCTCGTTGACGCCCTGCTTGATGGACGCCGTGAGGATCGACAGGTCGTAACGGGCAAGCTTCCTGAAATCCAGGCGCTCGTCCGCATAGATCCTGCGGAAGGCTTGATCCACGACGAACGGCTCGGGTGGAACGGTGAGCTGGTGCATCGTCCGCGCCTCGACCGTGTAGACGAACCGCGCGACGATGTAGCCCTGGACGTTTCCGTTCTCGACCATGGGCACGCTCATCGCCCGCGTCCTCTGGTACTGCAGGCCGTCGAGATATTCCTCCTTTTGAGGCAACAGGCTGCCGTTCTCCTTCCAATAAGCAACCGCATAGCTCGCTCCTGCCGTGATGATACAGACCCAGACTCCGGCCAGCACCAGTCTGATCATTTGCTGTTCCATGTTGCACGGGCGCTGTAAGTACCGTCCGACTCGGCCTCCCTTATCGCCTTCACGATGATGCTCGCCACGTCACGCACGGCGGCGTAATGCATCTCCAGGATTGCGCGGTTTCGCTCGAGCTTCTCGCGCAGCCTCTGAATCTCCTCCGTGATCTGTGGTTCGCCGCCAAGGTGAATCCGCGCCCGCATCAGGCGGACGAATTCCAGCATGCTCTGGCTCTTGCGCGCGCTGAAATCATCGAAATCGACCTTCGCCCGGGTCTCGAGCGCGATCGTTTCTTCTCCTACGACGTCCTCGAGTCTTCGAATCGCCGCCAGCAAGCCGCGCACCTCGTCCGGCCTCGCGCCGTTAGCCTCCGTAGACGTGGCTGCGTTGCTCCCCACCGGCACATGCACGGGTAGCGTCGCGCCGTCCAGGCCTTCGGTCTCCACGTTCAACGATTCGGCAACCATCGCGTTCCCGCCGTCATCTACCTGCATTTGAAATCAACCCCTCAAATCTCGTCAGCCATCCCACGCCCATCATCCTGCCTTACCTGAATTGTCCCGAACCGCCGGATGCGCAGCGGCGAGTTGCCTGGCAATGCCGATCCCCTTGCCTTGGGCAAGCTGATTGCCGAGTTGCTCCGCCAACATCGACCGCCACACACTGCCGGCGGTGCCCTTTCCGAAAATGCCCGGCGACTGTTGCGGCAGCATCGTGTCGACAAAGACCTGGAGAACGAACGCCTCGAACTTGCGATACACCTCGCCCTGCGACGGAGCCTTTATCACCCGCACCGGCGCGGCCGCGCTCGGCGAGCCCGCCTCGGCTTGCGCGGTCGTCGCCGCCGATGGAACGTTCGCGGCGCTCGCGGTTGCCGAGGCCTTGCTGATCTCCGAGTCCATTGTGGCGGCAAAGTCGGCGTCTGAGGACTTCAGGGCGTCCAGCTTCGCGGTCGCCGTGCGCTGCGTTACCGGATTGCCGGCCTCCAGCACGTCGAGAACAACATCAGGTATGGGTGTAACGATCATTTCCTTGGATCCGGTTTGTTGGCCGTAGACGTCCAATCACGCGCACCCGGATTCACGCCTGTCATTTCTTCGAGTGAACGCCTCTCCGCGTCGCGAAGCTTGTCGGCCATGGCTGCTTTCACGACCTGCTCCAGTTGCCTTGCACGGCGATTCTCCGCCCGAACCTGGTCACGCTGCCGGGACGCCTGGGCCTGAACGGCGTGAACCCCGACGCTCGTCGTCGTGAGGCGCCGCGAGATCGATTCACTCGACGACCCCATCGGCAGCTCCATCCCGTTGAGGGCACCGACCAGATAGGCCTCCTCATCGTGCAACTGCTTCTCCTGCTGCCGCAATTGCGCGAGCTGCCACTCGGACAGCCGGAGCTGGAGCTTCACGAGCGAGACCATGCGATCAAGCTTTTCTGCGCGCGAATTGATCGTCGTCATTCCGCCAGCCTCGATGACATGCCGATCATGAATTGCGTCAGCAGCTCGTCGCTGGTTAGGTAGAGCAGCAGAAATCCACCAAGCATTACGAACGGGACCGAAATGAAATAGACGGGTATCGCCGGCGTCAGCTTGTTGATGAGGCCGATCGCCAGATTGACGACGACGGAGTAGACGATGAACGGGCTGGTGATCCGCAGCGTCAGCACGAAGGCCTCCGAGAGACGATTGACGAGCTGCGCCAGCGCCATGTCTCCGCTGATCCTGTCGCCGGGATGCCAGACGTCGTAGGAATTCATGAGACCCCGCAGGACCTGCCAATGCTGGTCGGTCATGAAGAAAAGCGTGGTGACGGCGGCCATGATGAGCGGGACCAGGGCCGGCGCCGGATCGACGTCGCCGACCTGCGTTCCCGGGATGTTGCTCAGCCCGATCGCGCTCGCCATGGCCGTTAGCATGGTCTGAAGCGCAAGAAAGAACATGCGCCCGCCGAGACCGATGACGCTGCCGATCAGGAGCTCGGAGCTGATCAGGAACGCCAGAGTGAGCGGCGGGGCGTCGGCCAGCAGCGGCTGCAGTTTTGCAATCAGCAAGGGCGTGAGCGCGAAGGTGGTGACGATCGCGACGAAGAGGCGAATCTGAGCGGGAATGTTGACGCTGGAGAATCCCGGCACGAGCATCAGGCAGGCGCCGATGCGGCAGAACACGATGAACGTCGCCAGAACGCTGTCCGTAAGACCGCTGATCACGACACGGCTCCAAGCGGCTTGATTTCGGCGCATCGCGCGACCTCGACGTGCGACAGGATCGGCAAGGTCGGAAAAACCCGCTCCAGGATCATCCGGACATAGGGACGCGCTTCCGGGGTCACCGCCAGCACGACGCTCCCCTTCTCGGTGAACTTCCGGATCGCGGCACTGGCTTCGGTCGCGAATTGCTCGATTAGCCGCGGGTCCGCGTCGAATTCGACCACGTCGCCCTTGGCGTCGCGCTTCAGGCTCTGGTGGAACGCCAGGTCCCAGCGATTGCCGAGACGAACGACGTTCAGGACACCGTTGTCAGAGAGATCGCCGCAAATCTGCTGGGCGAGACGGACCCGGACGTGTTCGGCGACCTGCTCCGAACGCCTCACATGGGGAGCGATCTCGGCAATCGCCTCGAGGATGAGATGAAGGTTCCTGATCGACACACGCTCGGCCAGGAGAATCTTCAGGATCGCCAGCAATCCCGAATAGGAGATCTGTGACGGACAGAGATCATCGACCAGGCGCTTGTATTCCGGATCCAGCCGGTCAAGCAGCCCGCGCATGTCCTTGTAGGACAGGAGCTGGGCCAGGTTTATCCTGATGACCTCGCTCAGATGCGTGAGCAGCACCGACAGATTGTCCACGGGCTTGCAGCCCTGCCGCTTGGCTTCCTCCGCGAAGGCTTCCGTAATCCACAGTGCCTTCATGCCAAAGGCCGGTTCGACCACCTCGTCTCCGGGAACGTCGGGCCTGCCGTCCTGATCGACGAGCACGAGCACCTCTCCGAGCCGGAGCTCGCCATGGGCCACCCGCGTGTCATGGATCCGGATCTGGTATCCCTTGGCATCGATCGACAGATTGTCGGTGAGCTTGATCTCCGGAATCACGAACCCGTACTGCTTGGCGAATTTCTTGCGGATCTTGCTCACGCGATGGGCGAGTTCGTTGCGGGAGCCCAGCAGGTGAACCGCCAGCTGACTCCCCAGCGAGAGCTCGATCTCTGCAGTCTTCAGCGATTCCTTGACGGATTCCTTGGCCTCGGCCTGGACCCGCGCGTCCGCCTTGCGGGCCTCCTCTTTCTGCTGCCGCGCCGCCTCTCGTCTCGGCAGCGAGTAGCCCACGAAAGCCATGACGGAGCCGAGCAGCAGGAACGGCGGCAGCGGCAGCCCCGGCATCAGCGCCAGGACGAACATCATCAGGGCGGCTGCGGACACGGCGCGCGGATAACCACCGAGCTGCCGGAGCACCGCCTGCTCGGCCGATCCCCTGGCCCCGCCCTTCGAAACCAGAAGGCCCGCCGACAGCGACACGATCAGGGCCGGTATCTGCGACACGAGACCGTCGCCGACGGACAATTTGGTGTAGACGTCGGCAGAGCGCGCGAGCGTCAGGCCATGATGCGTCACACCGATCACGATGCCGCCAAAAATGTTGATCGCCGTGATGATCAGACCTGCGACGGCATCGCCGCGCACGAATTTCGAGGCCCCGTCCATCGCGCCGAAGAACGCGCTCTCCTCTTCGAGCTCACGGCGCCGCCGCTGGGCTTCCTTGTCATCGATTAGGCCTGCGGACAGATCCGCATCAATCGCCATCTGCTTGCCGGGGATGGCGTCCAGCGTAAACCTGGCTCCGACCTCCGCGATACGGGTGGCTCCCTTGGTGATTACGACAAAATTCACCGTGACCAGGATCGCGAAGATGATCAGACCGATGACGAAATCGCCGCCCATGACGAACTTGGAAAAGCCGGCGACAACATAGCCGGCAGCCTGTTCACCCTCGCCGCCACGCGACAGAATCAGGCGGGTGGTGGCGATGTTCAGGGCAAGCCGCAGGATTGTCGCGATCAGCAGCACCGTCGGGAAGGCCGAGAAATCAAGCGGGCGCTGGATCCACAGCGAAACCATCAGGATCAGCGCCGACAGCGCGATCGAGAATGCGAGACCGAGGTCGATCAGGACCGGCGGGATCGGCAGAAACAGGATCGTGAGCATAGCCACGATCCCAGCCGCAAAGAAGACGTCCGCCCCAAGTCGTTGCTGGGCAGGGCGGGTCGCAGTCAATGTATCGGTCATGGGTCACCGGCAGCAGATTCCGTGGTGCAATCTGCGGCGCAAAGCTTACGCGAGGGTGGTGGGGATGGCCGCACGGATCAGAATCCGTGCTCGATCCGTGAATAAACCATCTCGGTGAACGTGGACAGATGCGCGCCAATGAAGGAGCCGGAGACGGCCACGACGAGGAGAATGACGATGATCTTCGGAACGAAGGTCAGCGTCATCTCCTGGATCTGTGTCAGCGCCTGGATGAGCGCGATGATCGTGCCGACCAGCATCGCCGCACCGACCGCGGGACCCGAAGCGATGATGATCGTCCAGATCGCCTGCTGGACGATATCGAGAGCGTCTCTCTCGTTCATGACTAGCTGAGGGTCAGCCCGGGCCCGACCTGGACCTTTGTACCGTCATCAAGGGTAGCGACCGCACCGTCGGTGTTGATGGAGACCGACGCAATCTTGCCGGATACGGACGCCCCGGTAGCGTCCGTGAAGCTCACGTTGCGTCCGATCAGCCCGTCCGCCTGCGACAGCGCCGAGGAGGAGAGCAGCGCATCGAGCTTCGAGTTGGTCTGCATGGCCTGCTCCACCGTCGACAGTTGCGCGAACTGGCTCATGTATTGCGAGGCGTCCGTCGGATTGGTCGGATCCTGGTTCTTCATCTGGGCGATGAGAAGCTGCAAGAACGTGTTGTAGTCGACGGTGTTGGTCGACGTATTCTTGGTGGACGAGGTCGTCGAGGAACCCGTGCTGGTCGTGTCGGTCGCGCTGGTGACGTTCATTTGCCTCTCCGCTGTCAGGCAGCTTCAAATGGGAAATCGGTCGCAGCGCCCGCCAGGATTGCCTGCTCGACCGGAAACAGCGCTCGAATCCGTTTGAGCGCCTCGTAGTAACGGTTGGCCCCGACCAGATTATCGATCGCAGCCAGCCCTTCCAGCATCTGCTGGTTCTCGCACACCGCTGTCAGGGCGGCCTGATGCTGTCCGTAGACCGCGACGGCATTCTGAACGTCCGTCGGGTTCATCAGCATGAGCTGGACGATAAAGTAGAGTTGACGCAGCGCTGTGGTCGCGTCGGCCGCCTGCATGACCTGACCTTCCAGAAGAAACATCACATCATTGACCAGTTCGACGCAGACCTTGCGGTCCACGCACAGCACCGCCCCGTTGATGTAGATCCGCTCGCCCGCCCGCAAGGATATCTTCATCAAAGCGCGTCTCGGATCATGCGGTTGATTTCGATGAGCTGCATCACGTCGTTCGACCTCTCTTCACGAAGCCGATCGGCCTCCTTGACGGTCCACAGGCCGATCGAGATGATGTCGGCGCGCAGAGTTTCGGGGAGCCCGTTCTCCGGATGCGCGAGATCCTCGATGAAGATGGTCCAAAGCCGCCGGACGTAGAGCAGGCTTTCCACCAGATCCTCGACGCTGAACAGGTCTCTCTGAAGTCGCTCCAGCCGGTCGATGCCGAGACTCAAGGCCTGCCGCTCGCGCGTTCGTGCCTCCCGGCCACTGTCTTCGACGACCACTTCGTAAGCTTCAAAAGTCATTAGGACCACTCTGTGCGGGAGGCTGAATAACGAAGCAACGGCTGCAGCGCGGCTCAGAGATAGTTGATGAGGCTCATCTTCTGCAGCCGCGCCGTGAGCGCGAGCGCCGTCTCGATCTGGTTCTGCAGGGTACTGACGCGGACCGACGCCTCCGTCGGGTCGACGTTCTCCATGGCAACGATCTGCTCGTTGAGAATGTCGTGCTGGATCTTCAACTTGTCGGTCGCGCCGGTGACCCGCTGTTGAATCGAGCCGATGTTGCCGCCCAACACCGCGAGATCGCTGGTTGCGCCGCCGACCAAGCTGATGGCCTTGTCCACCACGACCTGGAACGTACTCTTGCTCAAGTTGGCCGTGCCGAGATCGTTGAGCATGGTGTAGGCTTCGGCGAGTTTGCGGAGGGCCGGCTGGTTGGCGCTGACGGAGGTGTCGACGACTTCAGTCGTGGAGATGCGGCTGCTGAGCACCTGATCGGTGGCCGACGACCAGTTGGTGTTCCAGGCTGGACTGGCGAACTCCGCGTCGAAGCTAGTGCTGAGGAAGGTCTGCATCTGGGCCGGAGTGATACTGCTCACGCCGGCTGCGCTCTGCGAAAAGCCGAAGGTTGCCAGGAAGTCCGCATCGACGGCGTTCTTGCTGGTCGAGCCCGCAGCATAGTTCGCAATCGGGGCGTTCTGCGTATTGATGCCCCCGAACAGATACGAGCCGTTATAGGAGGCGTTGAGCGCGCCGATGAGATCCTGCAGGTTCGCGGATGCACTCGGTTGGATCATACTGGCGCCGTTGTCGGCGTCGCGCGTGGCGATCAGGTTCTTGAGGAACTCCTGGGCGGTCGCGCCGAGCTCCCCGAGCCGGTTCTGGGTCACATCGACGCGGCCCGCGACGAGTCCGTTGGTGTCGACGATCTGGTCGGCGAAGCTCATTTCCGCCCGCAGCTCGACATCGCGCCCCGTGGCGGTGCCGAGCTGCAGGCCGACATCGGCGAACCGGCCGGTCGTAGCCTCCTTGGTGGCCTTGCTCAGCAAGCTCTGATTGTTGGTGACCGAATACCTTAATGCCGACGAGAGCACATAGGTCGAAATGTAGTTCGCGCTCATCGTTGCACCCCCACGGCCGCAAGCAGGCTGTTCAACATGTCATCAACGGTCGAGATCAACTTCGACGACGCCGAATAGGTGCGTTCGACCTGCAGCATCAACGACATTTCGTCGTCCATATTGACGCCGTTGACGTTCGAGAGTGCCGAGTTGCTCCGGTCGAGCAGTGTGCTCTGGTACTGGGCGTTGTCGTTGGCGGCCTTGCGCCCGGTTTCGATCCAGCTCGCGGACGACGAGGCGAAATCGATCACGCTTCCGTCCGGCTTGCCCTGCGCGGACGCATCGAACGGCTGTGGCGCGTCCATGTTGCCGATTAGTTGCTGGAGCCGCGTGGAGTAACCGGCATTGCCGGCCGTATTATAAGCATAGGCCGGGTTGCCGCTGATCGCGCCGTCCCGCAGCAGGTCGGGGTTTCCCCCCGAGACCGGATCGACCGAGGCGGCGACCCTAATCGTGCCCGCGAGACCGACCGACACAGTTGCGCTGGCGGGCATCGCCGGGGCACCCGGATAGGTGAAGAGACCGGGCACATTCGGCAGCGCCGCGCCGGACTGGTCGCTCTCTGCAAAGGCACTAATCAGGCCCCGCGCGGTTTCATCAAGCTGATCCTGGTAGGTGACCGTGACGTTGTCGCGCAACTCGGCGAGGCCCGCGATCTTTCCCGACTTGAGTGGCATGACGGACGTGGCGCCGGTCACCGGCACGCCGTCGATATAAACCGGATTTCCCGTGGTGCCGGGCGTGTAGGCGTTCGTCGGCGCGAAGCTCACCGTCCGCGCCACCTTGTCGAACAGGGCGACGCCGCTGTCGGTATAGAGCGCCGCGTCGCCGTTGGTGCGGATCGAGACCGAAATGCCGATCTCCTGCGACAGCTTCGAGATGATGCTGTCACGCTGATCGAGATAGTCGGTGACGTCGTTGCCGGCGACCGTGCCTTTCACCACGGCGGTATTGACCTTGTCGAACTGGACAAGGAGCTGGTTGATATTGGCAACCGAGGTGGCGATGTCGGCGTCGGCGCCCTCGCGGGTCGACTGCACCGTCTGCGTCGCCTGGTTGAGCCCGGTAGCCATGTCCTTTGCAGCCGTGACTGCCGCCTGCCCAAGCGTCGCGTTGTCAGGCGCCGTTGCGTATTGCTGCAGAGCCTTCTTCAGCGCATTGAGCTGCGCGGTCGGCGACTGGTCCAGTTGCGGATCGTCCACCGTCGATGCTGCGATCTTCTGCAAGCCGTCATAGATCGAGCTCTGCTTGGCGGAGGCCGACGTCGCGATCAGGACGTTGGTGAACAGACCAGCGCTTGCGGCGCGCTGGATCGCCGCGACATAGACGCCGGCGCCGGGGAACGTGTCCAGCACGGCGATCTTTCGCGAATAGCCCGCCTGGCTGGCGCCGGCGATGTTGCGCGAAATGACCGACGACTGAACACCCGACGCCATCAGGGAGGAGCGAGCGGAGTCGAGAGCTGCGGTTAGCGACATGACATACTCTTGGCCAGAATCGACACCGCTGAAATCAGCGCTTCAGGTTGACAACGACGTCCAGCAGGTCCGCACCGGTCTGGAAGGACTTCGAGTTCGCGGTGAATCCGCGCTGTGCCTCGATCATCGAGGTGAGCTCGTCCGCGAGATCGACATTCGACTGCTCCAGCGCGCCGGACAGGATGGTGCCGAGTCCGCCCCGGCCTGCAGACCCGACCTGCACATTTCCGGACTTCTGGTTCACGGAGTAGACGTTGCCGACTTCGGGCGTCAGATTGTCGGGACTTGGAACATTGGCGAGCGGTATCGTGTAGATGGGCAGCTTCGTCCCATTCTGAAGGACCGCGGTAACGAGTCCCGCGTTGTCGACATCCACCTTCTCAACGGCAGAGGGAGCGTTACCATCGACCGTTGTCTGGAAGTTGAAGCTCGATGCCACCTGCGTCATGGCCGACAGGTCCATGGTGAAGGTCGAACCGCCGGGAACGGCAATCGTGAGCGATGTCGGACTCCCCGCGGCCAGCGCCCCCTTTCCGGCCGCAGTTGTGTCAAAGGTAAATGTATTGGACGCAAGCGGACCGGCCGCATAGGGGAAGCCGCCGGTCGGCGAGGTCGACGTCGACGCATCGTAGGTCTGGATCTGCCAGGTGTCCGGCGCGGTCTTGAACATGTAGGTATCGAGCGTGACTGCACGGCCGATATTGTCGTAAGCCACAACCGAACTCTTCGATGTGAATGCGGGCGGACCGGCCGTAATGGCAGCGCTGGGGTCCAGATTGGCGTTTACGGTCGCCGCGGTCGAAGGCTGAGCCTGCAGCGTCAGTTGACTGATATTGACGACCCGCATCCCGGCGAAGCTATTGGTAGAGATATTGGGCACAGCACCGGGGTA
>Ga0307312_10000706_pt1 | contig 16200 bp, 18 predicted proteins | sample ER_DNA_202_FD_194489 | JGI IMG/M metagenome (GOLD analysis project Ga0307312, IMG submission 194489) | Bulk soil microbial communities from the East River watershed near Crested Butte, Colorado, United States - ER_DNA_202 | ecosystem: Environmental > Terrestrial > Soil > Floodplain | place... | reverse complement strand
CGACCCTGTTCGCGTTCACGGTGCAGGCGGTGACCGGCGTCTTCCTGGCGATGTTCTACACACCGTCCACGACCCAGGCGTACGGATCGATCGTCCACCTCACGAACGACGTCTTCCTGGGCGAGTTCGTGCGAGGCATGCACAAGTGGGGCGCCAGCGTGATGATCATCCTGATCTGGCTCCACATGGCGCGGACCTTCGTCTTCGGCGCCTACAAGTACCCGCGCGAGCTCAACTGGGTGATCGGCGTCGTGCTGCTGATCCTGACGATGGTGATGGGCTTCACGGGCTACCTGTTGCCCTTCGACCAGCGCTCCTTCTGGGCCACCGTGGTCGGCGTCAACATCACCGGCACGGGGCCGGTAGTGGGCCCCTACCTGGCCGACTTCCTGAGAGGCGGCGCCGAGTTCGAGCAGACGACCCTGGCCCGCTTCTACGCGATCCACATGCTGCTGGTGCCGGGGCTGATCATCGCCCTGATCGGGGCCCACCTGTACCTGGTGGTGAAGCTCGGCACCACGGCGCCGCCCTGGCTGGAGCCGAAGCGCACCAAGGCGACGGTCAAGGAGGAGAGGGTTTGAAGCGGGCCGAGAAGGAGGCCTACCTCCGCGACTACGAGCTGCTGAAGAAGGAGGGCAAGCCCTTCTTCCCCTACGCCGTGATGAAGGACTCGACGATGGCCCTGATCGTCGTCCAGATGATCGTCCTGATGTCGCTCGTGCTCGGCGCCGAGCAGGGCCCCAAGGCCGACCCGACGACCACCACCTACACGCCGCGGCCCGAGTGGTACTTCTACTTCCTGTTCGAGGTCCTGCGGGTGATCAAGCCCAACGAGCTGGTGCCGCTGGCCACGATCGGGGTGCCGACGATCGGCATGGTCGTGCTGCTGCTCCTGCCCTTCTTCGACCGCGGCCCGGAGCGCCGCCCCGAGCGGCGGCCGATCGCGATGACAGTGCTGGTGCTGACGTTGGTCTCGATGGCCTACCTCACCTACACGGGCGCGATCGCCGGGCCGCCGACGAAGATCGACATGGAGGTGGCGCCGCAGTACGAGGCGGGCAAGGAGCTGGTCGCCCAGAACGGCTGCCTCGCCTGCCACACGATCGGCGACAACGGCAACGGGACCCTGGGGCCGGAGCTGACCCAGATCGGCGCCCGCATTCCGCGCAACGCGATCCTGCGCTCACTCGAAGCGGGCCCGGGGATCATGCCCTCGTTCACGAGCTGCGCTCCGGGCTCCAACGTGGGCTGCTTGACCCAGCAAGAGCTGAACCAGGTCGCGGACTTCCTGGCGTCTCTGAAGTAGCGCCTCAGCCCGTGGTCTGCGCTCTGTCAGGTCCCCCGAGCCTTGGCGGCGGCGCAGGTAACCTCGGCGGGATGAAGGCCGAGACCGAGCCCGCCCGAGCCGGCAGGGTCGACCCACCGTCACGGTCCTCGCCCGAGTTCGCGACCCAGGTGCGGACGATGTTCGACCGCATCGCGGGCGTGTACGACCTCATGAACACGGCGATGACCGCCGGCATGCACCACCGCTGGCGTGAGCGGGCGGCCGACCGCGCGGAGCTGCGGCCGGGCGGCACCGCACTCGATGTGTGCTGCGGCACCGGCGACTTCGCGCTCGAGTTGACCCGGCGCGTCGGGCCCGATGGTGCGGTGGTGGGCTGCGACTTCTCGGAGCCGATGCTGGAGCTGGCCCGGCGCAAGGCCCGCGAGCGCGGCGCGTCGCAGGCCCGGTTTGAGTGGGCCGACGCGCTGGAGCTCCCCTACGAGGAGGGGTCGTTCGACGCCGTTACGGTGGGCTTCGGGGTGCGGAACCTGGTCGACCTCGAGCGTGGGCTGGCTGAGATGGTCAGGGTGCTGAGGCCCGGAGGCCGCGCTGTGATCCTCGAGATCACCCAGCCACGCCGGCCTCCGCTGTCGACCTTCTACTCGCTGTGGTTCGACCGGATCGTGCCGCTGCTCGGGGCTGTCGCGGGGGACCGCGACGCCTACACGTACCTGCCCGAGTCGGTGAAGCAGTTCCCGCCGCCCGAGGGCCTGGCGGCGATGATGGTCGGCGCCGGGCTGGGGCGGATTCGCTACCTGTTGCTGGCCGGCGGGATCATCGCGATCCACTCCGGGGCCAAAGGCGGCTGAGCCGGCCGTCGGGGAAGGGCCCTAGGTAGCCGTGATTGAGATGGGAGCACCGAGGTGAACCGAACCGCCGTCCCGCCCCCAGTGACGCTGGTGCTGGAGGCCGCGGACGCGTGGCTGCCCGCTCGCATGGAGGCGGTCGAGGAGCGACTCGGACGATTGGTCGAGGGCCACGGCAAGGCTCTCGCCGCCGACGCAGAGGCAACGCTCGCCGCCGGAGGAAAGCGCCTGCGCCCGATGCTGGTCCTGCTAAGCGCCGGGCCGCGGGGAGGTGAGGCCGCGATTCGAGCCGCGACCGCGATCGAGCTCGTCCACATGGCGACCCTGGTCCACGACGACGTGCTCGATGCGGCGCCGCTTCGCCGCGGCCGTCCGACCGTGGTGGCCCGTTCAGGGCGCGGCCGCGCGCTGGCTGTCGGGGACCTCCTGTTCTCGCGCGCCTTCGCTGAGCTCGGCAGAGACGGCAGCCGAAGGCAGGTGGAGCTCCTCTCCAAGGCCTCGGTGGCCTTGGCGCTCGGCGAGCTGGCCCAGCGGCGGGACGCCTTCGACGGTTCGATCTCCGCCGAGCGCTACCTGGAGCGCTGCGAGCTGAAGACGGGTCGCCTGTTCGAGTGCGCCTGCCTGATCGGGTGGGCGGGGGGCTCCGGGGCCGTTGCTGCTGGCCGCGCCGACCCCCTGGCGGCGCTTCAGATCTTCGGTCGTGAGATCGGCCTCGCCTTCCAGCTTCTCGACGACGTGCTCGACGTCACCGGCCCGCCGGAGCGGACCGGCAAGGCCCGCGGGACGGACCTGCTGGACGGAACCGTGACCCTGCCCTTGATCCTCGCTCGCGAGCGAGATCAGGGCCTGAGGGAGCTGAGTCTGCGAGGACTGAGCGCCGAGGGCGCGGAGGCGATCTGCGACCGGATCGCCGCGGCGGGCGTCCTCGACGACGTCAGGGCCGGCGCACGCAGGCGAGTGGAGCTTGCCAAGCGAGCCCTGGAGCGCTCGCCGCTCGACCCCGACCAGCGACAGCTCCTTGAGCTGGTCGCCGACGGCGTCGTCGAGCGGTACTCGTGACCTACAGGTTCCGTGACCTAGAAGTCTTCGGGGAGGATGTGGTCCGCGCTCAGGGCGTAGACGAAGCGATCGATCTGGTCCTCCATGTTCGCCCGTACGAGGGTGTTCAGATCCTCGAGCACGGACTCGGTACCCCTCTCGAGCGCCTCATCGAAGCGGTCGACGACCTCCTGGCTGTAGCTGCCGCCGCCGTTCCACTCGCACTCGGGGCAGCGGAGGGCCACCTGCCAATACCGATTGCTGGCCGGCGCCCAGTCGGTCGGATAGACCAGTTCCGAGTTGCAGGAGGGGCAGACATGGAGGTCGTCACGACGCCGGCGGGTGGTGGTCCCCAGGCGCGTCTCGAAGATGCTCGGCTCGAGGCCCCCCTCCAGGGAGGCCCGGCTGCGCTGTCTCGCTGTCTGCCTCTCTGCCACTTCGGGTGCTCTATCGGCGGAGGACCCCAGGAGCTTTAGGGAGCGGACCCCAGGCGCGAGCCGCGACGTTCCGGAGCCTCGCCAGGCGAGCCAGGGACGGTGGCGGGCGGGAATAGACTGGCTTAGGTGACCGCGCCCACGACCGCGTACACCCGGATGACGCGTGTGGCTCGTCGCATCTCTGCGTCCTCGGGCGCTCGTGTGCGGCAAGCACACTTCGCGCCCTGCGTCCTAGATCTGCTCGACCACGCGCGCCCCCGGGCGCATGCGGCCATGGGCGCGGTCATCTGATGGTCCTCAGCGATCGCACCATCAAGGCGGAGATCGATGCCGGGCGGATCGTCATCGATCCGTTCGACGAGGCGATGGTGCAGCCGTCGAGCGTGGATGTGCGCGTCGATCGCCGCTTTCGGGTCTTCCACAACGCGCGCTACCCATTCATCGACGTTCGTCAGCCGATGGAGGAACTCACCGAGGCAGTCGAGATCTCTGACACCGATCCCTTCATCCTCCACCCGGGCGAGTTCGTGCTCGGCCAGACGCTGGAGCGCGTGCAACTCCCCGACGACGTGGTTGCGAGGCTGGAAGGGAAGAGCTCTTTGGGCCGCCTGGGCCTTCTCATTCACAGCACCGCCGGTTTCGTCGACCCGGGCTTTGCGGGGAACCTGACCCTGGAGCTCTCCAACGTCGCCAACCTCCCCGTGACCATCTACTACGGGATGCCGATCGGCCAGATCTCGTTCATGCGCATGGACTCGGCCGTGGAGCGCCCCTACGGCTCGGGCGAGGCGGGCAGCAAGTACCAGGATCAGGCGGAGCCCACGCCGAGCCGCTTCTACCTCAACTTCAAGCGCTAGCGGCCAGCGCCGATACCATCTGTCCTAATGCCAAACGTGGGACCCCTCGAGCTGGCAATCGTCCTCATCATCGCCCTGGTGATCTTCGGGCCGAAGCGCCTGCCGGAGCTGGGACGCTCGATGGGCCGCGGGATCCGCGAGTTCAGGTCCTCGATCTCGGGCAAGGGCGACGACGACGACGAAGAGCCGTCGCAGCCCCCTCAGATCGAGGGCGCGGAGAAGCCCGGCGAGCCCGTCGAGAGTGAGGTCGTAACCGACCACCGCTCCTAAGTGGCTGCGACCCGTCTGCGGGCCGCAAAGTTCGATGAGCATATGACGCTCGTCGAGCACCTCGACGAGCTGCGCAACCGGATCATCGTCTCGGCGGCCGTGCTGGTGGTCGCCTGTGGGCTGTGCTTCTGGCAGAACCACCTGCTGCTCGAGATCGCCAACAAGCCGCTGCCCGGCGACCGGGTGCCGATCACCTTCGGCGTCACCGAGCCGTTCATGACCACCCTGAAGGTCTCGATCTACGCCGGGATCCTGATCGCGCTGCCGGTTCTGCTTTACCAGGCCTACGCCTTCCTGCTGCCCGCGCTGAAGCCGACCGAGAAGCGCGTCGTGCTCCCGTTCCTGCTTGTCGTCCCGCTGCTGTTCATCGCCGGCGTGGCGTTCTCCTACTTCGTCGTCGTCCCGGCGGCGACCCAGTTCCTGCTCAACTTCAACGACGACCAGTTCAACATCCAGGTGCGGGCCAGCGAGTACTACAGCTTCTTCATGCTCACCCTGATCGCGCTCGGCTTGGTGTTCCAGGTGCCGATGGGGATCGTCGCGCTCACTCGGCTCGGCATCGTCACCCGACAGCAGCTCTCACGCAATCGTCGCTACGCCTACCTGATCCTGGCCGTGGTAGCGATGCTTCTGCCCGGCACCGACCCGGTGACGATGCTGATCGAGCTGGCGCCCCTGCTGGCGCTGTTCGAGCTTTCGCTGATCCTGGCGCGCCTGGTGGGCACGCCGGGCGAGCCGGCCACGCCCCCGCCGGAGCCCGAGCCGCCCGCAAGCCCGGCGAGCTAGGCTCCGGACATGCTCTTCGACCTCCGCGGCAAGCGCAAGCGGCTCGTCCAGGTGTCCTACACGCTTCTGGCGGCAATCTTCCTGCTCGGCTTCGTCGGCCTCGGCATCGGCGGCGGCGGCAACTCGGCCGGAGGCATCTTCGACGCCATCGGGCTGGGCGGAGACAGCAGCAGTGGCTCGCTAAGCGGTCAGTTCGACGATCAGATCGACAATGCCAACCAGCAGCTGGCCACGCACCCCAACGACACCGCCGCACTTTTGAAACTCTCCAAGTACGAGTACTACAAGGCGAAGCAGGGCGTGACGCAGGACCAGGCCACGGGGGCGATCAGCGTCAGCGAGGACGCCCACACGGAGCTCGGCAGGTCGGTCGACGCCTGGGAGAAGTACGTGAAGGTCAACAAGGGGAAGCCGAACCCCGCGATCGCCGCTCAGATCGTGCAGGCGTACTACTTCCTCGGCGATGCCCAGGGGGCTGCCGAGGCACAGCGGATCGTTGCCGAGGACCAGCCCAGCTCGGGCTCCTACGGACAGCTCGCCTTCTACCTGTACTTCACGGGCGACATCTCTGGAGGCGATCAGGCGGCGAGCAAGGCCGAGGCGGAGGCGCCGAAGTCGCAGCGGAGCCAGATCAAGCAGCGGCTGGAGCAGATCCGCACGCAGGCCGTGAAGGCGAAGAAGCAGTTGGCGAAGGCGCAGAAGAACGCGCCGTCGCCGACCACTCCCGGCGCCAGCCCGCTCCAGAGCCCGTTCGGCGGCGTCGGCTCTGCGCCCTAGACCGCCCGCCAGCCGCCGCTACCATCCCGAGCGCCGGGCCGTTAGCTCAACTGGTAGAGCAGGAGCCTCTTAAGCTCAAGGTTGAAGGTTCGAGTCCTTCACGGCCCACTGGAAAATACCCGCAATTGCGGGTATTTCAGTTCTCGGGCGAGGGCCGACAAGCAAACCGTGTCCCGAATGTGTCCCGAGTCGGCGCCACTCAGCGGAGGGCCCTTGTCCGGAGCACCGACGAGGTGCTCTCCGACGCGCCGCTGATCCAGGCCTGGTATGCAGGCGGCTGCTTGACCCTCCGTGGCCCATCGAGCGTGGGGCCCGTGAAGATCCTGTTAGGCGAGGTTTCCACGTCGATCCGGGCGGGTAGTCAGCCGTGCTATGCGTCGGGGGTTGACACGGTCCGAGCTGAAGCTGGCCGAGGCGAGCGAGCGGGCGATCACCGAAGCGCCGGAGTCCGCAATGCGCCGGCGAGACTTCCTCGCGCGCAGCGCGTGCGCCGCGGGCCTCGGGGCTGCCATGGTCTCGTTGCCGCTGGACCTGCTGCTCGGCGAGGTGGCCAAGCGCGAGGCGCTGGCCGCGGGCATGCCCTCGCCGCAGAACATGCCGATCGACCACTTCGTGGTCCTGATGATGGAGAACCGCTCGTTCGACCACTACTTCGGGTGGCTGCCGAATGCGGATGGAGTGCAGCAGCGCTCCTACCCGGATCCCGAGAACGGCGGAGCGCTGGTTGCGACGCGCCACGCGTCGACACTCGGGGATGCGCAGTGGCAGGGGTGCGGGCATCCCGATCCGAACCACTCGTGGGCGGGCGGGCGCGACCAGCTCGGCAGCTCCCGAACCGACCCCAAGCGCGAGCCGGACGGGTTCCTCGCAGGCGACAACGACGAGTTCGCGCTCTGCTACTACGACGAGAACGACCTTGGCTTCATTCACGCGGCGGGCCGTGAGTTCACCGTCTACGACCGGTTTCACTGCTCGCTCATGGCCTCCACCTGGCCCAACCGCTACTACATGTGGTCGGCGCAGTCCGGTGGCAGGATGAGCAACGACCCGCCGGCCGGAACGCTCGGCAACCAGTGGGAGACGCTCTTCGACCGCGCGCTGAAAGGCAACCCGGCAAACCTTCCCGGCAGGGGGCCGACCGCTCGCTACTACAACTCGGACCTTCCGTTCTCGGCGGTGTGGGGGGCGCGGGGCGCCACGTGGACGCGACCCGTCGCCGACTACTACGCCGACTGCGCCGCGGGAACCCTTCCGAGCATCAGCTTCGTGGACCCGCCATTCCGCGACGGCGGAGGCGGCGACGGTGTCTCGGCGGACGAGCACCCGCTAGGCGACGTGCGACTGGGGCAGGCCTTCATGTCCGACATCGTGCACGCGTTTATCGAGTCACCGAACTGGGAGCGGGGTGCACTGTTCATCGTGTACGACGAGTGGGGTGGGTTCTTCGACCACGTGCGGCCGCCCAGCGTTCCCGACGCCCGCCGGAGCTCGAACGTCGACCTCGATTTCGGGCTGATGGGCTTTCGGATTCCGGCGGCGGTGGTCTCGCCGTTTGCCAAGCGCAGCGTGGTCAGTCACCAGCTGAGCGGGTTCGAGTCGATCATCAAGCTGATCACCTACCGGTTCGGGCTGGGCAGCCTGACGACTCGCGACGGGATGGCCCAAAACATCGGCCAGAGCATGAATTGGACCAGCCCGAACTTTGAGCGGCCCGACCTCCCCGACCCGGATCGCATCGTCTCGAACCCCTGCACCCTCGGCGGCGGCGATGTCCTGGACGCTCAGCAAGCGCACGCGAGCGACCTCGCCGCGCTCGAAGACCTGGCCGAGCAGTTCGGCATCCCGACCGGCACGGGGGCGGCCGCGGATATCTTCCGCGAGCCCAACTCCCTCCAGCAGGCGCTCACATGAGGAAGCGGCTGGCTCTCGCCGCGGTTCTCGCCGTGCTCGCGTCGGCAGCGCAGGCCCAGGCAAGTGTTCCCGCCTCCGGGCCGCCGGTCGGCCACGTATTCGTCGTGTTCCTCGAGAACGAGAATGCGGACGTCACATTCGGTCCCGGCTCCCCCGCCCCGTATCTCTCGCAGACGTTGCCGAGCCGGGGTGCGTTCATTCCCGAGTACTACGGCGTCACGCACCTGAGCCTCGGCAACTACACCGGGTTCGTCAGCGGCCAGGGTTCGAACCCGCAGATCCAGGCCGACTGCCAGATCTTCTCCGAGTTCGTCGGCGGGCTGACCGGACCTGACGGACAGGCGCTCGGCGACGGCTGTGTCTTTCCCCCGCACGTGAAGACGATCGCCGACCAGCTCAACGCGCGTGGGCTGAAGTGGATGGGCTACATGGAGGACATGGGGAACGACCCAACCCGCGAGAGCGGGCTCTGCGGACGCCCGGACCTGAACACGGTTGACAAGACGCAGACCGCGAGCGAGGAGGACCAGTACGCCGCCCGCCACAACCCGTTCATCTACTTCCACTCGATCATCGATGACAACTACTACTGCGAGCAGCACGTCGTGCCGCTCACCCGGCTCCCGGTCGACCTCTCAAAGGCGCGCACGACCCCTAGCTTCAGCTTCATCACGCCCGACCTCTGCCACGACGGCCACGACGAGCCGTGCGCGAACGGCGAGCCGGGCGGCTTGGTGAGCGCCGACGCCTGGCTGCGCGAGTGGGTGCCGCGCATCACCGGGTCACCCGCGTTCAAGCGGGATGGGCTGCTCCTCATCACCTTCGACGAGGCCGAGGCTGAGGGTTCTAACCCCGACGCGAGCGCGTGCTGCAATGAGTCGCAGTTCCCGAACACGCCGAACAACGGCGGCCCGATACCCGGCCGCGGCGGCGGGCGCGTCGGCGCGGTGGCCCTGTCGCCCTTCATTCGTCCGGGAACCGTCAGCACGCACCCCTACAACCACTTCTCCGCGCTGCGCACGCTGGAGCGGCTGTTCGCCCTTCCCCTCCTCGGCTACGCGGCGTCGCCCGACCCGGGCAGCTTCGGGACCGACGTCTTCTCCGGGCGCTGGTAGGCGAGCTCGCCCGCCAGCGCCGGCCTCGAGTACGTCTCGTCGCACGTCCTTCGCGTCAACGCGATTGGGCGGCCATGCCGCGCCCCATCAGTGTCAGGGCTCTGCGGCACTCAGTCACCGTGAACGACGAGGACTGGGCACGGGGCGTCCTGGAGCACCGCTTTCGACGTGCTGCCCTCCAGCCTCGCGCGCAGTCCTTTGAGGCCCCTCGAGCCAACCACGATCGCCGCGACCGCTCGCTTGCGGGCAACCTCGATGATCGTTTCCGCCACGTGGACCTCGTCCGCAACGGCAAGTCCCTTGGCTTGCAAACCGACGGACTGGGCCAGCTCAGCTCCAGCCTGTGCGGTCTGACGGGCACGTTCGTGAAGTTCCTCCTCGATCTCGTGCGCACCCTCGATGTCGATCGGAATCGCCGGCATCTCCAGACCCGCCATAGGAACCTGGGTGTCGTATGCCAGGGCCGGCTCCCACACCGTGACCACTAGCACCTGGCGCGCGCCGAACAGCTTGGCAGCCTCGCGGATCGCTCGACCTGCCGTATCCGAGCCGTCGTAAGCAATCAGAACGGGCGCGTCGGCGTCGGTCATCAACGCCGCAGATTAACCAAGGCGGAAATCTCCATGGAGGTTGGCCCCAGCGCTTGCCATTAGGGTCCTCGATCATGGGCGCCGCGCTCGGTTGGGGCTCGTTGTCGGCCTTCTCACTCGTCCTCGGGGCGTTACTCGCACTTGCCCGGCCCTGGCGCAACCGGCTCGTGGGACTTGTTCTGGCCTTCGGTGCGGGAGCGCTCATCAGCGCGGTCAGCTTCGAGCTCGCCGCGGAGGGCTTTCGACTGGGGGACGGTGGGTGGACCGCGGCCGGCCTCGCCGTGGGCGCCCTCGTCTACTACTTGCTGGACGGAGTTGTGGCGCGGATTGGCTCGGCGGGGCGCGGGCAGTCTGGACGAGCGTCGGGATCCAACGCCGGCACGGCTCTGGCCCTCGGTGCCTTCCTCGACGGCATCCCCGAGCAGATGGTCCTCGGAATCGGCCTGGCTGCTGGCGAAGGAGTGAGTATCGGGTTGCTGGTGGCCATCTTCGTGTCGAACTTGCCTGAGGCGATCGGCTCCGCGAGCGAAATGCGCACCGCAGGACGCGACGACCGGACCATCCTGCGGCTCTGGCTGGCGGTAGCGACCGTGTGCGCGCTCGCGAGCGTAGTCGGCTACGCGCTCGCCGACGCGGTATCGGACAACGTGAAGGCAGCCGTCGATGGCTTCGCGGCCGGGGCGCTGCTCGTAATGCTGGTCGACTCGATGATCCCGGACGCCACGCGAAAGTCGGGCCGCACGGCTGGCCTCGTCACGGTACTGGGATTCGCAGTGGCAGCGGGGCTCTCGGCCACCAGCTGACGCGCGGCGGCAAAGGATCGTCTCGGCCCAGAGAACCGATCCAATCGGTCACACTTCGCGCTGATGCCCTCTGAGTGGCCCGCACTTTCCTATCAGGGGTGGAGCGCGACCTGCGACACGCTGCATGCCCACACCCAGGTCCTCGGCAAGCTCGCCGTGGAACTCGCTCCGCCCGAGCCCCAGCTGCAGCACGCTGCACTGCGCCTGACCGCGCGCGGTTGGGAGACGCTTGCCCTGCCTGCGCCGGACGGCTCGGGAGCGATCGTCGCCGGGCTCGACCTGCGCACTCACGAAGCGCTGGTGGAGCACAGCGGCGGCCAAAAGATGCGGATCCCGCTCGCGCCCAACCGACCCGTCGCCGAAGTGACGCGCGAGGTACTCGAGGCCGTGGGGCGCCTGGGTGGCGCCGTGAAGATCGATCCGACGCCCCAGGAGGTGCCGTGGAAGGCCCCTCTGGACGAGGACTACGAGCATGCGAGCTATGACGCTGATCAGGTGGCGTCCTATTTCGAGGCTGCCACCCATGCGGCGCTCGTCCTCGCGGAATTCCGAGCGCCCTTTCGCGGACGCTCGACTCCGGTCAACGCGTGGTGGGGCACCTTCGACCTGGCGGTCAACCTCTTCTCGGGACTCCCGGCCGATCCCCCGTCGGACGACTTCATCATGCGAAACGCAGGGGATTCGCAGCAGGTCGCAATCGGCTGGTGGCCCGGGGATCCGAACCATGAACGGGCGGCCTTCTTCGCCCTTGCATACCCAGCGCCGGCCGGATTTGCCGACGCCAACCTGAGCCCCGCCGCGGCGCGCTGGGACGCCCAGCTCGGTGAGTGGGTGCTCGATTGGGATGACGTACGGGTGGCATCTGATCCGCACGCAGCTGCACTCGACTTCGCGTCTTCGGCTTTCCAGCACGCATGCAGCGTGTGTGATTGGGATCCGGCCCTTGCCGCCAGCGCCGAGGGCACCCCGCCGCCGATCAAATGAAACCCACGCGCCCTCGGCTCTGATTCGCGCGATCCGGCGCGCTGGTTAGCCTCGACGTGTGGCTGACTGGGCGACGATCTCTTCCTTGGCGACCGCAGGCGGGACGCTCGTGTTGGCGACGGCGACCTTTGCGTCGGTGCGCTCCGCCAACCGATCGGCTCGCGTCGCGGAAGTGGCGCTCCAAGAGCAGCGGCGACCGGTGCTGGTGCAGTCGCGCAGCGATGACCGCGGCCAAGCGATCGGCTTTGCGGACGGCCGCTGGGTGAACATCCCCGGCGGCGGTGCTGCAGTCGAAGCCACGACCGACGCTGTGTACCTCGCACTCAGCTTGCGCAACGTCGGCGCCGGACTCGCCGTGCTGCAGGCGTGGCGCGCCCACTCGGTCTCAGAGGCCGAGACGCAGTCGGAGACGGTGTGGCGCGCGGGCGTCTACGGAGACGCGCCGGACGTCGAGGAGTTCCTCCCATTGACGCGAGACCAATACATCGCCGGCGGCGACATCGGAGTCTGGCAGGGCGCCGTGCGCGATCCCGACGATCCGCTCTACGCGACACTTACTGCCGCAACGGCAAAGCAGCGCCGGTTCTTGCTGGATCTGCTGTACACCGACCAGGTCGGCGGACAACGCACGATCAGCCGCTTCGGCTTGCTGCCCGGCGACGACGGGTGGCTCACCGCCGCTGCGCGGCACTGGTACCTGGACGCCCCCGCCCCCCGCTGAGCGACGGCGGGAGGGAGCGACGTCGCTCGCAGGTCGTCATTGCTCGCGCCAACCGAGAGACTGGGCCAGGCGATCCGAGCCGAGCACGCGGGGCACGAGACGCGGGTCTAGCAGCCGCAGGACCGTGCACCGTCGCGTCACGAGCTCCTCGACCGCGGACCCGACCACGGGATCATTCGCGGCGGCGCGGAAAGTGATCCGCTCGTTCAGCCGCATCGGTCGTCCCGTGGAGTAGTCGGCGATCTGCATGTGGTGGGGACCGAGGCGACGCCGGAAGGCGCGGCGGTAGCGCTCGAGCGCGAGGTCGAGGCCGCCGTGGTCGAGGAGCGCCAAGCGAGCCTCTTCCACGAGCCACTCGGCGCTCTGGAATGCCCAGCCGCAGCCGACCCCGAAGAGGGGGTCGGTGGCGAGCGCGGCATCGCCAACGAACGCGACTCCCGGGCGGGCTGCGGGGCGCATCTTGTTCGGCATCTCGAGCTTGCCGATCAGCTTCGACACCCGCTCGGCACCGGCGAGCTCGGGGCCATCGGGGAGTTCGCCGACCATTCGGCCGTAGGCGGCCTCGGGATCGGCACGGAACTCGGGCAGCCGCGCCTTGTGGGGAACAGCAGCGATCACGGTGAGCCCGTCCTCGTTGGGAAAGACGGCTGCGGCGTCCGGATCGAGCAGCCAGAAGCGGGCCTCGCGCTTCGGCGAGCGTACGCCACGCCAGTAGGCGAAGTGGACGAAGCGGTTGTGTGGCCGCACCCGGGCGGGAACCCGGGCCAATCGAGCGATCGTCGAGTCGCGCCCGTCGGCGGCCACGGTGAGCCTCGCGCGGAGCGCGCGGCGCTTATGGTCCGGGCTCTCCACCTCGACGCCGTTGACCCGCCCCCCATCCTCGAGCACGCGAACCACCGTCTGGCCGGGGAAGTACTCGACGCCCGCCGTTCCTACCGCGAGCTCGCGCACGATTGGATCGAGGCTTCGGCGAGAGACTCCGTAACCGGGCGGCGCGTCGGCCGGAAACCGCAGCCAACCCCCGTACGGCGTCCAGGCCGCAGCTCTGCTCCGCACCGCGCCCGCGTGTTCCAGCGACGGCGCCAGTCCCAGCCGCTCGATCGTGGGCACGGCGCTGGACTGGATCTGGTGCGTGCAGGTGACCTTGTACGCAGCGGGATCGGGTCGCCGCTCGACCAGCGCGACCCGCGCCCCAGCGAGCGCGAAAAGTCGCGCGGCCGTGCAGCCGGCGATGCTCGCGCCGGCGATGGCGACGTCGAACGCGGCGCGGGCAGGCACGGGGAGAGCTTACGCAGCCTTGTGCCGGGCGAGTGTGACCCAACAACAGGCGCCGGTCAGCCTTGGAGCTGGGCCAGCCGCCGCGCGAGGAAGCGCCGCTCGGCATCCGAGTGAACGAGCTCCAGCGCGTGCTGGTAGGCGGCGCGGGCGTCTTCGACGCGATCGAGCCGGCGCAGCAGCTCCGCGCGCGTCGCGTGCAGATAGTGGTAGCGGTCGAGCTTGAGGCGCTCCACGAGGGCCAGCGCGGCTTCGACCTTGCCCGCTTCGGCGATGGCGACGGCGCGGTCGAGCTCCGCCCGTCCCGCCGCGATCTGGTCGAGGTCCCAGAGCGATCGGTCCTGATCGCGCAGGAGGACCACCGTGTCATCGGCGAAGCGCGCGTCGCGCGGTTGCGCGCGGTGGTCACCAGCCAGGAGCGCGGGTTGGCCGGCGTCCCGTCACGCGGCCAACGCTCGGCGGCCACCGCGAACGCCTCCTGGGCTGCTTCCTCGGCGAGCTCGAAGTCGCCGAGGAACCCGATCAGCGTCGCGAGGACGCGCCCCCACTCGTCGCGGAAGACCTGCTCGAGGATGGCTAGCGCTCCACCACCGGACGCACCTCGATCGCCCCACCCATGCTCGCCGCCGGGATCCGCGCTGCCAGCTCGATCGCGGCGTCGAGGTCGTCGGCCTCGAAGAAGAGGTAGCCGCCCAGCGCCTCCTTGATCGCGACGAACGGTCCGTCAGTGCTCAGCGTCTTGCCGTCCTGCACCCGCACGGTGGTCGCCATCTCGGGGGGCTGCATCTGGACGCCGGAGCTGACGCCGGGGGTCTCGTTGATCGCCTGGTACGCGCTGTAGACCGCCTTCTGCTCGTCCTCCGACAGGCGCGCCCACGCGTCCGGATCGCGCGGGGTGGGCGTGTCGCCTTGGTGAATCAGCAGCATGTACTTCATTGCGTCCTCCTTGTTCGGGATGGTCGCGTATAAGACGAACAGCGGCCGCGGAAATGGACACCTCGCGCGACAGCTATGCGGCGGCGGGGCTGGCCGCCGCGCCGTGGCGAATCAGACTCTCGCCCGTCTCGGCGATCGTGTCCTCGATCGGGCGGGGCGCCCAGCCGAGGGAGCCTCTCGCCTTCGCCGACGAAAGCTCGCTTCGCTTGCCAAGGCCCCCGACGACGGAGCGAATGCCCGGGTCGAACAGCGCCATGCCCCTCACGAGCAGGTTCGGGACCGCGCGGGTGGGCACCTTCGAGGCCGCCTCCCCCAGTCGCTCGCGGAGGATCTCACCGATCTCAGCCATCCAGAGGAACTGGGTGGCTGCGATGAAGCGCTCGCCGCCGGCTTCGGACGACGTCATTGCCTTGATCTCGAGATCGGCTACGTCTCGGACGTCGACCAGGCTGAAGCCCAGCCGCGGCACCCCAGGCATACCCCGCAATAGCCGCTGAACGGCCTGCAGGGAGTAAGAGAGGTCATCGTTCAGCACCGGTCCGATGATGGCGCCGGGGTTGACCACCGACAGACGGTCTTCCTCGCCGCGTTCGCGCACCAGATCCCAGGCCGTCCCCTCGGCGATCGTCTTCGAGCGAACGTATGGCGTGAGTCCCGCGCTGTCCGGGTCCGTCCAGTCGCCCTCGTTGAGCGGCCGGACGGCCACGCCCTCGGTCAGCCTGATCGCCGCCACCGAGGAGGTGACGACGACCCGCTTGACCCCGGCGTTCAGGCTCGCGCGCAGGACCCGGAGGGTTCCTTCACGCGCGGGCACGATCAGCTCATCAGGATCCTTAGGCTGCTTGGGCGGGAATGGGGAGGCGACATGCAGGACGTATTCGCAGCCCTCAACCGCCTCGGGCCAGCCCTCGTCGCTGGTGAGGTCCGCGGCGAGCACCGCCAGCCGGTCCCCGGGGTCGACCTCGGAGCCGACCGTGGCTCGCACCTGGGGTTCCCGGGAGAGGCTACGGACTGTCGTTCTCACGGTGTAGCCGCGCCGCAGGAGCTCGATCACGCACCAACCGCCGAGGAAACCGGAGCCACCAGTGACCAGAACCGTCGGACCGGAAGATTCAACCATCGTCAGCCGCAACCCTAGCCAGCGAGCGCCGTCGCCGGCGCGCCAGCCGGCCTGCCGTTTCCTTACGGGGGGGAGATACTTCCCTCGGTGCTGCGGCTCATCACGATCCCGATCAGCCACTACTGCGAGAAGGCGCGGTGGGCTCTGGAGCGGGCGGGAATGCCCTATCGCGAGGAGCGCCATGTCCAGGGCATCCACCGGTTCGCCGCGCGGCGCGCGGGTGGCGGGGACACGGTTCCTGTTCTTGTGACTCCGGACGGCGTGCTCGGGGAGTCGGAGGAGATCCTGGCCTGGGTCGATGCGCGCACTCCACCGGAGCACCGGCTGTTTCCCGCTGAGCCCGGCGCGCGCTCCGAGGTGAAGCGCCTCTGCCGGCGTCTCGACGACGAGCTCGGGCCGAAGGGGCGGCGGCTCATGTACATCCACATGCTCGCCCAGCGCAAACTC
>Ga0307312_10000705_pt1 | contig 16204 bp, 10 predicted proteins | sample ER_DNA_202_FD_194489 | JGI IMG/M metagenome (GOLD analysis project Ga0307312, IMG submission 194489) | Bulk soil microbial communities from the East River watershed near Crested Butte, Colorado, United States - ER_DNA_202 | ecosystem: Environmental > Terrestrial > Soil > Floodplain | place... | reverse complement strand
GTCTGGCGGGCAGCGGCAGCGGGTAGCGATCGCCCGGGCCATCCTGAAGGATCCGGCGGTACTCATCCTGGATGAAGCCACCAGCAATCTGGACAACGAGAGCGAGCGGCTGATCGAAGACGCGCTCGCCAAGCTCCTGGTCGGGCGTACGACGTTGATTATCGCGCACCGGCTCAGCACCGTGCGGCGGGCGGACCGGCTGGTGGTGCTGGACCATGGGCGTATTGTCGAGGAGGGATCGCACGCCGAGCTGCTTGAGCTGGGCGGGCTGTACGCCCGACTGTACCAGCGCCAGTTCCGGGATGGGGAAGCTCTTGATGACCCGTCGCTAGGTGGGCGGGAACTTAGTAGCGCATCAGGAAGACCCGAGCGAACAGGCGCTTAGTCGAAACGCGAGAAGCCCCACCCGCGCTTCCTCGGGTGGGGCTTCTCGTTCAGATCCGCTGAACTCTCCTGATTTATCTCACGACGATCGTACCGGTCATACTCGAGCCATGGACTGAGCAGTCGTACTGGTAAGTGCCCGCGGTAGTGAAGGTGAATGCATAGGTGTTGCCAGGGGTGGCCGAAACACTGCTGCTAGTGAAGCTGGGAGTTCCGAGAGACTCGACGCTGTGGTTGCCGGAAATCCAGGTCCACGTCACCGTGCCACCCACCGCCACTGTGTCCACTGCCGGATTCGTGGTTCCGTTCCCGTTACTGGTGAAGAAAATATCGCCGACTTGGACCGAGGCAGTAGTGCCTGCCGGTGCCGGGGAAGTGACCTGGAGGTGGAACCAGTCCGGAAGCGGATCCGGTGGAACATAGAACGGTCCGAAGGGTGCTTCCGCTAGGACATAGGTGCCCTCGGCCAGCGCGACACCGGTACAGATCTCCGGCTGGGCAGCGTCGCCGTTACCGTTAGCATCGCAGGCGTTGCCGGTGAAGGTGGTGCCGTCGGCTGCGAAGATATAGAGACCCAGGTCCGAAGTGTTGGACCAGGTCAGAGTGAAGTCGTACGTTCCCCCACCTGCGGGCACAACAAGCTTATAGACCTGACAGGGGACCCCTGCCGTTGGGCAAGCGTACCCAGGTGCCGTCCCGAAATCCACCAGATGGACGGTCTGGCCAAGGGCGGGGGCGTTCATCGATGGCGCCGTCGCAGGACTATTGGTTCCCGCCAGAGGAGTCGTCGAGACCGTAAGCGGCGCGGTCACGGTTATCGGGAGCGGAACCGACGGTAGAAACGCGAGCCCGGTACCGCCTACTGTGATGTCTCCAGAACTCCCGGGAAGGGGAAGAAAACTTAAGGTGCTGCTGTCGGCCGAAACGCCGACGGTGATCGCAGTGTCGCCGCTCGCAAAAACGACCACGGCCGTGCCGGGGCTGAACTTGAAGCCCGTGGCGCTCATGGTCACGACCTCATTCACTGCGGGAGTGGTGTTGGAGAAACTCACCGCGCTGGAGAACAGCGCTGAGGGATCAGACGGCAGCACGCGGAACAGGATATCTTTGCTCAGATTCCCTGAGGTCACCGTGACGTGGCCCGTGTCCACTGTCACACCGGTGAGCAGCAGCCGGGTCCGGGTCTTTGAAGGGACGGTAGCTCCAGGGGTGGTCGTGTCCGTGCCCACGAGGAAATTCGGGTCATAGGCCACGGTGACCGCGGAGCTAGGACTGCTGAACGTCACCGTGTCGGCGAGCTCGTTACCCTGCTCGTCGAGCACCCGCACGGTGATCTGGGTAGTCTGGCCCTGGGTCACAAACAGGGACGTTGGCTCGGCTTCTATCGCTGCCGGTCCTCCTCGCAGACTCGATGTAGGGTCGCCGCACGAGAGCGCTGGGATAGACATCGCGAGCACGACCGCACCAACTAGCAACCGATTCATATGCGAGACCTCGTTACGAAGATTTTCCAGACACCCCAGAAGCGTGCCATCTACTGGGCGAGAAACTTGATTCCCAAGAACCTTTCCACATCCTCGACGGCATCAATACCGAGAATCTCCTGCCAGTTCGCGAGCCCAGTTTCCTTGGTGTTGTTGCTGGCGATGAGTTTGAAATCGCCAAAGCCGGTTCGGTCTGCAAAGATGTAATAGCGGCCGCGCTCACGGGTGTAGCGCCAGATCTCGTACCGCGGGGCCCTTCCCTCCTGTTGCCGGCTGAGGTGGTCATCAGGAGCACCGTACGTGGAGTAGATCCGACCTCGGTCCGACTTCCAGCCCGGTACCGGCCGCCGCCCGCCCGCGGTGAAGCTGCGGTTGGCGTATGCGATCGCCTCGTAGAACCGCTCCCTGGCCTCGTTCGTCGACGTTGTGGGCGTTGGGTCCCGCTTACTCCAGAACTGAGCCAGGAAATTCCGCTTCGCGTTGATGCTGAGTTCTTTCCCGTACGGCGCCAGCTCGCCGCTCTCGGCGACGTAGTACAAGGGAGCCTCGGCCTGATCGAGCTGTACGGCATTCATCTGCTCGAAATAGCCTACATCGGTCACCGCGCGCGCCGCCCGCTCCACGACATCTCGGCTCAGGGTCTCCTCGAGACCCCGCATCACGAAATCGGCCGACTCAGAGACCGAATCCGGTCCTGACGCCAAGGTGAAATTCATGGTGTACCGACCTGCCGGTAAGCCGGCGAGGTCCATGCGACCCTTGAGAAGGCCGCCTCCAGCCGTCACCGTGACTGGCACCGGTGCAGTCCGAACGACAGCCGCCCCCGTCGAATCCGCCACCGTCAGGTGCATGGTGCCCTCCCGCGGCGGACCTGAGTAGACCTCCACCAGATAGTAGACGGTCGAGCGCAGGGGCGTAAGAATCGTTCGCGCCGCAACCGTCACCAGCATTGAGCCTTCTCGCAACTCACCCGGTATCGGCACTGTGTCGCCCGCCGACGCTACCCGCATACTGGGCGCGAGCCACAAATCCGACAGGGTGGGCCGGGCGTCGAACCCGTGCACCTGAGTAGATACCGCCTCAGCGTGGCCCGACACTGAGTCCCGGACCGTGACATTCAACCGGTATGCTCCCGGGGCGACCGCAAAGTCAAGGATCTCCACCGCCGAAGCTCCGGCCTGCTGCAACTCGGGTCGCCCGTGACTCCACCATTCCTGCGTCAGCAACTTCAGACCAGTCGAGTCAGCCAAGCTCACGGCGACCTTGTAGGCCAGCCGGCTTGCAGTGGAGCCCCCGGGCGTCAGGATGGCGTACGGGATCTCGATGAACGCCTTGATCCTGGTCATTTCCGATTCCGGCCGATAAAACCGGACGGTCCGGACCACGAGCTCTCTATCGGCTTGAGTAGCCGGCAGAGCGGTAGCCGCCAAGGCGGCCAGTCCTCCGATTGCGATGCCTAGTCTAGAACGCATGATCTATTGTCATCAGCCGCCGAACCATCATCACCATCCGACCGAGAAGCTGAAAAAGTTCGTGGGACCGAGAATGCCCATGTACTTATAGGCGTAATCGAACCCGAGGTTGAAGTTGCCGGAGGCGTAGTTGAGACCGCCGCCGGCCGCGAGACCTTGCAGGTGCTCCTCGTCGGTCAGAGAGGTTTGGCTCAGTGGATTGACCAGATCCACGTTATTCGACGGAGCGTAGCTGTAGCTTCCACGCACGGCGAACCCGAAGCCAGACCCACCCAGGCGAGCGGTCGCCCACTCTCCTCCTGCGGTAAAGCCCGCGCGGTTCTGATTGCCCTGATTGAAGTCCGACATCACGGTGAGACGGTTGTCGTTGCCGCTCATGACGTCGTAGGCCATGCCTACGCGGAAAGTGGTGGGAAGCGCGAAACCCTTGGTCCGGAGCTGCCCTGGTTGGGGCAAGGTCGGGATGCTCGGATCAAGGTTGCGCGGAACATCTACGTTGATCGCGTCTCCCCTATAGGATAGGTCGGTACCCAGATTTGCCAGGGTGAACGAGAGTCGAATGGGATGGTCGGCCAATGCAGCATGGAAATTGGCGCCAAAGTCCACGGCGAATGCCGAGCCGTTGGCCTGACCGAGCTGGTCGAAGATCCCCTTGGCCGTAAACCCCGCCGAGAAGCGATCCGAGAAATTTTGCGCCAGCGTCAGGCCGACGAACGTCTCGCTGACCGAGTAGGTGGCGCTGGTGAGGTCGGGTTGATCAACCGTGTACACCGGCTGGTCGGAAAATCCGAACGTGCCCAGTTGGAGCCCGATGGCGCGCTGGCCACCGGAGAAGGGGATTGCCAACCCGCCCCACGTATACCGAGTGTCGGCCAGGTAGTCGTACGTTCCGACCATCGCCCCCGGCCGGGGCATCTGCGCCAGGCCCGCGGGATTGTAGTACATGGAGCTTACGTCCGTAGCCAGCGCAGCGAACGCGCCGCCCAAGGCCGTACCCCGAGCGCCCGCGCCGAGGAGCAGGAACTCTCCAGCGGCGGTGCCGTAACCAGTGTTGTCAGGGTTGCCGTTAGCGCCCTGTGCTACGACGCCCGCTGGGAGACTGAGCAGCAGGACCATGGCCAGGGTCAAACGCGGAGCCAGTTTGTCAGTCATATCTGTCATTCTCCTGGAGAGAGGGTGGGGCAGAGCCCCACCCCACGCATGGACTCTACTGGGCAAAGTTGACGACGGTCATTCGGGCCACCCGACGCGCGCCGCCGGCCTCAATGTGATAGAAGTACACGCCGCTCGAGACGAACTGCCCGCTCCGATTACGGACATCCCAGACCTCGTCACCACCGAAGCTCGCGGAGTGGTGTTCGAGGATCCGCACCAACACCCCGCTCAGGGTATAGATCCTGATGATGGCGTCAGTCGGAAGGTTCACGAACTTGATGACCTTGTTCTCGGTTGTGGTCTCGAACGGGCTGGTCACGTAGTACGGATCTGGCACGGTGTGCACCAGCTTGAGGCCCGAGTCGGAAGCGGCCACCACCTGATTCGAGACGCTGAAGCTCCCCTTGACCGTGACGCCGAGCGCGGAGAGCGTACGCGGCATGCCGGTGAACGCGTAGTCACCCTGGTCTCCGGCCGCCGCATTCCCCCGTCCACCGTTGATGGCACCGATGTAGCTCCTCATGGTCCAGACAGTACCAGCCGCAGGCAGGGCGGGCAGCTCAAACATGAAGATGTTGCCGGCCAGGTACATCCCGAAACCGGGCTGGGGCGCGGCCGGGTTGGTCTTCGCAAATTCGAAGAATGGCCCAGTCGCCGGATTGCTGGTACCACTGAACAACGCAATCGTGCCTGGCACCGCCGTCGGACTCAGCGGATAGGTCACCCCGCCGGTGCAGGGAAAGATCGCCTGCGCCTGAGCGTAGGTCTTCAACGGAATCACGCAGCCGAAATCGGCGGCGGTGAGTTCGGCTCGTGCATCGAAGGAGGCGCCAACCGTCGTGGCCGACTGATTGAGGAATCCCCAGCCTCCGCCCATGTGATCACTGAACGGCACCGGGACCTTGTGGGTCACGTCCATCACCGAGTCTATCGCGCCCGCGGCACCCCAGTAGACATTGAAATCCGCCGCGCGCTGAGCCCCACCGAAAACCCCCTCGACCTGGCGGTAGACGTTCGCCAAGGTGGTATAGGCGTGCGGCTGGTGGATGACAGTCACCCCCGTAAGCACTCCGGCGTTGTTGTAGTCGGTTAGCGGCACTGGCCCGGCCGCGACCGCCTGGGTACCCGGGGCGGTGGGGTTCGGCTGGGTCTCGTTTTGGGCGGGCGAGGGCCCGTTGAACCAGCGGGAGCCGTTATAGGAGCAGAGTGCCGTTCCAGCTTCGTCGAACCCTACTGCCCCATTGATGCAACCGCGCTCGAATGCGCTGGTATAGTAATTCCCCACCAGACCCTGACTCAGTACTCCCGGGAGGGTGAATGTGTTACCCGTGACCGTCGAGTCGAACCTTGCTGCAAGACCACTATCTGGAGGGAGGGCCTTGAAGGATGCCGTGTTACTGTCCGGGATATCGGTGGCATCCTGGGTGATAGCGATAGAGAAGACATCGCCCGTTGCCGGTGCAGTGTACCAATAAACCGTGGCGACACCGTCCCAGGCCGAGCCGAGCTGGATGCTGTCGAGGCGAGCCGTCAGGTCGCCCCCCGCTGTGAGAAGCGAGGTCGCGGTCACGATGTCGGACAAGTGGAAATTGCCCCAGTTGTTGGCCGGGGGCATGGGACCGCTGAAGCGCCCATCCGTCGCATCGAGGGTGGGTAGCGCAGCTGCTGTATCAAGTACCTCGCCGGCTGCCCCAACCAGGGTTGCAGGCCCGTTCGCACCGGCCGCGACGAGGTTGCTGGCGGCGTGCCGGGGTGTGACCGGCTTGGTTATCCGCGAGGACTCGAGGCTCGACGGACCCGACCGGATCGAATTGACATCGAACGCGGCCACCGAATAGAAGTATCGGATGTTGTTATTGACCGTCTTGTCGACATAGACAAAGGGTATCCCCGAGTCCTTCAGGGTGAGCAGGGAAGCGTCAGTCACCCCCAGTGCCTTGGCGACACTGCTGCCGGTCACCGCGGTATCGGAAGCTTCGACGAATGCTTTTCCGGCGAAGGTATCGACCGCAGCCAGCAGCTTGTACTTGCCCGTCGGCACTTGAACCAACGGGCTGGCGATCGGCCAGATCACCGGCTGGATGGTGCGCACCCCATTCACGAATCCGGCGTCCACGCAGGAAATAAAGACCCCGATTTCCGGAGCGCAGTCGCTGGTGCGGTCGCCTGCGACGGTGTTCACCTGGCCAGTGACATCGGTGAAGGTGGTGCCGGAGTAGTCGAACTGTGCGATCAGCTGCAAGCTATTGGGTGAGTCGGTCCTCCCCCGGTAGACCCGATAACCCTCCACGTCGAACTGACGGTAATTCGGGTCGAACAGGGTCGGCTGGATGGCAGCCTGGAAGTACGGGTCACCCGCGCCCTGTCCCGGCTCCGTGCCCGACAGCCGCCAGAGCACGGTCACCTGATTGTCTCCCGGAAGCAGGAAGAATTGCGGAGCATCAGGCGGTGCCGGTTGCAGGAATTTGTTGTTGAAGACCGTCTGCGCGATTTGTGCCTTCCCCAGTAGTGATTGGGGAATGACTTTGATCTCCTCCTGGTCGACCTTGAGATTAGCGTTGAGGTCGCCGAGGAAGCCGTTGTAGCCGGTAAGCGAATCCACGATGTTGGCGTTGCCCGCCGTCGCGATAGCATTCAGTCGCGTGGGGTTGCCTGGGTTTACGCTGTTGCCGGGGACAGAGCACGCGCCCGGTCCGGGGCAGGTACCGGTCTTGACCGGTGGCGCGAAAATGTAGGCCACCACCACGGAACCGCCGGCGCCGGGAGCGAGAGTAATCGGCCCGGACGACTGGAAGAAGCGCATGTCGGCCGGCGCTCCGGCACCATTGAAACCATTGATGAAGCAGATCTTGGTGACGTGGACGTCGCCTACGTTGCAGGTATCGTCCCCCAGGCTCGGATCGATGTTGCCGGTGGAATACCGGTACAGCTGGAAGACGTCGTTGGGGTCCTGAAACGCCGTCTCGCGGCTGGTGTTGCTGTAGAGGGTGAGACCTACCTCCAACCCGGTTAGGGGATCGACCGGGCTCCGCAGGTACTTGGCGCCCACGAAACCGACCCCGGGGAAGAACGGGTTGCCGAAGATCGCGGGGTCGAACACCCAGCCGCTGGGCTGGGCAAAGTTGTGTTGGTACGCGAAGCCGAGCGAGAAAGGCACGTTCACCGACGCGTAGTCCAGGTTGGCGTCGCCGACGTCCATGTCGGCGGCGAAGGTGACGAACATGTCTTTAATCGTGTAACCGCCTTGCGGGATCGTGATCCCGAACTTGGCGTTGTTAAGCGACTGGTACTTCTTCCCGAGATCGACCAGAATCTTGGTCATATCGGGCCGGATATTGTGCGCCGTGTAGTCCGCCTCGTTGGCGCTGGTGATGTTATAGAATGTGTACAAGAAGTAGAGAACGTCCTCGTTGCCCGTCGGGGTGTTGAACGCCAGGCCTCGGGTTTCCACGGCGATGCCGAGTGGGTGATCCCGGCCGGCATTGGCCGCTGGATCGCCCTCCCAGGTCATCCACCACACGTCGGCATCTGCCGCCTTGAGCTTGCCATGCAATGCCTCGGCGTAGAGGTCCGCCGAGGGGTCTGGCGGGCTGGGGATAAAGGCCGCAGCCGGCCACGCGGCCGCATCCTGGGGGTCATTGCTATTGAAGACCGGCTGCACCTCGCGCCCGTTCTCCGTAGTGCCCTTCGGGTCTTCGAAGAAGCCGCCGGAAATATTTCCCCGCCACTCAGGATTGGCCTCATCGCCGATGATGCCCGCGACCTCGATCCCGGAGCCGAAGACATACTGGTCGATGGTCCCCTTGGGCCAGAACCCGCCGCCCGCCACGGTCGCGCCGGTCGAATCCACGCAAACCTGCCCCTTGGAGCTGTTCAGGCCGCAGTAGACCCGATTGGCCGTAATGGCGGCAAGGCTCCGGGCCAACAGGCGGAAGCCTGAGTTGGGCTTTCCCGGTCGAGGCTTGGCCCCTGCCACTGTCGGTGTCACCCCCATCAGCACCGCTAGCAGTATCGCAGTGAGCGCGGAGCCCTTCTGACAAGTCAGTGATCGCATTGCATTCTCTCCTAGAATGGAAGGCAGCTCGCACCCTCCGGACGGGAGCCCCGGAGAGGAGCACCCGACCGGACGTGCGTTCGCGCTCAGAAGCTGAGTTCGATACCCAGTCTTGCCCTTCGGGGCGGCCCGGTGAACCGGTTTTCGCCGCGCGCGAAGTCATAGAACGATTGGATGGCGTTGGACTGCTCAGCGGTGGTATAGAGGCCGTCGCCGTTACCAAACCGCTGCTCAGCGCGGACGAGGTAGACACAACTGGGCTGCGCCCCCTGGGAGCTGGTGTTCACCCAATTGGCGCAGACTCCGGGAGCGCTGAGATCGATGGTCTGATCGTCCCCGAGCACGTTGTTGGCCGCTGCCTCGCTCTGGACGTCGCCGAACTCCTTGGTGAACCACCGGGTGCTGTCCTCGCTACTCGTGACGTTATTGGTGACGGTGAACACCTGGAGCACGTTTCTGAAGTTCAGAATGTTCCGGACATCGAGGTAGGCAGTGAGTCCAATGCCGCCAAGGGAGAGACCCTTGGTGAAGCGCATGTCGAGTTGCTTGAACGAGGGCAAGTGCGAGCCGTTGAAAGTCCCGGCAATCTGCTGCCCGCTGCAGACCTCTCCGGAAACGATGGCCGAGCTAGGGCTGGCTGATCCCACCGCGCCCGGAAGGCAGCTGGTGAACGCGGTGCCACTGGCATAACGGAAGGTGGTGTAAACCCCCACGTTGCTGAAGATGGACCCCACCGTCGTGCCCCGCTGCCAATCGTCTGGGAAGGTCAAAGAGGCAGCGCCGGCAAGCGTATGCGGCCGGTTGAAGTCGGTGGGAAGCGCCGCGAGCGGCGGTCCCAGTGCGGTGCCACCCAATCCGGATAGGAGGCGCGCGCGGAAAGCGGTGGTGGAGAAGGGATCGCTTCCGGTGTTCTTGGCTTGCTGGTAGGTGTAGGATAGCGTCCCGTTGAACAGGTTACCGAACCGACGGTCGAGACGAACGTCGATGCCGCGGGTGTTGCCGAAGTCGACGTTCTGGACGAACTGGACCAGCTGGTTGGCGTTCAACGTCGGGTCAAACCTCGAGACCAGTCGTCCGGCCGGATTCGCCAGGTTGTCCTTGTTGTACAACGCGACGTCGAGCACCATGTCGTCGCTGAACGCATGGCGGACACCGAATTCGAAGGTGACGGTCTTGCCGAAGTCGAGGTCGGTCCCCCATGCCTGGTTGAAGTTGGTGGTCGAAGCGTCGGTGTTGATCCCGCCGTACACCAGCCCGAAATCGGGAGCCTGGACTTGGTGGGCGTAGGAAAACCGGAAGTTGGTCTTGTCGGTGACCGGGAACGACACCTGGACGTGCGGACTCACGTAGCCGTGAGACGGATCTTCCTTGAGGACGCCGAAAGTCTCAAGGTTCGTCTTATCGAAGCCGGGCATGGACGAGATGCGGGGGTATGCCACATCGTCACCGTTCGCGCTGCGCGTCCCGCCGAGGCTGAACGTGTCCACGTAGAACGGTCGCAGGGCGCGCGAGGCGAACCGGTCATACCGGACCCCGCCCACGATGACGACATCGCCCAGGTCCAGCCGGTCCTCGAGAAACGCGTTCCACCGGATCGGCTTGCCCTTCCATGCGTCGGCAAAGGACTGGCTGGTGAGGAACTGCATGAAGTTGGAGATGTCGTAGTGGGTCCACTCGCCCCCGAACTTCACCCGGTTGTACCGGTCGAACTGCCAGTCCAAGCTGGACTTGAGGAGGAACCGCTTCTCATTGTACATCCGCTGGTATGCCTGGGGACCACCGCTCTCCTCGAACTGACCGCCGATGAGGGTCTGATCGGGGCTGTTGCTGGCATACGCATTGGTGCGGAACTGACTGGCGGTAAGGTAGTTGTTGTCGTTGAACGGAACCGGCCCTCGGCGACCCTGGTTCAGTCGAATGTTCTGGATCAGCTGGTCATTGAGGGGAAAATTGTCGAAGTCGAACATGAAGTGGAGCGGCTTGAACATGAACCCGCCGAAGGGATCCCGGCTGGAGAGCTCGCTCTCCCGCGTGAGTGGAGCCTGCAACGTGCGGTCCTGCTGATAGGACAAATAGGTGTCGATGGCCAGAGCCCGCTCGCTCGATTTGGCCAGGTTCTGAGTCCAGTTCAGGGTGATATAGTTGTTTTGCAGCGAACGGCCAATCTCGTCGATCGGGTTGGCGATGGCGAGATAGTCGAAGATCCGGGCTTGGGTCCGGCTCCTGACCCCGCTGAGGGAGAGGCGCGACCCGGTGCCATAGGTGTAATTGAGCTTCACATTGGCGCTATAGAAGCCCTGGGAGTTCGACGGGAGCCGGATGCCACGGCAGCTGACGCCGTAGTTATCCCTGATGCCTGCGATGGCGTTTGCCCCCGGCCCGCTCAATCCGGCCGAACCAGCGTCCGAAAACTGGCTGCAATCGCCACGATAGGCCGCCCACTTCAGGACGTCGATGTAGGTCGTGTCTGAGGTGGGTGATCCGGGGGCCGCGGGGACGGCGACCGTCGTATCCACGCCCGCGGGCACGAAAACTGGAATGTTCTGCGAGTTGAACCCGTCAGCTCCGGTGATATTGATCGCCTGCCCATCCGCGGGCCCGTCGATCGAGGTCTGATCGACGTTCCGAGACGCGCGCCCTTCGAGGGTGCCCGCAACCGAGAACGTCAGACCTCTCAACCCCGCTGGTCCGCTGACGCTTCCCTCGACCTTGTTGTACCCTAGGCTGTGGTTTACCCCAAACGGCTCATCGGTCTCGTAGCTCAACGAGCCGACATAGGCATTCCCACCGGTCTTCGTGGCGATCGAGATGATGCCGGACTGAGCATTACCGAATTCGGCTGAGGAGGAACCCGTGGTGACCGACGCCTCTTCAAAGCCCGACGTGCCGACCTGGACCTCGGAGACGGGTTGCTGCACTCTGCTCGCCCCGCTCACGCTGTAACCGCCCCTGAATCCCGCCTGAACCGGCACCCCGTCGATATAGGTGGCAGCTTCTTCTGGCCGGCCCCCCCGGATGTACAGGGTGTTCCCTGAGGGGCTTGCCACAACACCAGGCTGCAGCGCAATGATGCCACTCAGTCGATCGACCGGGAGCTTACTGGTGATGTCGCCGTCGATCCGCTGCTTGGAGGTGACCTCGTCGCGTGGGACCAGCGGCTGGGTCTGGGTGACGACGGTGATCTCCTGGATCTGGACCGCCGTCTGCTCCAGCTGAATGTCGACCGTGATGGTCTGGCCGGCCAGCACCTTCACGCCGTCGACCTGGGTCGACTTGTAGCCGATAAAAGCGGCCCGAACATTGTTGGTCCCGGCCGGCACGTTGTTGATGAAGTAGTAGCCCTGAGGGTTGGTGAGGGCGTTGAACGCCGTCCCCACGATGAACACCTGCGCGTTGGCGATGGGCGCGCCCGCTTGGTCACGCACCCTGCCTTCGATCTTACCAGTCGTGCCCTGCGCGAAGAGCGATCCTGCGCTCCACCCCAGGGCGACTGTCGCGAGCGCGAAGACTCGCGCGGCGCGTACGAAGGCGCTGACACAGCTTTGCTTCATGGAAACGTCCTCCGAAGGCGTGGACTTGCAATTACTGCCAGCTTTGGAGCGGGAGGCGCGCACGCCTCCCCTGTCGGCCCAGAGGGCCTACCTCGGGATGTGCCTGCGTGGAGTGACAGTCTGCATTTGTGATGGGGACGGCGTAAAAACCCGATGCGTGAAACGCGATTGCCCGACCGCGGCCCGGTCGGACGCCTAATATGAAGTCGCAAAAATCGCGTGTCAAGGAAAAGTCACGGCAACATGTCCACCCAGAACCGCGGATGTAACTCTCTGAAACCCAAAAAGTTGCCCGTTGAAACGCTACCGGCTCGAAGTTCCGGCGGTTGGTATGAACCGCAGGTGCGCGGCGTGAAATTCGGATGCTCTGTGGTACCTCCGGACTCACCGTCAATGCCGTGTCGCGGCGCCGTAACCCGGGAATAAGACGCGATGTTAATGCGGAAAAGGAAAGTTGGTAAGGGGTATGGTGAGTCGGGAGTCAGCAGTCAGCAGTTGCCCCGACTCCTGACTCCTAGCTCCCGACTATCAAATCAACCTGCGGCTCACGGGGCGTCACCTCGGGTCCCGACTCGCCCCAGTAGACATTCACCTCACTGCGGATGCCGAACGCACCGGGCAGATAGATCCCCGGCTCGACCGAGAAGCCGATGCCCGGAATGAGCTGCCGGTCGTCATGCGTCTCGTAATCATCGATATGCGGACCCGACCCGTGCAGGTCGCGGTCGATCGAGTGGCCGGTCCGGTGAACGAACGCGTCGCCATATCCCGCGCGCTCGACGACCATCCGCGCGGCGCGGTCTGCCTCGTAGCCGGCAATCGGTTGGCGGTCGGCCGCGGCTCGACGGATGGCTTCGATCGCCGCGTCCCGGGCTTCGCGTACCGTGCGCCAGACCTCGACCACCTGCTGCGGAGGCCGGCTTCCGGCAAATCCGATCCAGGTCTGATCGGCAAAGACGGTCGTACGGCTTCGCCCGGCCCAGAGATCGAGCAGCACAACGTCACCGCTTTGAAGCGTCGCCCGGGGACTCGATTCGTAGTGCGGGTTGGCCGAGTTGGCCCCGAATGCCACAATCGGCGGATCATCGAAGACCAGGCCCTGCGCCTCAACCGCGGCGACTACCTGAGCCTGCAACGTCGACTCGCTGATCTTCTCATCACTCTGGCGCACCACCCGAGCCAACGTCTCTCGAGCGACCGAGGCGAGGATCTCCGCCGCGGCGCGGTGGTCCTCCGCCTCCGACCGGCTCCACCGGGCGGCAAACCGCGAGACTAGCGCGCCGGAGGGCACCACGGTGGCTCCCAGCCGGCGGAGGAGCTCGACCACCCCGAAGGGCACCCGGTCCAGATAGGGCACTGCGTCTTCCGGTGAGATTTCCATCGCCAGCTTGCGTCCCGCCACGATCGAGCCCAGCGCGGCGTGGAGCTCGCTCCAGCGCGCATAGGGAATCACCCGGCCGGGGAAGCTCTCCAGCCCCTGGAGCTCGATCTTGTGCGCGACGGCGACCGGCTCCCCCTCCCGCGGCAACAGGACGAACAAGCGGCGGGTATTCATCCCCGTTCGGTCGAGCACCCGGGCGGCTACGGGATTGAGCCCGTGGAAGTCGAACAGAAGCCAGCCATCCAGATCCCCGCCGGCAAGCGCCTGTCTCAACTCGGCCAGATCGATCACTCGTAGACCTCCGCGACCGCGGTGTGCCAGTGGCAGTCGCCATCGCCACGGGAGCGGCAATGCGCGTGCAGGAGCGCGCCTTCGAAGCCGGTGAGAGCACGGAGCATCTCGAGATAGGCGGAGCCGTAGAACAGACATGCTTCGCCGGCCGGCAGCGCCACAATCGAAAGCGGGGCGCTCATTCGGACCTCGACGACATTCCCGCGGGCCCTGAGATCGCCGCCGAAGATCGACCGCGCCAGTCGCGACACGCTTCTGAGAGCCAGCCGTCGGGCCAACGGACGGGGCGATAGCTTGACGAGTGTGCGGGAGGAACGACCCCGCGCCTTGGCGGCGTAGCGGGCTGCCCGCCGGCCGGCATCGGCAAAGACGAGCGCCGCGTCGGGCCGCCGGCCGACCAGCCGGAACACCGAAACCGTCTCGTCCAGGTCTACGCCGAGTCCCTTTGCAGCACTCAGACGGTAGCGCTGAATCTGAGCCGCGACCGTCGCGCTCAGGCCGAGTCTCCGGACCATGATTTCTTCGGCGAGCTCGTCCAGCCCGTCCTCGACGGGAGTGTCGAGGTTGCGGATCGCCTCGAGCAGGCTGAGGGGAATGAGTGCAGCGACGGAGGGCTTGGGCACGGGATTCGGCGCGGAACATACCCCGCCTGACGCGCGTGAGCCAGGGGGTGCCTGCGTTGCTCGCGCGGGCTACATTCCCCCTATGGCGGAGCCTACCGAAGCAGGACGCTCGTTTGATGATGAGGCCCTGCCGCACCTCGATGCTTTGTACCGCGTGGCCCTGCGGCTCACGGCCGATCCCAGCCAGGCCGAAGACCTGGTCCAGGACACCATGCTCAAGGCCTACCGCTCATGGCGGCAGTACCGTCCCGGTACCAATGCCAAGGGCTGGCTGCTCACGATCCTCCGAAACACGTTCATTAATGACTATCGCCGCCGCAAGCACGAGCCGATCGCGATGGATCTGGAGGCCGTGGAGCCCCACGCGCTCTACCGCTCGATGCAGGAGAGTGACCCCGAAGGCACATTCTTCTCCCAGATCGTGGATGACAAGGTGCTCGAGGCCATCGACGCCCTGCCACCCGACTTTAGGGAGGTACTGGCCCTGAGCGATATAGAAGGAATGACGTACAGCGAAATCGCCGAGACCATGAAGATCCCGGTGGGCACGGTGAAGTCCCGGCTCTTTCGCGCCCGCCGGCAGCTCCAGGCGGAACTGTACTCTCATGCCGTCGAGATGGGCTATATCCAGGCCAGGGAGAGCCGGACATGAGCCGGATCGATTGCGAGCAGGCCCTGGCCCATATGCAGGATTACCTGAAGCGGGAGCTGACCGAGGATCTGGTTGTGGAGATGCGGGACCATCTGGAGCGCTGCCAGCATTGCTTCAGCGGTGCCCGCTTCGAGGAGAGCTTCTTCCTGATGCTGGAGACTCGGGCGCGTCGCGAGACCTGCCCCGGCGAACTGCGCGCTCGGATCCTCGCAGCGCTGCGGGCGGAGGCGAGGGGCGACTGAGCCTGGTGCCGCTGCCGCTCGCGGCAACGGTCGGCGCCGGTGTCGCCTGGATTGCGTGGCGGGCCGGCACGCTGACGCTGTCGGGTGCGGTGGCGGCATGGACGGTGGGGACCCTGGTACTCTATGGAACCGGCTGGAATGGCGGCGCGGTGCTGGCCGCCTTCTTCATTTCGAGCAACCTGGTATCCCGGGTCGGGCCACAGGACCCTCTCGTTCAGCTCGACCTCAAGAGCGACCGGCGCGACCTCTGGCAGGTGTATGCCAATGGTGGCGCCGCTGCGGCTGGGGCACTGGCCGCTCACGGCGACCTAGGCATCTGGCTGGTGACGGCGACGCTGGCGGCCGCGGCGGCCGACACCTGGGCTACGTCGCTCGGGACCCGGAGCGGCATGGCTCCGCGCCTCCTTGGCTTCGGAAGGACCGTGCCCCCGGGAACCAGCGGCGGCATGACCCTGATCGGGTCGGCTGGAGGTGCCATGGGAGCGCTGATCGTCTCAGCCGCCGGAGCGTTGGTCACCGGTACCGTGGCAATGATTCCGGCGGGAACGCTGATAGGTTTTTCCGGGATGGTGGTGGACTCTATGCTCGGCGCCATGCTTCAGGGCCGCTTTTATTGCCAGACGTGCGACGAGGCCAGCGAGTGGCGCGTCCACCGCTGTGGGCGCCCGACCGTGCTGAGAGGAGGCTTCACGTGGCTCGACAACGATATGGTGAACTTCCTCGCGACCGCATTTGCGGCGGGTGTGGCCCTGGTGGCCTGGCGGTGGCTTGACTGATCTCCCACGGCAGGTGGATGTCCTCATCGCCGGCGCCGGGCCGGCCGGCAGCGCCACAGCCGCGCTTCTGGCCCGATCCGGGATTTCCGTACTCGTAGTAGATCGCGCCGCATTTCCCCGCGACAAAGCGTGCTCGGAG
>Ga0307312_10000702_pt1 | contig 16240 bp, 19 predicted proteins | sample ER_DNA_202_FD_194489 | JGI IMG/M metagenome (GOLD analysis project Ga0307312, IMG submission 194489) | Bulk soil microbial communities from the East River watershed near Crested Butte, Colorado, United States - ER_DNA_202 | ecosystem: Environmental > Terrestrial > Soil > Floodplain | place... | reverse complement strand
AAACACCAAAACGGTTCCAGGCGACATAGACAGTGCCAAGCACAGTCTCGAAGGGAGCGTACGAGTCGGCCATTCCGACCTCGATCAAGACTCGCTCGGCGAATCCGGCCGGAGCCTTCATCGAGCCCAGCCTCTTCAGTTCACTCATCAACGCGGTCATGGTTCTCTCCTCTAAGTAGTTTCAGCCCGCGATGGACGTTGGACTTCACGGTGCCGACCGGCTGGTCCAGCGCTTCGGCAACCTCTTCGTATGACAGCTCATGGACGTGCCGCAGCACGACAGCCTCGCGATAGCGAGGCGGCAGACCCGCGAGTCGACACGCAAGGTCGTCCATTTCGGCCTGCTGCAGCGCGCGTGATTCGGGCCCTGGCGTGTGGTCTGACTCGCTGCCGTTCAGCTCGGAAAGGCGAGGCTTGTGACCGCGCGCGCGATTCCGAACCACGTTCACGGCGATGCGATGAAGCCATGGACTTTGCTTGAGGTCGCGGATGCGCTCCGGCGGGTATGTCACCAGGGCTCTATAAGCGCGTAAGAAAGTGTCCTGGGCGACCTCTTCGGCATCGTGCCGGTTGCCAGTGAGCGCAAACCCGACTGCGAACACCCGGTTTTGGTGCTCGCGCACCATTCGCTCGAACAACCTCTCAACGCCTTCCATAACTCACCCAAACACATGGTGGGGCCTTGCGGTTGCAACCCCCTCCGGCTTCAGCCGGGAACCATCATGCGGCTGGAGGTGTAATACATGCGATCCGATGGAGGGCCGACCAACGGACGATGGCGAGCTATTTGCACGCGCTCAGCGCGGAGACACTGCCGCCTATGAGGAGATCGTGCACCGATACGAGCAGGTCGCGTTTCGAACCGCCTATACGATCACCGGCTCCGCAGCTGACGCCGAGGACGCTGCTCAGGACGGCTTCGTCAAGGCCTACAGAGCCCTGGCGAGCTTCCGGCCTGGCGCCGAGCCACGACCATGGCTGCTCCGCATCGTCGCCAACGAGGCCCGCAACCGCGTCCGCTCGGCAGGACGGCGGCACCAGCTCGAGCTTCGCTTGGCCGAAGGCTTCCGCCCGGGGGGTGCGGCCCCATCCCCCGAGGCGGCAACCGTCGCTTCAGAAGACCGGCGGCGCCTGCTCGGGCTTGTCAACGAGCTGAGCGAAGAGGACAGGCACGTGATCGCCAGCCGCTACTTCCTGGAGCTCAGCGGCGAGGAGACGGCGTCGGCTCTCGGAATCCCCGAAGGCACCGTCAAGTCGCGACTCTCACGGGCTCTCGCGCGTCTGAGGACTCGCGTCGAGGAGGCGTCAGGTGCCTGAGCTGGACCGGCTGGAGCAGCTCCTGGCCGATTTGGGCGGCGACCTCGAATGGCCTGCCACCCCCAACCTGGCGCCGGCGATCCGGCGTCGAATCCTGGCGCGGCCGTGGTTCGAGAGCCGGTGGGCGATAGCGGCGGCGGTGGCGATCCTGGCGCTCGCCGCCCTTCTTGTGTACCCGCCAACCCGCGAGGCGATAGCGCACTGGTTCAACCTGCGAACCCGGATCACACAGGTGACCGTCCTGCCCACCCCGACGCCACTGCCTCCGGGCCCGATCGGACAGCGGCTCGGCCTTGGCGACTCGAGCACCCTGCCGGCGGCGCGAGCGACGGTCCACTGGCAGGTGCTGTTGCCTTCGTCGCTGGGAAACCCAGACGAGGTTTACGTCGGGCTTCCGCCGGTGGGGCCTGCGGGCGGCGACGTCACGCTGGTTTACGCGGCGCGTCCTGGAATTCCAGCCTCGTCCCCGACCGGAGCGGCCGTGCTGGTGACCGAGGTTCAGGGCAACCTCACGAGCGACTCCTTTGGGAAGACCCTGGGCGATGGCGCAACCATCGATCAGGTGACAGTGGCCGGCCACCCCGGTTACTGGATCGCCGGCACGCCGCACGTCTTCTACTTCATCGACGCCGCCGGCAAAGTCCGCTACGAGACGCTGAGGCTCGCCACCAATACGATTCTCATCGACGAGGGCGGAACCATCGTCCGCATTGAAGGCGACCTGACCAAAAGCCAGGCGCTGAGCATCGCCGCCTCCCTTTCGTAGGGAACCCCCAGCCCCCGAACGGTGTATGGGAGGCGAGGTGAAGAACATGCGAGCTCTGGTTTGCGCGGTGGCCGCGGCGTTGGTGGTGGCCGGGTGCGGTCGGGCGGAAGCGCCGCCCGTGGCCGGCGGAAGTTACAAGCTCTACGAAGCGGCGTCGACAAGGAACTCGCAGCTTGTCGCGGTCATCGACACTCGATCGCACTCGGTTGACAGAACTCTGCCCTGGGGTCTCCTGGCCGGCAGGCACCTTTACTCGGTGAGCACAACCGCCCTTTCGGATATCGACCCCATGACGGGATCGACCTCACGCAAGCTTCAATTGCCAGGACGCTTTCAGCTACCCAACGGAGCTGTGAGCGGGGTTCCGGGTGGCCTTTCGCAGAACGGTCGATGGCTGGTGCTCGAGCGTGAGCGCGACCAGGCCACCACCAGCTCGCAGATGCTGGTGATTGACACGTCCCTTATGAAGGCATCGGCGCCGATCGGCCTCAACGGCATCTTCGAATTCGACGCAATCAGCAACGACGGCCGGCGCATGTACCTTGTCGAGTACCTCGACGGTGCCAGCTACAGGGTTCGTGTCTACGACGTTCCCAGCGGACAACTCGACCCGAATGTCGTTGTCGACAAGAGCGATGGCGCAGCTGTCATGGCGGGCATCCGCCTGTCGGGTGTCGCCTCGCCTGACGGGCAATGGCTTTACAGCGTCTACGCCCGCCCCCACAATGGCGCGTTCATCCACGCGCTGAGCCTCACCGATCCGATTGCGTTTTGTCTCGACCTACCTGGTTCAGGTTACGAGTCGAATTCGGACGAGTTCCAGTGGTCGCTGGCTCTGAGCGCCGACGGGTCCCATCTCTACGCCGCCAATGGCGCGAAGGGAATCGTTGCCGAAGTGCAAACACAGGGCAACAACCCGCCATCCGTCGTACGCACGGTGCGCCTCGACATGCCAGCCCCAACTTCTGGGCTGTTCATCAAGAACGTCGAGGCCAAGGAGCTCGCCACCGGTGGCCTGGTGCTGAGCGCTGACGGCAAGACCCTCGTCATGACCGGAAAGACCGGCCTGGTCTGGGTGGACACCGCCACACTGCACGCCCGCAGCGTGCACCTTGCGAGCTGGACGGTGTGGAGTCTCGGGCTGAGCCCTGACGGGAGCATGGTCTACGCGCTGAACAACGCCGGCACCATCGCGGAGCTTTCGATGCAGAATCCAGGGACGCCGACGACGTTCGGCGCGGCTGGCGCGCAACCCATGGCGCTGATCAGGGTGGATTCCCCGCCGGCTCCTTAGCTACCAGCTCGTGGCCACGGCATCGCAGAACGGGAAGACGTGGGTATCGCGGGAATGACGGGTCGGTGCGAGACAGCTCGCACATCCAGAACGTGCTCCGCGCCGCGCGCACTGTTCTCGAGTGCTTGCAGGATGCGCACAGCCCGGGTTCCAAGAAAGTAGGACCTCAGATCAGGGCCAGGGCGGTCAGCAGTCTCTGGAATGAGCTCGCAACCCCGTAGCGCTTGCCAAGCTCCTCCACCCGCGCCGGATCATCGGGCCATCGATCTCGCCTGCCACGAGGAACGTCAATCTTCAGATCGGCGACCGGAGGCACTATCCTCCCCGCCTTGTCAAGGTACTCGGCATCGGCAGCCCGGAAAATACCCGCCTCCAGCATCGCGTGCACCGAACCGTACCGCCGCACCAGATCAGCGGCTTTCTTGGCGCCGACGCCTGCCACCCCGGGCAGGCCGTCCGATGGATCGCCGCGCAGGATCGCGAAGTCTGCGTACGCGCGGCCGGGGATCGAGTAGCGGCGCTCGACCTCCGCCTCATCGACGACGGCGAGGCCTGTCTTCTCGGGGTACAGAACGATGATCTCGCGGTCGCGGATGAGGCTGAACAGGTCCCTGTCCCCGCTGTAGATCTCGACCGGCGGCTCGACACGCGCCAGAAGAGAGGCGATGACGTCCTCGGCTTCGTAGCCGGCCACCCCCAACGCGTCGATCCCGATAGCTTCGAGACACTCCATGATCACCGGCATCTGCGGAATCAGGGCCGGCGGCACAGGCTCCCCCGTACGGTGCTCCTTGTAGCTGGGAAGAAGCTCGACGCGCCAGTCAGGTCGCCAGTCCTCGTCCGTCGCCAGAGCGATTCGTTTGGGCTTACGCTCGGTGATCAGTCGGGCGATGGTGTCGAGGCTTCCTCGCACGGCGTTGACAAGCGAGCCGTCGGGCGCCCGCGTGGTTTGTGGAACGCCATAGAAAGCCCGAAAAATCAGGCTCGATCCGTCGACCAGCAACCACTCAGGCAAAGCGCCATGATCCTAGCGGTACCGGGCGTCCGCTCTAGGATGGCCGTGATTTGACAATCCTCCGTATAGCCGCGGCGGCACTCGCGGCGCTGACACTGACTGGCTGCACGATCTCCGGCGGTCCAACCGCGTCTGCTCCACGCCTCACCTCCCCGAGCCCGAACCCAGCCGACTCCAAGGCAGCGGATTTTCGGACACGGATGGACCTTCTTCTCGGCGAGCACGTGATAGTCATCGCAAAGCAATCGTCAGCCGCTCGGAGGGCAGACGAATTCACCAGCTACCTTCACCTGTTGACAGCGAACGGCAACGACCTCACGGAGCTGATGCGTTCCGCGCTGGGTGATAACGGAGGGAACCAGTTCGACAAGATCTGGAGCGCCCAGAACGACTATCTCGTCAACTACACGATCGGGCAGGTGACACACAACAAGACCAAGGCCGACGGTGCGATGAAGAACCTGGTCGGCGGATTCGTACCGCAGTTCTCGCAGTTCGTCTCCACCGCCGCCGACGTGCCACTCGAGTCAATCGCACAGCTGACGACGCAGCACGCACTCCAGATGAAAGCGATGATCGACGATCAGATCGCTCAGAGCTATCCAAGGCTGTACGCGGACCTGCACCTCGTTTACACGCAAGCCTTTCGACTGGGAGATGGATTCGCTCCACAGATCGCCCGGCGGTTTCCCGACAAGTTCCCCGGCAACGCATCAAGCCTCGCGGTGGATCTGCGCGTGTCGGTGAACATCCTGCTGCAGGAGCACGCATACCTCACGACGATGACGTCGAGCGCAGGGATCGGAGGCAGGGTCGCTGAGCAGAAAGCGGCGGCCGCCGCGCTCAGCGAAAACACCAACGCGCTCGGCGCGGTGTTCAGCGATCTGTTCGGCGCTTCAGCGGGGATCCAGTTCGATCAGATCTGGGCCGCCAAGAACGCAGCAGTGATCGGTTACGCGTCCGCAGCGACCGCCGCGGCGAGGGAGGGTGCGTCAAAGCAGCTGACTGAAGTATTTGTGCCGCGGTTTTCCGGCTTCGTCCAGACGTTGACCGGCGTGACTTTACGTCCGGCCGTCGAGTCGCACATCCAGGCAACAATCGATGTGATCAACGACCAGCTCTCGAAGTCTTCGGCCAAGCTCGGAGCTGGCGACAGGTCAGCAGCGGCATTTATGGAGCTGGTGGCCGACCTCGTCGCCGCCGGGGCGGTCGCCAAGCTGCCCCTGAGGTTCCCGGCTTAATCGAGAGCCGAGGCGATGATCTCCAGGCCTGTCGCGGCGTCCTCGCGGTCGACGACAAGCGGCGGGCAGATCCTCACCGCTCGAGCGCCGGCGGTCAGCAGAAGCAAACCGCGCTCGAAGGCGCGCTGCACCAGCTGAGCGGCCTGCTCCGCGGTATTGAGCTCCAGCGCCACCATCAACCCGACGCCGCGGACGTCGGTGACCTGCGGGTGCGTCTGCGCGATCTCTCGCAACCCGTCCTGGAGCTGCGCTCCAACCTTGGTGGCGTTCTCCATCAGCCCCTCCTCGAGGAGGTCGAGCGTCACCAGGCCGGCGGCGCAGGCCAGCGGGTTGCCGCCGAACGTGCTGCCGTGTGAGCCTGGCGGCCAGCTCATCTGCTCGGCGCGCGCGATGAAAGCTCCGAGCGGCAGGCCCGAGGCGATGCCCTTGGCCAGACACACGATGTCGGGCTCGACATCCCAGTGCTCCACGGCGAGCAGCTTCCCAGTACGGCCCATCCCCGACTGCACCTCGTCGGCCACCAGCAGGATTCCGTGCTTGAGAGTCAGCTCCCGAAGCCGGGGCAGGAAATCGTCGGGCGGCACCAGGTAGCCACCCTCTCCCTGGATCGGTTCGACGAATACTGCAGCCACGCTTTCCGCAGGGGCGACCGTGTTGAACAGCTCCTCGAGCCGCGCGATGGTGTCGTCAGTGGTCACCCCGCGCGATGCCGAAGGGAATGGCGCGTGAAAGACCGACGAGAGAAGAGGCGCAAACCGACGGCGCTGGCTGGCCTTCGATGCGGTTAGCGAAAGGGCGCCGAACGTGCGGCCGTGGAACCCGCCGATGAACGCGATGTAGCTCGGACGCCCCGTCGCATAGCGCGCGAGCTTCATCGCCCCCTCGATCGCCTCAGCGCCAGAGTTGGTGAAGAAGACCTTCGCGGGCGTGCCGGGCAGGATCTTCGACTCCAGGCGCTCGGCCAGCTCGATCTCAGAGCGGTAGTAGAAATCAGTGCCCGACATGTGAAGGAAGCGCTTGGCCTGCTCCTCGATCGCCGCCACCACCCTTGGGTGGGAGTGGCCTGTCGTGACGACCGCGATGCCGGCAGTGAAGTCAAGGAAGGTGTTGCCGTCGACGTCGGTGACCCAGCAGCCCTCGCCCCGCTCCATCACGAATGGATAGGCGCGAGTGAAGCTCGGTGACATGGCCAGGGCGTCTCGTGCGATCAGCTCCGCCGCCTTTGGGCCGGGCAGGGCAGTTTTCAAGCTCGGCCGGCGGGCAGTCTTCACGAGCGGCAAGCCGAGAGATTCATCTCGGCGAAGGTATCAGACCCCGCCTCGAGACCCCAAGGACAAGCGGGCCTGGTTCGTGCTCAAATGAGGCCTTGGCCAGGGGGACGAGGGCCTTCAGCATCCGGCCGGCTACCCACGATGACCTGAAGGCGATAGTTGGAATCTACAACTGGGCGGTGAACCAGACGTTTGCCACCATCGACTCGGAGCCCCTCGGCACTGAGGAGGCCGCCGCCTGGTGGGAGGCGCACGGAAAACGGTCAAAGCTGATAGTGTCGGTAGACGACGGCGGGGTAATTGGATGGGCGCGATTGTTTCCATGGAACCAGCGCGGCTTCGACATCGTGGAGGATCTCGTATACGTAGATCCTGTCCACCAGGGGGAAGGCATAGGTAAAGCCCTACTCGGGGAGCTGATCAAGGAGGCGCGCGGCCTCGGCTACCGCACGATCGTCGCCACGATCGCCACCGACAACCGCGCCGGCCTCGAACTGCATTCCAAGCTCGGCTTTGAGGTCGTCGGCACGATCCGCGACGCCGCGCACAAGTTCGACCGTTGGATGGACATCACGCTTGTCCAGCTCGCGCTCGAACCGCGGAGCTGACCTCAGGAGATGCCGCTCCACAAGATCAACGGCCAGTGGATTCACTATGAGGACACCGGCGGCGATATCGGCCCTCTCGTCCTGGCCCACGGACTGCTCATGGACGGCGAGATGTTCGCGCCGCAGATCGAAGATCGCCGCTCGAGCTGCCGGATCATCACCTGGGATGCGCGCTGCCACGGCGAAACCGAAAACACCGATGACCCCTTCACGTACTGGGACCTGGCCGACGATCTGAGAGGGCTGCTCGACCACCTGGGTATCGAGAAGGCGGTGATCGGCGGGATGAGCCAGGGCGGATTCATTGCCCTCCGCTTCGCGCTGCAGCACCCCGAGCGGGTCTCGGCCTTGCTCCTCCTGGGCACCCAGGCGGGTGTCGAGGACCCTGAAAAGGTCGCGACTTACCAGGTGATGCTTGACGTATGGGAGGCCGAGGGGTTGAACGAGCAGCTGGCAGAGACGATCGCTGCGATCCTCCTCGGCAACGAATGGCCTGGTCGGCACCCCTGGATTGCCAAGTGGCGCCAGAAGCCGCGCTCGCTGCTGCGCCCCGCGTTCCAAGCGCTCGCCGGCCGCGATGACATCCACAATCGCCTCGGCGAGATCAATGCACCGGCGCTGGTCATCCATGGCACGGCTGACGCGGCGATCGATATAGAGGTCGCCAGGGAGCTGTCCAGAGGCCTCCCCAACAGCAGACCGCTGGTCGCCATCGAGGGAGGTGGCCACGCGAGTAACCTCACCCACCCCAAGCTCGTAAATCGCGCGGTGCAGCAGTTCATTGGCGAACTCCTCGTTACTGTCCCTGCGGCATCGAATGGGCGAGGCCATGCTCGGCGCTCCGACGCCGACCGCCGCCTTGCTGACAGACGGGATCAAGGCCGGATCGAGGTCCTAGTCGACAGGCGGCTGGCCGAACGGCGCGCCATGGAGCGCCGTGAATCCTGGCGGCCTGCATACGGCCTCTAGCTGTATCGCCCTAGGCGGGTTTGGGCAACCCGATAGGGGTGCCCGTGGCGTAGGCGGGCGGGAAGACGACCTTCATGTCCCCCACCCCCTGCCACTGCCCGACGACAGCCGCCGCCCGAGTGTTCTGGCCCTCGTCAAGCGCTCCCGCCTCACCAAAGCGGACACCCCCGCCGTTGATGCTGTCTCCGACAGGCACGTCAACCTTCAGCGCAGCGACACGAATCGTTTCCGGCGTTAGTGGGCCCGGCACCTGACTTAGCACGTTTTCGAAGAACGTCCAGCCGCCGACGAAACCAGCCACCGCAGGGATCGTCATCTCGGGACCGCCGGTGCCGGCTCGATAGGCCGTGCGCGCTTGTGCGAGCAGAGCCTTTCCAGCGGGTGAGAGGGCGGCGAGGCTGATCTCGCCATCGGGTTTGTCTGCCGCATAGACGCCAATCGACCCTTTGCCGAGACGCTGGCTGAAGGCCGGCATACAGAAAGCAGAGCTCGTCCCTATGGCGCCCTTTAGGGACACCCCCTGGCTCAAGAGGGCTTGCCAGATCCCAACGCCGTCGTCGAGGTAGCTGACGTCCCACAAGAAATCGGGCCGGTCCGACGCAATTCTCGCTGCGATCGCCGCCGGGTCGTAGACGCGCGGGTCGTAATCGATCACGTCCACCACGTGGATGCCAAGGTCGTGCGCGAGTGACTCCTCGCCACCGCCGACAGACCGGCCATAGATGTCGTTCACGCGCACGATCACGACGCGCGGAGAGGCCAGCTTCATGGTTGGCATCAGAAAGTCGTGCGTGTAGCTGACCGCCATCCGGCCCAGCGAGCTCCCCGTCGCGACCGTCCTGAAGACGTAATGGCGTTGAGCTGTGATCGGATCAGCGACAGCGCCGGTCTCCCAGTAGACAGTCTTGAGCTCTTCCGCGCGTGTTGCCGCCGCCGCCGACAGCGTGCTGCCGTAGGTGCCGAGGATCGCCGGCACGTGATAGTGGTTCACGAGCTCGTCTACTGCGGCGCTCGCTGCTTCCGGAGTTGTCGCATCGACCACCTGGAGACGGACAGAGATCTTCAGAGCTCCATGAGTGCGCGCCACCTCGAGGGCAGCCCTGACGCCGGCCAGCTCCTCGCGGCCTCCCGCGGCCTGGGACCCGCTGAGCGGATAGATAGCGCCCAACACCAGATCGTGGCTCTGGCTTGCCGCGGATTGCGCGCACGCCGCCACGATGAACAGCACCACTGATAGGAACGCGGTCTTGCGTGCCACCAATTCAGGATATCGGCTGACGCTACGTCGCTAGCCTTAAGCGGTGGCGGTAACCCTCAGGCCGGCGCCTCGGGCGTCCGCCAGCTGGCGCTCCAGCTTGATGGCGGGGGCGTATCCGTAGTTGACGTGTAGTGAGCGACCCTCGGGCGACATGACCACTGTCGTGGGGAGCGTGTAGACGTGGAAGCGGTCGGCGAGCTCGCGCTCGGCAATCGCGTCGACCTTGTCGATTCGCACACCCTCAAGCTTTGCCAATGCGGGCTCCTGGTGGGTGCGGCAGACCGAGCAGTTCTCGCCGGTGAAGTAAAGGATGTAGGGGTCGACGTCAGGCGCCGCACCAACTCCAAGAGCGCGTGCGCGCGCCCGGCGCGATCGCCAGAGCTCCAGGCCGGCGGCGGCGAGCACCACAGCGCCCACCACCGCCAGAGCCCAGAGTTGGGAACTCATTTAACGAGCGGCCTTGATCAATCCAGCCCTTCCGAGCCGGTAGTAGATCTGGCAGCCGAGACAGTAGCCAAACGCGACGTTGACAAAGGCGAGCACCGCCACCAGAAGGGCGAGCGCCAACCCCACCACCGGAAGCGGCAGCAGGAATACCGATGCGATGGCGAGGACGACTCCGCCCATGCCCTGGGCGAAGTTGTGAGGCTCCGGCCGGTCCTGGATCGGTCGGGGCTTGACGATTCCGCGTGGCTTTAAGACTTTGAAGTAGATCTGCTTGAAGAGCGCAAGCTGCGGCGCAAACGTGCCGACCAGCAGCACCACAGCAAGGAGCGGGATGAGCGCCAGGAGCGGCCGGAAGAAGGCGCTGCCGATGAACGCGACGAGCACCGTCGCGATGATCCCAGTCTGGTTGACCTTCAGCGCCGAATGATCGACGACGCCTGTCGCGGAAATTCCCATGTGTGTTTCCTACTTCTCGATTGGAGCCTTGATCGAGCTCCCCCATTCGGTCCATGAGCCGTCGTAGTTGCGAACGTCGGGATAGCCGAGCAGCTCCTTCAGCACGAACCATGTGTGCGCCGAGCGCTCGCCAATGCGGCAGTAGGCGATTACTTCTTTGTTGGAGGTGATGCCCTTGCCGCCGTAGATCTCCTTCAGCTCGTCGGTGCTCTTGAACGTGCCGTCCTCGGTGTTGACGGCCGTCCCCCAAGGGATGCTGACGGCGGTCGGGATGTGGCCGCCTCGCTGTGCGCCCTCCTGCGGGAGGTTCTCAGGGGCGAGGAGCTCTCCCGAGTACTCCTTGGGCGACCTGACGTCAACGAGCCCTGCCTTGCCGAGCTTCGACTGCACGTGGTCTCGGTAGGCGCGGATGTCCTCTTTCGGCGAACCGTGGAACTTGTAATCGGTCGCCGGGTAGCTCGGGACCTCTGTGCTGTACTCCCGACCTTCCTTCTCCCACTTGACTCGGCCGCCGTCGACCAGCTGGACCTTGTCATGGCCGTAGTACTTCAGCGCCCAGTACGCGTAAGCGGCAAACCAGTTGTTGTTGTCGCCGTAAAGGACGATTGTCGTGTCGGGCGTTATCCCACTCTGGCCGAGCAGGTTCGCAAGCGCTTCCTTGGTCGCGACGTCACGGTTGAGCTGGTCCTGTAGGTCTTTGCGCCAGTTCCAACCGACCGCCCCTTCGAGGTGACCCCTCTCGTAAGCGGATGGGTCGACGTCCACCTCGACCACACGAAGTCCCTGGTCCTTGCCATGCTCAGCGATCCACTCGGTGCTGACCAAAGCCTTGGTTGTTGTCGATGAGCTCAATTTCCAAACCTCCCAGAAATAAACGAATGACCGATTGATGTCGATTTCGATACGAAACGGCCGTCAAGGGCGCGCCCCCTCAGGGGCGCGAGCTGAAACGACCGGGCCTAGCTACAGAAGCAGGCGGGGATTTGAACCAGACGCTGGGCAGGCCAGACCAGGTTCCTCATAGACACGACATCTTATGACAACCAACGGTGCGCGACCATGATTCCCGATGATTGAGCTTCCTAATGCGAATCGATCTCATTAAGTACCAGGCGCTCGGCAATGACTACCTCGTAGTTGACCTGCCCGCCGGGCTTGACGGCCTGGTCCCGCTCCTGCCGGTCTTATGCGATCGGAACCGCGGCCTTGGTTCCGACGGACTCCTTGCGTTCGACCCCGCGGGGATGAGCGTCCGGATCTTCAACCCTGACGGGTCGGAGGCCCAGAAGAGCGGAAACGGCTTGCGGATCACGGCGGCGCATGCAGTGCTCGAGCACGGGGCGGGCGACGAGTTCGACCTGCTCACCGCGGGCCACGCCAATCACGTCCGAGTTCTGACACGGGACTCCGCCGGGATCGTGTGCGAGCTGGACATCGGACGCCCATCGTTCCACGCTGCCGATCTGCCGGCGAATTTCGACGGTGAGCCCGATCGGGTCAATCTGGACACCCCGGCAGGACGAGTGGAGGCGATGTTGGTCTCGGTCGGCAACCCACATTGCGTGGTTTTCGACGAGCCCGTGACCAAAGCACGGTGCTTAGAGCTCGGACCCTATCTGGAGAACCACAAGGCCTTTCCTGAGAGGACCAACGTCCAGCTGTTTGAGGTGGTTGATCGCGCGCGCGCCCGCGTGGAGATCTGGGAACGAGGGGCCGGTTACACGCTGGCATCTGGGACCAGCGCCAGCGCCGTCGCCGCCGCCTGCATGCGAGCGGGTTTGGTTGACGATCGCGTCACGATTCAGATGCCCGGGGGCGACCTCGAGATCCAGCGCACGAAGTCCGGAAATCTTGTCCAGTCCGGACCGGCACGCCGTGTGTACCGCGCTCAGGTCGACCTGGCCGACTTCAGCTAGCCGCTGACAGCCGCCGCACCGCGTCGGGCAACTCGGACATCCCGGTCACCACAGCATCGGCCAGAGCCGGGTCATCAGGTTCGCCCTGGCGGTTGACCCAGATGCGGCGAATGCCTAGCTCACTCGCCGGACGTATGTCGTGGAAATAGCTTTGTGCAACGTGGATCCACGCATCGGCTGAGGCGCCGAAGGTGGACTTGAATAGCAGAAAGTGTGCTGGGCTCGGCTTGTAGGCTGCGACGTCCTCGGCGGTCACGACTGCATCAAAGGACACTGGTAGGCGGCGCTGGGTCAGCGCGATGATGTCCCTGTCGCAGTTGGTGAGCAGCGCGAATCGCCAGCCCTCCCTTCTCAGCTCGCTCAAAGCCGGACCAACGTCGGCAAACGGCGGCCAGTAAGGAATCGTCGAGACGAGCGCTGTTGCGTCATCGGGTTTCAGGTCAAGGGAAAGCCGGCGGGCCACTCGCCTTGCCGTCTCCGTCAACACTGCCCTGTAGCGGCGGAACGAGCCTTCGATCTCGACCTCTGCCTCGATCGTGGCATAGGAGTCGAGGAACTCGGCTCCACGCCCGGGGAACAACAGCTCGCCAGTCGTCCTGATCCCATGACGCCAATCGATCAGGGTGCCAAAGCAGTCGAAGGTCAGCCAGCGATCCGCCATCCGAGCCTCCATGTTGGAGAATTCTCTCCATGAATGAAGCGGTAGTTGTCAACTGGTTGAGGGCTTACGTCACTGCCTGGGAGTCGAACGACCCCGAAGCGATCGGCGCGCTCTTCGCCGACGACGCCACCTATTCCTACCATCCGTTCGACAAGCCCGTCGTGGGCCGGCAAGCCATCGTGGAGTCGTGGCTGGAGAATCCCGACGCGCCGGGCACCTTCGAGGCGGATTACAGGCCAATCGCCATCGATGGAGACGTGGCGGTTGCCAACGGGAAGAGTCGCTATTTCAGTGACTCCTCCCGCAGCAAATTGACCAAGGAGTGGGACAACATCTTCGTCATCGAATTCGACAAAGATGGCCGCTGCCGCTCCTTTGGCGAGTGGTATGTGGCGCCTCGAGGTCAGGCTGACGGTTAGCCGGGCGCTCGGTACCCTGACCCGGCGGACTTTTTTGCCGCCTGGTCGACCTCTTCAGGCGTGAGCAGCACGATCGTCTTCAGGTGCGCCGCGACGCCCGTGCCCCCGACAGCCAGAGCGAAGGCTGCCACCGTGATGTTGTCAGGTGCGTCGACGATCACGTACACGTCGCTTGTGCCAAATGCGAAATACATCGATTCGACCCGGCCGCCCAACGCCTTGGTCGCCGCTTCGACCGCCTTCCTGCGACCTGTGCCGCCGTCCTTGACCAGTGCCTTGAGCCCCGCCTGCGAATACGAAGCTTCGATCAGATACTTCGCCATCTCCAAGTCCTCCTCAACCAAGCTGTTGACATCGCCGGAATCCCCATCACCCCGCCTTCGGCAAGTACTCCTGGATCGCATGCGCAAGATGCTGCATGGTCATCGACTGCAGCCATACACGCCCTGGGCCTGTTAGCGCCGCAAGGAAGATTCCGTCACCCCCGAAGAACGCATTCTTGATGCCGGGAACGGTGGTCACGTTGAACTGAACTGACTCCTGGTACATCCCCACGTGACCGGGGTGTACGCGCAGCGTGTTCCCCGCCTGAAGGTCATAAGTCACCACCTCGCCGTGCAGCTCTACCCACGCTTTGCCCTGCCCCTGAAGGCGCTGCATGCGAAAGCCCGTCCCGCCGAACACTCCAGCGCCAAGCCTCTGCTGGAAGCCAATTGAGAACTGCACGCCCAGGGTCGCGCACATGAACCCATGCCGGTGGACCATATAGCCCTGACCTGGGGCGATGTCCATGGGCAGGATCTGTCCCGGCAGCTTGGCGGCAAACGCCAGGAGGCCGGGCCCACCAACCGCCGTGTATTCGGTCATGAAGAGGGTGCCGCCGGCGACAACTCTTCCAAGAGCGCCCATAAAGCCTCCCTGCTGGCCTCCGGCCGACGTCGACGTCTGCATCTGTACCGCCATCGACATCCAGGACAGCTGGCCGGACTCGGCGAAGACCTTGTCGTTCGGCTGCATGCTCAGCTCGAGCACGGGCATCACGGTGCCGACGATCTTGGATTCCATCATGCCCCCTTGCTGAAACGGACGCGGTCGCGCGAGCGACCACTCTATCAGGAGCTTGGTCCAGTCCCAGTGTGGTGCACGTGCTCAAGAGTGTGACGGCGCGTGGCCTTGTTGCCTGGCGTGCGCGAGCATGTATCGCAAACGCCGACCACGAGGACCTCCGTCCGCACCGGCTTGAAATGGTGGAGGTCCTGGAGGTGGCTCTCGAGGGAATTCACGAGCTCCTCCTGGATGTGGAGCACTCCTCCGCATACCTGGCACACGGCGTGGTGGTGGTCACCGCTGGCGAGCTCGTAGTGAGTCGGACCCTCGCCCAGGTGTGCGGCGTAAACCGACCCTGACGCAGTCAAGGCCTCAAGCGCCCGATACACGGTGCTCCGCGGAAAGCCGGGTTTCGTTTTTTGCAGCTCGGTCGCGATCTGGTCAGCGGTGCAATGCCCGCCCAGCCGCACGATGGCGTTGTAGACCATCGTCCGCTGAGCCGTGCGCCGCATTCCGGGAGCGAGCATCAGCCGGCCGGCACCATTCGAAGGTTCCTGTCAGCGGTGGTCAGCACCCGACAGCCTTCAGCTTCCACCACAACGTCGTCTTCGATGCGCACGCCACCCCAGAGCGGTATGTAGATGCCTGGCTCGATTGTGAAAACCATTCCCGGCTCCAGAACTGTATTTGAGCCCGGGTCGAGGCTCGGGTCCTCGTGGGCCTCCAGCCCAAGGCCATGGCCCACGCGGTGAAAAAAGCGATCGCCTAGGCCGGCGGCCGCGATGACGTCTCTGGCCGCAGCGTCCACCTCGCCAGTGGTCACCCCTGCTCGCACCGCATTGATGGCGGCGTCGTGCGCCTGGAGCACCAAACGATGGATCTCGAGCTGGCGGGCGGTGGGCTCGCCGACGACAGCCATGCGGGTGGTGTCTGCCCGGTAGCCCTCGAAGGCTGCGCCGAAGTCGAGCAGGATGAGGTCTCCGTTTTTGAGCAAGCGATCTGACGGACCGTGATGAGGTTCGGCAGTGTTGTGCCCTGACTGGACAAGGGTCTCGAAGGCGAGCGAGGCTCCATAGGCGGCGATCGCGGCACTGATGCCTACCGCCACCGCCAGCTCCGATTGCCCGGCTTGGAGTCGCAGCATCGCCTCATCGCAAACGGCGTCCGTGATAGCGCATGCGCGCGCGATCTTCTCCAGCTCGCCTGAGCTTTTCGTGCGACGCAACCGGCGGATCTCGGGGGCGACATCGACCATCTCCAGAGCGCCGGGGCCTGACCCAAGTGTCTCAGCTGCCTGCACCGTGAGATGTTCCTTCTCGACGCCCAGACGGGTGCAGCCATCGAGTGCGACGCGGACGAGCTCGTAAGGATCCTCGCCGTCGCGCCACGCCACGACAGCCGCATGCTCGGAATTCTTGGCGGCGTTGTCGCTCTCGAGCGCAGGCACCACGAGAGTCGCGCGATCTGGCCGCACCACCAGCGCCATGAGGCGCTCGTGCGGGTTGGCGTGAAGGCCGGTCAGGTAGGCAATAGATACCGGCCGCGTGATGTAGGC